>OGWS01000371.1_pt1 | contig 48238 bp, 44 predicted proteins | sample 1576111 | NCBI WGS metagenome assembly OGWS01 (sample SAMEA3541534, study PRJEB24748) | human gut metagenome | biome: human gut; feature: human-associated habitat; material: faeces | place: China | collected 2012
ACGAAGATTTCCACTTTCGAGTTACAAACGGTCAACGGGCTGAGGTAAAGCGGGCCTGCACCGCGAAGGAATATCTCTGATTTCCGCGTCCGCTTCGCCATAAAGAAGTCTTTTGCTTTACAAGCGTATCATTCCAACAACTACAAATTGTCCTTTCTCCCCAATCGTGCTACAATAATCTTGTCCGAATGAATGGTGGTTATTATTAAATATTATTTAGTAGACAGCGAGAACGTCAACGACAACTGGTTGATGCTGCTGGATCTGAGTGACGAAACGGATAAGATCATCGTGTTTTATACGAAAAATTCACCTCATATGTCCTATTCATCAGTCATCAAACTGCTCGGATGTACTCGCGAAATTAAATTTGAAGAATGTAATGCGGGAAATAATGCTCTGGATTTTCAGTTGATCTCTTACCTTGGTTATCTGATGAAGAACGAAGAATTGAAAGATTCTGAGTTCATTGTAATGAGTAACGATACCGGTTATGATCCTGCGGTCAACTTTTGGAAAAAAAGAGGCTTTCCTGTAAACAGAATTAATGTGAATTACTGCAAATTAGCTTTGCAACGACAGAAAGAAGCGGCTCTTCGCCTGGCAGAACAATCCAATTCTGTCGAGATGCAATCTACAGAAGATTTTTCCGGCGAAGAATCTCATCCGGGATCTTCCGCTGAAGAACTTCCTTTTAAAGACAGACCGGAAGAAGTTTCTTCTTCCATTTGTCCTGAGCCTTTAAAAGAAGTTCCGGCTTCTCAGAAACCCTGTTCTTTTGATAAGGAAGAAGTCGATGCTCTCATTAACTGCCTTGGCAAAGATAATCTGATTGCAATTCACGAAACCCTGGTTCATGTATACGGTCAGAAGCAGGGACAAAATATTTACAAAACCGTAAAAGATAAATCTTATTCTTTTGCACCTGAAACTCTTTCACGCAAAGATAAGGTACACTATTTTACTGATATCATTTTTTCGCACAGTGACCTGGACGATCCTGGAAACTTCTTAGATTTCCTTGAAAAAAATAAGGACAAATCTAAAAATCTCAATGGAGTCCGTTCTGCGATCATCAAGGCTTATGGAAATAATACCGGGATGAAATACTACAGCCTTTTCAAGCCTTATTTCAAAACGATATCAGCTTTAAAATAACGAACGACAGAAAGGAAATTCGGACAGAGGAAGTCCCCTTATATCACTGACGCATATCAGTGGATAAGGGGACTTATCTCAATAATAATATAACTTGAAACTCTCTTTCCGGCATGATAGTATATCTAATTAGCACATAATTATTCAGGCATCCCGTCTGCCATCATTTGAACATTGATTTATCTTATCATGGTCAGACACGCTGCAAATACATCAGATAGGAGGATTTATGAATCAGAAAATGAAAACTGCTCCTGCAGCAGAAAATAAAATGGGAACCATGCCTATTGGCAAACTGTTGTTCAACATGTCCCTGCCAATGATGATTTCCATGCTTGTGCAGGCACTTTATAACATTGTTGACAGTATCTTTGTAGCAAAATTATCTGAAAATGCTCTTACGGCCGTATCTTTAGCATTCCCTTTACAGACATTGCTCATTGCAGTGGCAACCGGTACAGGTGTTGGTATGAATGCTTTACTCTCCAAAGTTCTTGGAGAACGCCGTTCCGACGAGGCTGATAAAATTGCCGTAAATGCTGCATTTATTTACTTTCTGAGCTATCTTGTATTTTTGATACTCGGATTTACGATTGTAAAACCTTTCTACGCAAGTCAGATTGGAACCGCAGATGCAGAAATCATGGAAATGGGAATCGACTACTTAAGAACTGTCATGATCTTTTCCTTCGGACTGCTCTCCCAGATATTTTTTGAGCGTCTGCTTACCTCTACCGGAAGAACAATCTTCAGTATGACCTCACAATTATGTGGAGCGATTACGAATATTATTTTAGATCCGATCATGATCTTTGGATTACTCGGATGTCCCAAAATGGGCGTTACAGGTGCTGCTGCCGCAACCGTCATCGGACAGTGTGTCGCTGCAATCGTCGCATTCACCTGCAATCACAAGTTCAACCACGATGTAAAACTGCATTTTCGTGGTTTCCGCCCCAGTGCAAAGATCATTGGAACCATTTATGCGATTGGTGTACCTTCGATTATCATGCAGTCCATCGGTTCTGTCATGACTTACTCCATGAACCGGATTCTGATCGAGTTTTCTTCAACCGCAACAGCCGTTTTTGGTGTGTACTTTAAACTGCAAAGTTTCTTCTTTATGCCACTGTTCGGGCTGAATAATGGAATTACACCGATCATAGCTTATAATTATGGTGCCAGAAACAGAAAACGTATGGTCAAAACCATCAGGCTCAGTCTGATCACGGCATTCTGTCTTACTTTTATTGGATTCCTCTGCTTTGAGGGAATCCCACAGATCCTGCTTGGGATGTTCAACGCTTCAGAAGATATGCTCACGATCGGTATCCCGGCACTTCGTATTATCGGAATCCACTATCTGCTTGCATGGTTCTGTATCGTTTCCGGAACAGTATTCCAGGCTCTCGGTAAGGCAGTCTTCAGCATGATCGTATCCATCATGCGACAGCTTGTTGTGTTGATTCCTGCTGCTTACATTTTATCGAAGCTCGGCGGACTTCACGTTGTATGGTGGTCTTTCCCGATCGCAGAAATTGTTTCCCTTGTAGTATCACTCCTCTTCCTTTTAAGGATCAACCGAACAGTAATCTCCAAAATCCCGGATGGAAGTGATATTCTGTAAAGATACTATCTCTGCCTGCTTTTCAAAGCTAAATATCGTCACTAATGTCGTATACCCGGCAATTACCCGACAATTCTGAATACCTTGCAAATAACGCAAGGTATTCTTTTTCTACTTCTGAAAAACTGCGGACTTTATAATTCAGTTCCATATGAAGCTGTGGTGCTTCGCCGGATTGTGGTTCTTTCAGGAGTCTTTTCAGATCATACCAAAGCATTGCACGATCTATTTCTTTTAATTGTATCTGTTCTTCTTCCGACAGGTCTGAGCCAAGAAATTTTTTATAGATCATACTGAGCAGTCGGTTTTCTCTTTCCTGATATTCCGGTAATTCTTTCTTAAACGGTGCCGGCACATCCGACAGATAACACTCACTTGCATCATGGAGCAGACATGCAAGTATCATACGCTCTGAAAATCCTCTCGCTGCTGCCTCTTTTGCACAGCAGATACAATGCTCTCCCACAGACCAGAATGTCTGCACATGCCCATTTCCCCTGCAGATCAGCGACAGAGCATGGGCAATATCCTGTATTCTGATCAAATCTGAATCTGGCTCTGTCGGTCTGAAATGTAATCCTGTATAGGTGGTTATATATTCACTCATCGTATTCCTGCTTTTCCTTCCCACAACCCTTCCCGGTATACTTTATTGATCGTTGTCTGTGCATGTTCCAATTCTTTTTTCTGAATGATTGCATTCCGGTCGCTTAAAATCGCCAGCATTTCATCTACAACATCCTCCGGTCTCGGTTCTGATATCCTGTAAAGATACCCCAGCATCCGGGTTGCAGTGTAATCGGTATTCATCTGCCTGTATGCAATTTCCCGGCAAAAATCTTCCGGATATCCCTTAAGCTGCAGGGCATCATATAATTCATCCTGTCTTGACTCAGCCATCCTGTTCCTCCTGTTCTGTCCCTGTTATCCTGTTCTTTTTACTGTCACTTATTTGATTTCAGATGTATTTTCATTATCCTGTTCTGTCAGACAGTTTATTTTTATTGTGGTAACTGATATTGTCCCATCAGTCTTTCACACTCCGCCTTCATCTGGTTCACAACTTCCTCCGGTCCTACAATCTTAATTCCTTCTCCAAGAGAGAAGATCCAGCCAAGAAACTGTCTGCTCACATGCACATCCACCTTCACCGTAAAATGCTCTTCATCTGTCGGAATCATCATCACATCTTTTCCAAAACGATCAATAATCACACCCGCCAGTCGATTATCCACCTGCATTTTTACAGTCTGTTCTTTACCTCTGAACATTCCGAAACTCTTCTTTGCATAGTCTGCCATATCCAGCTTTTTAAAATATTCTTTTCCCTCTCTGCTTTCATTTGACATTCTGATATGAAGCATCTTGTCTACCCGGTAATGCTTGATCTGTTCCGCTTCTGAATCATAACCGACCAGATAGTAATTTTCATCATCCCATGAAAGTCCCCATGGACTGATATGATACCATGCCCCATTATGCCGCAATTCCATTTCTTTTTTTACATTCCACTGATAATACTGGAATTTGATCTTTTTATTCTCGGATATCGCATTATGAATTGCATCTACCGTATAATAGATACTCTCATTCATTGTCTTGATTCTTCCGGACACAAATACCTGACGCTGCAACTTTTGTGCATCGTATTTACTGACCAGCGTCTCCAGTTTTTTGATCAGTCTGTTGGTCTTTTTCTCCGTAATGAATTTCGAGGACTGAATCGCATCTACCAGAAGCTTCAATTCCGGAAGTTCAAATGCCCGGCTTACCACATGATAATGATAACGATTCCCGATCGGCTCTCCCTCTACCTCAATCCCAAGAATACTCAGATCACGTAAGTCTGCATACACGCTTTTCCGATCTGCTGTTACATCATATTTTGCCAGCTCTTCTATAATCTCCGGCATGGTGATATAATGCTCATCATCTGTCTGTTCCATCATGATCTGAGCCAGCCGGTATAATTTAAATTTCTGATTACTTCCTCTTGGCACTTTCCCCGCCTCCTGTTCATCACAATTTAGATATATCAACGATATCCTAAGTATATCATAAGTAGCGGGACTACAGATGAAAAAGCAGCAAATCAACTCAGAGAATTGATTCACTGCCTTTTTATAATATCATAAGTAAATGATGTTGGGGTCAAAAGCCCCGACTTTGATGCCTACGGATTGCTCCAAGAACCCCTTCCTATATGCAACGTTCCTATCTGCTATCCATTGATTTTAAAGTTTTTTGTCATCGTAATTGCTCCTCCTTAGAAATCATATTCATCCGGATCCAATCCGGCATCTTCCAGTACTTCTCTTCGTTCATCCGGATCCATAAACTCCAACTCGTCCGGATCCAGTCCAGATAACTCCAGTTCCGTCCGTTCTTCAGAATCATCCTTCAGCAATTCATTCAGAAAAATAAATTCCATTGTACTTTCTAGCAGACTGATATTTCCATCATGGTTTAAATCAAACATATTTCCGAATATTCCTTTCATAATAGCACCACCTTAATCATTCATGTATTCATAGTAATCGGATTCGCTGGCAAACAAGATATATTTACCATCTACCAATCCCATGTAACCATCACCTGTGTTAAATCCTTTCATTGCCCACTCCTCCATTTCCGTGAATTTTATGATTTAATCTTCTTTGATGATTACAGTTTATACCAATAGGTGGGGTATAAAAATCCCTGCTTTTTACGACTATTTTCTGTTGCTGATCCCACAAACTCTGCATATACAGAAAATTGCTTTATTATCTCAATTGCAACTTCCTTTTCGTCTCATGTTTTTCCATCCTTTCATAACTTCCATAGCAACAATGTGCTTGTTGTTTCTTAATGCTTCAAGTATAATAAAATTCATAAAGAAAATACGCGTACAGCATGCGGAGTTACCGCCCGATAATCCTCATGTTTTGCGATATACAGGGAGGTTATTCTCATGGGGAAACAATCTACGAGAGAAAATAAGACAATTTATCAGATTTGCCGGGAAGAAGCCGGTCTTACAAGATCAGAAGCCAGTGAAAAAATGACTGCTGTTTCTGATTCTAAAATTGAAAAATTTGAATATGAAATACAAGAGCCTACACCTTACGATATTATCCAGATGGCCGACGCTTACAGACGACCGGATCTCTGTAACTATTACTGCTCTCATAAGTGTGAAATCGGACATCGCTATGTTCCGGAAGTCGAAGTTACCGACTTATCCAATATAATCCTGGAAACCATTGCCAGTTTAAATGAAATCAATCCTCTGACTACACGCCTGATCCAGATTGCCCGTGACGGTAAAATCAGCGACGATGAAATCAGGGATTTTGCTTTTATCAGCAATAAGTTGGATGAGATTTCTCTGGCAATAGATTCCCTGAATCTCTGGGTTGATAAGACAGCCGGAGAACAGGGACTGAACATTGAATTGTTCCGAGAAGAAAAAGAGAAACAGAAATAAGTGCGAAAAAGCAAGGCAGCGAACCTATTTATGGTCCACTGCCTCTCTTCTTTACATACACTGCGATGACTCCACCGATGATCAGCAGTGGAAATGCAATATACATCAGTCCACCAACAACCATACCAATTAAGATAACGGGAAAGAATACTACTGTACAGAGCAATTTCAGAATTCCCCACGATGTTTTTATACCAAATATAAAGAATTTTCCAATAAACCAGATCATACAAATTGCAAATAATAATGATAACATATTCTACTCCTTTTAGCTCCTGTTCTGATTGGTGCCATTCATTTTTTCTGCCGTTTTTCTGCTATAAATTCAGATGCATTTCTCACACAAATTTTACTACTGAATTTTGGATTTTTCTCTATCTTTTCAATCATCCGAATTAACTTTATTCTCCGTGCTGTATCCATCTGCTTACCTCATTCTAACAGTTCTGCCTTTTGATATTGTCAGTATAACCAGATAACTTTTCAAAATATATACCTGATGCAAAGAATTTAACGTATGTAATTCTCAATTTTCGAGGAATTCCTTCGTTTTATTTTTTTCTCTCTTATAGTGGTTCAGTTTCATACCAGCACCTTTCACCATCTGATTTCCTTCATCGTCAAAGGATAAAAAAGACCATCTACGATTTTACGGTAAATGATCTTTTCATCGTTAATATTCAATTTATATCATTCTGTTTTCATAATCTTGTAACTCATGGAAAATGTCATCCACATATACAACATCATCTTCTATTCTGTACAGCATGAAATATCTGTACTTTTGAAAATTTATTCGATGGTATCCCAGACTCTGTAAGCGTGGATTATCACATGTTTTCATACTTCCTGCTACATGTTTTAACAGTTCTACAGTATCCTCAAAATCATCAAGCACATTCTTCGCCGCTTGCTTATTTTTCTCTCATATCTGAAATCACATCATCCGCATTTCTATAATTTCCATTTTTTGAAGATTCTCTGGATTGTTCCAGTCTTTGAAGCATCTCATCTTCTATCATAGATGTATATGGATTATGCACTGTTCTTTTTATTTCAAATGGGAATCCGTTATATGCAACAGCCTGTGTTAAAAACATTCTTATTGCAGACGTTGTATCTGTTCCAAGATCCTTAAAAAGCTGATCTGATTTACTCTTTAAATCATCGTCTACCCTGATTTGAATTGTACTTGCCATTTTAGATACCTCCATTTCTTTTTCTTTTATTATAATGCCATATCATTGCTAATTCAATATATTTGTAATGATATTCATCAGGTGTAAGCGGTAAATTCTTTTCCGACCATTCCGAAACAAGCTCCGGGTGCAGTTTCCCCGTCCCGATTTGTAATTGACACAGCGGAAATGCTCCTGATTTCACATCATGCTTTTGGCGGCTGAGAAATGCAGTTTTGCACCGCAGTCGGGACAGTATACCAGCCCCGAAAACAGGCTCGTCCTTCCGGTCTTGGTCGGCCTGCGGCGGTGTGCGTTGCAGCATAAGTGCAGGGGCGATATGACGGGGATATAAGTCAAAGCACACAAAAAGCGAGCTGTAACTCACTTGCATAAGTACAGCCCGCCTCCTGTGTTGCTATATACCTTTTTGTCTTTTGAAAACCTCCGGAAGCATTTTTAATACCCTTTTCATTTTGATCTCCATACCATAATTGCGTTCATTTTTAATTCTTTCTCCTCCTCAATATGATTAGTAGCTCAGCCGTCTTTTTCTAACAATATTCAATGATGTAAAATCTTTGCTGATTTCCCTATCGAAATCAGTCGGAACGGCTTACTTAGAATACTTTTTCTTCTTGGAATACGCACTTGTTCCGATCAGCATTCCAGCAGATAGGAACAGCACTGCAAACCACAGCCACAGATTACTGTTATCGCCTGTCTGAGGACTGTTGGTATTTCCATTCCCATCTCCGTTAGGATTGGTCGGCTCTGTAGGCTTTGTCGTTCCTGTAGCCGGGATTTCCTCTCCCTTATTTCCATCCGGTTTTGTCGGATTGGTCGGCTTTGTTGTTCCCGAAACCGGAATCTCTTTGCCCTTTACAGTATAACCGCATACTTTGCACACTTTGTCGCCGGTGTAGCCTTTTTCCGTTGCAGTTGCATCCTTAGCGTTCTTTGTTTCCATATCGTGAGCTGCTTTGTCTGCGATGCTGCCGCAGGAGCATTCGTGCCAATGGTTGTCTGAGTCTGATTTCCACTTGCTGTTATAATCGTGCTGGTGCGTATCGTCTACCGTCACCGTGATATTCAGCCGTTCGCTGTAATCCATACCGTCCTTATATGCCGCAATACGGAATTTTGCATTTTCCGTAATGGTTATCGGATCGGTATAGATTTTCCGGTTTGCACTGTTCTGACAAGGACAGGAATCATCCACCGTGTAATAAATGGTCACGTTCTCCTCAGCCGAAATTACAAGCTGTTCTCCGCTTTTTACCGTAATATAGTTTTCCTTCGGAGAATTTTCGTCAAATTGTATTTCTCCAATTACCGCTGTAGGACGCTTCGGGCGGCTTTCCTCTAACGCCACACGAAGTGTAAGCGTCTTTTCAAGGCTTGTACGTGCTACCCGTAGCGTAATATCTGTATATCCCGGCAGTAAAGCGTTTGCCGTAAAAACAACTTTTCCATCCGCATCCGTGACTTCTGAACCGGAAATCAGTGTAGCAGTCAATGTATTTCCAAGCTCAGCCTCCACAGTAACACCTTCCATGTAGTTTCCTTCCGAATCCTTTACCCGTACTGAAATTCCCTTCTCCGTACCGGCTTTCGCCAAAATAATGCTTTCATAATTCAAAACAATTTCTGCTGGACGGGCCGAAACAGTCAGTTCCCCGCTATTATAAGAAGCAAGTGCTTTTCCGGTATAATTCTGTGCACCGTCAAGGGTAAAGGAAACCTTACTGCCTTTTTGGAAACCGCCCGCCTTTGTAATGTGCAATACCTTTGAATATCCACTGTCAACGGACTGCCACATACCGGTCATGCCTTCTGGAAGTATGATTTCTTTTTCAGTATCCATATACTGGCTAAAGATTACTTCTATATAATCCGGATACGCTCCTACCGACGAAACCACTGGATTTTCCGTTGATTTCATGGGAACTTTCAATCCCATCCTCGGCGGCGGAACCTGCATCCATTCGGTCTGCGCTGCCTCATACCCATCCTTTTCAAAGCGAACCTGCCACCAGCCGTTCGGCACATCCCATGCAAATACTCCGCTGTTGTCCGTAATCTGCGGATTTATCTGCTCATAATTCTCCGCATCCCAGACAACTGCATTGGTTCCATCAGAGTTGTCCGCATAGTAAACGGTTGCCGTCACACCAGAAAGAGTATTGGATTCCACTGACTCGTAAACAATACCGGACGGATCCATGACCGGCTGAATCTTTTGGGTCTTCTTCATAATGCGTTCCATATCCGTATCGTTACACTTCTGCTTCCGTTCCCTCGTCAGCCTGTCCAATTCAGCGGAAAGCCTTGTAATCTCCGCAGCACGGCGGACACCCGTAGCGTTGGAGGATCCGTCCCACAAGGCACTCAACCCGGTAGTTATCGGTGTTTTATCGGCTGCGCCGACAATTGTAAAGATTGAACCTACCCAGGAATTGGCATAGTAGCGATCCTTTTCCAGCCCCATGTACAGTCTAAGATCCATTGCCACAAAGCGTTCTCTCATAATCGCATTGGAGCAAAGCGGTTTATCCTTGTAGCGTTCCTCAAACCTCTTCAGTTCGTCAATGTATCCCTGCATATCTGCCTCGCGTACTGTATAGTCCACATAGGCTTCCGTATCCTGCATTGCGCCTTCGATACCTGTTGCTGCCCCAACAAGTCCTACGGTTGTGGACATTCCCTCTGTCATATTCAGTGCCAACTGACTGTCCGTCACGCCCGGCAGATGCATTACCTGATTCAATGCCTCCGTTGCATTTCCAAAACCACCGATAAATGCATTACGGACTCCCTGATCAAAATTACCTGCAGCTTCTCCGTTATAATCAATTTCGTTTCCGTTGGCGTCTATAAAGGCGAATCCTCCGGTAATGCCGCTTACGCCGCCTTCCCGAGCCAGAGAAGTGTTCGTTGTTTTCATAAGTGCATTTGCCACCGCCCGAAGTGCCACAGGCTTGAATTCCTCCTGCACTTCTGCCGATTCTTCCGCATAGACTTCCTCCCATGAGCTATATTCCGTGATGTTCTTTTTCAATCCCATCATCTCGGAGAAACTTTCCAGCACTTCATCAATTGCTTTCTCCGCATTGTAGAACGCCGCCTGAACCTCCGGCGTTTGTTTTGCGAACCACTCCGGCATGGTTTCCGACGCACGGTACTTTGCACCAAAAATATATTCGGACACATCGAAATTCGGGTCCTCCGTATAGGTAAGATTGTTCGTTTTCGCATATTCTTCCATATACCGATTCTTTGTTTCCGCAATAGTCTCTGCTAATTTTTCACTCTTTTTATTTCTCTCATTCGTAATCTCCGCCGCCTTTTTCTGGCTCTTTTCGGCTGTTTCTGCGTCATAAGTGAATGCCTCTCCCCGATCTACCCAATCGATGGAAAACTCTTCCGGGAGCTGTGCCTCTGTAACAACTCCGCTTTCGTCAGATGGAAGCATAATCTCTCCCGCAAAGTTAAACCGATAGCCTGCACCTTCTGTCAGTTCATCTGTTTTGAAGAGCTGCATTGGTATCGTATGTACCGTTCCGTCCAGCGTCTTCATATAAGTGATTACATTCTCCGGTGCTGATCCGCCTACAAATGCAGCACATACGGTCCATGCATTGTCTGCTTCCTCATTAAATAAATACCAATAAAATGTCGGAGGATCAAAGGACTGTGACGCTGAATACAGGTATTCTCCATTATAAGGGCTACCTAGACGGTTTGTCTGATAAAAATTCCATGATTCTAACGCCGCAACTGTTTTGGCATAGGTAACATTTGCAGAAACCTGTTCGTTACCGATGATTGCCGTCAGTTCAAATGTCTGTGCCGGAAGAGCATCGTCCGGAAGATTATAGGTAAATGTCACATTTCCAAGACCATTGGTTTTTCCTTTTCCCACCGGTTTCCCGTCCAGCAGTAGCGTGACATCACGGTTTGGTGCTGCACAGACAGTCACTTTATTCCCCGTCAGACTGTTCAAGTCTCCCGCCGCCGGGCGAATCTCATAATCATAGACAGTAAACGAGGTGCTTCCGATTGGTGCCGTCGTCTTTCCCACCGTTGCACCTGCAGAAAGACTGTATGTCCCTGCCTTGCTGCAGGAAAACCCCAAATAGAACACGCCCGTCTGCTTTGTTTTATTTATCGTAACCGTATTGTCAGAAGCCGTATAATCATCTTTTCCCAACTGTTCTGTCTCTGAACAGACATATTTCAGCGTCATATTCTCAGGAAGCAGAATTGATACCGTTCCCTTCTTACCCTCTGCAAAACCATAATAAACTCTTACTGCAAAAGTCTGTCCTCTAATCACATAACTCGTCTCGGAAACAACCGAGCATTTCTCTTTATTTAGGATACCGGACACGTCTGTTTTCAGCAGGGGAACCGTAATTTCCACCGGATTCGTCTCTCCATCGGAAACCTCCGCAGTTACCTTCGCATAATCGATTCCTTCTGTCAGCCCCATACTCTCCAGAACATCCAAGGATGTTACCACCGAGAAGTTATCGTTGGCGTTATATGCGACCACGGTATAAGTTCCCGCCTTCAGTCCGTTTGTCAGATAAAAGCCATCCTTTGCGATTTTGCTCTTGCCGACCAGCTTCCCTGCCTTATCAAACACAAGAATGTGATTGTCTCCGGCGAATTTACCGCTTGCGGTAAGTTCCAGTTTACCCCATGCGGTCAGCGGAAGTTCAAACACTCCTGTTTCGCGGTCTGCGGTTACGCTTCCGCCTGTAAATCCAAGGGCGTCTGCATCTACGGTCAATGTCAGATTTTCTTCGATAACAGTATCCTCCAGCACCACACTTGGATATTGCAGGATATAATCCGTTCCTTCTTTCAGTTCCCGTTCTCCTGCCTTCAGGCTGATTTCCAGATTACGGAAACTATTTACCGCCGCCTCGCCAAAGTCCACCTCCATCACACGATTCATCGGTAATTTGTCTCCGTCTGAAAATGCAATTTCTCCCAAATCCCAGTCTCCGTCAAGCGACGCCCGGATAAAATGCTTGCTGTAATATCCGTCTTTAGAAACTTCCGCCGTCACTTTTGATCCGGCATCTGCTTTTACAGAAAACTGATTATCCGTAAGCGTCACTGTCTTTTCTTGATTATCCTGATACAGTACTATCTTCGCACCGGAAGGAATCGTTCCGGACACGGTAAATGTCTGTTCCGTCCCGTCCAGAGCTACGAAGGTATATCTTTTCTGGGCTCCATCCATGACGTCCTTCTGCGTCTCGTAAAACTGTTTCAGCATGGACGGATTCCCTTCTGAATCCGTCTCATATGCCCGGATTGTCGCTATACCGGCAAAGGGGTCTTCATAATCCACATCTCCGATAGTTACCCTCTCATAACTCGTCATTTCCGAATCATATGGCGTTAGTTTAAAATCCTGATTCGCAAACTCTACAATAATTCCTGTGTAGGTAAAGTCTTCCTCGCCTTCCGCCGGGTCATACTGCTTCGTACAGTCTGCAAAAGCACCGCCGTAAATTTTCGTTACCGTGGCAGGCACGACTACCTTCTGCTCTGCCAGTCCGCAACATCCCTCGAACGCATGCGGACCAATCGTTTTCACACCCGGCAGAATGGTAAGTGACGCCATATTTGCACATCCGGAAAAGGCACTGGCTCCTATTGTTTTAATATTCGATGGAATCGTCACATTCTGGAAAAAACACCCGTCAAACGCAGAATATCCTAATTCCGTAATGCTATCTACCGACAATGCCTTTTCCAGTTCCGCATCAGAAAGCGCCTGACAATTATCAAACCCTGTCAGAATCGTAAAATTTTCATTTTGCGGCCAGTCGATACTGGTCAGAGATTTACAGAAGGAAAACGCACCCATCCCGATCTCTGAAAGCGTATCCGGCAGGTTCAGCGATGTAATCCCCGTATATTCAAATGCCTGTACTCCGATACTCTCCACACTGCCCAGATTCAGAGACGTCAGATCTTCACAACTCCCAAATGCACCGTTTTCAATGTGCTTCACGCAGTCGGGAATGGTCAGTTCGGTAATTCCCGTGGCCGCAAATGCACTAAGTCCTCCGATGGAAGTTAACCCCGTACAGTTAGAAAAATCCACGGACGTAAGGAACTCATCCTGAAAAAACGCATATGACTCTATCGAAGCCAGCTTCTCCGGGAATGTAACTGACTGAACTGACGTCCCCGCAAACGCCCACTCTCCAATCGTAAGAGACTGCGTACACTTAGAAAAATCTATGTTCGTTAATCCGGGAACATCATGAAAAGCATACCCGCCAATACTGGTAAGGTTCGCCGGAAATATCACAGACGTTAGCGTCTCATTGTGTCCTCCCGAATTTCCAAATGCACTTACTTCAATTCTTGTAACCGGCTTTCCGTCAATTTCATCTGGAAAAACGATTTCCGATACGGTATCATCACCTCCGGTAATCACAATCTCCTCGCCGTCTATCCGGTAATTCACATTTCCGCCGGTAGCGGCAAAAGTACCTTCTTCTATTGCCTTACCCGCAAGGTCAGTTCCCGCCGCCAGTGCACTTATCGGCAATAGACTAAGCGTCATGCACAAAGCTAAAACCAAAGCCGTAATTCTATACTTTTTCCTCGTAAGCCTTTTTAACCTTTTCACAGTGAGTCCTCTCCTTCCGCTGTCATCGCTTATTCAGCTTTCTGCACCTGCTGTAAACGGTAACTCCTATCACACCGCTACAGGAAATGAACAATACGGCAAACCAAAGGGCAAGATTGCTGTTGTCGCCTGTCTTAGGGCTGGTGACATCTGTATTTCCATCCGGTTTTGTCGGATTGGTCGGTTTTGTTGTTCCCGAAACCGGAATCGCTTTGCCCTTTACAGTATAACCGCATACTTTGCACACTTTGTCGCCGGTGTAGCCTTTTTCCGTTGCAGTTGCATCCTTAGCGTTCTTTGTTTCCATATCGTGAGCTGCTTTGTCTGCGATGCTGCCGCAGGAGCATTCGTGCCAATGGTTGTCTGAGTCTGATTTCCAATCTGCTCCATAGCTGTGCGTGTGAGAAGAATCAAATGGCGTCATGGTCAAATCAGTTTCAAGCCACATGGTTTGCATATTGTCGTCATCGCCTATCCGCTTATAATTCACATATTGACCGTTGATTTTCAGCTTGGCATCGGGTGAGAAATTGCCGTAATATGCAGTCACATACACCCCGTAATGATAGGTCTTTCCAGCTTCAAAAGTAGTAATTTTGTTTTTATAAATTCCGCTTCCCCACTCCGGCTCAGTAGAAACCAGACCAGTATCGCTGTCCAGGCTCCACCACTCACACCGAAATGCGTAGTCTTTATTATCGGGTACATTGCCAGTAAATACAGGCTTATCACCATCTTTAAAAGTTATGGTTGCATTATTGATTTCTATAACTTCAATTTCCTTTGGTTCAACCGGCTTGGTCGGTGTAATTGTTGCAATACCAGTAACATACACAGATTGTCCGTCCAGATTCATACTAATATTTTGCTGCTCAACCGTCCAACCATTTACAGTTACTGTCAGTCCCGAATCTGTTGCTGCGAAAGTCCGTCCGTTTTTCGCTTTCAGCAGAATTGAATATCTATAGGATTTCCCTTCCTCAAACGAAGTAAACCTGTCCAAGAAGAGTTCACTAGGATAATAGTGTTCATCCGAGTACCATAAAGCATGCTGCTCGTCTTCCCAACTTTCATAAGCAATCTCATAGTTTGCACCAATATCTTTAGTCACAGCAGTAGCCTTTGGTGTATCTCCCGCATCATAAGAAAGTGTAGCGCCAATCACTTCAACATCTTTTATTACGGTATCGTCTGCCCCGTCGCTTGCTATGACAGGCAGCAAAAATTCCCACGCAGTAAAGGTTTTCCCATTATCAGACACGCTTGTATTTGCCGTTTGTGCGGTATATGTTTTTCCCTCACAAATAAAAGTCACATTATCAGAAAATACATATCCCTCTTTCGCCCTTAACACAATGCTATACCAGTATTCTCCACCGGCAATCGGGTTACGGGGAGTATCTGTGCTTTTAATAACGTCTGTTATCGGGGTACTTTCACCATAAGTGGACTTCTCCCACGCTTCTTCCACGATTTCCACTTTTCCGCTGCAAGCAGAATTGTTGGGATTTACTTCCGCTGTAAACGCAACGGGCTTTGTGGAATCAAGGTTTTTCCAAACATTACCGATGTCAACTGTGGTGATAACCTCATCGGTGCTGGCGGCAGGAAGATCGATTGAGTAAGGACTGTAAATACGCAGTTCCGTACTCATCTCTCTTATTTCAAGATTCGCTTTGAAAGCCACCTTATCAAACTTATGACCGCCTGCGGAAACACTTGTATCTTCGCTGATAAAGTAGCCGCTATTTGTTTTAAGTACAATATTATAGGTATAATGGTGTCCTGCTTCAAACTGTGTAATCTGCTTGTCTGCTGCAAGAGACGCCATTTTACTCGAATCAGAATACCAATACCGTCCTGTACTTGTCCAGACACTGCCTTCTGTTTTTTGTTCTATTTCCATCCAATACTCATAGGCAACAGAACATTCTCCCTCTGTCACCGTCGCTGCTGCCTGCGGTGCATCGCCAGCTTTATAGTCCGGTTTGGTGTAGGTGACACTAATTTTGTCAATGTAGTTGACTCCTGCCGCAAACGCAGTTATCGGCACAATGGTCAGCGCCATGCAGAGTACGAGCAGGATACTCAGCAGCTTCCTGCTGTGTCTTTTTTGATTCTTCATAATGATTCCTCCATTTTCTAAGCCTTGCAAACAGACTCCTGTAATTTTGATCTTCTCAGCAAAGCATTCGCCAGCACTGTCTTATTTTCCAGATATTGTGATATCCGGTCGGCAACAGCAGTAACGGCTCGCTTCACTTGTTTCGCATAAATACCGACTTTATTATGGGAAAAAGAGGAAAAAAAGTATATAAGGGAGCTCCGCCAATCTGTCAACATGGGGTGGCGGAGTTCCGCCATTCTTCAAAATCAAGGCAAAAAGGTGATTTTTATCAAAAAAGGCATAAAAAATCCGCCCTCTGTTTCCAGAAGGCGGCTCGATGAATGCCGACATCAAAAGATCATTTGTTGTAAAGGTTGAGCAATCCCACACGGGATTTTACGCCGGTCTTTTCGTAAATGGCGGAAATATGGCGTTCCAAAGTCCGTCTGGAAACATACAATTTTTCCGCAATCATCTGAATGCTATCCTCCGTATTGACCAGACAGTTAAACACTTCGCTCTCTCTTTCCGTGAACGAAAACACTTCCGAGAATTTCCGCAGCCTTTCTTTCTCATCAACCACATCGGCGGCATTTGTAATGAGCTGCTCCATAAAAGTTTTCTTTTGAAAGGTGTATATGACCGCCACGACGCTGACTGTCACAAACAAAACCAGCACAAGAATAATAACTGCAAGATTACTGTCAGAAGATAAAAGGGTTAAAACAAAGTTAGCGATCACAGCGGCAGCGATATTATTTACCGCCCGTCCCATACCTGCCCAAAGTTCCGGGATTCTCATATGGCGGGATATTTCCATAAAACCGGAAGTAAAGAACACGGCAAAAAATCCCGCTGACAGATAGAATACAATCAGCCCCGCCATAAATGGTCCGGCAAATTTCAGTATAGCGACGCAAATGGTGGACAGCACCATTATGCAGTACATCACTATCCCCATATATTTTCGGTTTTTTATATCAAAGATAAAGCCTGCCGCCAGACCGCTTAAAGCAAGCAGGATTCTCGGCCATTGCCCGATGTCCGTTGCTCCGCCGGCGTGGACAAGCGTTACCGCATTGTCAAGGGTACTGAACATACAAGTCATAAGTGCCACAAGCAAGATCATAAGAAGACTAACGATATCGCCTTTTTTTATTTTCCCTGTATCTTCTTTGACTTTTTCTTCTGTCGAACCTTGTGTATTCTGTTCGTCCTGTCGGCAGTAAGCCGAATCATTTTTCATCAGCAGCCAGATAAGCAGCAGCAAAAACACGGATAAAATGACCGTTTCTGCAATTTCTGACCGAACAAGATTATTGTTCACAAATTGGAGCAGGATTCCCATCGCATACGAAATACCCACAGTCCTCGCCAAATATCTGTCCGTTTTCATCATACGCATGGAAACATAAAACACGCCGCTGCCGAGTAAGCCGAGAAGCAGGAATAATACAAGTCCGGTTGTGAAAATCGCAGTATAAGCCGTACCCACCCTAATAAAAGCTATGCCCAAGACAGATAGCAAACCGATAAAAAGAAAACATATCGTTTTCAAACGTTCCTTGCAAAAGCGGTTAAACAACGGATACAAAAGAAACCCCGCCGCACTTACGCCCAACGCATAATTCTGTGCCAGCACAGTCTTATCTTCTGATACGATACGGGAAAGCACATCCACATATAAATACTCCGCACCTAAAAACAGAAAGGTAAACAGCCCCATAAGGACAACAGCATCATAGTTACTGATCCCTGCCGCTTTTTCAAGGTCTTTTTTCTTCATATCCTTATCAATGAGCAGCTTCCATAACTTTTTATAACTTACGCTCATATCGCTTTCCCTCCTTTCTGAAATCATTCATGTAATTGCAGCGGCAACTGGCAGCAGAAAACAGACACTGCATTTGAATCTGGTATAATGGTGTAGCCGTATAGTGGTATAGTGTACTATATTTTTTTGAGAAATACAAGAGTTTATAAAGCGATAGCTTTATTTTTCATAATACGCATCCACCATGAGGATTTGCATCTTTATATTGCTCGAATTTTGTGAATTCTGTCTTTATATTTCTCTGCACAAATTGTTTTCTATCTATGCTGACTCTATTATAATAAACATATCCGAACAACATCATAGATTATTATTAAAAGGGAGATTATGCTATGCGAATTGAAAACTTACAAAATGAAAACAGAAAATATGCGAAAAGTATCGGAAACTTCCATGTACTTGAATATGTACAGGATGCCAGCGTTTCACCTATGAATGCAATGAATGAGTATTTCATGAGTAAAATGAATGTTAGAAGAAGACAGGTTGTTATTGATATTGATAAAGACCATTCTGCTATTATCCAAGCTGGTGCCATGCAATGGATGGGTGGAAATGTACGAGCTACATCTGGCGTAAAAGGCATCGGAGATTTTCTTGGAAAAGCAATCAAAGGTGCCGTTACAAAAGAAACAGCAGTTAAACCGGAATATGTTGGCGAAGGCTGTCTGGTACTGGAACCAACATATAAATACATTATTCTTGCAGATGTTGGCAAGTGGGGATCAGCCGGAATGACAATTGAAGATGGCATGTTCCTTGCTTGTGATGCAAATGTAAAAAGTAACGTTGTAGCCAGAAAGAACCTTTCATCAGCCGTACTAGGTGGCGAAGGTCTGTTTAATCTGAGTTTGCAGGGAAATGGTGTAGCTGCATTGGAATCTAATGTTCCTGAAGATGAATTGATTGAAGTCATATTGGAAAATGATGAACTGAAAATTGACGGAAATCTTGCTGTATGTTGGTCATCAAATCTAGAATTCACCGTAGAAAGATCTACAAAAACACTTGTAGGATCTGCAGTTAGCGGAGAGGGCCTGGTAAATGTTTATCGTGGAACAGGACGAGTACTGATGTGTCCGGTCGCACCGACAACTTCCTTGTTTGAGTCCACCAACACCATGACAGCTAAAGCTGCAGCTAAATCCAGCAATACATTTGGAAAGTAAGCGTAAAACACATTATCTCGTAAACAAACGCCGGTATAGGATTATAAAAATCCTGTATCGGCGTTATTAATTGATAAGATAAGTGGCATACCTCCATAGAAAGCGTATTCATCAAATGCTTCATTTTTATCTCCACCAACCGCTGAGTAATATTCCGCAAAACTAAGTGGATGTACTCTTATTTCATCAGCTATTTCAGATAAGATTTTTTTCATATCCTCTGCTATTTCTAGACTGAGAACTTGCCTTGTATTGGCTGTGATTAACTGTGCTAATCGGAACACATCGTTTTTATGTTTCTTTATATTTTTGCTGTCAACCTGCTCTCCATTCAACTTGCGTTCTTTTAAATCCAGCCACGCTTTCGCCTTAAATGGTATCAGGCAAGTCGGACTTAATACCGGAATGCCTTCAACCATCATTTGTCCAGTTTTTAGCAATTCATAATACGCTTCATTTAGAAGGATTGCCGACAAGCTGGAGATTTCATCGTCTATCGGAAGCGGTGTGAGAACTGCATCATCTTCCAATATAATAAAATCTGGATTTCTGGAAAATATTTCTATCATATATGGATATTCTTTGCTTTTCGGAGATGTGAAACGATAAAACTGTGCATTTCCGGTACTTTTATTCAAATGCTCATATCCTGCTTCCTTGACATACTCCCAAAACTGCCTGCCGAACTCCGCTGTTATGGATTCGACAATCAATACAATATCTACATCTTTTGTAGCACGAAACGGTAATTCTTCGTTTTCCATAATCAAATCGCAAGCTGTCCCACCGATGATGACATATTGATTTTCAAAACCCTGAAATCTTTCCTTAAATTTTGTAAATCCGCTGACCATTACTCCTTCAACCTTCTTTCCTGTAATTCATCTACTGCCTCTTCAATTCTCTCATCGTTTGTATCTGCAAAAGACAAAACAATGGAAATATCATCAGCACTATTATCCTCTGAAAATTGTTTCGGGCTGTATGCCCATAATTCAAGTCTTACCTGCTTATTCGGGTCTATCAATTCATCAGTCAACAAGGTTTTATCATAATCTTTCTCACTAATTGCATAGGTAACAACTCGGCTGGGATTTAGCATTGTTTTTTCAGAAAGTGCCGTTTCCCCTGCAAAGACCATATTTTCTGTAACTTGCGTCTTATCTATATATCCTGTTTTTCGAACAGGAGTCGTCAAATATACTTTTGCTTTTTCAAATAATTCATCTCGCTTATATTTTGACTCAATAAACTTATTGACACCGTCTTTTGCTACAAGAAATAAATCCGTCGCTTCCAACTGCTTTACTGCTCTGGTCAAGGTCATTGCTGTAAATGGAAGCACTTTTCCGGCTTCTGAAATATACAATCGCTTTTTCTTACTGTACAGATAAAATAAAAACAACTGCTGCGTGGAGTAAACAAACTTACCTGTCAGCTTTTGGGGTTCTTTCTCATCAGAAAGCATTGTCCCGATGAAAGGAAGAAAGACCTGCTTATCAGTAATAAACGGTATATTATTTTCTATAAGGCTTTTTCTTCGATAATTAGATACCGACGCAAGTTCAAATGCGACTGGTACATTATCAATCTGCTGTATTTTTGTAATCTGTTTTTTCAATGCCGGAAGTGTGGCAAGTTCTTCTGTCGGAGTAAGCATTATACAGCGTCTGTTTCCAATATATGCTGTGTGAAAATCATAACTCCCTGCAATATAAACAGGCAAAGAATCCTGATGATTCCATGCTTCATATTTTATAGAAATCCCGAATACGCTTGTAAGCATATTTCCAATTCTCCTTTTAACTTAATTTTTTTCATTTTAACTTGATCAATGTTAAAAGTCAAGTTTTTGAGTTATTTTAAGTTTATGCAGATAGTTGCACAAACTTTTTTCATAAGCAAAAAGGAGCTACGCACTATAATTGAACTGAACGTACCTGGACTACTGTGTCCAATCTTTTCTTTCAATCCCATTCACTCTCCCAATAATCATACGCATCATCATAACCATCATCGTAATTACCATCGCCGAATTCCTCAGCCCACTCTTCTGCGAAATCGTCTGGATCATCATAATCTGATACATCATATGGGTCAGATGGATAATATGATGATGTACTCATAGTAATCGGATTCGCTGGCAAACAAGATATATCTGCCTTCTACAAATCCTATGTAACCATCACCTGTCGGAAATCCTTTCTTCATTGCCAGTTCCTCCATTTCTTTTAGAATTTAATTTTCTTCTTTGATGATTACAGTGTAAGTCAATGGATGGGGTATAAAAACACCACCTAACTATATGAGTTCTTCAAAAAATGCATGTGGAATCTATTTCAAATGTAAAAGAAGGCTCAGATGCCTCTCACACCTGAGCCAATAATGTTACTCTCTTTGTCACTGCAATTTGTATTATCCTGAAAAATGTTATGCTACATTCTCATCATTACCGATCTGTGGTAAATCATCATCACTTCCGATTACTTTTAATCCAAGCAATGTAAGAGTCACGCCTAAAGTAACCGTTACCACTCCACCGATTGTTTTTATTATCCGCTCGTGAAATTTCTGCTGTTGCAAATACAATTCTGTAATTTTTTCAGCTTCTGCAATCATTTTATCTGAAAGATTTGCCCTTTCTTCCGCTGTTAAATTTTCGTTCTCTAGTTGTTTTGAAAAAGACTCTAGCACAAATTGATGAGCATCCACAGCCTTTTCATATTCCTCTTTATTTGTCGCCAAAATTGTTTCACATATTTGCGTATAATGCTCAATTACTGTTTTTGCAAAATCCACATATACAGGGAATTGTTTTATGACTTCCATTGCTACTTCCTTTTCCATATATGGAATTATAGAAGTAAATTCCATCACTTTTTCTTTACTCAGGTTTCGAAAAGAATCAATTTGCAATGCTTTCTTCACCGCTTCTTCTGAATAGTATTTTTTTCTGATTTTCTTTTCCATACTGTATTCTCCTACTTAGCTTCCTTACGGATGGTTCCTATTTTTTTATCACTCCTCGTGTCTCTTCCGTCTTTATTTCGAATAGTTCCTGGCGGAAGACCATGTTTCTTTTCAAATGTACCCACCCTACAATCGTTTCTTGTTTTTCTCATTTTCTCTTCCTCTCTTTCTATTGATTGTTGTTTGTTTTTCATGATTCAAGTATAATAAACTATATACAACAAATACACGTACAACATGCGGACTTACACATCGGTATTCCTCATGTTTTGTGACATACAGGGAGGTTATTCTCATGGGAAAGCAATCCACCAGGGAAAATAAGACAATTTACCAGATTTGCAGAGAAGAGGCAGGGCTTACAAGATCCGAAGCCAGTGAAAAAATGACTGCAGTCTCCGACTCTAAAATTGAAAAATTTGAATATGAAATGCAGGATCCTACACCTTACGATATCATTCAGATGGCTGACGCCTATAAGCGTCCAGATCTTTGCAATTATTTCTGCTCTCATAAATGCGAGATCGGTCACCGATATGTTCCGGAAGTAGAAGTGTCCGATCTGTCAGATATCATTCTTGAGACAATCGCCAGTCTGAATGAGATCAACCCTCTCACCACACGCCTGATCCAGATTGCCCGGGACGGCAAGATCAGTGATGATGAGATGAAAGATTTCGCCTTCATCAGCAAAAAGCTGGATGAAATCTCTCTGGCTGTCGATTCCTTAAATCTCTGGGTAGATAAAACCGCCAACGAACAGGGTCTCAACATTGATCTGCTCAATGCAGAAAAAGAAAAATTGAAGTAAAGCAAAGGCAGCGAACCAACTTATCCATTGATTCACTGCCTGTCTTTTTACATACGCTGTAACTGATTCACGATGTATTCTGTTCTCCGGATTGCTTCATCCACCTGGCGTCTTGCCGTATTGATCCGATCCTGTACCATCCATTCCACTACAAATCCATCAAAGAAATAGTCGGCAAACGAAAGGAAATCGCCGGTATCAATGTTCAGATTACATGCCATGTTGACATCATCCAATTCTTTACTGAAGTTGCGAAAGTCATATTTCGCCTGCTCCATATTCTGCTTTGCCTGATCCATCTTGGAATGTTTCAGCATCGTAGTAAAAAATCCACCGCCAAACATATCTGCCAGTCCCCAGTTCTTTGCACTGTTCAGGTTTTCTCTGGCTGTTCGCAGACTGTTCAAAGCCCTGTTTCCGGCATTGATTGCTTCTCTTTTTTCTTTTTCTATGTCATACATATGCTCTGATCTCCTTCATCTGATTTATGATTTCGATACGATAAGTCCAATAATCCCACCAATGAGCAGTAGCGGAAATGCGATATAAACCAAACCGCCTACCACCATTCCGATTAATATCACCGGGAAAAATACCACGGTACAAAGCAACTTCAAGATTCCCCAGGATGCTTTCAGTCCAAATATAAAAAACTTGCCTATAAACCAGATCATACAAATTGTAAATAATAACGTTAACATTCTTCTTCTCCTTCTGCCATCTTCTTATACATGGCTATCTGTAGTTATTTTCTTTGATTTATCCGAAACGAAAGCCGATGTATTTCTAATACCTATTTTCTGGCTGAATTCCGGATTTTTATCTATTTTTTCTATCAATCGGATCATTTTTATTCTCTGTTCCGTATTCATCATGCCACCCCGTTTCTTTCTAGCTTCTATCTCTTAATGGTTGTTTTCATTATAACGGAATGATTTTCTTAAATATACATCAGACTTGTTGACTTTCGAATCTCTAATTCTCGAATTTTGAGAAATGCAAAAAGGCTCAGCAGAGACCTTTCCCCCCTGAACCTATACACTTATGGCATTATCTCCGCCTCCGTTCTATCTCCTGATCCAGATATTTCGGAATCGGCTTTCCGGATTTTACTGCAATGGCAATCTGTTTTTCACGCAGTCTCTTGATTACAGATCTTCGCTTCTTAAGTTTTACATTATGATCTGTTCTTACAGTTTCTTTTGCATTCGCCTGTTTTTTCTCATTATTTACCAGGCCATCTACCATATTATAATTGGCTTCTGTTCCGGACTCACGGCTTCTTTCAAAGGTTCCATTCTCATAGAATTTCTGATAATGTTCCAGACGCAAGGTATTCTGTCGTCTAAGCTGATGAACAGGATTTTGTGGAACATGCTGTTGTATATATTCATGGATTTTCTGCCTGGTTTCTTCATCGAATCCCTGTTTACATTCATCAACGATTGTTTTTCCATAAGCATCTAAGATAACACCTCTCGCCTGATTGCCATACGCCTGGTGTTCCATCAGATAGAACTGCTTCCCGTCAATGATCACCGTATCTGCAGCCGCCCAGTTTCCTTTCTTTCCATCAATCTGATAATTCTTCGTATCGATCGTGACAAGAGCACCGGAAGTATTCAACCGGATAAATCCGGCAAGATACTGGGGAACGACTTCATCCAGATATCCATGACTTTTTCAGTTTCCTGCATAGACTGAATCGACATCTGCCTGTAATATTCCACACAAATCGGCACGTTTTGTCTGGATGCTTCCTGATACGGCAAGTGCCACAACACTTTTCCCTCTGTATTCTGATCCACACGATAAACTGCAAACTGATTAAGCTTCATAGACATCATCCTCCAGGTTATTCAGATAGTAATTCAGATCCAGCGAGTAGTAATATTTATCTTCGATGGGAAATCACTAAGGAACAGACTGCTTATCTGTATCATAGGATTATAACCTCTGCCGGGTACTCCGCCAGCTCCGTAGAGAAGTATCATTATCATTCTGATTGTCATCGCCATATCAGGGGCAACCTGATACTCATAGCCGGAGTTCTCGCTATTCTGAAATACAGAAATTACGGCGTACCTGCTAAAGTGGCTATCATCAGAAATAAAGTCTTAGTGAATGACTTATTCAATTTTCAAGCGAAAAGGCTTCCGTTTTTGCTATCCGGAATGAACCCCTTCACTCATTTGGACAAAGGTGTATGAAATGCACACCCAAAATCGCCCCTTTTGCAAAAATTTCTTGAAAAAATTTTTTCTGAACGAATCAGGACCACCCGTCCAACGGGTGGTTTGCTCTAGGGCTATAAGCCCTTGTTACTAGGCTAGCGTCTCAAGGCGCTGGCTTTCTCTTTAGGCTATGGGAATTCTGTTTTCACATTCTTCCCACAGCTCCGTTCAAGCCATATTGCTCTTGACTCGCGCTACCCCTTAAGGGGCATTGTTACTACTTAGCATTAACCCTTAAAAGGGTCTTCATATTCTTTTACACTTAACTTATCCATTGCAATATCATGCTTTTCCTGTTCTTGGATATACTTTTTTATTGTTGCTTCATTTAATCCTACTGTGCTAACATAATATCCTTCCGCCCAGAAATGACGATTTCCAAATTTATATTTTAAGTTTGCGTGTTTATCGAATATCATAAGTGCACTTTTTCCTTTTAAATATCCCATAAATGATGATACGCTTATCTTTGGTGGAATACTTACTAACATATGGATATGATCTGGCATTAGATGTCCTTCAATAATTTCAACACCTTTATAACTGCACAATTGCTTTATAATATCTCTAATATCCTCTTTGTATTGATTGTAAATTACTTTTCGTCTATACTTTGGTATGAAGATGATATGATATTTGCACATCCATTTTGTATGTGCGAGTGAATATTCTTTCTTCGCCATAAATTACCTTTCCTTTCTACAATATAGCCTGAACAACTTTATTGTACACGGAAAGGTAATTTTTTTGTATAACAATAAACCCATAACAAAAGTGACCAGCTGAGTTAACAGTTGATCGCCTTTGCTTAATCATTTTGACATTGTACTTAATTCTCTCAATCTAACCTTCAATCGCAAATAATTTCTGTATCTTACTAAATTCCACTTAAATCCATTTCTTGGAATATAATTAAAACGAACTATATATTCGATTTTTCTTCCATTTAGCCAATAACAAATATTATACATTTTCAGTTTTTCTTCTTTTTCAAACCGATTAATAATTTTGGACATCCACCAGAACAGTAATACTTAGCAAGGCAATCGTGACATTTCGTAAGATTGTTTACATCATATCTCTTGAATCTGACCGACCACAAGGTAATCTCTTCCCAATCGGCTCATGTCCTTAATGATAATGGTTCCAATGTTTCCGACCTTAACCTCATTCATCATCTGAATGAAGCTTGGGCGATCAAATCGTATACCGGGAAATACCATCATCTGTGAAATGACGAACCGGTGTCAGGCTATGTGCCTCTGCATTGCATATTCTTGAAGAATCTGCTTCTGATGAGAGATACTGTTAGATTCTCCCTGAAGCTCATCATCGTGACTCAAACGCTCATACAGAGCTGTATATAATTTTCCCTTTGCCATTTTCGGCTTTCTCCTTTCCATCTCAATCGTATTTGTAGACTTGTAAACACAACAGCCTAAGCAAATACACGATAAGTGGTTCATGTAATTGATTAAGATGTTGTACATATGTTACCACACCTGCTGCTTGATATTTTCAGGGAAAAAGTTCCCTTTTTATATCAGCACTAACCATCATAAGAATGATTCTGTCATTAATCATTCTTATTCTTTACTTTTTTGTAATTCATGATAGAATGTCTTTGTAATTGAAACACTTTTTCTGTCAAATTCAAATGGCAGACCTATGATATTTATCAGGAGGATTTTATGTCTGATTATATAATCTCTCAGATCTACCCATCTGACATTCTGGCAAACAAGCAGATAAACGAACTGCTCCTTGCAGAAGGTATCCGCCGAGATGCAAATCTTGACTACACCTGCGGTATGTATGATGATGAGATGAACATCATCGCTACCGGAAGCTGTTTTGGCAACACACTCCGCTGTATGGCAGTCAGCAACGCGCATCAGGGAGAAGGACTGATGAATCAGATTGTAACTCACTTGATCAGCGTACAGTTCGAGCGTGGTAATACACATCTTTTTCTCTATACAAAATGCAATTCCGCCAAGTTTTTTGGTGATCTCGGTTTTTATGAGATTGCCCGGATTGACGGTCAGATTGTATTTATGGAAAACAGAAAAACCGGATTTTCCGCTTATCTGGAACGTTTAAAGAAAGAAAGCGAACAGTCAGAAGTTATGAAAAGGTTCACATCTGACAATACACAGATTCTTTCTGAAGCATCCTCTGAGACGCAAAAGGATCTCCGCATTGCAGCACTTGTCATGAATGCGAATCCATTTACTTTGGGGCATCAATATCTGGTGGAAAAAGCTGCTGCTGAAAGTGATATTCTTCATTTATTTATCGTCAGTGAAGATCAGAGTCTTGTTCCATTCTCTGTGCGAAAGCAATTAGTTCTGGAAGGAACCGCTCACCTTGACAACATCATTTACCATGAGAGCGGTCCTTACATTATCAGCAATGCAACTTTCCCAAGCTATTTTCAGAAAGATGCCGGTGCCGTTATGGAAAGTCATGCGAACCTTGACCTGACGATTTTTGTCAGAATCGCGCAGACACTTGGAATCAACTGCCGCTATGTAGGTGAAGAGCCAAACAGCCAGGTGACTGGAATCTACAACAAGATTATGGCTAGAAAACTTCCCGAAAATGAAATTTCATGTACGATTGTTCCGCGAGAAGAAGCTAACGGAGCTGTAATCAGCGCATCGACTGTACGAACTGCGCTAAAAAATGATAATATAGAGTTATTGAAGACACTTGTTCCTGAAACAACACTTCACTATTTTCAGAGCAAAGACGCAGATCCTGTGATTGTAAAGATCAAAGCTGCTGAACATGTTGTACATCATTAAGGAGCAACTACTATGTAAAATATAAACTGCGTAGAATTGCTGAAACCGTATAATTCACCCTTAAACAAAACGCGAGAAAATGACAAGGAGGTTTCCTTATGCAAGGAGAACAGGTTGTATTAACAGATATGCTGCAATGTCGTGAGCGGCGTGCACAAATCCAGGATACATTCATTGAACAATACCACTGTCCAGTCATTTCATTCTGTATGAACATCCCAGGACCCGTGAAGACAAATGAACAGATCCGCACCGCCTTTGACAGTGGAAAGAATACACTGCTTCTAAAGCTGGAACAAGCTCAGGCAGATATTAAAAACTCAATTGAAATTCACGAAAAAACCGGAGATGAATTATTGCTTGCAATCGACTGTCCGGCAGAAAAAATCAAAAATCTCACAACTGAGATTGAAGAAACACATCCGATTGGGCGTCTCTTTGATATGGATGTGATTGACACAGACGGACAGAAACTTTCCCGCCCTTCCTACCGCAAATGTATCATCTGTGGCTGTCAGGCGCAGGAATGTGCACGCACAAGAAACCACACTGTAGAAGAGATGCAGGCAAAGATTGAAGAAATGCTGGAAAAAAGGAGATTTTAAAATGTTAGTATGTGATTATATCGTAGAACAGATTGATGGAGATTATGCACACTTAAGAAGAGTTGATCTTCCGGATGAAGAGTTAAAACTCGTAGCCAGAGCACTGCTCCCGGCTGAGATTGTAGAAGGTTGTAAACTGCACTATGAACTGATGCAGTATACAATCATCTAATGTTACTATTCTTCTACCTGTTTTTATTCAAAGAAGACTGTAAAGAGGATTCCCTCCTGAAAATATTTCATTTTAAAGAAAAGGAAATATTTTCAGGCAGGAATCCTCTTTGTACGTTTTCTCTATTTCATTCCCCGTCAATTAATCTTCATCAAACGGAACAACATCATCCTCTGCATTTTCCACAGCTTCACCAGAACCACCCGCTTTCGGTCCTGCAACGCCTTTTACCTTCATCGTTCTGACATTGATCCCATTGACCTCAATGTGGTCATCCACAGGAATCACAAGGCACTGTCTTCCGTCGATCATTCTTGTCTCTACAAGATCCATCCGGTCCGGATTTACTTTAATCACAACATCTGGTGTCTCGATATTGAACTTTCTTGTCTCTGCGATATTACTTGCCAGAAGCGTTGCTTTCTCGCCTGCATTTTCTTCGAAGTTCTTCTCAAAGTTCTCCATCTTCTCATTCGGCACACCGCTCTGCTCGAAGATTTTCTTCACATCGGTCTTATCCAATGTCAGCGGATCCGGTTCTTCTTTGTGTTCTTCGATCATATCATTCAATGTCTCGTGAATGTTACGGACAGTCTCGTAATCACCATCTTCTCCCAATGTATCTTCTATAATCATCTGGAATGTCTCTTTCTGTGTGTCCGCAGACATCGGCATCTTCGCACCAAGAAGCTGGTCGATCATCTCCGGCTGAAGATTTTCTGATTTCTTCGTGTAATAAAGCACACTGTGAAGATCAGTACTTCTGTCGTTGAATGCCGGGAAGAGGAATCCTTTGTCCGGCTTATCAACGATCCAGTCACGGATTCTGTCCTGAATACAGTTCTCTTCCGCGTTATAGCTAAGCCCTGCCTTTGACAAACTGACCGGACAGATGCTCATCAGTATATGCTGATATACTTCATCTGAAGCATCATCCATCTCAAGATCATCGGATGTTCTTCCAGGAACATCGTATGCTGCATGGATCAAAATAATGTAATAATTCTCCGCATACTCATACGTTGCAATCACTTTGTCATAGAATTCTTCCAAAAGCATATCGTCTTCGAGACGGCTGTCACGAAGCTTCAACAGAAATTCCTGCGTTCCGCCCGGCATCTCTGCATCCAGTGGAAACTCCATATTCAGCATATTCTTTCCAATACTTCCGGAAAGTGTCTTCTTAAAAATATCAAAATACTTAAATGCTTCTTCCTCCGGAAGTGCGAGAAATGCGTCTTTTGACTCCATCTTTTTATTCTTCTCATAATCCACATAGCAGCCACAGATTTTCGTAATCGCACAGTTTTTCGGTGAGAACTGCTTACGGATCTCAAGTACTTCTTTTTTATTCATATATGTTTCCTTTCTTCGTTCTATGTTATAATGAGTAAACCACCTTTTCGGGGATTGTAAATACCGTAGACATAACATTTTTATTTTACCTCTATTTTCATAAGAAAGAAAGATTTGATTTTCTCAAAATTCTATGGTATTATACGCATTTTGAAAATACAGAAAGGAATTTGTAATTATGTCATCCAACTCAGTTACTTCAACTGCCCGGGAACATGTATTTCCACTCTTTGTTAAATATGTCTCAGCAAATGTACTCGGCATGATCGGATATTCTTGTTATATCCTTGCCGATACGTTTTTTGTTGCCCGGGGAATCGGCTCGGATGCGATTGCTGCACTTAATCTGGTTCTTCCTGCTTTCAGCTTGTTAAACGGAACAGGGCTGATGATCGGTATGGGTGCTGCTGCGCGATACTCGCTTTCCTCCGGCAGAGCTGACAGTGAGATTCACCGCACGATCTTCACCCAGGCACTTCAGCTTGCATTTATAGCTATGCTGTTCTTTTTCAGCATCGGACTGTTTTTTGCAAGACCTCTTTGTGTCTTACTTGGAGCCGACGGAACTACATTGCCGCATGCAATTCCATATATCAGCATCCTGCTCATGTTTTCTCCTCTGTTTTTATGCAACAATCTGTTGAATTGTTTTGTCAGAAATGATGGAGAACCGCGGCTTTCAATGACTGCAATGCTTGTTGGAAGTCTGACAAATATTGTGCTGGATTACATTTTCATCTATCCTATGCAGCTTGGCATGACCGGAGCTGCACTGGCTACTGCAACCGCTCCACTGGTTGGAATGAGTATTCTGTCCATGCATTTCTGGAAAAAGAAGAATCAGTTTCATCTGGTAAAAACAAGGATACATCTGAAAACTGCTATAGATATCTGCCGACTTGGAGTTTCATCTCTTGTCGCTGAATTATCTTCCGGCATCGTAATTCTTGTCTTTAACATGCTGACTCTGAAATTCAGCGGAACGACCGGACTTGCGGCATACAGTATCCTTGCTAATATCGCACTCGTACTTGTGGCGATCTTTACCGGAATCGGGCAGGGCATCCAGCCGATTGTCAGCAGTCACCCTGGTAAAAATGGAGCTCCTGTACGCTACCAGGTAAGACGTTATGCATTAAGCACTGCATTACTTATGGCTTTCATCGCCTATCTGGTTGTGTTTGTCTTTGCTGTTCCGATTGCTGACTTATTTAATAAAGACAAGAATCCGCTGCTTACTTCAATGGCAGCAGAAGGCATGCGCATTTACTTTGTAAGCCTGTTCTTTTCAGGCATCAATATGGTGTCAGCGACTTATTTAAGTGCTTCTGATCAGCCGGTACCAGGATTCATCATTTCCATCCTGCGTGGACTTGTACTGATTCTGCCGATTGCGTTCCTGCTTGCCGCACTTTTGGGAATGACAGGTATCTGGCTCTGCCTTCCTGTTACCGAGGCAATCGTGTGTGTCGTGACCTTCTTCTTTCTGAGAAAATTTTAAGTAAAGTATTTATAAAAGAAGAACCCTGTTACGAATGTATTGATTCATACATCTCATAACAGAGTTCTTTTTTATCTTATTTTAAATATTTCGCTGTCTCAAGAATACGGTTTGCATTCTCAATTCTCTCCTGTGTCGGAGGATCGATTCCCTCTAACTTGTAATCATATCCAAGTTCTTTCCACTTGTATGCACCAAGTGTATGATATGGAAGAACTTCAACACGCTCTACATTATCCAGTGTCTCGATGAAATCATGAAGTCTCTCCAGGTACTCATCCTTGTCACTGCGCTCCGGAACGAGTACGTGACGGATCCAGATTGGTTTCTTGATATCAGACAGATAACGTGCAAACTCAAGAATATTCTTGTTGCTCTGTCCCGTGAGAATCTTATGCTGCTCATCATCAATGTGTTTGATGTCAAGCATCAGCATATCTGTGTATTTCAGCAGCTCCTGCAGTTTACCAAAGAATGGTTCTTCCTTTGTAAATACAGCTCCGCTTGTATCAATATTGGTATGAACCCCCTGTTCTTTTGCTTTCTTGAACAGATCGATCAGAAAATCCATCTGCATCAGTGGCTCTCCACCGCTGACTGTGATACCACCTTTGTCTTTCCAGTAGCTTTTATAACGAAGTGCTGTTTTAAGCAGTTCGTCTGTTGTCTTCAGTTCGCCATCCTGCAGCTTCCATGTGTCCGGGTTGTGGCAGAACTGACAGCGCATTGGACATCCGCTTACAAAAATAATAAAGCGTACGCCAGGTCCGTCAACAGAACCGAAGCTTTCTGTTGAGTGAATATATCCTTTTACTTCTGACATGTTCTTCTCCTCCTAAATTTTATTGTAACTGTTCAGAGCCAACCTCCAAAATGCTACGCATTTTATAGCTGTTTTATGAAATTTTGCTTGGCTCTAAACAGTTACATTTTATTTTTAAAAAAGGACGCAGCATGGTGAAATGACTGCGTCCTGATGTAATATGCATAGGCTAAAGCCCTGAATTCCAGAGCATCGCCATGCTCACAGCTCGATTCCGCTTCGCTTCTTCTCGCTGTGGGGCTGCGCCCTATGAAACCAGCCAGTCAAAAGTCTCTTAGCAAGCAAGCTTGCACGAGTCTTTTACTGTCTGATTTCGCATGGCTTGGCTGTATTACATATGATCGTGGCAAGTTCTTGCGATAACGTCAAGCTGCTGCTCACGAGTAAGGTCGATAAACTTAACAGCGTATCCTGATACACGGATTGTGAAGTTAGCGTACTCAGGTTTCTCTGGGTGCTCCATAGCATCTTTCAGTTTGTCAACGCCAAATACGTTAACATTCAGATGATGTGCTCCCTGATCGAAGTATCCGTCAAGTACGTGAGCGAGGTTCTCTTTACGCTCTTCATCAGAATGTCCAAGTGCACCTGGGTTGATTGTCTGTGTATTAGAAATTCCGTCAAGTGCAAGCTCGTAAGGAAGCTTAGCAACAGAGTTAAGAGAAGCAAGAAGTCCACTCTGCTCTGCGCCGTAAGACGGGTTAGCTCCTGGTGAAAGTGGCTCTCCAGCCTTTCTTCCGTCCGGAAGAGATCCTGTAGCCTTACCGTATACAACGTTAGATGTAATTGTAAGGATAGATGTTGTCGGTACAGAATGTCTGTATGTGTGGCACTTGTTCAGTTTGTGCATGAATTTCTTCAGCAGCCATACAGCGATCTCGTCTGCACGGTCATCATCGTTACCATATTTCGGGAAGTCTCCTTCGATCTCGAAGTCTGTAGCAAGTCCATCTTCGTCACGAACAACTTTAACCTTAGCGTATTTAATAGCGCTTAAGGAGTCTACTACGTGTGAGAATCCAGCGATACCTGTTGCGAAAGAACGTTTAACGTCTGTGTCGATCAGGGACATCTGAGCTGCCTCATAGTAGTATTTATCATGCATGTAGTGGATCATGTTCAGTGTATCAACATACAGCTTGGACAGCCACTCCATCATTTCATCATATTTAGCAAGTACTTCATCGTAATCAAGGTACTCAGAAGTAATTGGCTGGTAAGCCGGTCCTACCTGTACTTTAGTCTTTTCATCAACACCACCGTTGATAGCGTAAAGAAGACACTTAGCAAGGTTTGCACGAGCTCCGAAGAACTGCATCTCTTTACCTGTCTCTGTAGCAGATACACAGCAGCAGATGCTGTAGTCATCTCCCCATACCGGACGCATAACATCATCGTTCTCGTACTGGATGGAGCTTGTTGTTACAGAAATCAGGGATGCGAACTTCTTAAAGTTCTCTGGCAGTCTTGAAGAATAAAGAACTGTCAGGTTTGGCTCTGGTGAAGGTCCCATGTTGTTCAGTGTGTGGAGGAAACGGTAGTCAGTCTTTGTTACCATAGAACGTCCGTCCTGTCCAAGTCCACCAACCTCAAGTGTAGCCCATGTCGGGTCTCCTGAGAACAGCTGGTTGTAAGATGGGATTCTTGCGAACTTAACCATACGGAATTTCATTACCATGTGGTCGATGATCTCCTGAGCTTCCTTCTCTGTAAGTGTTCCATTCTTAAGATCTCTGTCAATATAGATATCAAGGAATGTAGAGATACGTCCTACGGACATAGCTGCACCATTCTGTGTCTTGATTGCTGCAAGATATCCGAAGTACAGCCACTGAGCTGCTTCGTGAGCATTCTTAGCCGGCTGAGAAATATCGAATCCGTATGCTGCAGCCATCTCTTTCATCTCTTTCAGAGCTTTGATCTGATCTGCAAGTTCTTCACGAAGACGGAAATCCTCACCCTTCATGCCGTGTCTTGCGTAACGCTCGAAGTCATACTGTTTTCTCTCGATCAGGAAATCGATACCGTACAGTGCAACACGACGGTAGTCACCTACGATACGTCCACGTCCGTATGTATCCGGAAGTCCTGTGATGATCTTGTTATGACGAGCTTTTTTCATCTCTGGTGTATAAACATCGAATACACCCTGGTTATGTGTTTTATGATATTTTGTGAAGATCTCATGCAGTTTCTCGCTTGGCTGGTATCCGTATGTTGTACAAGCCTGCTCTGCCATCTTGATTCCACCGTAAGGCATGAATGCTCTCTTCAGTGGTTTGTCTGTCTGCAAACCAACAACCTGCTCAAGGTCTTTCATGCTCTCATCGATATATCCTGGGCCGTATGCTGTCAGACCGGAAACAACTTCTGTCTCCATATCGAGAACTCCGCCCTTAGCTCTTTCTTCTTTCTGAAGTTCCTGCAGTCTTCCCCATAATTTGTCTGTTGCTTCTGTTGGTCCCTCAAGGAATGCCTCATCACCTTCATATGGTGTGTAGTTCTCCTGGATGAAATCACGCACGTCTACAGAGTGTGTCCATTTTCTTCCCTTGAAGCCAGCCCACTGCTCAAAATTAGCCATTGAAAAATCCTCCTATATTCTTTCCTAAAATAGTTTTGTAATTGTTTTACGGGCATAGTATAACACCGTGTTAAATAAATGACAAGCGTAAAATCGAGAATAAATATCGGAAATCGCTTTGTATTCGATTTAGTACAAAATATACGAAAAAACGCCCATTTTACGGGGAATTGTACGAATTTTAGTACAGTAAAAATGTACTGTAAAAAGAACATTTTCCCCATGTGTACGGTCTGATTTACAGACAAATAAACAGCCTCTTTTCCTTTCAAAATTCACTCTAGGTACTTTTCCTCTATGATAACGATTTCGTTTCATGTTTTCTCTATATTTTTGTCAATGGAGTTACGTTCTGTTTTTTGATATAATAGTGCATTAGAGTATCTACATTTAGTTTATGAAAGAGGAATATTATGGAAATCAGAAAGACAAAACCAGAAGAGCTTGAAGTACTTCTTAAGATGTACGAACATGCACGCAGATTCATGGCAACTCACGGAAATGCTTCTCAATGGGAAAACAATTATCCTTCTCCACAGTTGATTCTGGACGACATTACTGAGGGGAACAGTTATGTCTGCACAGAACAGGATCAGATCATTGCTACTTTCTATTATAAAGAAGGGGCTGATCCTACTTATATGCGCATCTACGATGGGGACTGGATCAACGACTCCTGTTACGGAGTCGTCCACCGCATCACTTCCACCGGAAATGTAAAAGGTGCAGCGTCCTTCTGCCTGAACTGGGCCTTGGAACAATGCGGCAATATCCGTATTGACACACACCGTGACAACATCGTAATGCAACATCTGTTAGATAAGAATGGATTCAAGTATTGCGGAATCGTATATGTTGAAGATGGAACAGAACGAATTGCTTATCAGAAAGTGGTTTAATAATACCAAAATCCATAAAGCAAGGAGCAGAGACATTTGATCTTAATGTCTCTGCTCCTTGTTACTATATATCTCACAGAATCTTGCTGCGAAGGACGGTTCTTCTCCACCTGCATAAAGATGTGAGATATCTCCTACTTTCAATCCACGGAAATATGCCGTTCCCTGTTCTCTCTCTTCTGTTACTACTTCTGTCACAGAAGTTGGTGCAAGCGCAAGGCAATGCCAAAGCACAAATGGTGATACATTCCATAAATGAGACAACAGCACGCAGCTGATTCCGAAATGGCAGAAAAATGTCACCGTCTCATCACTTTCTTTCTCCACACGATAATGCGCCCCTTCTCTTACATATCCGTGCTCTGCGAGAAAGCGATCAAATTCTTCAATCACATGATCGTATACTTCTACGAGATCGGAATTTTTCGCCACTTCTGTTTCTCTCCATGTATTTTTATCCATATAAGCTTCATGTTCTGTCCAATCCCCCGGAACCATATCCCATGCAATTCTAGGTAAGAAATACCCTCCTTCTTTTTTCACATCGGGATATGCTTTTTCAAGTTCCGGATTTTTATTCAAATCAACCTGCGCCGGGAACTCTTGCAGCCAATCCAATATTTCTGCTGTTTTTCCAGTTACCTCAAGACATGGAGCCGCCGTATCCTTCGCTCTTCCAAGTGGAGACTTATAGCATTCCCCCATATTCATAGATACTGCACGTTTTGCAAGCAGTGCCGCTTCACGTCTTCCTTTTTCTGTTAATGTGTCATTTACATAATCCGGATCTCCGTGACGGATCAATAGAATTCTCATCGTGCTTCTCCTTTGTAATCAATTATTTTCTCCAGCCATTCCTCTGCCAGTTTGGGCCAGATCTGTACTTCTTTCAGAGTCTTTCGGATTTCTTCTTTCTGCTCTGCTGTCCATTTCGGTGGCTGTGTTCTTCCAATCCCATTTTGCACAAGAAGTTCTTCTCCCTTTTCCTTTGAAAATGAAGTTTCTCCCGCAAGAATCGCTTCTGCAAGCATACGAAGCTGCTCCTGTGTATAAGGCTGTCTTCCTCTGCGTTCCAGCCAGTCCTCTGTTGCAACAGACATTCCATGTACGCCTTCTGAAAATACATGGTGCGCAAATGGAACTCCTTCTTCCAGACATTTCTGGGCTAAAAGATAGCTATTCTGTACCGGAACGGTTCCATCCGTTGCTGTCTGCCAAATGAAACATGGTGGTATTTCTTTTGTTACATACTTTTCAATTGACATATATTCTAACTCTTTCTTTGTTGAATTCTTCCCTAAAAGAGCTACAAAAGAATCTCTGTGAGCATATTTTCCTGAAGTAATTACCGGATAAGACAACACAGCAGCATCCGGTTTGTTTGAAAACTTCTGATATTTTTCATCAGGATCCTCGATATCCGCTCCATGCACACACAGACTCGCACACAGATGTCCTCCAGCTGAAAATCCACAAACCACGATCTGATCCGATAAAATATGCAGCTGTTCTGCACGAAAACGGATCATTCGCATTGCTCTGGAAATATCTTTCAGCGGCTGAAGCTTTAATGGTGCTTCATCCAGTGGATTCACTGTATATTCAAGGACGAACACATTATAACCGGCCTGATAAAATTCCATAGCAACCAGATGTGCTTCCGAAGGCGATACAAGTCTGTAACCGCCACCCGGAACCACCAGCATCGCCGGATGCATCAGCTCATCCTCATGAATATAGCTGACCATAATCGGGATAAACCCATGCGCCGCCGGGTAATGATATTCTTCTTTGTGCCATAATTCTATTCTTTCGCCTATCATGTGTTAATTCCTCCTGTGTGATTTATAATTTGTGCTTTTCTGTTATTCTTTTGGGAGCACGGACTTTGCTCGTTGCTCGCGTAAAAAAGCCATGAAAGACAAAATCCCCAACCTTGTCTTCCATGACTCCCATTACATACACTCAACTTGCTTTACAGTTCGAATCCTTCCAGATATGGATTCTCTGCCTCAGAAAACTTCTCTTCCTCAACCATCTGTGCAATTGCCGGGTCAAGTGGCATCTTTCCGAGAACCGGAACGTTAAGATCTGCTGCGATCTCATCAATGTGGCTCTCTCCAAATACTTTGATCTCTTTGCCACAATCCGGACACTTCACATAGCTGTAGTTCTCAACAATTCCAAGAACCGGAATGTTCATCTGCTTCGCCATTCCATATGCCTTCTTCACGATCATCTGTACAAGATCCTGCGGAGATGTAACGATCACAACGCCATCAACCGGAAGAGACTGGAATACTGTCAGCGGAACATCACCTGTTCCAGGTGGCATATCAACGAAGAGATAATCAAGATCTCCCCACATAACGTCTGTCCAAAACTGCTTTACAACACCTGCGATCACTGGTCCCCTCCAGATAACCGGTGCTTCCTCATCTTCCAAAAGAAGATTGACAGACATGATCTTTGTTCCGTCTGCTGCCTCACATGGAAGAATTCCCTGCTCTGTTCCTACTGCCATCTCATGAAGACCATACATCTTCGGAATCGATGGACCTGTAATATCTGCATCCATGATACCAACATTGTATCCTTTTGCTCTCATCATTCTTGCAAGGGATGCTGTCACAAGTGACTTACCAACGCCGCCCTTTCCGCTGACAACGCCGATCACTTTCTTAATAGATGAATACATATTCATCGGTTCATGCATATCAACTTTCTTGCTTGTGCACGTTCCTGCACTGGCACAGCTGGCACAGGATTCCTCTGAACATCCTGCTGTGTTCTGCTCTTCTGCCATAATACCATAACCTCTTTTCTAAAAATAATGATGTCGCTTCCATTCACAAATTCTGCGTCCGGTAACACATCTCGTCAGAAAATTTTCTGACACAGTGACACTATTGTAACACATTTCATAAAAGAATGATAGGCTGAACCCACGCTTTTATTTTTCTATGCTTTTATTTTTCTAAGTGTTATACTTAAGTTACTTGAATACAACTTAGAAAGGAGTTTTCCTGTATGCCAGTAATATCCGAACAGCTCAAGCCAATCGATACCGTCAATGGATTCCAGATCCGTCCCGGCTTTTTCCGTGAATTCGGTGCAGTCGCTATCCCAGGTGGTGTCAACTTTACGATTCATACACACGGTGCTACCTCCTGCGAGCTTCTGCTGTTTCACCGCAAAGCCGAAGAACCATACGCCGTGATTCCATTTCCGGAAAGTTACAGGATCGGATTCTGCTATTCTATGATCGTCTTTGATCTGGATATCGAAGAATTTGAGTACGCCTATCGATTGGATGGTCCTTATGATGAAAAGAAAGGACTCCGTTTTGATAAAAACAAAATCCTGCTGGATCCTTATGCACGTGCAGTCACCGGACAGAGCCAGTGGGGACATGTGAATAACGCCCAGCATGGTTATCGTGCCCGCGTGGTACAATCCAACTTTGACTGGGGTGACCAGCGTCACCATTCTATTCCTATGGAAGACTTGATCATCTACGAGCTGCACGTCCGCGGATTTACCATGGATGAAAGTTCCGGTGTTAAGCACCACGGTACCTTCGAAGGTCTGCGCGAAAAGATTCCTTATTTGAAAGAACTTGGAGTCAACGCTGTTGAACTAATGCCAATCTTTGAATTTGATGAGATGCGCGATGTACGATTGATTGATGAAAATGAACTTATTGATTTCTGGGGATATAATCCGGTCAGTTTCTTTGCACCAAATACAAGCTACTGCTCTTCTATGGAATATAACCGCGAAGGACTGGAACTCAAGACACTGATCAAAGATCTCCATGACAATGGAATAGAAGTGATCCTCGACGTTGTCTTCAACCACACTGCCGAAGGAAATGAATTCGGTCCGTGCTTTTCTTTCAAAGGGTTTGACAACAACATTTACTATATGTTGACTCCGGACGGACATTATTATAATTTCAGTGGATGTGGAAATACATTAAACTGCAATCACCCGGTCGTGCGAGACATGATTTTGGAGTGTCTGCGTTACTGGGTCATCGAATACCGTGTAGACGGATTCCGTTTTGATCTCGCTTCGATTCTCGGACGAAATGATGACGGAACACCTCTAAGCCAGCCACCGCTTCTGCGAAGCCTGGCTTTTGACTCAATCCTTGGAAATGTAAAACTGATCGCTGAAGCATGGGATGCCGGCGGACTTTATCAAGTCGGTTCCTTCCCTTCCTGGAAGCGTTGGGCTGAATGGAATGGGCGCTACCGTGATGATATGCGCCGCTTTTTAAAAGGAGATGACTTCCTTGCCCAAACTGCTGCCGCAAGAATCACAGGTTCTCCTGATCTGTACGATCCTGCTTACCGAGGCGGAAATGCTTCCATCAACTTTCTCACCTGTCATGATGGCTTCACGCTTTGTGACCTGTACAGTTATAACCAGAAGCATAATGAAGCCAACGGTTGGGGGAACACTGACGGAGCTGACGACAATAACAGCTGGAACTGTGGCGTAGAAGGCGAAACAAATGATTCCGCTGTTCTGGTGCTTCGCAAACGACTGATGAAAAATGCATGTGCCGTTCTGCTTTGTAGCCGTGGAACTCCAATGTTCCTCTCCGGTGATGAATTCGCAGACACACGTTATGGAAATAATAACCCTTATTGTCAGGATAACCTGATCTCTTGGCTGGACTGGAGTCTCCTCAAAAAAAATAAAGATCTGTTCGATTTCTTTCAATATATGATCCAGTTCCGCAAAGATCATCCTGCCATCCGTAAGGATCTCGAACCAAGTTATCTTGGTATTCCGGCGATGAGCACGCATGGACTCACTCCGGATGAGACAAATTTCTCCGGTGACAGCCATGTTGTCTGTGTACGATTCGCAGGTTATAATGAAGCAACACAAGAAGAAGATCTTGTTTATCTGGCTGTAAATTCCGGATGGTTTCCGGTCACACTCACTCTGCCTGAACTTCCTGAAAAATATAAATGGCATGTCGCCGTCAACACCGGAGATCCTAAATGTCAGTTTTTTCACAAAAATTCAATGCCCACGGTAGAATCTAAAATATTTTTAGGTGAACGCTCTGTTATTATTTTCGTTGCTACTACCATATGAATTGAAAAATTTTAGCTATTTCTCAATATTTTTTAGAATATTTTTATTCACTTTTCACAAGTCTGTTGTTTGTGTAATAAATAACAGACTTGTCATTTTTTAAACTTTTCTTGATAATTTTTAGATTTATTTGTAGAATATTACTAAACGGAACTTTACTGGTTTGAAGATAGGTTTTTTCAAATACATTTCCTATTTTAAAATCAGTCAGTAATGAACGTTATGGTAAAAGGAGAGGTTTAAAATGAGTAGACTTGAAATCCCAGGTCCAGATAAAGGCCAGCTCGTCGTTGAAGAGCTGTACAAAGATCTGGAACGTAGAATTGAATCCAGCCCTCCGGGATTATGTCCGGTTGACATGACTCGTGCATTTATCGAGATGTGTCAGACGCAATCCTGTGGAAAATGTACCCCGTGCCGCGTTGGACTGTGGCAACTGAAGAACCTTCTGACAGATGTTATGAACGGGACTGCTACAATGGAGACACTGGATCTGATCGACACACTGTCTGAATCTATCCGCGAAGGTTCTGACTGCCCGATCGGATACGAAGCCGGTGCCATGGTACATAAGAGCTTAAGAGACTGTCGCGAAGATTATGAGGAACATGTCCGTCAGGGACGCTGTACCTGCCACTATACACAGCCGGTACCTTGCGTTTCTCTTTGTCCTGCACATGTTGATATCCCTGGATATATTGCACTGACCGGAGAGGGGCGTTACGCTGACGCAATTCGTCTGATCCGTAAGGATAATCCATTCCCGACAACCTGCGGTTTTATCTGCGAGCATCCTTGTGAAGCCCGCTGCCGTAGAAATATCGTAGATGACGCCATCAATATCCGTGGACTGAAACGTATGGCCGCTGATTATGCTGGTAAGGTTCCGCCACCGGAATGTGCACCTTCCACCGGGAAGCGTATCGCTGTTGTAGGCGGAGGACCTGGTGGACTCAGTGCTGCTTACTACCTGCAGTTGATGGGACATCAGACAACCGTATTCGAGATGCTTCCAAAGCTCGGTGGAATGCTCCGCTATGGAATCCCGAACTACAGACTTCCGAAAGATCGTCTTGACGAAGACATTCAGGCAATCCTTGAGACCGGAGTTCAGGTAGAATTTGGAAAACGTATCGGTAAAGATATCACAATTCAGAGTCTGCGCCAAGAATACGATGCTGTTCTTATTTCCATCGGTGCAAGCACTGATAAGAAGCTTGGTATCGAAGGCGAGCATGCAGAAGGCGTGATCTCCGCCGTATCTTTCCTTCGTGATGTCGGAGAAAATAAGAGTCCTGATCTTACCGGACAGGAAGTTGCTGTCATCGGTGGCGGTAATGTTTCTATGGACGCTGTCCGCACAGCAAAACGTCTCGGTGCTAAAAAAGTAAGTATCGTTTACAGACGCCGTACTGCAGATATGACTGCTCTTCCAGCTGAGATTGAAGGTGCTGTTGCAGAGGGAATTGAAGTTCTCACATTAAAGGCTCCATCCAGAATAGAGACAAATGAGAATGGACACGTTTCAGGCATCTATGTCACACCACAGATGATCAGCAAGATCAAAGACGGTCGTGCAAGTGTCTGTCCGACAGGAGAAGAAGATTTCCTTATCCCTTGCCAGACACTCATCGTTGCAATCGGTCAGGATATCGAATCTGAACACTTTGCCGAAGCCGGCGTTCCGGTTTCCCGCGGTAAGATCATGACAGAACGTTATGGCGGTTTCGATAACATCCCTGGTGTATTCGCCGGTGGAGACTGTGCATCCGGACCTGCTTCCGTAATCAAAGCCATCGCCGCTTCAAAGGTTGTTGCAGCCAATATCGATGAATATCTTGGTTTCCACCATATCATCAGCTGCGATGTTGAGATTCCGGAGCCTCGCTTAAGCGACCGTGAACCTTGCGGAAGAGTTGAACTTACAGAACGTGAAGCCTGCAGCCGTGTCTGTGACTTCGAAGGCGTTGAAAACTGTATGACAGAAGCCGAAGCAAAACAGGAATCCCACAGATGCCTGCGCTGCGACCACTTCGGTTATGGTATTTTTAAAGGAGGTCGGAAAGAAAAATGGTAAATATTACAATTGATAATCAGAAAATATCCGTACCTTCCGGAACTACTATCATGGAAGCTGCGGCAAAGCTTGGAACTCCGATTCCGAAATTATGTTATTTAAAAGATATCAACGAGATTGCGGCCTGCCGTGTCTGTGTTGTTGAGATTGAAGGGAAAGATCGTCTGGTCACCTCATGTAATAACGTCGTAACCGAAGGCATGGTGATCTACACCAACAGCCCAAAAGTACGCATTGCAAGAAGACAGACTGTACAGCTTATCCTTTCCCAGCATGACTGCAAATGTGCAACCTGTGTCAGAAGCGGGAACTGTACACTTCAGCAGGTTGCAAATGACCTGAACCTGATCGATCTTCCGTTCAAAGAACGTTTTGAAGAAACTCCTTGGGACAAGACATTCCCACTCATCCGTGATTCACGCAAATGTATCAAATGTATGCGCTGTATCCAGATTTGTGACAAGATCCAGGGACTGAACATTTGGGATGTTACAAGTACAGGTTCAAGAACAACGATCAATGTAAACGGAAATAAAAAGATCAACGAAGTCTCCTGTTCTCTCTGCGGGCAGTGTATCACACATTGTCCGGTCGGTGCACTTCGTGAGCGTGATGATACAGAAGACGTATGGAGTGCAATTGCTGACAAGAAGAAAGTTGTTGTCGCACAGGTTGCTCCGGCAGTCCGTGCCGCGTGGGGAGAGGCTCTCGGCCTGTCCAGAGAAGAAGCAACAATCGGAAAGATCATGGACGCCTTGAAAAAGATCGGCGTAGACTACGTCTTCGATACTTCTTTCTCTGCTGACCTTACAATCATGGAAGAAGGAAATGAATTTCTGCAGCGCTTCACCAAAGGAGAATTAAAGCTGCGTCCGATGTTCACTTCCTGCTGCCCTGGATGGATCCGTTTCATCAAATCACAGTACCCTCATCTGGTGCCACAGCTGTCCACAGCCAAGTCACCACAGCAGATGTTCGGTGCTGTTATGAAGACTTATTTTGCACAGTCCATCGGTGTTGCTCCGGAAGATATTTACACCGTATCTGTCATGCCTTGCGTAGCGAAAAAAGGCGAACGCAACATGGAACTTTTCTACGGTGAGTATGCCGGACATGACATTGACACAGTTCTCACTACAAGAGAGCTGACAAGAATGATCCGTGCTGCACATATTGATCCAAAGAGCCTGAAAGACCGCGAATGTGATCCGCTTATGAAAGAGTGGTCCGGTGCCGGTGTTATCTTCGGTGCTACCGGCGGTGTTATGGAAGCTGCACTTCGTTCCGCACACTATCTTGTAACAGGACGTAACCCTGACCCAGATGCATTTAAGATCGTCCGCAGCCCATCCTTTGAGACGGGTGTTGTAGAGGCTGAAGTCCAGATTGGTGATGCTACGATCCGTGCTGCTGTTGTCAGTGGTCTTGGAAATGTACGCAAACTGCTTGAAGCAATTGAACACGGTGAAGTACACTACGACTTTGTGGAAGTTATGGCCTGTCCGGGAGGATGCGTCGGTGGAGGTGGCCAGCCGATCCACGACGGCGAAGAGCTTGCACACACACGCGGTGCAAACCTCTACTTCCTTGACAAGAACGCCAAAATCAGATTCTCCCATGAAAACCAGGATGTTATGAAATTATACAGCGATTTCCTGGAGAAACCATTGTCACACAAATCACATATGCTGCTTCATACAGATCATACAAAGTGGGAGATGCCGAGATAACTATTCATCATTTTGCATTCTGAAATAGGCATCCCAAAAGTTTCAATCGGTGCAGGGGCCGCATTTTCCGACCGTGAAAATCCTAGCGAAAGTATTTTCAAAGATGCCGACAAGGCTCTGTATCACGTAAAGAAAAACGGGCGAAACGGATGCGGTTTTTAATAAAGAAAAAGCAGGCAGAACAAGTTTGTCCTGCCTGCTTTTTCTTTATTCTACTGTTACACTCTTCGCAAGGTTTCTCGGTTTATCTACATCAAGTCCCTTCGCAACACTTACATAATATCCAAGTAACTGCAGCGGAATCACTGCGAGGCTTCCCATAAAGTGCTCATCCACCTTCGGAACATAAACTGTAAAGTCTACCTTGTCTTCCATCTCATAATTGCCATAGTTTGTCACACCCATCAGATATGCGCCACGGCTCTTACATTCCATCATATTGCTGACTATCTTCTCATACAGCTTGCTCTGTGTCAGAACTCCGATTACGAGAATATTGTCCTCGATCAGACTGATTGTTCCATGCTTTAACTCACCTGCCGCATAAGCCTCAGAATGAATATAAGAAATCTCTTTCAGTTTCAGACTTCCTTCCAGACATACTGCATAGTCCACTCCACGACCTACAAAGAAGACATCATGCGCATTCGCATATTTGGCTGCGAACCACTGGATTCTCTCCTTATCCTGAAGTATCTTCTCAATCTTCTCCGGAATTGTCTGAAGTTCAGAAATGTAGTAGCTGTACTGCTCGTCTGTGATCAGCCCCTTCACCTTCGCGAACTGAACCGCAATACAATCCAAAGCCACAAGCTGTGCACTGTATCCCTTTGTTGTCGCAACCGAAATCTCCGGTCCTGCCAGTGTATAGAACACCTTGTCCGCCTCACGGGCAATACTGCTTCCAATTACATTTACAACTGCAAGTGTAGCAAGTCCTTTCTCTTTCGCCATACGCATTGCTGCCAATGTATCTGCTGTCTCTCCGGACTGGCTGATCACGATAACCAGACCATCCTTCACAAGCGGCATCTCACGATAACGGAACTCAGATGCAAGCTCTACTCGAACCGGAATCTGGGCCATCTCTTCAATTACATACTGCGCCTCTACTCCGACATGCCATGCAGATCCGCACGCAACAATGTAAATCTGGCTGTACTTCTTGATCTCTTCCTCTGTAAGATCAATATCAGTAAAATCGATCACTCCGTCTTTTACAACTGAATTCAGAGTATCACGGATTGCTTTCGGCTGCTCATAGATCTCTTTCATCATAAAATGCTCAAATCCAGCCTTTTCTGCTGCCTCTGCATCCCATTTGATCTCTGTTGTCTCTTTCTCGATCTCATCACCGTTCAGGTCATAGAAATGAGCCTCGCCCGGAGTAAGTTTCGCAAACTCAAGATTTCCGATATAATATACATTTCTTGTATATTTCAGAATAGCCGGAACATCAGATGCAACGTAAGACTCTCCATCAGAAACACCCAGAATCATCGGGCTGTCTTTACGAGCTACATAGATTTCTTCCGGATAGTCTTTAAACATAATTGCAAGTGCGTAAGAACCACGGATACGAACCATTGCATGATTGATCGCATCGACCGGTGTTCCCTCGTATTTCTTGTAATAATAATCCACCAGTTTCACAGCAACTTCTGTATCGGTCTCAGAATAAAATGCATAACCTTTGCGAAGAAGTTTATCCTTCAGCTCCTGATAGTTCTCAATGATTCCGTTATGAACTGCAACAACATTTCCATCATCACTTACATGTGGGTGTGCATTGTTCTCAGATGGTTCGCCGTGAGTTGCCCATCTGGTATGTCCGATACCACATGTACCCGGAACAGATTCTCCGTCATTTGTCTTCTCGGATAAAACCTTCAGACGTCCTTTCGCCTTAATGACTTCTGTCTCACCTTCGCCATCACGAACCGCAATACCCGCGGAATCATATCCACGATATTCCAGCTTAGAAAGGCCATCCAGAAGGATCGGGGCTGCCTGATGGCATCCTGTAAAACCAACTATTCCACACATAAATATTTCTCCTCTTCTCTTCTTAACTTTATATAAAGCAAACTATAATGTAAAAAATAAGCATAATTTTATAAAAACCAAATTTTGGTCTATCATAACACAAAAACTGCAGGAGTTCAAGTTTATCTGCAAATGCCTGCAATTACCATATCGAATGGCAGTCATCTCATAATAATATATGCCGTGTAGATCAGATACATTGTCGCCATGGCAATACCTTCGTTTCTTGTGATCTTCCTGTCACTTCTGGCAAAAAACCAGACTACGACAGAAAAGCCGACAAGGACCAGAATATCGATCACATTTTCACTGATCAGCGACACCGGACTGATAGCAGATGCAATACCAAGGACCATCAGAATATTAAATATATTCGATCCGACCGCATTTCCCACTGCCATATCAACTTCGTTTTTGCGTGCTGCAACCACAGAAGTAACCAGTTCAGGAAGTGACGTTCCAATCGAAACGATCGTCAGTCCCACAAGAGTCTGACTCATTCCCAGATCTATTGCAATCCTGCTTGCCGCATCAACTGTCATATCCCCGCCAAATGCAATTGCCACTGCACCACCAACAATGCAGAGAATACTCTTTGGATAAGACAACAGTTTCAGTTCTCCATCTTCCAGCTCCTCAACTGCTTCGATCTCGACTTTTTTCCCTTCGGTTCTTGCTTTCATTGCAGTCCGGATCATATAGAAAATATATCCCGCAAATGCGCCCAGAAAAACAGCTCCGTCCAAATGGCCCAGTGTCATACCATGCGCATCCCCCCATGCAAGATATCCAAGTCCCAGAAGGAGCAGCGCACAGATAACAGAAAGCGGGATATCCCTCGCGATCGTATCCTTCTGCACCATGATCGGTGTCATTATCGCACAAACACCGATCACAAACATCAGATTAAAAATATTGGATCCTACTACATTGCTGACCGCAAGTTCATTATTCTGTACCAGAGAAGCAGTCACACTTACGGCTGTTTCTGGCAGCGAGGTTCCCATAGCCACAATCGTAAGACCAATGATGATGGGCGGAACCTTTAACTTCTTCGCAATGCTGGAACTTCCCTCCACAAAAAAGTCAGCCCCTTTTACCAGAAAGGCAAATCCCACTGCCAGCAGCAGGATAACAGCTGCAATTGGCAATCCATTAATAATATTTTGCATAATATTCTCCTTTTGTTATCCGCATATTTTTATCTTTACAGATTCTCCAGAGTGTGTTTGAAAAGGCTTTCTGCAAAATGTATGCTACAAAACATAATGCGAGGATTCTCTACGCTTCGGAAAA
>OGWS01000375.1_pt1 | contig 47862 bp, 42 predicted proteins | sample 1576111 | NCBI WGS metagenome assembly OGWS01 (sample SAMEA3541534, study PRJEB24748) | human gut metagenome | biome: human gut; feature: human-associated habitat; material: faeces | place: China | collected 2012
TTATTAATCCACTCTTTACACACACGCGATTATCGGTCGTCCTACATACCCCCTCGGTCAGCTGTGCCGACAGCTCCCCTTTATGGGAGCCTTTCTTGCCTCTCCTTGAGGAGAGGTGGCGCGCAGTGACGGAGTGGTGGCATTATTAATCCACTCTTTACACACACGCGATTATCGGTCGTCCTACATACCCCCTCGGTCAGCTGTGCCGACAGCTCCCCTTTATGGGAGCCTTTCTTGCCTCTCCTTGAGGAGAGGTGGCGCGCAGTGACGGAGTGGTGGCATTATTAATCCACTCTTTACACACACGCGATTATCGGTCGTCCTACATACCCCCTCAGTCGACCTTGTCGACAGCTCCCCTTTATGGGAGCCTTTCTTGCCTCTCCTTGAGGAGAGGTGGAACGCAGTGACGGAGTGGTGGCTATTCATCAACCACACTCCGTAGGGGCAATCATCGTTTGCCACACGCAACCACCCCTCAGTCGACCTTGTCGACAGCTCCCCTCTATGGGAGCCTTTTTTCTCTCCCTGAGGAGTGGTGGCAACACCCAAAATCAAATTTACACAAAATTAATCTAAATTTATTTCAAAAAACTATTGACAAACCGAAAAACGTCTGTTATAATGAACTCATAAATCAGTAATGATTATCATTATTGATTTTGAAGGAGTGAAATGTATGAAGTATTCAAAACAGCGTGAGGCACTTCTAACGCTGCTTAGAAGTACACGCTCCCACCCGTCGGCTGATTGGCTGTACGAAAATCTGCGTAAGGAATTTCCAAACATCAGTCTTGGAACTGTATACAGAAACCTTGCACAGCTTGCGGAAAACGGAGATATTTTAAAAATCAGCACTTCCGCAAACAAAGAACATTTCGACGGTTTTGTCCACCGACATTTTCATTTCGTATGTAATAAGTGTGACAAAATATACGATGTTGATTTAGACGGTATGGACGAGATAAAAAATCAAGCGGCGGAAAAATTAAATGCAGATATAGAAGACTATTCGCTTATATTTTACGGTATCTGCGAAAATTGTAGTAGTAAAAAAAATAATTAATTCTAAGGAGGAAATTTATTATGAAAAAGTATGTATGTCCGGTATGCGGTTATGTTCACGAGGGTAACGAACCACCTGAAAAATGTCCACAGTGCGGTGTTCCGGGTTCAAAGTTCACTGTTATGGAAGAGGGTACTGCACTAAACTTTGTATGTGAACACGTTATCGGAGTAGGTGCAAAAGATCAGGTTGAAGCTGATGTTTACGAAGGTCTAAAGGCTAATTTTGAAGGTGAATGTACAGAAGTCGGTATGTATATCGCAATGAGCAGACAGGCAATCCGCGAGGGTTACCCTGAAATCGGCGAATTTTATATGAGAGCCGCTTTGGAAGAGGCTGAACACGCTGCAAAATTTGCCGAACTTCTTGGCGAAGTTGTAACTCCGTCAACAAAGAAAAATCTTGAACTTAGAGCAGAAGCTGAATGTGGTGCAACAGCAGGTAAACTTGAACTTGCAAAGAGAGCAAAAGAACTTGGCTACGACGCTATTCACGACACAGTTCACGAAATGGCAAAAGACGAGGCAAGACACGGCAAAGGCTTTGAAGGTATGTTAAAGAGATATTTTGGTTAATCAAAAACAGAGAATTTTAAAAGAGCTTGCATATGCAAGCTCTTTTTTCGTCATATCAAAGGAAATTCCTCAGATGTGATAATCGGTTGCAATGTACTCGAAAAAACAAAGACTTTTGCTTTTTTTGCATTATCATTTTTATCAACCGAAACACTTGTATTACCCGTTGTTTCAAGTGGTACACGATTTATCGCACACAATATTCCGTTTTCATCATACACCGCCACATAAACATAACAATCTTCATATGTATTTTCCGTCGCAACATCAAAATCATATGTAATATCTGTTTCTGTTTTTGTAATCGTTGCTTTTGTAATAGGTATCGGGGTTGGTTTCGGGGTCAGTGCATTATTATAATTTATAGTTGCGTTTGTTAAATTTTCATTATCCGTACCAATATATATTTCGTTCCAATCAGATTGATTACCGCTATATTCAACAGTAGTTAAATTTGCACAACCAGCAAATGCACCTTTTTCTATTTCTGTTACATTTTTCGGTATATATATCTTGTTTAAATTGCTACAATTATTAAACGCATTTTCTTCTATACTTGCTACATAGTTTCCCAAAAATACTGACGATACAGTACAGCCACTAAATAAATCAGGAAACACTTTACTGGCATTATAATTTATAATTTCTAAGTTATTACAGTCTTTAAAAACATTATCTTCTATTCTTGTTATTCCGCTCCCTATTGTTACGTTTGCTAGTCTATCACAGCCATTAAATGCAGCATAGCCTATACTTGTTACGCAATCTGGTATTATAATGCTTGTTATACTGTCCAAACCGGCAAAAGCATATATAGGTATTTGTTTTACACCAACTGGTATTGTTACCTCGCCAACAACTCTTTTCTTATTCAAATACAATTTATTAGCATAATATATCGGATTCGAATAATTATTATCAAAATTTATATTTAAATATGCCGAAAGGTCTGTTATATATACGCTTGATAACTTCTTGCAATTACCAAATGCAGAATTTCCCACCTGTTTCACTTTACTTCCTATTGTTATATCTGTTAGTTTGCCGCAATAGCAAAATGCGCAATAGCCAATACTTGTTACATTGTTAGGAATAATTATATTTGTTAAACTACTACAATAGTAAAATGCGCAATCACCAATCTCTGATACACTATTAGGAATTATCACATTCACCAGTTTAACGCATCCATAAAATATATTATCTGGTATTCTTATTATGCTATCAGGCATTATTATACTTGTCAACTCCTGACAACCCATAAAGTCAGAATCACCTAAACTCGTTACACCATTTTCTATTATAACTGATTTTATATTGTTATTATTATAAAATGCAGAATTCTCCATATCACCTGCACCGCTAATTGTTAGCGTACCATTTTGGTCAAGCGTCCAAGTCACATTGTCACCACAAGTACCGCTTGTTTCTGCTACGACAATAACCGGCATAAATGCGCACAGCATTGACAATACGAGTACAAAACTTAAAATTTTCTTTTTCATTTGCTTGCTCCCCTTTTTGTTTTATTAAAACATAAAATTTTCTAAATAATATTATAGTACGAAAAAATTATAAAGTCAACATTTTCCAACCACGCAAAAAGGCGGTACATATGTACCGCCTTTTAAATTACAAATATTTTTCTTCAAATCTATTCCACGACATCGGTTTATCGAACAAATATCCCTGTGCCTCATCGCAGCCCATTTCTTTCAAAATATCATATTCCTTTTCATTTTCGACGCCCTCGGCGACAACGGAAATATTATAATTTTTACAAATATCTATAACCGACTTTGAAATCATACAAGTCTTTTCATCTGTTTCAAGCTTATGAACAAGTTCACGGTCAAGTTTCAATGTATCAAATTTAACTTTCGAGAACAAGAACAAGTCCGCATATTTCGCACCGTAATTATCAATCGCAATATGGAAACCGTTATTTTTAAGTTCCACAATTTTATCAAGCACATCGCTAAGACCGCCCTTAACCTTATCCTCCGACACTTCAATCACAATCGAATCTTTCGGGATATTATAATCAAACCAAATATCCATAAGATTTTCCATAAAATTAGGTCTGACAATCGTGCAATGCGATATATTAACCGACACAGGCTTAATATTCTTACCTGCCTCAATCCAGCCGGAAATATATTCACAGACGTGTCTGAACACATAAAGGTCTATCATATGCACCGTTTCGTTATATTCCATTGCGGGAATAAAATCCATAGGCGAAACAATCGTATCGTCCTCATCAAAATATCTGATAAGCGCCTCACTGCCGCAAAATTCTCCGTTGATTGCGGAAAATCTCGGTTGGAACCATATAACAAATCTTTCTTCTTGTATAAGCTTTTTCAACTTTTCCTGCGTTGAGAATGACACAAACGTATCATTATAAAATCTGTATCTTGCCGACTGACCGTTATTTCTGTAATAATATTTCTTATCCTGATACATTTTTTCATCGGCAATCTTTATTACTTCATCAATATCCGACGAATCTTTAGAATAATGAAAACCAATCGACACTTTATACTTCATTTCAGAAATCAAATTTCTGAACGCAGTAACCTTAGCTGTAAACTCCTTATCATTCGTATCATAGCAAAGCACGACAAATTCATCTCCGCCGACTCTGTATGAACACTCCTTGCCAAACGACTCAATAATCACGCTCGCTATATCTTTCAGTGCACAATCGCCGCCGCAATGACCGCTTTTATCGTTAATCTCTTTCAAACCGTTAAGGTCCATATAAAGTACACCCAAGCCGCAATTACGACCTCTCATAATTCTTTCGGTATCTTCTGTAAACTTATTTCTGTTATATAGGCCCGTAAGCGAATCGACGTAGCTCAGCTCTCTGAGTTTTCGCGCACTCTTTTCGCGAATAATCATTGACGCAACAAAATAATCAAGTGCGTCAAAGAATGTCACAATTTGAGAAAATTTTTCTTCCGGCAAATTACTTGCGCCGATAAAACCGATTATCTTACCGTTATCGGCAATCGGTGACGCAACAAGCCTTTGCACACCGCTTTTTACCGCCTGATGATATGCCTCAACAGAAATTTCTTTCAAATCTTCGACATTATTTAAAATAACATTTTCATTGCTGTCATAGGTCGGCAGCCACTTATCAACAACATTTGAATCCAAGCTTTTAAGTTCTTCCGCTCTCGAATTGACACCATTGTTATTCCATTCAAATACATTGCTCAGTTTATTTTCATCATAACTGAACACAAAAATTTTATCCGCCTCAAAATACTTGCCTATTATTCCAAGTAAATTTGTAAAGCTTTCTTCAAACGGTTTATTCTTGTGCATTTCAACCATACAGCTTACCAAAATATGCTCCATATCAAGACGTTGTTCAAGTCTTTTCTGAATTTCTTCAGTGTTGGTAATGTCAAATGCAATATCCAAATATGCCTTTTTACCGTCCCACACAGTATCCTTATGCTTAATAATATATGCTTTTTCCGGCATTACATTTTCACGAATATACTCAGAAAGCCCCTCACCGTTCGAGCAAGGACAATTCGTACATTCCTCACTTTTGCCGTGAAAAAGTTTATAACACGTTTCACCCAAACAATCGCCGAGAATTTTCTTTCCCGCCTCATTTATGTACAAAATCTCATGAGTTTCTGCGTCAGATACATATACAATTTCCGATATTGCATCTAATACATTATATATATCCAGCATAATCCGACTCCCTTCATATACCCTTAATGCCATTATAGATTATATATAAATCATTCTATCATATCAACCATTTTTTTACAATAACAAATTTAATTTTTAACATAACGGCAAAAACTATTCCGGCGATTATAACCGCCGCGCACACCATTTTATAAAGCGTGCGTTTTTCTTTGAACACAATTCGTCCGCCTATAATCGTAATCATAACCGAACATTGTTTTATAAGAGTCATTGCGACAACTGTGCTTTCCTGCTTACTGCACGCGATAAACAGTGCCTTATCGCCGATTACAAACAACACGCTCAAAATAAGTATCCAATAATTTTTGTATATCGTTCTAAAATCTATTTTTGTTTTGGTTACAATCATATAGCCCAAATACAATATTACCATAAAGAACATATACCAAAATTGAAGTTGACCGCTGTTCATACTTTGCATAAGCATTTTATCAAGCAGTTCCGAAACAGCGTTGCAAAGACACGATATAAGCACAAGTACAATGTATATCGGCTTTGTTTTTTCTTCGCCCAATCCCTTGCCTTTGGCATTTACGAAAAGCAATCCGACAAGCACAAGTGCCATACCGGCAATCTTATGTCCCGTCATAACTTCTCCCAGCACCGTTATTCCCAGTACTGTCGCAAATATTACGCGCGACATATCCATAATTCCGTAAAATCCAATCGGCAATTTCTTTATCGCCTTAAAACTGCATATCCAAGCTATAAAAATTATAGCTGATTTTATCATTACAAATCCGATATAATGAAAATCTATCGACAATGCGTTTTTCACGCTCGGCGTCACGAATAAAAAGCTTATAAACGTGTAGAAAAACAGCACCTCCATAGCACTGTTTTTCTCCATTGCCTTTTTCTTTATTATATCTCTTACACCCTTTAAAACTCCGTAAAGGCATACGAGTCCTATCCACATTATTTTATCAGCTCCGTTAAAAATAAATTATCCAGCATTTGTGTACCGGATTTTGTCTTAAATATCTTCTCACGAACGTTTTTAGCCGTTTCTTTTGTCATTTCGTCCTCATCTATATTGACAAGGAAGTCCGCCTCAACAAGTATTTGATAGTCGATACCGTCGATATTTGAATATGTGTGATGATGAGCGACAAGGTATGACACACGTTCGATAACGTCTTTGTCATATCTCAATTTCGTAAGCATTTCCTCCGCAATCGGCGGACCTTCGATTTCCTGATATTTGCCCACAGAAGAATTATATTTTTCTTCGCTTATCTTTATTCCTATATCATGCACATATGCGGCAGTTTCAAGAATAAGCATAGTCCTTTCATCAAGCTCCTCCGCTTCGCCTATCGCTTTGGCATAGCCGTGTACTTTTATAAAATGGTTTATGCGTTTCTTGTCACCTGCATAATACTTTATCATTTCTGTTGCAACAGTATTCATAGTTATCAATCCTCGAACGGTCTTATTCTGTATGTCACGCCGATTTTTTTGCAAATATCGGCACATTCCTTTTCTTCTTCCTCTGTAAGCGTTGTCGAAACAGTCGAAAGCACAACTTCCTTTACATAGTGCTTTACATTTTCGGCAAACTTAATCATTGCGTCAAACGATTCGATACCGAATTTACTGCGTGTAAGTTCAAGATAACGTTCCTTGTTCGGCGTATTAAGGCTAATCGAAACAATATCGATAAGTCCGTCAAACATAGGTGCAGTGTTCTTTTTGTGAATAAGGTCGGCAAGACCGTTTGTGTTTATACGGATAGTTTTGTTATACTTATCCTTTATAAACCGACAGACTTCAAGCACATCGTCAAGTCTTTCGGTCGGCTCACCGAAACCGCAGAAAACAACCTCTTTATACTTATTCATATCAAATTTTGAAAATTCGTTTTTAACTTCTTCAATGCTCGGTTCTCTTTCAAGCCAAAGACTGCCCGAATGATTCATTTCGTCCCTCGTTTGTCTTAGACAGAATGTGCACGCGCACGGACATTTGTTCGTCATATTTACGTATAAATTATCGTGTACTTCATATAAAATAACCATTTTAATACCTCTTTCATTTTTCATATCTTAAATTATACCATATCACTGCATTTTTCTCAACTGTATTTTCACACCAAAAAAACCGCTCATTAAAGCGGTTTTTTATATTTTATTTCAGTCAAATTAACCTCTTGGGTGATTTGTTTCAATGTCGTCTACAAGTGTTTTTACAAGAGCATTCACGTCTGTAACAGTTTCATTTTCCGTTACGGCAACGCTGTGACTCATTACTGTACCCGCGTCCTCGCATGACCATATTGCGTATGTTGTTTTATTGTATGTGTAAATTTCAACTGCCGAATCGGCTACTTTGTAGTCCTCAACCTTAGTACCGCCCGATATACCCGAAATGTCTGCGTCACCCGGTTGTGTACGAACTGTAATGTCTAATACATTTGTATTGTAAGTGTATTTGATTTCTGCCAAATTACTGTCGGCAAGGTATCTGTAGCTTTGTGCCTCGCACTTGCTACCTTCATCAAAACTGCTTGCGTTCAAATCTGCCACTTGATATTTTACGCTCTTTGCATTATTCAATGCCGCATTAAGCTCGTCAAGACTGTTATAATCTGTCCATGGGTTTGGAATTTGTGAAGACGGCTCTGTTTTGATTTCCTTTTCAACAGTAACTGTCTTTGTTGCCTCGTCCCAACCGACAACGCTGTGCATACCCTCAGCGATTGCTCTTACAGGCACAACCGTTGATGAACCCACGATTTTTGCGGGTGTTTCAAGTGTAACCGCGTTGCCGTTTACATACATTACATCAGAATCAATCTGCATTGTAATACTTACGTCACTTACCGAATCATATGATATAACAGTTCTTGTTTCGTTGTCCCACTGTACGTCTGCGCCAAGTGCCTCGAATATTTCACGCATAGGAACAAGTGTATGGTCATTTTCAATAAAAGGTGTTATTTCCACAAAAGAAACATTATTTCCGTTTACCGTAACCGTAATGTTATCATCAGCCAAAGCGCCTGCCGATACAGTCAAAACAGATGCGACAGCCAATACAGATGCTATTATCTTCTTATTCACAATCATTACCTCCAAAATCATTATATTGTTTATATTATATCACAAATTGCAAATCAATTCAATACTTTATTTGATTGAATTGACTACTTCTTCCACAGGCTCTCTGCCCGTATCGGTTCCGTAAATATTATAATCGATTTTATCTTCGGTAAAATATGCCGATACATCATTTTCATATTCGTTATACACCGGCTCTGTATCGTCATTTCCGCTGTAATAATAATTTACGTCTATTCTTCCGCCGTTTTCTGATTCAAAAGCCGCACCGCCGTTATATGTATCGGTCGTTTCAAAACCGCTCGGAGCGTTTATTTCTATTTGAGGTGTCGGCACTGATGTAGCCATAGCCGAACTCATTGCCATTCCGGTGCCGATAACCGTATCGGCATTGCCTTCATCGCTTGTAATTTCGGTCGGCACTTCTTTTTTTGTACTGATTTCTGCTGTTCTGTCACTTGACATAAAAGCAGAAAATATTGTTGACAATTCGATTGTGCTTTCCTCGATTGCACTTTCTTCGACAGTGACATCTTCCGTTATTTCTCGATTTTCACTGTTTTGTTCACTCTCGATATTGGGGATTTTGGTTTTATCCTCGATTTTAAGCGATTTGTTCTCGTTTGCTATCCGATTATTTACCGCAACTTTTTCATTGTCACTACTCTTATAGTCACCATTCTTTTTCTCCGTTTTAGTTTGACTATCCGAATAGTTATTGGGAGGGGGAGTATAGGGATTTTGAATAGTTTGGGGACTATCGGTAGGATACGGATATGAAGTATCCGCTGTATTTGAAACTACACTTTCCGACATATCGGACGGTGTCGGTGTTGAAACTTGCTCCTCAATAATCACGCCGTCATCTCTTGTTTTCTGCCAATACGGCATAGATATAACCGCCGCAGACACAACAACAACTGCCGCCGCAGCCGATACCGCATATTTTGCGTATCGCCTATACGGTAGGGGAGATTGTCTTTTCTCTGCACCTTTATGCGCATTCAAGATAACTCTGTTTATCATATCTTCACTTGGTTTTATATCGTCATTGGCTTGTTTATAAATTTTTCTAAACAAAGTCATAATCTCCTTTCAGTTTATTTTTAAGCAACATTCTGCCTCTGTGTAAATGCGATTTAACAGTCGATTCTTTTATGTCAATGCTTTCGGCGATTTCCCTCACGCTCATATCCTCATAATAGAAAAGATGTATCACCGTACGATATTTTAAGGGAAGGTCTTGTACAGCGAAATACACGTCACTTTTTTCGAGATTGTCAAAGGTTAAATCTTCTTCAAGCGGAACGATTTTCTTGAACCACGATGACATAAAAACACTCTTTGAGCAATTTATTGTCACCCGAATGAGCCAAGCCTTTATATGTTCCTCCGACTCAAATTTATCTTTATTCTGTATAAATCGAACAAACACGTCTTGCGTCACATCTTCGGCAAAAGTTTGATTTTTCGTTTGTGACAAAGCAAGTTTATACACCATATCAAAATACTTGCGTATAACTTCGTCAGATGAAACGTCTGTTTTTGACCTTTCGTCTGTCATTAATCCCCCTCCCTTCACTTATAATACAATTCAGCACACCAAAAGGTTGCACTTTTTTCAAAAAAATTTTTATAAAGTGTGATAATGCGGAATTATATCTTCGAATGTTCCGTCTTTCATGCGGAAACCTTTAGGTATTACGCCGAGTTGTACAAAGCCGAGTTTTTTATATAATTTAAGTGCATATTGATTAGTTGCGACAACGGCGTTAAATTGAAGTATACCGTAACCGATTTCCTTTGCTTTTTTCAAGCAATCCGTCACAAGAATTTCACCTATATGCTTACCTCTTTGTGTTGATTTCACCGCATAGCTTGCATTGCAGATATGACCGCATCTGCCGATATTGTTCGGATGAAGTATGTAGAGTCCGACAATATCATCCGTTTCTTCATCATACGCAATGCCTGTATATGACTGACTCTTAAAAAATTCCAATCCGCTCTTTTCTGTAAGACATTCTTCCTGTGGAAAAGCCACTCCGTCCTCTACGACTTCGTTCCAAATTTCATTTGCGGCTTGTATATCGCTTTCATTAAATTCTCTTACTTTTATGTTCATTATAACACCTTCCGTTAAATTATATATAAAAAAACGGAATGCAGTGCATTCCGTTTAAAAAATCAATTATTCAGCAACGAATGGCAATAGTGCTATAATTCTTGCACGCTTGATAGCTGTTGTAAGCTGTCTTTGGTGCTTTGCACAGTTACCGCTGATACGTCTTGGCACGATCTTGCCTCTTTCAGTAACGTATCTTCTAAGCTTTGCTGTATCCTTATAATCGATATGCTCAACCTTATCTACGCAGAACATACAAACCTTTTTCTTAGGTCTTCTTGCTCTCTGTGGTCTGTCATTTCTTTCAGCCATGTTATTTTCCTCCTATCAATTTTTATCACGCGGATGTTAGAATGGCAAATCGTCTTCCGAACCGTCAAGATCCGAAAAATCGCCCATATCAAAATCATCACCAAAGTTTGGTTCACTACCTTGTGCAGGCTGCGATTGAGGAGCGTTAAATCCGCCCTGATTAAAGCCTTGGTTCTGATAATTTCCTCCGCCTTGAGTACCTGATTCGGCTCTTGAACCGGTAAAGTAAGCCTCGTCTACAACAACTTCCGTCGCATACTGCTTTTTACCGTCATTACCGTCCCAACTTCTCGATTGAATACTTCCGACTACCGCAATCATACTGCCCTTTTGGAAATATCTTGCGATAAATTCACCTGTCTGACGCCATGCAACGCAGTTGATGAAATCAGCCTGCTGCTGAGCATCTTTACCGGCGAAACGTCTGTTTACCGCGATTGAAAATCTCGCAAGTGAAACACCGTTCGGAGTCTGACGCATTTCGACGTCGCGTGTAAGACGTCCCATTAATATAACTTTGTTCATACTTACACCGCTTTCTTCACAAAAGACTATTCTTCGTCTTTTCTGATAACAATAGTTCTTAGGATACCTTCTGTAATCTTGTACTGTCTTTCAAGTTCTTTAGGGAACTCGCTGTCAGCCTTGAAGTTTACAAGATAGTAGAAACCTTCTGTTCTATCATTAATTTCGTAAGCAAGTCTTCTCTTGCCCCATTCGTCAACAGATTCAAGTTCACCGTTCTGTTCGATAAGTGTTGTAAACTTATCCTTTAGAGCAGTAACCGTTTCCTCATCAAGTGTTGCGTCAATGATAAAAATTGTTTCATAGCTGTTTAGTATTTTTTCAGCCATTTTCTGCACCTCCTTATGGACTTTTGTCCCACACATACCCCGTGTGGGCAAGGATTGCTTACGTTTACCGCAAGCCTTGTAATTATATATCTTTTTTCAGCAAATGTCAAGCATTTTTTACTATTTTGCTCTATATTTTTCACTGCTGACAAGATAATCGTAATATTCGCAAAGCATTTCAATGCCTTTGCCGTTTAGTTTTGTTAAGTCGAAGTCGATATTATCAAGCAATTTCACTCTGTACCGTTCGTCCGTTCTGCCGCAAAGGTAGTCAACGGGAACTTTAAAAAGTTTGGCAAGATATGTTATCGCCGCCACTTCGGGAATACGCTCGCCGCTTTCCCAATTTGCGATACACGTTCTCGAAACATTCATTCTCTCCGCAAGTCCCGCCTGCGTTATGCCGTTTTCTTTTCTCAGTTCCCTAAGCCTTTGAGCAAAGCACTTTTTGAACGTACCGTTATTCTTCTTTATCATTTTCTTCATTAACTGCGGCACTTTCTTCTGCATCACTGTCAGAATTTTCTCTGCCGCTTTTTACACGGTTGAATATCTCCATAAACTGATCGCCCGTAATAGTTTCCTTATTGATAAGAAATTCTGCGATTTCATCAAGTGCGTCACGATTTTCTTTCAATATATTAAATGCCTTTTCGTGACACTCTTTCAATACGCGTACAACTTCCTTATCAATATCTGTCTTTGTTTCCTCCGAACAGTTTGAAACATTTCTGCCGTCAAGATATTTATTCTGTATGCTTTCAAGTCCGGCCATACCGAATTTTTCCGACATACCGTACTGCGTAATCATATTTCTCGCAAGTGACGTTGCACGTTCAATATCGTTTGACGCACCTGTTGTCTGCACGTTGAATACAAGTTCTTCCGCCGCACGGCCTGCAAGGAACACTGTAATCTGGTCAACTATTTCGTCTTTCGACATCAAATAACGTTCTTCCTCTTCGGGCATTTGCATTGTATAACCAAGCGAACCCATAGTTCTCGGAACGATTGTGATTTTGTGAACAGGCTGAGTATGTTTCTGTACCGCCGTTGCAAGTGCATGACCGACTTCGTGGAACGAAACAATTCTCTTTTCCTTTTCGGACAAAATTCTGTCTTTCTTTTCTTTACCCGCGATTATGACTTCAACAGCCTCCATAAGATCCTCTTGACTTACGGTCTTTCTGTTACATCTTACCGCCCTTAAAGCCGCCTCATTTACCATATTCGCAAGGTCTGCACCTGCCGCACCGCTTGTTGCAAGTGCCATTTCGTGAAGATTAATGTCAGGCTCTGTTTTAACGTGCTTGATATGCACACGCAAAATATCTTCTCTGCCCTTTAAATCAGGCTTTTCAACAATAATTCTTCTGTCAAATCTACCCGGTCTTAAAAGTGCCTTATCAAGCACTTCCGGACGGTTGGTTGCCGCCAAAATAACAAGTCCTTTTGACGAATCAAATCCGTCCATCTCGCTTAACAGCTGATTTAAAGTTTGTTCACGTTCATCATTTGAACTAATCTGATTATCTCTTGATTTACCGATTGCATCAATTTCGTCTATAAATATAATACAAGGTGCTTTTGCCGACGCTTGCTTAAACAAGTCACGAACTCTTGACGCACCGACGCCGACAAACATTTCCACAAATTCCGAACCGGAAAGCGAGAAAAACGGCACTTTCGCCTCACCGGCAACCGCCTTTGCAAGAAGTGTTTTACCTGTTCCCGGCGGTCCGACCAAAAGTGCACCCTTAGGCTGTTTTGCACCGATTGCAAGATATTTTGACGGATTATGAAGATAATCGACTATTTCATCAAGCGATTCTTTAGCCTCTTCCTGACCGGCAACGTCCGCAAACGTTACGCCTGTCGCATTTTCTACGTTATACATCTTTGCGTTGGACTGACCTATTCCCATAATTCCGCCGCCACCGCCGATTTTCTTCGACATTGAACGTGTCAAAATAAAGAACAGTAAATAAATAACTACCAACGGCAATATCCATGTAAGGAAGAAATCAAGCACGGGACTGTTATGTTGTATCGGCGTAGAATATTTCACACCGTGACTGTCCAAATCCGCAAGAAGTCTGTCGTCAGGAATATATCCCGTATAATACACATTTCTGCTGTTTTCCTTTGCCTGTTCTATAACCGCGTCTGTATCTATGCCCATCATCTTCATAAACTCGGTTGTTTTAGGCGTTGTTATCGGCTGTGATTCGTCATACTTTTCATATATGACTATCTGCTCCGACTGCAAAATAACCTCGTCAACTTTATTTTCATCAAGCATAGTCAAAAATTCACTGTACGATATTTCCTGTTTCTTCGGTGTCTGCAACGACAGCATTACCATATTTAAAATAACTGTCGCAATAACCGAAATCACCAAAAATATCAACAACGGATTTTTCAGCGGCGAACGGTTTTTCTTTTTATTATCCATAAATGTTCCTCCACGTTTTTCTTCATATTTATATATAACTAATATTAAAAATGTCAGTCAATAGATATTGTAGCACTTTCCTCTTATTATTGCAATGTTAAATAAATTTTTTTACACAATTTTATTAAAATTCACAATTCGGAAATATATTATTTTAATTGACTTATATATAAAAGAATGATAAAATATCAGTATCTGAATATTACTACACTAAATTCAAAACGAAAGGATGAATAACTCATGAAAAAACTAACAGCAATTCTGACATCACTTATTATGACACTTTCCGTCATATGTCAAACATCGGTTTTTGCTGCATTCAGCGACGTAGGTGACGATAATACTTACAAAGACGCTATTACAACTTTAACAAAGCTTAAAGTTATTGACGGATACGAAGACGGTACTTTCAAGCCTGACGGTCAAATCACAAGAGCTGAATTCACAAAGCTTATCGTATTTATACTTGGTTACAAAGACCTTGCATACGACTCATCAGACTTTACTGATGTTGACGCTTCACACTGGGCAAAGAACTATATTCAAACTGCCTACAATCTTGGCATAATCGCAGGTATGGGCGACGGTACTTTTGCTCCGGACGCTCCTGTAACTTATGAACAAGCTCTTAAAATGGTAGTTTGTACATTAGGTTATGTTCAGTTTGCCGAAAATCTCGGCGAATGGCCGGAAGGTTTCATTAAGCAGGCAAACACTCTTGACCTTACAAAGAAAGTTAATTCAACAGGTTACAGTGAAGGTGCAACAAGAGGTATGATTGCACAGGTACTTTACAACGCACTTGAAATACCTATATACGAAAACAACGGTTACAACTGGGTTGCAACAGAGAAAACTCTTATGCAGGACTACCTAAAAGTTAAAAAGCTAAAAGGTACTCTTGTAGGTGTTGAAGATTACCTGACAGAGGACTGCAAGCAAGATCTTAACGAAAGTGAAATGGCTATCTTGCCGAACGACAGCAGTGATCTTGTAAAAATCGACTTCTCGGAATTCACTTCAAACGTTACAGATATAAGCAAATATCTTGGCAATACTATCACAGTTTACTATGAACAGTTGACAGACAAGGACGACAGAAAGCTTATCATCATTGACGACGAAACAACAAAAAATTCTGAAATCAAATTAGATTATGAAGATTTAAACAGTTTTTCCGGCAACTCACTTAAATACTATGATTCATCATCAAAGCTAAAGACTGTAAAACTAAAAGAAGATGAACTTACAGTAAGATACAACGGCAAACTTGTTGCAAAGAACGAAACCGTAACTCTTACAAATCCGACAACAAAGCAGGAAGAAACATTCTCACGCGAAGAGGCACTTGAACAATGGCTTACTCCTGACACAGACTACACAATCTACGGTGACGTTAAACTTACAGACAACGGTGACGACGGCACAATAGATATGATCCAAATAAACAACTATGACACAATAGTTGCTTATGCCACTCCTACAACAACAGATTACCGTATAACAGACAAGCTCGTAACAGGTAACTACTTAATCCTTGACCCTCAAGCGTCTGATTATACATACACAATCACAAAGAACGGTTCGGAAATTCCTGTTACATCAATTTCCGCAAACGATGTAATTCTTTATACAAAGAGCCTTGACGGTTCGTACTACACACTTCTTGTTACAAACAATCCTGTTAAGGGTTCAATCACTTCAATCGGTTCAAACGGCGATAAAATGACAATCGGCGGTAAATCATATAAAATCGGCAGCAAGTGTGAGGCATACATAAATGACAAAGACGGCAAAACTCTTAAAACAGGCGTTTCGGGTACATTCTATCTTGACGCATTTAACACAGCCGTTTTCGGAACACTTGAACAGACTGCCGTAATTCCTTACGCTTACATCACAAACGCATTTATCGACCGTGACGAAGGCGGTAAGATTTACATTACTGCATATGCACCGACTGTTTCGGCAAGCAGTGCATCGTCATATCCTGTAAAGGATAAAGTTAAGTTCAACGGTGCATCAATCAAGAGTGAACTTATAATCGACAAACTAAAAGCATCAGCCGATTATACAAACGATGATACAGAATTGGCAGATCAGATTTACGGCGCAGGAAAAACTCCTACACTTACAGGCTTTTCACAACCGGCAAGAGTTACAATAACAAACGGTGAAGTTACACAAATCGTTGCTCTTACATCTGATGAACTTCAAACTCAAAATGACGACAAAGAACAAATCGCAAAGTGCAAAGCTGCCGATAAGTATACTTATTCATCAAACAGTTTCTCGCTTAACGGCAAAACAGCATTTTCAATAAACTCTTCAACAGTTGTTCTTTATGTTCCGGCAGACAGAACACAAAGAGAAAAATATGCTAAAAAGACCGCGTCATCAGCTTTTACAACAGGTGATACATACTATGTAGAAGCATACGACATCAGTTCATCAAAGGTTGCCGGACTTTTGGTACTTTACGGAAATGACGGTACACTTACATCAGTTAAGAAAGATACAAACTTCTCAATCGTTTCTACTTTACCTGAAAGCGTATATAATGAAGTAAAAGATGATTCAGTTCTTCAATTCAAGGTATTCGCAGGTTCAAACACAGAAAAAGCCTGGACAACTTATGACCGTACAGAATTTGCAGACGTGCAAGTCGGTGACGTTATCCAATTCGCTTATGACAGCGATCAGCTTGTACAAGGACGTATAAACAACATTAAGTTCGCAGACATTGCAGAAGTTCTTGATGGTAAGACATATGACGGCAAAAAGTTCAACTGGGAAGAAGAACAAGACCCTACAGAAGATAATAATTATCAAAAATACAAATTCGATTACAGATTTAAAAAGAACGGTACTGACGAAGACGAAGTTTACAACAGCACATCAACAGGTACAGTTCCTTACTCAAGAGCTTGTATGTACAACATCAGCCAAGTTCTTACTGACGAAAAGAAGATTTATGTAACAAAGACAGGTTTTGAAAACGTTGACGGTACATATACTCTTGACGACAGCGATTACGAAGAAATCACAATCAACGCGTCAACAAAGATTGTTCGTATGGACGAAGACAGAGATGAAATCAGCAGATATGTCGATAACACAACAACAGACCTTTCAATCAACGATTTGAAAGACGCTAAAAACTATGGTGAAGATTGTTCAAAAGTTCTTGTATGCTCATCAAAGGGTACTGCAAAACTTATCGTAATCTACAATTAATCACAAACAACAAAAAACAAGTCACTTTAAAGTGACTTGTTTTTTTATTTACTTAACTTCTAATTTTTCCTGTCCGCTGTATCTCGGAATTTCAAATTTATACTTTGCCGTTGGGAATGCCTCGAACATACTGCTCATACTCTTTGCCTGTTTTGACGCCCATGCAATATCGGTTGCGTATTGATGTTCGGCAGGTTTTTCAGGGTTCCATCTCATTTTATACAAAGTATTCTGCCCGTATTTGGAATTATTGATATAATTTTCGCTTATCCACTTTGCGCCGCCCTCGATTGCCTTTTCTACACTCGTCCAGCCTTGCTTATACGCATATTCCGCACCGGCGTCAATCGGCGATTCGTCCACCGCACCGATACCGAACAAGTTATACACCGTTGTACCGTTATATTCAACACCGTTTGCAAGCTCAGACGAACCGTTACCTGTTTCAAGGCATGAATGAATTACAAGATATACTTCACTTACATTGTTATCATCAGCCGCTTTCTTGAATTCACTGCCGTGACCGTCCAAAACGCCTTTACCCTTTAAATAAGTATCAAGTGTAGCGGAATCGACATTGTTTGACACACTCAAATCCATAAACTGATACTTTTCATATCCCGACACAAGATTTTCCGGATTTACATACTGTTCAACATTTTCCTCACTCGCCGGGAACACACCGTTTGTAAATACAGTCGGTTCTGCGGTCATTTGTTCTTCAACCATTTCATCAACCGTCATATCACAGTCGGTGTACACAACAGGTATATCCTCTTTACGTTTTTCCCATGTTGTAACGGTAACCATGCATTTTGCCGTATAGTCGCCGTCCTCCGTTTTTGCGTAAATGTCGGTTGTTCCGACACCGCAAGGCGATACAAGTCCCTCACTGTCCACAGTTGCAATCGACTCGTCGTCACTGTACCATCTGACTTTTTGTATAGTCGCGTCTGTCGGCGAAACCATAGCCGTAAGTTTTGCGGTAATAGGCTTATCCGCATACAATGTCATTTCACTTTGCGACATTGCAACGCCCTCTACTCCCTTAACAACACTTACTTTCAACTTTGACAATGCGTTTCCGCACCTTATATCAATGAATGTATCACCTATTTTGTCAATCGGTGTAACAACACCGTTTTCGTCAACTGCCGCAATCGTTATATCTTCGGATTTATATGTAATTTTCTTGTTTGTCGTGTTCAGCGGCATAACCTCCGCTGCAATTTTATACGGCTCATTTTCTTTGCCCGCATAAAACAAAACCTTGCCTTGCTTTAAATTTATGCGTTGTGCCTTGACTTCGTCCCAAGTTGACACAGGTGCAAAATATACTTCGTCCGACACATATGTATCGTCATCTATTTCAACTTTGTACGCACCTTGTGCCGAACCTGTCAACACGGTAAGCACAGCCACGCACGCAAATATCTTTTTTACTGTAGGATTTTTCACTTTAAAAATCTCCGTTCCGTAATATTCTAAACTGTATTTTATATAATTCTCACCCTTATGTCAATGGAAAATATAATTTTATACGCAGTTTTCTGCTTAAAATATGACTTTTTTCTCAAAAAGTCATTGTAAATTCAATAAAAATAGTATATAATTATATAGTATATTCAGAATTAGATTTAAGGAGGGTTTTCAATAGATGGAAAACACAGAGCAAACACAAGAGCAATTATCGGCACTTTTGCAAGTCCGCAGAGATAAGCTTACAGAACTTCAAAATGACGGACGTGACCCATTTAAAATCACAAAATTTGAGAGAACACACACATCTGCTCAACTTAAAGAAAACTATACAGAGGAAGACCGCGAATTAAAGAAACGCGGCAGTGACGAAGTACAAATCATAAAGGCACAAGTATCTCAATTTGACGGTCAGACTGTTTCAATCGCAGGACGTATTATGTCAAAGAGAGGTATGGGTAAAGTCGGTTTTGTTCACGTTTCTGATATAGACGGACAAATTCAGCTTTTTGTTAAAAAGGATATTTTGGGCGAGGACGAATACGCTCGTTTCAAAAAGCTTGATATAGGCGATATTATCGGTGCAGAGGGTGAAGTTTTCACAACTCAGACAGGTGAAATTTCGGTAAGAGCCGAAAAAATCACTCTACTTTCAAAATCACTTCTTCCGCTTCCGGAAAAGTTCCACGGTATGACAGATACAGACCTTAGATACCGTCAAAGATATATCGACCTTATTATGAATGCCGATGTTAAAAAGACATTTATCAACCGTTCAAAGATTATTGCGTCAATCCGCAGCTACCTTAACGGTCAAAACTTCCTTGAAGTTGAAACACCTATGCTTGTCGCAAATGCAGGCGGTGCTGCCGCAAGACCGTTTGAAACACACTTTAACGCATTGGACGAAGATTTCAAACTTCGTATCTCACTTGAGCTTTACTTAAAGCGTCTTATCGTGGGCGGTTTTGATAAGGTTTATGAAATAGGACGAGTTTTTAGAAACGAAGGTCTTGACACTCGCCATAACCCTGAATTTACTCTTATGGAATTGTATCAGGCATACACAGATTATCACGGTATGATGGATCTTACAGAAAATCTTTACCGCCACGTTGCTAAGGAAGTGCTTGGTACAACAACAATCGTGTATAACGGTATAGAAATGGATTTGGGTAAGCCGTTTGAACGTATAACAATGGTTGACGCGGTTAAAAAGTACGCAGGTGTTGACTTTAACGAAATTAATACACTTGAAGAGGCTCGTAAGGCTGCCGACGAACACCACGTTGAATATGAGGACAGACATAAGAAGGGCGATATTCTTAACTTGTTCTTTGAAGAATATGCAGAGGAACACCTTATTCAACCGACTTTCGTTATGGATCATCCGGTTGAAATTTCACCGCTTACAAAGAAAAAGCCTGAAAACCCTGATTACGTTGAACGTTTTGAGTTCTTTATGAACGGTTGGGAAATGGCAAATGCTTATTCTGAGCTTAATGACCCAATCGACCAAAGAGAACGTTTTAAAGCACAGGAAGAACTTCTTGCACAGGGCGATGAAGAGGCTAATACAACAGATGAAGACTTTATGCATGCACTTGAAATCGGTATGCCACCGACAGGCGGTATAGGTTTCGGTATAGACCGTATGTGTATGCTCCTTACCGATTCCCCAGCCATCCGCGACGTTCTTCTGTTCCCAACAATGAAACCGTTGGATAAGTAAAATAGCATAATTATGCGGTTTGTAAGAATTAAAAGACAAAACTTACGACCGATTTACGACCAAATAAAGAGAACACGTTCAAAAAAACAACCGCCTACGGAATTTTAAACCATAGGCGGTTGTTTTATATACTATTCCCAAAAATACTCAAATCACTTTATAGTCAATTCTTCTATTTTTGATAATGGATTCATATTATCATCCCATATAAATGTTTTTATAACATCTCCCGATTCGATTGAGCCAGATACTACGACATCTACTCCAGTATCATCTTTTGACGCCACCGACACTTGCTTAATGCCACATCCTTTAAGTTTTCCATTACTATCATATATAGCCGAATAAACTTTCCCTGTAATTGAATTCTGTACATTATTTTCTACTATTAAATTCACAGTACATTCATCATCATTAATCTTATAATTTAATATTTTGCTGTCACATGCCATCAATGATTTTGGATTTAAAATATATACATACTTACTATTATTAGCAACCGAAATTTCATCATCTTCACATTCCGCTGTAATATATAATTGAATTGACGAATCATTAAAATTTAATTCATCTTTATTAATACTAAAATCTACTGTTTGAACAGAATCATCATTCATCTTAATAGCTTTTTCTTCTAGTATTTCACCATCTATACTACCACATCTAAGTTGTACTTTTACATCATTAACACTTGAATATCCAACATTTGAAATTTCAGCTGAAACCATTGTTTGTTCTTCATTTGTATCAATATTTTCTACATCTATATCGGCATGTCCTATTTCAAATTCTTTAACGTTATTTTCTTTATTATATTCTTCACCATCCAACAACGCAACTTCAAGATTTATGCTCTTTTTTGTCATGTTTTCTGGTTTATTATATACAATTTCAACTTCAGCGGTTTCTCCCGCTTTAAGTGGTTCATTTATAATCTTTTCCGAATTTACATTATTATCATCATTTAATATAATTTTATAGTCATTTATTGTTATTTCTCCATTGTTTTTAATCGTAGCATACGCTTTCATACTTTTTTCATCAAAATGTGAATCCAAAATTTCTAAATCATAACTTGGATTTACGGAAACGGTATATAAATCTGTTTGAGTAATTTCATCATTCTCCACCATGCCACAATTAAATGCAACAATCATAGAATTATCATCATCTAGTAATCCACTTGGATATTTTGCCTTATATCCCAAATCCGTCACCTGAATCTCATCACTCCACTCATTATCAGTATAAAGCACAGAATAAATTTCAGTACATCCAGATTGTGTTTTTGTCCACCAAATAGCCGTATCACCATTATCATTACTATTTACTACAAATGAATCCGTAAGTCCGTTTTTAGGTGTAGTAAAAACTGATTTTTCTTTACCATTAATAGTTGAATATTTTATATTACTGTCATTATAATAATATATCATGTTATTCGATATTACAGGATTACCATCATATTTACTATCATCAGTAAATTGAATTTCTTTATCATTATAAATTAAATATATATCACGATCATCAATTGTGCCTAAATTATTATCTTTGTCTGTTACATATGCAATACACAATTTATCTTTTATTATGCCAGATGTAATATTAGTAACGGCACTTAAATTACTTTTAATCTCAACTGGAGATTCCCATTCACCATCAAAATCCGATTTCATTATAGAATTTGTTCCTGTATTTCCCAGAATATCGTTTTCAGTATTTCTTGTCCATACAACACTTACAATACCATTTTCATTTACTGATACACTCGGCTGTGTGTCAACCTCAACATTATCTGTAATTGATATAGGAGAATCAAATCCATCTCCATTCCATTTTGCAACAGAAATTTCACCTAATGAAGCAATTTGCTCTAACGACATATCATCTGAAATTTCTGATTTTTCATTTTGCCATACCAAATAGCCATCTTTAAAACAAGGAAAAAAATCAGCTGTTCCATCATCGTCCACAGCAACTGGTTCAGACCAGCTATTATTTAACTCATCATATATAGAATATACAAGCATTGTACGATTTATATCTGTGCGTTCTGGATTATCCCACTGCATAACTAATACTTTTTTATTATTAATATTACAAAGTTGCGGTGCACTTTCTGTATAAATATTTTCTGCAAGTTTTTTCAAATTTTTGTTTGTATAACTAGTTGCCATAGTATTAATATTTTGCAAATTATCTATATCATCAATCCATTTAGTAGGATTCTCTATATATTTTCTGCTCTCATTTTCATATATTTTGGTTTTATCTATATCATACATGCTTTGTGCCGATTGGAGTGTTATTCCTTCATTTAATAACCATCCACTATCTGTATCATAAATCGGCCATGTACTTTTTAAAAATTCTCTTTTAGCTACTATCTTTCCCAATAATTTAACGTTAACATTAGCACTACCTTGAACAAATGCCCTTGTATTAAGCTTCGATAAATTTGTTTCAAAATTTAAGCTAGCTTCTCCATTACCACCTAACGTTGCCACATTCGCTAACCCCAATCCTGCACCAATTTCTCCCGATATTTTTATATTAAAACTGCCTTCAAAACATGGCATATTAGATTCAAAATTAAATCCTGTAATTGCTCCATTAAACTCAGCTCCAATTCCGCCACCTATTTCATAATATACTGGAACTACCCATATAAAAGACTGTCCTTGATATGTATAATTATATTCAGCACTAATGCACATTCCTCCCGAAGATACTTTCCAATTTCCATTTATACGTTTTAATTCAATATAGCCTGCTACTTCTAAACCACTATCAGATTTCTTACTACTTTCCATCAAATTTTTGAAGGTATTCAATCCTACTTTCTTTGTCATTTTATATTTTTCACGTATAGAATGTATTGTGTTTTTACCATTTTTTATATCTCGTTTACAATCTTCAATATCATCTTTATAACTGTTAAAATCAATATTCCCATCACTTACTGAACCATCTATTCCAATTATAATCTTACACGTTTCATCATAACCAGAACTATTATTTAATTCCTTACTATATTCCACAGACATTGGTATGATGGCAGGCGAAAAAGTTGTTTCACTTCCGCCAAAAACAGGAACATCTTCACTTATGCTTCCTTCCTCTATTTCACTGCCAAATTTAAAATTAATACCCGATGAACCTTCCTCATTTTGAACAATATTTATAGGATTTATAGACAAATTAGTAGCCGTTGATGTAGATTTACCTGTGGCATTGTCAATAGCTAATATATATATTGTTTTTCCTGATGAAAAACCACTCACATTAATTTCACTCGTTGCATTAGGAGTTATTTCTATCATATTATCCGAACCTTGTGTAATATATAAATGCACATCTGAACATCCATTTTCATTTATTTCAGTTTCAATGCTACATATATCAGTATTGCTTAATATAACATTGTCATTAAGCAAATCATATGTTTTTCCATTTAATTTCATTTTAGCTGATTTAACAAAAGGGGCACTGCCTGATGTTGATTTTGTATTTCCCAAAGTACCTTCAGGTAAAGTACTATAAAAATAAATATTAGCTTTTTTTAAAGAGTCGTTTGCTGCATTTATAGAAATCGAATCCCATTCATCTTTACTTCCGTTATAGTATATTTTAGATATATTTTCACATTCATAAAAAGCCAAATCTCCTATTGACGAAATTTTTCCTTTTATCCCTACATTAATCAAATTTTTGCATCCATAAAAAGCAAAATCACTTATTTGAGTTACATTCTCTCCAATATTTACGCTAACTAAATTAGTACATCCTGAAAATATATCGTATCCGATATTATTAACACTATCTGGTATTGTTATATTTGTAATCTTCTCACATCCTTTAAATGCATAGCCACCAATATTTTCCATTTTATTTCCCAACTCAATATTTTCTAAGCTACTACAATCTTCAAATGTACCGCCCCCAATATAAGTAACGCCATCTGGTATTATTAAACTTTTCAGTTTTCTACACTCACGAAATGTATTTGCATTTCCTAAAAGTTCATTTCCTAAACTTGTTAACCCTCTAGGTATATTTATATCTTCCAAATTAATACACCCATTAAATGCTTCTCTTTGAATAGATTTAAGACTATCTGGCAATTCAATACTCTTTAAACTCTCACATCCTTTAAATGCACTTACTCCAATATCGGTTACACCATTAGGTATTATTATATTTTCTATACCTTTACAATTATAAAATAAAGAATCGCTTATCACACTTATGCCATCCGGCACTATAACATTAGTCAATTTACCACAATTTCCAAAAGCCATAGCTCCAAGAGTTGTTACTGTCTTAGGCAAATTTATGTAAGTTAAGTTTTCACAATTACAAAAAGCATTCCTCCCTATTTCATCTACACTATCAGGAACATTTAATTTTGTTAGACTTGTACATGAATCAAATGCGTATGCTCCTATGGTTTGAATCCCTTCAGGCAATATTATCTCATATAAAGTTTTGCATTCATAAAATGCATTTTCCTTAATATTTCTTATACCTTCTGGGATAGTTATATGTTCCAAACTTTTACATCTGTAAAATGTATAACTTTTTATCTCTGTGACTTCATCTGGAATATTTATTTTTTTCAAATTCGTACATTCTCTAAAAGCTTCTTCGTCAATAAAATTAACGCTATCAGGAATTACTACTTCCTCTAAATTTGAACAATGAGCAAAAGCATACCATCCTATACTGGTTACACCTTCATTTATAATAACCTGCTCAATATCGTCTTTAACATTATACCAAGGTGGTGTTGAATACCAATGCCATTCTGTCATTTCCCCAGTTCCGCTTATCGTAAGTGTACCATTTTTTAATTCCCATGTTAAATCATGACCACAACTCCCTTCATATTCAGCACTTACAATAATTGGCAAATTCAATGTCATTATAGCAATGCAAATAATAATTGATACAATTTTTTTCATAATATAAACCAATCCTTTCAATAAAATTTAACATTTGTATAATATATATCAAAAATCATATCACATTTTGTGTCTAAAAGCAACATTTATTTTGTGTTTTTAAGATAGTGTATGTATGTATCTGAAAGCAATATAATATATTTAAGAATATAAATATGAAAATGAGGTTGCATATGAATATAAATAATCTTGGCACAGAAATAAAAAAGAACAGAAAACTTTTAAAATTGACACAAGAACAACTGGCTGAACTAATTGATGTCAATCCACACTATATCTATGAGATAGAAAAAGGTATGAAAGTACCTTCACTACCTGTGCTTATCGCTATTTCTGAACAGCTTCATGTTAGCATTGATAATCTACTTGTCGAAAAGAAAAAAAGCTCTGATAATGATAATGACGAACTAGACCTCATAATACAAAATCTTAATGATACACAGAGATTAAACCTTGCTAATGTAATTCGTAGCTTGTATCCATATTTAAAACTTTAAATAATACAAATCTAAATAAGGAGGTAAATGGTATGGATAAAAATATTCCAAGCTGTTATTTAGAAAAAGAGTGGAAAGATTTGGAGGAGCAATTTAATAACGACTTTAAGAGATATAATTCGCATATTAAATCTTTTAGAGTGCTTATCAATGAAATTCTTGATGGTGAAACAGAGGGTACATTTGTCAGAAAAACTGGATTAAGTCCAAATATGTTTTCTCGTATAAGAACACAGGTTGACAAGAAAGATCCTCCTCAACGAAGCACACTTATTTCTATTGCCATTGGATATAATCTTGATTACCAAATTACATCTGAACTTCTTAAGAGTATAGGCGTTAGGTTTATATTAAGCAATCCTCGTGATTACGCCTATCAATTCTTATTGACTAATTGCAGAGGAAAAAGCGTTGACGATTGTAATGAAATACTTGAAGCGTTAGGTATAGAAGAAAAGCATTGGCTTGGAATGCACGCAAGAAAGAATAAATAATACTATATTGGCTTTAGAGCAGGTGAAAACCTGCTTTTTTATTTTTGTCGTACTTGACAAGTAAGGTGAAAAATCCAGCAAATATGAGGAAAATAAAATGTAGCTATATAAAAACAGGCTATATATAGCGTTTTTTCATACTTGTCATGTAAGGACAAAAGTGCTTATTTAAGCTATAATTATATTGTAATCGATTACAAATAATTATATTTTCAAACAGGAAGGAAGCGGTATATTTGCAGACAAAAATTTTAGGAATACAGGTGGTTGATTTCACAAACAAAGATACGGGTGAAATCATCAAGGGTGTAAGTTTACACACAGCTTTTAAGGAAAAAGGTATCAATGGCTTAGCTGTCCAACGATTTTTTATACGAGATGGTAGCATTGCATTACCAAAGGACATTCAAGCAAATGAAGTCCTTGAAGTAAGCTTTAATTACAAAGGTCATATTGAAAGCATACGCCGTATAAAAGAGTAATTTGGAATAGGGTAAAGGGGGCGTTGACGAATGCCCCTTGATACCTAATCAACACAGATTTAAAGGAGAGTACTAATGGATAAAGAGAAATACTTAAAAAAACATAGGAAGCATAAAGAAAATTATTTAAGATATCGTCTGGGATTTTTACAGTTAATACATAAACCAATTCTTAATCTGTTGCTAATTCCAATAATTGCTACATTTATTGGATTATGGATCGAAAAAAAACAACTACTCACATTTTTAAATGTTCCAGAGTTAATATTTCCAATATTCAGATATACATTATGTATTATATCACTCATAATTCCTATAATCATTTTATTATGGTTGATTAAATACATTGGCGAACTATCCGCCCGAAAAGATGAGGCAGACTTACAACAAGCATTTACCAAAGAAGAATTACGAAACTCAAGTCCGATACTTATGGATAAAAAGAAAGTGAATGGCAGTGATGTTACTATGCGAGAGTTTTATTCCTCTATTCCACTTGATACATGGAATACGAGAAAAAATGCTATTGCCGACTTAATGAATATTCATTTTGTTGAAGAAATCCAATATGGTGGTAAAGCAGACGGAAGAAGAATTATTATATTTACCGCACCAGGAAGAATTCCAGCCACAAGAGGAAATCTATATGACGAAGAATTTTGAGCTTTTGGTAGGCTATGACTATGACAAGTGGTATGGATATGGTCTAAAAGAGCCTATTTATGCAGATATTTTGACGCCCAAAAACAGCCAAGCAATTTTTTCAGGAATGTCAGGCAGCGGCAAAAGTTATTGTACCAATATTTTGTTTGCTCGGCTTTCTCTTGTGGAACAACAAGAAAAAGGAATAGTATACTTTGCAGACTTCAAACAAGATGACCAATTTTCATATTTGCGCGAATGTCCTCGTTACTATCCATATGATAAATCATTGGAAGCACTTGATATAGTATACTCTATACTGCATAAAAGACAATCTGGAGAGGATAAATCTCGACAACCTATTACCTTAATTTGGGATGAGTATATGGCTAATATTTTAGCTTTACAGGCCATAAATAAGAAGCTTGCTGATGACGCTATGCGTAAGGTGTCAGAGATACTAATGCTTGGACGGTCTAAGGCTGTACGATTGTGGATTTCTTGTCAGCGTCCTGATGCTTCGGCATTTCCAAACGGTAGTCGCCTGAATTATGGAATAATTATGATTGTAGGTGCACCTTTAAGAAGCATTTATGAAATGCTTATACCGAAAGAATATATTGACCTTATAGGTGAAAGACAATTCGGAGTTGGTGAGGGTATTGCTCTATTACAAAGCTCACAATTAAAATTTATCAAAGTGCCAATGGTACAAGATATAGAAAAAATGCAACAAGTCTGTATAGACGCATTATCCAGATGACAACAGTTGTCTGAGGGCGGTGGCAAAGCCACAAGCCCTCAGACACCATGTTGGTTAGTATTACCCAACATGGCACAAACAGCTATAAACATTTGATACTATACGAATTATCGAATGTTCAACAGTTTGCACAAACTGCACAAAGGAGATGATTTATATTGATACACAATCATTTAGATACCAACTAACTATCAATGCACCGATTGAAAAGGGATATTCACATGAGCGTATTTTTGAGATATTTCGAGATAATTTTAAAACTTTAATATACATCGCTCTTGCTGATGAACAAGGCGCACAATTTCACACACATATATTTGCTGTGTTTTCGTCCAGAGTTCGATTTAGTATGATAAAACGTTATTTTCCTGAAGCACATATAGAAAAATGTCGTGGCTCAAACTCTGATAATGTAAATTATATTAAAAAGACAGGGAAATGGAAATTGGACGAAACGAAGCAAGAAACAAAAATTGAAGGCTCTTTCGAGGAATATGGAACACAGCCGCCAGACAGCAAAGGCAGACGGTACGATATGTCTGAACTGTACCAAATGATACTTGATAATATGACAAACGCAGAAATTATAGCCGCCAATCAAGATTATATTTTACAAATTGACAAATTGGATAAAGTACGGACAATAGTACTGACAGAACGATATAAAGAAACGGTACGACTTGATTTAGAAGTAATATACATTAGTGGAAAGACAAACACAGGCAAAACCCGAGGGGTATTAGAAAAACACGGATATTCTAATGTATACAGAGTTACGGACTACAAACACCCTTTTGATAATTATAATTGCCAGCCTGTGATTGCGTTTGATGAGTTTCGGTCTTCTCTTAGTCTAAAGGAAATGCTTATGTACTGCGACATATACCCAATAGAGTTGCCAAGCAGATATACAAACAAATTTGCTTGCTACAATAAAGTGTATATTATTTCAAATTGGATATTGGAAAAACAGTATGCAGAACTTCAAAAAGAAGATAAGCAATCATGGCAAGCATTTTTACGGCGAATACATAAGGTTATCCATTATGAAAGTCCAGAAAAGGTAATCGAATATCCGTCTATTAAAGCATACTTAGAGCATAACAATAATTCTTAAAATCATAAAAAATGGGGTGATACCATTAAGAAAGAAATTCCTATTTGGGAAAAGTCAAATTTAACGCTTGAAGAAGCTTCTGCATATTTCGGTATCGGTATCAACAAAATAAGGGAATTGACAAATAATGAGAATTGTAATTTTGTTATATGGTGCGGAAGCAAACGTCTTATTAAACGTAAAATTTTTGAAACATTTTTAGAAAAAACATATTCTATATAATTTCACTGGACAAAATGAACACGCTCATGGTATAATTATATTTGTATTGAGCGTGTTCTCTTTATTGTTCATGAAAGGAGAATTAGCATGGCTATAAAGAGGAGAAAAGACGACAAAAAAAGAGTTTTAAAAGAGGGTGAATATCAAAGAGCAAATGGCACATTTGAATATAAATGGCGAGATAAAAAAGGTAAAAGACATTCGATTTATGCAAAAACACTAGAGGAACTTCGAGAAAAGGAAATTGATGTTTTGCGTGACGCTTTGGACGGTATCAGAATAGACAAGCAAGATTTGACTATAAATGATTTGTATAATCTGTGGGTACAATTAAAGCGTGGCTTGAAAGATAATACATTTTCCAATTACAAGTATATGTATACGCAATTTGTTCAAGCAGACTTCGGCAATACAAAAATAGGTGATTTGAAAAGAACAGATATAAGAGCATTTTATAATCATCTCGCAGATGAGCAGCATTTGAAAACTGCCACAATAGACAATATACATACCGTATTACATCAAGTTTTGGAATTGGGAGTAGAGGACGATTATTTAAGATATAACCCCTCTGACAATGCCTTAAAAGAATTGAAAAAGGCACATAATCACGATTCAGTGAAGCGAAAGGCTTTGACCGTTTCAGAGCAGGAATTATTTGAAAACTTTCTAAGACACAACAAGCAATATAATAGGTGGTATCCGATATTTACCGTTATGCTGTGGACAGGCTTGCGTGTGGGAGAAATAACCGGCTTGCGTTGGTGTGATATTGATATGGAAAATGAAACTATCAGTGTAAATCATACACTTGTCTATTACAGCAAAGGCAAAAATCAAGGTTGTTCATATGCGATAAATACACCGAAAACCGAAGCAGGAAAAAGAATAATTCCAATGCTCCCAAAAGTAAAAGAAGCATTTATCCTTGAGAAACAATATCAAGAAGAATCTAGGATAAGTTGTAAAGCGACAGTTGACGGATATACTGATTTTATATTTATAAATCGATTTGGAGATGTTCAATATCAAGGCACACTCAACAAGGCTTTGCGGAGAATTATTCGTGATTGTAATTATTGGGTATTTGATAAAGGCAAGAAAAATGCTGTTACTCTACCGAATTTTAGCAATCACTCGCTACGGCATACCTTTACTACACGAATGTGTGAAGCAGGTGTCAATATCAAGGCTATGCAAGATATATTAGGTCATGCAGATGCAGAAACAACAATGAATATATATGCTGAAGCCACAAAAGATTTAAATCGTGCGGAATTGATAAACTTTGAAAATTACTTCAATAGTAAAAAATAAATTTAAGAGGGTGTTTAATATAAAAGCTATATTAGATTTTCTTAATCAGCTTAATCCATATGCAACTCTATTAAATAGTTTCCTGACAGCTATAACAATTATTGTTAGCATATGTGCCATAGTTTTTACAAATAAAAATGCAAAAAATGAAATAGAAAAAACAAAAGAAGAAAGTAGAAACCAACGAGATAGATATGAAGAAGATAAAAGGATATTTGAGGAAAGAGAAAGACTTCATGAACAACCATATCTAGTATTTATGGAAGCAAAAATATCACCTGAATCTGATTCAGAAGTTAAAAGAATAGATATGTTCTTTATAAACAAAGGACGAGGTTCTGCTTATGATATTATGCCTGATTTAAAATGTCCAGCTATCACTATATGCAATAAAGCAGTATTGGCTAGATGTGATGCAATACAAGATCCTATCGCAATGGTTGGGGAAAAATTCAAAACAATGTGGACATTGGGATATAAAACAGAACTTGTAAATTTTGTTACAACCATTTCAATTAACTATTCTGATGCTTCTGGCAGAAAATATATACAACGATTTAATATTATATTTAATAAAGATGGTTATGCAAGTATTACTAATTTTGCACAGCCAGAATTGTACAAAGAATAATTACTTAACTTACGACCAATTTACGACTAACTTACGACTACTTATAAAGAGTTAGTATGATTTATGTAATTTAAAGGAAAGAAAAAATGGCTTCATATTGGAATTTGTAGACCTTTAAAGAATTATAATCTATTCAAAAAGATTTCCCAACAATGAAACCGTTGGATAAGTAAAAATTAAAACATCATTGTTTATAGAAATATAGGCAATGATGTTTTTTTATTTAAAGCACACAAATTTCCAATAATTGCTACCAAGTTTCCGGAATAAGCTACCACTTAGTCGAAAAATGTTGACATTCTCAAAAATTTTATATAAAATCCGGTTGTAATCACAGAAATATATTTTCAACTTTTCTATGATTATTACTAAACAAAATGTTATTAAAGATTTAAAATAAATATTTATGTTGATAATCATTATTCATATCATCAGTTTAGTGAGCTTATCACAAAGATTTATTCTAAGATTTTATATGATATAAGAAAAATTAATTCAATGTAAAATTTATTTATACATTACGATAACATTAAAACAAATATAATACAGATTTTATTTTGAAAACAAAATAAAGAGATACCAATAATCTTAATTCTTTGCCGGGTAGCATGAGTTAAAATAATTGAGTACCTCTTATACATAAAATTATATAACAATTTATCTTTGTTTGTCAAGTCATGTATAAGAGCTTTATTTTATTGCATAAATACTTCAGTGTTATAAAAATGAAAGGAAGTTTTTATTATGAAACTAAGAAAAATTGTTACAATGGGAATGGCAACTCTAATGGCAGTATCAGCAATGAGCTTGAGTGCATTTGCGGCAGAGGACGAAAATATTAATTTCTACAACAGTGTACAAGTACTAACATTTAACTCAGAAACCGGTAGCTTCGATAGCAGTTATGAACCAGCATCACAAATTGCACCTATGACATTACCTAATTATACATTTACATTTAACCAAACAATAACTACATCGGGAAGTTATCTAAAAAATTTAGATACAGGTGATGACTCATATCTTATCACCGACGATGATACCATAATTTTAAGATTAGATAAGAAACCGGCAAAAACTTTAAGGTTACAAGTCTGCAAAAGAGATGGTTCAATTTTAGGTCCAACCGGTGATATAAAAACATCTCAAACAGTTTTTAAAATGAGTGGACTAAATAAATATTATAACTCAATCGGCACTTGTAAAATACATTTGAAAACTTTATCCGGTTCAGCAACAATATCCGGCACTTTAAGTGAAGATTAATCATATTTACTTATAATATTTCAAGATTAAATTAAGAAATGAGGACAAAAAAATGAGTGCAAAGACTAATTTAGCAACATTACTCATCGCTGCAACAGCAATAACATCAAATTCCGCAGCTCTTGCAAATGATTTGACCGACAATATCATTAATGATTTATACAACTTTAAAATTATAGCTGATAAATCAGATATACGACCAAATAATAATATTACAAGAGCAGAAGCTGTTAAAATGATATGTATTGCGGAAGGAAATGACGTATTTGACAATGACACAACAGATACTCAAATTTTCTACGATGTTCCTACAAGTCATTGGGCTGCAAAATATATAGAAATTGCTGTTGATGACAGCATAATAAGCGGATATGAAGACAATACATTTAAACCCGAACAGTATGTAACATATCAGGAATTGCATAGAATGATAGTTTCTTCTTTAGGATATAATCTTTATGCAGAACAAGCAGGTGGTTACCCGAAAGGTTATATTACTTATTCAAATGCTCTTGAAATAAGCAAAAATATGAGTTTGGACAATTCTGCTTTTGCTACCCGTGGTGACGCAATGCAAATGATTTATAATTCACTTGATGCTCCTATTATGGAAGTAAGAGAGAATGTTGAAATCGACGGAACAGTTGAAACTGTAGTAATGATTTATGATGGGAAATCAAATCCATTCATATCGTTTAGAAAAATTTTGAGTGGCGAAGTGGAATATTAATATATTTGCTACCAAGTTTCCGGATTAAGCTACCACTTAGTCGGAAAACGTTGACTTTTGAAAAGTTTTTATATAAAATTTAGTTGTAACCATATAAATATATTTCATATTACAATTTATTATATGTTTTATTCTAAGGTTACTACAAAACAAAATGTTATTATATGTAAAATAAATATTTGTGTTGATAATCATTATTCATATCATCAGTTTAGTGAGCTTATCACAAAGATTTATTCTAAGATTTTATATGATATAAGAAAAATTAATTCAATGTAAAATTTATTTATACATTACGATAACATTAAAACAAATATAATACAGATTTTATTTTGAAAACAAAATAAAGAGATACCAATAATCTTAATTCTTTGCCGGGTAGCATGAGTTAAAATAATTGAGTACCTCTTATACATAAAATTATATAACAATTTATCTTTGTTTGTCAAGTCATGTATAAGAGCTTTATTTTATTGCATAAATACTTCAGTGTTATAAAAATGAAAGGAAGTTTTTATTATGAAACTAAGAAAAATTGTTACAATGGGAATGGCAACTCTAATGGCAGTATCAGCAATGAGCTTGAGCGCGTTTGCATGTGAAAATCCTGAAGATGCAATAATCTCTGTTTTAGCTCCTGATGGCGAGAACAGACTTTATCTTTCACAAGAAGATATTGACAACGGAATTACTACAGTCACAGGATACCAAGGTATAGAAGTTACAGCAAATCCTGACAACAAAATTGAAGTTTTCAATTCTACTGTAACACCACGCATATTATCTTCTACTTATTTTAAAGGAACAAATATTCCTACATCATCAAAAAGTATTGAAGATGGTTCTTATAGTGGTACATTTTCAGTTCCTGCTAAAAGCCAAAGATTTTCTACATATTTAATGTTAAATCGTTCTAATACAAAAGTACTAATGGAAGTAGAACCTAATACCAACTTTAATAAAAAAGTAGAATTTTCTTTATGTTCTAAAGAAGTTTCAACAAGCCCACTTATTACAATAGAACCTAATGCAAATGACCAAGCAATTTCAGTCAGTGGTATTGCTAAGAATAGTCATTTATATGCTTATATAGATAATAATTTGTCATCAGTCGCAGAAGGTACATTATCATTTATAGGATATTAATATCCTATAATATAAAGGTAGTGTAAAGTGAATTGTGAAAACAATGACTCATCACAAGTGTATAAACACTTAGTTTTTTGAAGGAGCTAATAAAAACACTTTACACTACCAGAAAAAAATTGGAGGAAATTAAAATGAAAAAACAGATTTTAACTATTATATCATTAATTCTTACAATCGGAATGATTCTACCAACAGCGAATGCAGAAGAAATAAGCACATATTCAGACTATGTTGTAGAGGGGCAATCGACTTATGCGGATTCATTCGGTCTAATGAAAGGATATGACGACGGAACATTCAAACCTGACAACAATATGACACGTGCAGAATTTACATCAGCATTAATGAGAGCGGCTGTAATTGCCAATCCCGATGCACAACTCGCAGAAATCAATTTTTCTGATATAGACAAGTCGTATTGGGCATATGATGATATTGCTAAAGCAGTTTCGATAGGTTTTATAAGTGGTTATGATGACGGAACATTTCGTCCGGCGGACAACGTCACATACGAGCAAGCAATAACAATGATATTCAACGTGCTTGGATATAAGCCTGTTGCGGATTTATATGGCGGATATCCGCACGCATATATGTCATTGGGTTATTACAATAGGTTCTTCAAATCTTCAACAGATAACAGAAACGGCAATATTGAAATGAACGAAACAAAGGAAAAGACGGCGATTACGCGAAGAGATGCCATGGATATGCTTGGAGGTATGTTATTTACACCAATATGCGTTGTAACGGATTACAAAACTGCATTTGACGGCAGTAATGAGCCGATTTATGAAATAGGTGGGAATGGCACTGTTAAACAAACATTATTTACAATAAAAAATGCTAAATAGCAGCAAGATTACAAATATTCCTATATAAAATTTGCTTATAGTACGGTATATTAATAATTAATAAAAAGGTTGTGATTATGATGAAAAAACGTTTCTTATTGCACTGTCAATTTTGACATTAACAAGTTCCCTAAATACTTTTGCAAGCACTCTTGATGACAATATTATTGAAGATTTAGAAAAATTTCATATTGTTGAAAAGAGCGACGATTTAAGACTTGACGACCACATAACAAGAGCGGAAGTAATAAAAATGGTTTCCGTCGCCACGGGAAATTACGAAATAGACCACGTTGGCACAGATCAAATCTTTTCCGATGTACCGCCTACTCATTGGGTTGTAAAATATGTACGAACTGCATGGGATAGCTATATTATATCTGGATATGAAGATAATACATTTCGTCCCGAAAACAACATCACATATAACGAATTACAAAAGATAATTGTATCCGCCCTCGGATACACTCAATACGCAGAAATGCAAGGCGGATATCCGGACGGATATTTGACATATTCAGAAAAATACAACATAATGAACAACGTTGACACATCAGATTCAAACGCATATGTAACACGCAAAGATGCAATGCAAATGATATACAATTCATTAGATGCACCTTTATTGGTTTATATGCAAACAAATTATCTCAAAGACGGCTCAATAACCTACGTCTATGAATGGCGTGACGGTGAGCATCGCCAATTTGAATCATTAAGAATGCGCTTAGATGAAGAATTTTCATAATTAACAATCTTATACTGCAAATCAAAAGTCGAATTTACTAATCCTAATTCGACTTTTTTGTTTTTCCAATAATTGCTACCAAGTTTCCGGAATAAGCTACCACTTAGTCGGGAAATGTTGACATTGCAAACATTTCTATATAAAATCCGATTATAACCTTAATGTTATCAAAAATTAAAAAGGAGCATATTAATATGAAAGCTATAAGAAAAATAATTGCGGCATTAGTTGCATTATCGGCTTGTATGTCATACACATTCGCTCTTGCCGACAATGTAAATACAAATTATTCCGACTCGGCATATCAGACTGTATCCACAGTTGCTGACAGCGGAAAATGTGGCGACAATTTAAAATGGGAGCTTGACACAAACGGCACAATTACTATTTCAGGCACAGGTGAAATGAGTGAATATGCGTTTCAAACATCGCAACATCAATTCACCGCAGAAGAAAACGAGCAATATATGCAAGAACTTGAAAATCACAAATTCCCTTGGTTTGAAAAGAACAGTCCTGAATTAATAACAAACATTATAATCGAAGACGGTGTTGAAAGTATAAGCGATATGGCATTCTACGGCACTTCAATCAAATCAATCAGTTTGCCGAACAGTGTAAAAAAGATCGGAAAATCTTCTATTGCAAACTGTGCCGAGCTTGAAAAAATAACCCTTTCGGACAATATCTCAGAAATTCCGACAGGTGCATTCAATTCCGATTACAAACTTACATCAATAGAATTGCCGACAAAATTAACTTCAATCGGTGCATCGGCATTTTTAAACTGCGAGTCATTGGAAAGTATCGACATTCCCGACACTGTAACTGAAATTGGTGACAGAGCATTCGCAAATTCAGGATTGCGAATGCTTGTAATTCCAAGCGGTGTGACCGCGGTTAATTACGACCTTTGTAATGAAAACCATAACCTAAACGAAGTTGTATTTTCTCCGAACACAAAGTCTGTTGAAATGACCGCCTTTTCGGGTTGTTCAAACTTAAAAAATATAGATTTGCCTGACGGATTGGAGAAAATAGGCAAAATGGCTTTCCTATCCTCCGTCAACGCACGCATATATATACCTCAAAGTGTAACTGACATTGAAAAAAAGGCATTTAACGACAATGCCGTTATATACGGTTATGCAAATTCGGCGGCAGAAGAATTTGCAAAGAATAATGATATTAAATTCGTTGCAGTCAACAGCCACGATGAATATCTTTCATTACTTACATATTCCGACACGGACAATTCCAGCTACAAATCAGCGATTGATGAATTATCGCAATTAGGAATTATCAACGGTTTTGAGGACGGCACTTTCAAACCACAGGACAATGTAACCCGTGCACAAGCCGCAACTATGTTCGCGACAGCTTTAGGCTATTCGGACACAAAATACCAAAACATCGCAACAGATAAAGCAGTTTTTTCTGATTTCTTAATGAGCCATTGGGCGTACAAATATGCCGACTACGTAATGAAAAGTGCCGATATATCAAGCGGTGAAACCAACTGTATTTTAAGCGGTTTTGAGGACGGCACTTTCAGACCGGACAACAATGTTACAATTATACAGCTTTTGAAAATGGCAATATGTTCGTTGGGCGAAGACGGATATATGGCAGAGGCTGTCGAAAACGGCGGTTATCCGAACGGTTACAATACGGTAGCGGGAAAATACGGTTTCAGCAAAAGTATTGCAGTTGACGACATCAATCAACCTGCCACACGCGAACAAACTGCTCAAATAATTTCAAACACAATAAATATGCCGATTAAACGTTTTGGAGCAATCAATTCAATAACGGCAGACCACAAAACAGAGTCCGAAAAATTCTTAGTAACATACGACGGCAGTAAAGAATATTATCCGCTTACAACATTAAAAACTATGTTGCAAACAAACGATTGGGGCAATCAGACGGCTTTTGCAACTAAATCCCCTCTTGAAAATTCAGAAGAATTTTACGCATACGCAACAATCAAAAATATATCACAGTCGAAAATATCTGTTAAACCCGAGGGACTTTTAATCAACACAGACGGCAGTGTATATTCGTCTGAAGATACTTTTGAGGCTGAAAGCAACGGAATAACTCTTGACGAAAACACTACTTACTATTTGTATTTCAAGAAAATCAATAACGTATGGACATTGGATAATTACGCGATTTTTAATCAATTTAATTAATCCCGAGCCGAATTTGCTTTGACAAATTCGGCTTTTGTTATCTTGACAGTTATGATACAATAAAATTAACATTCGTATTTTAAAGAGGTATTATAGCTATGAAAATAAAACAGCAAAAGCAGATAAAAGCATTTTTAATCGAAGAATTTAGGAAAGACAGAGGCAGTGTGTTATTTGACGAGCAAGAGAAAGTGCTAAACACGATTATTAAAAACACAAAAAACAAATCAAAAAATCAGATGAAAACGCTTATTAGCACAATTCTCCCCCGCATTGCACTGTACAAGGTTTTGTCAAAAAGCGGTTTTACGGAAGATGTCGTATATGAGCATATGCGAAAATATATGCTTGATAAAGTTGCGGCAAAAAAGCACGCGTCTACGGCGAAAATGGAGTTGATACCCGGATTTTATGCACTTTACAGCAACATAACTCTTAAAATTATGCGTACAACCGACTTACAGGAAAGCGAACAAACTCACGGCAAGAATTACTTTAATCTTACCATTAAAAAGTGCCTTTGGCACACCGCTTGCGTAGAAAACGGCTGTGCGGAGTTGTGCCGTCTGTTTTGCGATGTTGACAACGTTACATACGGCAGTCTGAAAAAAATAGGATTTACTCGCACCAAAACATTGGGTTACGGCGGAGATTGCTGTGATTTTCATTTTTTCAAAAAATAGTTTTGACTATTTGTCCCCCTTTGAGAAAGGACAACCCTTTTCTCAAAGGGCTTTTTTGATTATTTCCCTCAATTTCGTAAAGTAAACTCTATTTCCAAGAAAAAGCCTTGAATTTAATAGTGCAGTTATGATATAATAGGACTGATAGCTTTTTAGACGCAGTTATTGTATGCGTCAAAGCACACAAATTATAAACCAACCATAAAGGAGGAATCCGAATGGCAGAAAAATACGGTGAAGTACCACCGAAGTTCACAAAAAAATGGTGGGAATATTTTTGGGATTACTACAAATGGCACGTTATAATTACGGTTGTAGCTGTTCTTATTGCGTCCGTAACCATTGTACAATGTGCGACACGTCCGAAATACGATATGAATGTTGTTTACGCGGGACATATGAATTATTCCGAAGAAGAAATTAACAAGCTTAAAGAAATAATTTCCGAACGTATAAGCGACATTGACGGAAACGGCGAAAATTCAGTACTTCTAAGCACACTCGTTTTTGCGGACAATGCAGGCAGCGAAGAATACGACTATGCTATTCAAACAAAGCTTGACTTAACGTTTACGGACGACTGTTCATTTATCTATCTTATGGACAAGGCTAACGTAGACGCTCAAATGCAAAAAGAAGTTGTAGACCAAATTTATGACTGCACTGACAGTTTTATAGACTCGTCTTCCGACAAAGTCGTTAAAGCCGCTGACGGCAAAGGTTATGCGGTAAATCTAAAAGACAGCCGGCTTTTAAAAGACAACGGCATTTACTGTGACGATTTATACATTCTTATTCGCCGCAACTACAAAGATGACGAAAAAAATACTCAGGCACACGATGACTCAATCGCCGTTGCTGAGGCACTTGTAAAATAAATCACACGAAGGAGGGTTTTTATTGGCAGTCGTCAAACCCGAAATTAAAACAACAGAATATGAAATGTTTTCTCGATACAGAGAAACAGGCGACATCGCCCTTCGTGACGAAATCGTTTCTTCTTACATATATATAGCCGAAATTCTTTCACGCAAATTTATCAACCGCGGTGTTGAATATGACGATATATTTCAAGTCGCATGTATGGGAATTTTATATGCGGTTGAGCGTTTTGACCCTGACAAAGGCGTTAAATTCGCCACATATGCAACCCCTACGGTGATGGGCGAAATACGCAAGTATTTCAGAGATAAAGGCAACTTTATCCGTATTCCAAGACGTCTTTATGAAATATTCTACAAAGCGGAAAAAATCAAGCGTGTTTCAAGCGAAATTTCGCAAGAGGAAATTGCAAGAATACTCAACATTCCCGAAAAACTGCTTGAGAATGTCTACGAAGTAGGTGATACATCATTTATAAAGTCACTTGAATACGAGGCATATGCAGACGGTGAATTAAATTTCTCAAACCTTATCGGCATTGAGGACAGCAATTTTCTTATGATAGAGGACAAGGATTTTATTAAATATTGCATGAGTCGACTTTCCGCCGATGAACGCAAATTTATTGAATATCGTTACTATGACGAAAAAAGTCAAAAGGAAATTTCAGAAATAATGGGTATTTCTCAAATGCAAGTGTCGCGAATGGAAAAACGCACTTTGAAAAAATTGAGAAATCTTTATTTTAGAGATTAATTTTAGGAGGAAAAATTATGCTTACAGAAAAGAAAAAAGAATTTATTGAATTTATGATGGAATCTGATGTTCTTCGTTTCGGCGATTTCGTAACAAAGAGCGGAAGAAACACACCTTATTTCGTAAACACAGGTAACTTCCGTACAGGCAAGCAAATTGCCACACTCGGCAAGTTCTATGCCGCACTTATAAAGGAAAACTGCGGTGATAATTTTGACTGTATGTTCGGTCCGGCTTACAAGGGTATCCCTCTTGCAACTGCCGCCGCAGGTGCACTTTACAACGAATACAAAATCGACAAGCCTTATTTCTTCAACAGAAAAGAAGAAAAAGACCACGGTGAAGGCGGTTCACTTGTAGGCTACAAGCCACAGGACGGCGACAAAGTTATCATTATTGAGGACGTTATAACAGCCGGTACAGCCGTAAGAGAAACTATGCCGATACTAAAAAATGCCGCAAATGTAGAAGTTAAAGATATGTTCATTTCCGTAAACCGATGTGAAGTAGGTCAAAACCCTGAAAAGACAACCATTATGGAAGTTATGGAGGATTTCGGAATTAACGTACACGCTATTATTACTGTTCAGGATATTTACGAATATCTGAAGCAAGACGGTTCATACGGCGATATTCTTACAAAAATGAAGGAATATATGGACACTTACTGCGTTTTCTAAACGGAGGTGATTAAAATTAAACGATTATTTAAAATTATTGTTCCGACTGTACTGCTTCTTATGCTTGCGCTTACCGCACACGCATATAATGTGGTTGATTTGCCGGAAAATATGACTTTTTCTGACGCACTCGGAGTTTTTAACGCCGATGAAATAACGCGTATAACGGTTTCGGATATTGCCGAGGGCAAATATACCGACCTCACAAAAGACGAAATAAACGAATTTTACTCAACAATTCAAGATATGACTGTTTACAGAAAGATAAACCCTACCCCATTTCGCGGTATTTCCGTAAACATCTATACAAATGACGGCGTAAAGAGCTATATGCTTAATTCGGGTTTGCAGATTGGTATGTACGGAAGCAACAATTACGTTTGCTACAAATTAAATAAGGCAAATACAGAAAAATTGCTTTATCTTGACAGTATGTACCGCGATGCGGAAGAAAAGGTGAACGGTGAGGAAATACACCGCGTTACGTCAAACGACTTTTTGAAACTTCCGTCATCACCTTGGGCACAGCCTTTTGCAAGAGAGGCGGCAAGCAAAAATATTTTGCCGTATGAATTTACAGGCAACTATTCTGAAAATATTACACGTGAACAATTTTGTATATTGCTTGCAAATCTAATTTGCGTGAAAGAAAATTACTCGTCACTTGACAAGTATATGCAAGACCAAAACAAGCCGTATCTAAAAAATTACTTTGTCGATTGTAACGACGCTGACGATTCCGTCAACATACTTTACGCACTCGGCATTGTAAACGGTAAAGACGAATCACATTTCGACCCTGACGGCACAATAACGCGTGAAGAGGCGGCAACACTGCTATGTAAAGTTGCGGAAATGTATATGTGGATCGGAACAGAAACAAGCCTTACATACAACGACACCGATTTAATCTCCCCTTGGGCAAAATTCTTTGTAACTTGGGCGAACGAACACGGTATAATGACAGGTATTACGGAGGAAGAATTTAATCCGCAAGGTCAGTATACTGTTGAACAAGCCGTTGCAACAATCGTCAGACTTTATAATTTGTTATCATAAGATTATACGGACAAAGCTGTTTTAACTTTGTCCTTTTATATTGGTACAATATTGTAATTTTATTTATAAAAAATGTCGCAAAAATACACTATACTACTTTACAACGCTAAAAAAAAGCGGTATAATATAACGTGATAAACAAATTTTGTTTATGTATGAAAAATAAAAGGAGCGTTTACAATGGAAATCTCAATCACAAAAACAACTACTCCAAAACAAAAGCCTGCTGATGAATCAAAGCTTGGTTTTGGTCAATATTATACCGACCATATGTTCATTATGAACTATGACGAGGGAGAGGGTTGGCACAACCCAAGAATCGTCCCTTACGGTCCGTTTGAACTTGATCCTGCCGCTATGGTACTTCACTATGCACAGGAAATCTTTGAAGGTATGAAGGCTTATCGTACAGCTGATGGTTCAATTCAACTTTTCCGTCCTGACAAGAATATGGCAAGAATGAACGTTTCGTGTGATCGTCTTTGCATTCCTAAGATAGATGAAGAATTTGCTATAAAGGCAATCAAAACACTTGTAGAAGTAGATAAGGACTGGGTACCTTCACTTGACGGTACTTCACTTTACATCAGACCTTACATATTCGCTACTGACGCACAAGTTGGTGTTCACCCTGCAAAGCACCTTACATTTGCAATTATTCTTTCACCGGTCGGAGCATATTATCCGCAAGGTATCGCACCTGTTAAAATTTTCGTTGAACAGAAGTATGTTCGTGCCGTAATCGGCGGTACAGGTTTCACAAAAGCCGGTGCTAACTATGCCATTTCTCTAAAAGGTCAGGAAGAGGCCGCTGAACAAGGTTATGTTCAAACTCTATGGCTTGACGGTGTTGAAAGAAAGTACGTTGAAGAAGTTGGTTCAATGAACGTATTCTTCAAAATTGACGGCGAAGTTATTACTCCTGCTCTTGTAGGCTCAATTCTTGGCGGTATTACAAGAATGTCAATTATTGAACTTCTTCAGTCAAAGGGTTACAAAGTTTCAGAACGTCGTCTTTCAATCGATGAACTTGTTGAGGCATTCAAAGCAGGTAAGCTTGAAGAAGCTTGGGGTACAGGTACTGCCGCTGTTATTTCACCTATCGGTGAACTTAAGTATGGTGACCTTGTAATGCCTGTAAACAACGGCGAAATCGGCGAAGTTACTCATATGCTTTATGATACTCTTACAGGTATTCAATGGGGCAAAATAAAAGACGAGTTCGGTTGGACAGTTAAGATAGACTAATTCAGAATCCGATAATTGTTCGGAACGTGCAAAATATTTGATATTCAAAAAGGACGGTTTTAAAACCGTCCTTTTTGTTATCTGACTATTCTTATCACATCATCACCGACATTCACATCACCGTCGGCAACGGTTTTAAATTCCGCAAATTCATCTGCGTTACAAACTACCATAGGCGTTATCATTTTATAGCCCTGTTTCTTTATTCCGTTTAAATTAAACGTCATAAGCAAGTCGCCTTTTTTGATTTTTGCACCGTTTGCAACTTTTACGTCAAATCCGTTACCATCAAGTTCAACTGTATCAAGACCGACATGAATTAAAATATTTGCATCATTATCCGCAGTTATTGCGATAGCGTGCTTACTTTTCGGAACGTTTTCAACCACACCGTCAACCGGTGCGAAAACCTTGCCCTCGCTCGGCTCAATCGCAATACCTTGTCCGAGTATTCCGGCAGAGAATACCTCATCATCCACCTTTTCAAGCGGTACTGCTTTTCCTCTTATCGGAGATGAAAGGAATATTTCCGTTCCGTCTGCTTTCGGTGCAGTTTCTTTTTCAGTTTGTATTTCATTATCCGCCACACCATAACCGCTTAAATCGACGCTTTCCTTACTTTCCATAAAGTCCTCCAAATGCGACTTTATAACCGTTACTCGCGGACCGTAAATAACCTGTATACCGTTACCCTTTTTAATTACACCTGCCGCACCGCTTTGTTTTAAAATATCCTCGCTGACCGCGTCACTGTTATGCACCGTAATACGAAGTCTTGTTGCACAACAGTCAATATCGGCGATATTTTCTTTACCTCCAAGTCCTTTTAAAATCAAAACAGATGTCATATCTGTCTTTCCGCCATTTTTCGCATTCACATCTGAACGCGTATAAAGCTTTGTTTCCTCATTATCCGCCTCACGACCCGGAGTTTTAAAGTTAAATTTCTTTATAAGGAACGTGAATACACCCCAATAAACGAAGAAATACACAATACCGACAAGAACGATATAAATCCAATGAGTTTTTGCATTACCTTGCATTATACCGAAAAGAGTCATATCTATAAGTCCGCCCGAGAACGTCATACCGACTCCGACACCGAATATATGCATAAGCATAAACGAGATACCTGCAAGCACACAATGCACAACATACAAAATCGGTGCAACGAACAAGAATGTAAATTCAAGCGGCTCTGTTATACCTGTCAAAAATGCCGTCAAAGCCGCCGAAAGCAAAAGTCCTCCGACAACTTTTTTCTTTTCGTTTCTGGCACATCTGTACATTGCAAGTGCCGCACCCGGCAAACCGAACATCATAAACGGAAATTTACCTGCCATAAAACGCGTTGCGTCAACGGAAAATTTCATTGTGTTAGGGTCGGCAAGCTGTGCAAAGAATATATTTTGTGCACCGTTTATTGTCTGACCTGCAATCTCCATTGAACCGCCGACATTTGTCTGCCAAAACGGCATATAAAATACATGATGAAGTCCGAACGGTATTAACGCACGTTCGATTATTCCGTAAATCAGTGTACCGATATAGCCCGTATTCTGTACGAGATTTCCAAGCATTGAAATAACTTTTTGAATATACGGCCAAATAAAATACATAAGTATTCCGACAAGCAAAAACACAACCGCCGATATTATCGGCACAAATCTTGTACCGCCGAAAAATGACAGCACTTGCGGAAGTTGTATTTTGTAAAATCTGTTGTGCAGTGCCGCCGTGCCAAGTCCGACAATGATACCGCCGAACACGCCCATATTAAGCGTATATATACCAAGTACCATTGACGTTGCACCGCTCAGACCGAGATTTTGCTCAAAATTCACAACAGCCTGTTCCATTGCGTCCATACTCATATCGCCGCCGGCATAATTTACGGAAATCAACGCACTTATGGCAGTGTGCATAATAAAAAACGCAATAACACTCGCAAGTGCGGCAACTTCCTTTTCACGTTTCGCCATACCGATTGCAACACCGATTGCAAAAAGCAATGGCAAATTATCAAAAACGATACTTCCGGCGGCACTCATAACCGTTAAAATGCCGTGAATTATCGTTCCCGGTCCCATTATGCCGTAAAGACCGTATGCTTTAAGCATTGTTTCGTTTGTGAAAGAACTTCCTATCCCCAGAAAAAGTCCTGCAACAGGCAAAATTGCAATTGGCAGCATAAACGACCTGCCGACGCGTTGCAGAACTTCAAAAACTTTATTATTCTTCAAATTCTCTTCCCCGCTTTCCATTAAACTATGTTAATATTTTGTGCATATTCTGCTATTCTACAAGTGGGAATTTATTGAAATTAAATGTTTTTATTATATATTATCATAAGTCCTTTAAGCAAAAGTTCGTCATCAAGAATTATGTCATTTTTACAATGCGGAACAACCGTACTTGCAAGTCCGCCTGTTGCGACAACTTTCGCCTCACCGATTTCTTCCTTGATACGCTCAATCATTCCGTCCATACTTGACGCAGTACCGTACAATATACCGCTTTTCATACAGTCAACGGTATTTGAGCCGATAATCTTTTTCGGTTCTTCAAGGCTAATTCTCGGAAGTTGCGACGTACCGCTTACCATTGCGTTAAGCGAAATACCCATTCCCGGCATTATAACACCGCCGATGTAGTTGTTATTCTTATCGACTACCGAAATAGTCGTTGCGGTGCCGAGGTCAAATATTATAATCGGCGCACCGTATTCATGTATTCCCGCAACCGCGTCAACAACCAAGTCACTGCCGAGCTGTGCTGGATTGTCTATAACAATGCTTAAACCCGTCTTTATACCTGGTCCGATAATCATTGCATCACAGCCTGTAATTTTCTTTATCGCTCTTTTCATAGTGATTGTGACAGTAGGAACAACCGATGATATTATCGCACCGTCAATTTTAGAAAAATCAATGTTGTAAAGTTCCAAAATCGTCTTTATCGAAACAGCATATTCAAGCTCCGTTGAAGTGTGATTTGTAGAAATTCGTTCCACAAACGAAACTTTGTTGTCCTTACAACATCCTACCACTATGTTTGTATTTCCAATGTCTATTGCAAGTATCATTTTTTTATCCCCTTAATTTAAACTTATATATAATTATAGCATATTAATATATATAAGTCAAAAGGGCGGCCGATGACCGCCACTACTACCTCGTAGCGGCAACCAACGGTCGCCGTTTATTAAAACATATCTTTCTTCTTTTTTATATATCTTCTTATTAATATAATCAATGACGCAATGACGCACACTGACATAAATGCCGGAACTATCACTTTATTCGGTGTTTGTTCTTCTGACGACTTCATATCAGTCCAAAGCGTCTGCATTTTCTGATTTGCCTCATCTGAAAGATTACAGAAAACAGTCGTTTTTTCCTCGATATAATCATCATCAAGATAAGATATACCGTCATTTTTCACTTCATCATCAAGCATTTCATATGCTTTTTGGTTTGGAGTTGAATATCCGATAAAATCTGCAATCGCATATGCAACGTCAGGCTCATTCAAGAAATTAATATACATTTCCGCCGCCTCTTTATTTCTGCAGCCCTTAGGAATACAAACCGCATCTATAAACAAGTTTGTACCGCTGTCGGGAATTACAAAACCAAGGTCCTCATATTCGTCCATAAGCGTTACAGCGTCACCTGCGTAATACGGTGCTATTATTGCCTCACCCGCACCCATCTTATCAAATATTTCGTCCATTACATACGCCTGAACAACTTTTTTCTGTTCTTTCAGCTTTTCCGCCGCTTTTTCAAGTTCTTCGCTGTTTTCAGTATTAAGCGAATATCCAAGCATAT
>OGWS01000424.1_pt1 | contig 45132 bp, 40 predicted proteins | sample 1576111 | NCBI WGS metagenome assembly OGWS01 (sample SAMEA3541534, study PRJEB24748) | human gut metagenome | biome: human gut; feature: human-associated habitat; material: faeces | place: China | collected 2012
TAGAACACCAGCCTTCCAAGCTGGATACGTGGGTTCGATTCCCATCACCCGCTCTATTTTTTTGGGAAGTCCGATGAATTTACGGATTTCCCTCTTTTTTTGCCTGTTTGGAATTTATTGAGATTTTCCATCAACAGCGTTATAATAAAATAACATAGTTGCGAATCAAGCGTTATGGGAATTCGTACAAAACGGATAACAAACAGAATGGAGGACGAGCAGATGAACAAAAATATGGTAAAAAGAAATGAATGTCTGGCCAAGACGGTGATCAAGGGTCTGGAGTCACGTAACATGTCTGGTTATTATGCGGCAAACAAAGAAGAAGCATTAAAACAGGCATTGCAGTTGATTCCGGAAGGCAGCAGCATTGCCATGGGCGGCTGCACCAGTGCTCATGAGATCGGACTGATCAAGGCTCTGGAAGAGGGAAATTACCATTATATTGATCGTGCAAAACTGGAACCAAGAGCAGGCTTAATGGCAGCTTATGATGCTGATATTTTTCTTAGCAGTGCAAACGCCATTACAGATGATGGTATTATGGTCAATATCGATGGAAATTCCAACCGCGTCTCCTGCATTGCACAGGGACCGAAAAAAGTTATTTTCATTGTAGGAATCAATAAAGTCTGTGCGGATCTGGACAGTGCCATGAAGCGTGCAAGAAACGTAGCTGCTCCAATCAATGCCCAGCGCGTGAAAAGCAACACGCCATGCAGCAAAACGGGCACATGTATGGACTGCAAATCTCCGGATACGATTTGCTGCCAGTTTCTGATTACAAGATATTCCAGACATGCAGGAAGAATCCACGTCATTCTGGTAAATGATGCATTAGGATTTTAACAACATACTGCAAGAATTCTCTTATTCTTTATAAGTGTTGAGATGAACTGCAGACAGGAAACTTAACGGCAGTGGGGGAGAAAGTATGATTCAGGACCGTTTATTGGCATTGCAGGATCAGACATATGGTGATTTCCAGAGTAAGCTGCTTCCGGGAATCTCAAGGGACCGTGTGATCGGAATCCGTATGCCTGCCATGAGAAAACTGGCAAAGGAATTTGCCAAAGAGGAGGAAGCGGACCGTTTTTTACGACAGCTTCCGCATACCCATTACGATGAAAATGTGCTTCATGCGCTCTTGCTCATGGAAATAAAAAACTATGAGGAGTGCATGAAAGCGGTGGAAGCATTTTTGCCCTATATTGACAACTGGGCGGTATGTGACTGCCTTTCCCCGAAGGTTTTTCAGAAGCATAAAAAAGAACTCCTGGAAAAGATCCGGATCTGGATCGCATCCGGGCATTCTTACACTTGTCGTTTTGGTATGGGGATGCTCATGCGCTGGTTTCTGGATGAGGATTTTAAGCCAGAATATTTACGTCTGCCTGCATCCGTACGTTCAGATGAGTATTATGTCAATATGATGACTGCGTGGTTTTTTGCGACTGCGCTGGCGAAACAGTGGGATGCCACGATACCGTATTTTGAAAAGCCGCATCTGGATCGATGGACTCACAACAAGGCCATTCAGAAAGCGCGGGAAAGTTACCGTATTACGCCGCAGCAGAAAGAATATCTGAAGACGCTGAAAATATAAACAATATTGCACAGTAAATAGCAATAAGTCCAAAAGCCCCACTACATAAAAAAATGCAACCACTACTGAAATGGCAGAGATAGGCTAACTATCTGCCAAGATTCAGACAAAGACGGAGAAGATGCTAAGGGAAGCGAAAGAGTGTTTAAAAAGAAAGCATTTTTCTTTCGGTTTTCACAGGTAGAACCAATACGGAGGGCAGAAGATGAATGTGAAAAAGTATGATGTCAGAGTAAGGGAAAGCCGGATACCGTATCTTGTAGCGGTAGGAAAGACAAGGATTACCGATGAAGATATGCACCAGTCTCCAAAACGGATAGCAGATGTGATAGGGACGGTATACCATGCGGACCGATTGCCGGAAGAGCATATGTTTTTGCTGTCGTTCATAACCATCCGAGTGGAGACCCAAGCCCATCAGATGCAGATATTAAAATAACAGAACGAATTGCCATGGCTGCCAAGGTATGCGGCGTCGATATGTGCGACCATATCATTATAGCCGGGGCACGGAAAAATGCGTATTTTAGCTTTCGTGAGAATACGGGTATTTTGCAATAATTCGTACAGGCTAAGTGATGCGGGTACAGGGGAGCCCCTGTGCCCGCGAGGGAACCCCCGATGCTCCCCGGCCCGCCTGGGCCGCGCCCGTTCCCTCGACCCTCCCGTAAAAACTTTTGCTAAAAAGCTATCAAAATCCATATATATTTGACAGTTATTGTGGAAAAGAGTATTATTTAAAATGAATTTTGTCATAAAGATAAGGTCGATAAAATTAAGCGCTTATATAATGAGAATATGGGATTCCTTTTATGTTACAGTGGGACCACACACTTTCAAAATGTATTCGCATGAGGAGGAGGAATACCATGAAAAAGAAAAAGTTACTGTCGTATATCTTGTCTACAAGTCTATTGATTTCTCTTACATCCAATCCAGTTTTGGCTATGACTGGGGGGGTAAATATCAATCAAGAGATAACATCTGTACAGGAAAATCAAGATAATAATTCCAATCAAAACGAAAAAGATCAGGAGTCAGATTCAAAGGATATTTCAGATTCCAAAGACCAGGATAATGAACCATCATCGGATACTCCGGATAAATCGGAAGAAGACTCTGATAGCGGGGACAAAGAATCTGATCAGGACAAGGGTTCGGATAAAGCTGAAAAAGGATCTGATGCTGATGATCTGAATAAAGATCATAAACAGGATGATCCGGAATCGGAGTCAGATAAAGGCAAGGATTCCACAGATTCTGACAAATCAGATAAGGAAGATGATAAAGATCCGGTAAAAGAAGATTCATCTGAGAAAAAGGATGATGTATCCGATTCAGATTCCACAGATCAGGAAAAGAAAGATACTGAGAATGAAGATAAAACTGGTGAGAAACAGGAAGATGATTTAGAAACATCTTCTGGTAAGAGTGATTCTTCATCAGAGACCAAAAAAGAAGAGGAAGAAGCAGATCCGGATTGTGCCCAGTTGGAAGGCTGCGTGAATGGGAAACACGATAAGGATTGTCCTTTGTATGAAGAAGATGTGGATTTGCTTCCAGATCTGGAATGTGCGCATCTGGCTGGCTGCGTGGACGGAAAACATGATCCAGATTGTCCATGTTATAAAGAAGCAGATCCGTTGATGCTTGCCCGTGGCGTTCAGGTATCGGATGCAATCTATCTTGATGCGTCCGGAGACAATACAAATAATGGTACAAGCGCAGAGACAGCTGTTCAGACCTTAGAAAAAGCTTATGAAATAGCTGAAGATGGAGATACCATTTATTTGCTTTCTGATATTGTGTTACATCAGCCAACGGTATTAACGGGTGATAAGTCTGTGACCATTGAAAGCGCTTCTGATGATGAAACACATACAATTACATATGCAAGTGCCACTTCACCTAAACCAACAAATGAAGATTACATGATCAAGATAGGTAATGAAAAAGGCACCCAAGTTCATCAAACGCAACAAGTGGTACTTGCGAATTTGGTGATAGATGCTGAACCCCAGGATATGCGGTGTCTAAGAGTTTGCTCTGGCGCCAGTCTGACTCTGGAGGATGGCGCAACCGTAACAAATGGACGGGCAATCTCTCATGATGGAAACACGGGATGTAACGACTGGGGTGGTGGCATTGTGGTAGATGGCAATGCAATGCTGACGATGGAGGACGGATCTAAAATTACAAATTGTTCTGCAGAGTGGGGCGGCGCAGTTTACGTAAGCGGTGAAATGGTAATAAATGGAGGCGAAATCAGCAATAATACAGCAGTTGGAGATATTTTTGAGATTAATGGAGTAAATAGATCTGCAAGTGCACATGGTGGTGCTATTATGGTCCGGGCATGTAAGGCAGATTATGATAACACTTATAATGAACCGGCGAAACTTATCATGAATGGAGGAGAGATTAAGGATAATGCGGCTACTGCGGATGCCAGTGCATTTGGTGGTGCTATAGCAATCCTTGGGGCACCAGATGCATCGAATGAGCCAAATGTGTTTGAAATGTCAGGAGGCTTAATTTCAGATAATCATGCGGTTGATGGTGGTGCGATATCTGCTTATATTGCGGATAATTATTGGCAGGGAAATGTAGAGATTCAGATTTCAGATGATGCTACTATAAAAGAAAACAAAGTAAGACGTTCTGGTGGTGCCATCTATTTGAATAGCAATAATGCAGGAAACTATACAAACAAACTGGAAATAACAGGTGGTACTATTTCTGAGAATAAGGCTGTCAATAGAGGAAGTAAAGGCGGCGGTATTTATTTATTGGGACAGGGTGACTTGCTATACCTGGTAGATGGTAAAATTGAGAATAATGAGGCAGGTATTGGTGGAGCCATCTCGATTAATTCATCAGGAGAGAAAAAAGCGAAAGCCTGTGTACTTGGGGGTACAATTGCGGATAACAAAGCTACAGACGGATATCCAGCGCAAGATACTCAGCCGGAACGGTATTATTATGGCAATGCGATTGATCAGGATGGTGAGTTGTACCTAAATGGCATAAGTGCGGATATCCGTGGAGACATCCGGATTAAATGTGATGCAGTTGGAAGTAGAATTTTCACAAATCGCTTTGTAACATTAATTGGCGCGTCGGAAGATATGAATGATTATGAACTTTCTTCTGATCAGGCTGGATCGGTAGATGGAAGAGCGGTTGTTGTGCCTGGTAATGTTACGTATGATGGAATGGATTATGAGGTTGCGGATGCTGAGCCGTATGTGTCCCATTTTAAGCAGAACCATAAGAGAATCGTTACTAATACGGATTATAAGAATCAGGTTCCAACAGGTACGAATCATGAAAAGAGCCTGGTTCTGTATGGAAAACATGCTGTGGAAATCACCCCGATGGATATTACCATTTACGTCGGTGGAAATGGGTATGATGGTGTGATTGGTTCTGATGGTCAGTTTGCTACAAATGATCTTCCAGAGATCGGATTTTACCTGACACTTCCGGATGAATTAAATGAGCTGCTTGGAAGTACGCAGGAAGAACCGAAAGACCTTAGTGACTATGTTGCCCTGACTTATAACGACAGTTCTAACCGCACAACGCGTGACTGGGCTTTACAGTTATATGGAGAAGAGGACAGCAGTCTGGCAAAGGTAGATGGCCAGCATGTTTATATTTACAAGCTGATGTCGAGTAAAATAAATGGCACGGCTGAGCAGATACCGCTTCGTATGCAGTTTACGGATGAAGCTGGCAATGTTATGGTAGATTCCAAATTCCCTGTCAATGATACAGACCAGTTCCGTGACTATAAAGTTGATTTTTATTCCGGAGATTTGGATGCAAAGTTTTATAACGTTACCGTCCAGGTTAATGGAAGCACGCAAACATATCCGGTCATTTTGAACAGCGGAAGTTTGAAAGTACGTGGAAACAAGGATCAGACCTATCGGGATATTTCCGATACCATGCCAAGTGTGGATCCGCAAAACAAAGGAGTTATCCTGGCAGAGACAGCACAGGATAATACGCAGTATTTCATTAATAAAAGCAATGTGAATGCAGACCCTGCAGGCGTAAAACTTCTGGTTGATCACAGCCTTGATGATACGCTGTTGACTGCTTACCTGAATCAGAATAAAAATGCGGATGGTAAATATGTTTATCAGTTCAGGTACCTTGACCTGGTTGATACACATAACGGAAACGCATATATGACGATGGCAGGTGGTCAGAAGATGAACATTTACTGGCCGGTTCCGGAAGATGCGAAAGAAGATTCTACATTCCATATTGTGCATTTCGGAGGATTGAACCGAGAGAGCAATGCGGATATGAATGATTTACTGAGAAATCATATTCCGGAAGAATTATCCAGTGAAAAAGTTTTCATTGACGGTCAGGCGTTCATTAAGTTTTCGGTTGGAAGTTTTTCACCGTTTGCCTTGATGTATGAAAATGGCAGCACATCCGGTAATGGAGGAAATTCCGGTAACAGCGGCACATCGAATGGAAATAATGGTTCTTCTGGTGGAGGAAGCAGTTCATCTGGCAGTGGAAGCAGCGGTAGTCATTCCAGTGCTGGATCCGTTACTGCAGGAACCACACAACAGGAAAAGCCGGAAGAAACTAATCTGGCAGAAAATGTATCTGCAGTGGATAATACAGACGAGATAAAAGAAGAAAATCAGGTTGAAACTGTACTTTCAAAAACAGGTCAGTCAGATAACTGGTCTGCAGTGCTTCTTTTCAACAGCGCAATCCTTCTTCTTTTCACCTGTTTTTTTAAGAAAAAAGAACACTAACAAAAAAATGAAGCTGGGCAGCAAAAGTTGCTGTTCAGCTTCTTACAAAGCAAAAGAGCGTATATATTGCGAGAATATGTGATTCCTTTCTTCATTGGGACTATTTAATTTCAAAATACATACATTCGGAGTAAGAAAGGAATAATATGAAAAAGAAAAAATTATTATCGTACATCTTAACTACAAGTCTACTGATCTCTCTTACTGCTAATCCGGTATTATCCATGGCCGAGGAAACAAATCTGAGCCAGGAAATTACGGTTGATCAAGATAATCCTGATCAAGATTCTAAATCCCAGAACATTTCATCAGAAAAAAATGCAGACTCAAAAGATAAAAACGAGAACGATGGATCAGACCGTGGTGATGAAATAGAACCGTCTGAAGATGGAAAAACAGAAGATCTGCAGGAAGATGAAGACAAAGCCAATTTATCTTCTGGAAAAGATGAAAAGCCGGATCTGAATGGATCGGATGGTGACCAATCAGAAGAATCGAAGAAAGATTCGATAAATGATTCTTCTGAGGAAGACTCTGATCAGGCAGATGCAGACTATGGCAGATTGGACGAAGATGAAAATATTGATCCTGATTTTAGTCAGCCAGTTGAAAATCCAGAGGAATCTTCTAGTGCTGCAGGTACTACTGCAAATTCTGGAAGTACTTCGGGCGGTTCTGGAACATCGAAAAAGAATGATGCTGATTTAGATGAATGTGAGCATTTAGAAGGTTGCGTGGATGGCAAACATGATCCAGAATGCCCGTTATATGAAGGAGAAGTGGAACTGCCGTCAGAAGCCGAATGTGCGCATCTGGAAGGGTGCGTTGGTGAACTTCATGACAAGGACTGTCCGCTCTATAAGGAGCTGAATGCTGCACTTTCAGCAAAACTTCCTTTGGCAGTACAAGAAAATATTTATGAAGATGTTTATATCACTGTTGATGGAGTCGAGTATCGGTTTGATTTTTATCCAGATACTCACGATGCAAAATTGACAAGGATAACAAATCCAAATGCAACTACAGACGTTGAAATACCGGAAAAAGTAAGTTATCACAATGAAAATGAGAGCGATGATGAAGAATATACGGTAACAGAATTAAGCCTTAGCTTTTGGGCGTCTAAGTGTACAAATGTTACTAAGCTGAATATACCAGACACCGTAGAAACATGTAACAGTTATTTTAGATGTTTTTCTAACTTAGAAGAAATTACAATTCCAGGATCGGTAAAAACATTTTCCGGAAGCTTTCAATCTATGGACCATTTGAAAACTATAACTTTTGAAGAAGGTGTAGAAGAACTTGCCGGAAATTCACTGTTAAGTAATTGTGCTGTAGAAACAATTCATTTACCAGATAGTTTAAAAAGAATCACTGCACCTAGTGCGTTTTCTGGTGCTTCAAAATTAAAAACGATAGAACTTCCAGAAGGAATTGATATTCGTGAAGGAAGCTTATTTGCAGAAGATAGTTCACTTGTTTCAATAACATTGCCTGCGTCAATTACAAAAATCAATGATTCCATGTTTAAAGATTGCAGTAGTCTGGAGACTGTAACTGCAGAAGGAACCATTACAGAAGTAGGTCAAGAGGCATTTGAAAATAACACAAAGCTGACCAATATTCCAGATCTTAGTCAGGTCACATCCATGGGGACTTTTGCATTTTCTGAATGTAATAATCTGAAAGGCGAAGTTAATTTAGCAAGTTTGAATGATATTCCATATCGTGCTTTTTTAAATACACCCATTGAATCGGTTGTTTTGAGTGACAGTCTGCAGAAGATTGATGATGAGGCATTTTCAGGTACTAAAATAGCCTCGATCACATTTCCGGAATCACTGACAGCCATTGGAAGTGAATCTTTTGCAAATACTCTGCTGAACCAGGATACCTTAATCATTCCGGATAATGTGGCAACGATTGGATCGTCTGCGTTTTCTGGCGCAACCATCAAAAAACTTGTTTTGGGAAGTGGTTTGACTAATACATCAAATAATGAATTTTCAGGGATAGATGGATTGGAGTCTGTAACGGTTCAAAATAGTTCAGATGTATTGAATCTTTCCAATGCAGGTCTGCCGCAAAATGTAACCATAAATTATACGATTCCATCTATTTCAGATACAGTAGGTGATACGATTTCCAGTGAGGCAGGTGCTCCAAGTCTGCAGGAAGCTGTAGACACTGCAGCGGATGGAGAAACCATCAAAATTAAAAAAGATATTAAGCTGAGCAGTCAAGTTACGATTCCACAAGGAAAATCGATTACAATTACTTCTGATGATGATTATACGATTGTCGGCGTAAAAGACGGTACTAAGCCGGAAAATTTATTTGAAGTGTTAGAAGGAGCAAATGTTATTTTTGCCGGGAAACTTATTTTATCAGGTAGGTATAATGACAAGAGCATTATAAAGAATCATGGTACCGTAACGATTACAGATGACGTAACCGTTCGGGATGCAACCATAAAATATGATGAAACCGGTGCGCTGGAAAATAGTGGGACCAATGCGAAACTTGTTATTTCAGGCGGGCAAATCACAAACAACAAAATCATAAATCATGCGGAGTATAGTGCGACAGTCCTGATCAAAGATGGTGCTGCTTTTGAAATGACTGGTGGCAGCATTCAAGATAATAATTCTGTTAATGCAAATTACTCCCATTCCACTGGTGGCGTGTTATTTTTTGGTGCGAGCAAAGGGGAAATGTCAGGAGGACGCATTCAAAGGAATATTGGACATCGTGGCAGCGTTGTAGTTCTTAGCAATGACCGCGATGCTGATCAGCAAGCAGCGTTTACGTTATCTGGTGATGGATTGATCACAGAAAACAGTGGTACTTCCGGTAATAATGTTGATGCAGGTGGGGCTGTATTTATAGAAAATAATGCAGTATTTGAGATGACCGGTGGAAAGATAACGAATAATCATTTCATTCAAGGCGGCGGAGTTTGTGTCGTGGATGATGGAGTACAAGACAGCACAATTGAAGAATATGGCACTGCGTTTGTAATGAATGGAGGTACAATATCTGGAAATCACGCATCCAATGGTGGCGGAATTTATAGTTTTTCTAACGGAACCGTTCTTAATTCTGGAAAAATAGTAAATAATACGGCAGGTGTTTCAGGCGGAGGTATTTATTCCGAGGGAACACGTAATAATGGCTACAGTTCTATGCATTTATATAATGCGATTGTTACAAATAATACAGCCCAACAGGGAGGTGGCCTGTGGTTTTGCGCAACTGGTACCACAACCCTGAATATCAAAGATGGTATTGGCATCTTTGAAAATAAAGCGGTGGAATCAGATGATAAAGCAGCCGGTGATGATCTGGTATTTAGTGTTTTCGGTAATGGCGATCCCGACTATACAGCTACATTATCAAGTCGTATGTTAGGTGGCGGTGCGATCCAGTGGTATCCGGATGGCAAAATATATAATGGAGTCACCTCATCTTATCCAAGCGTGATTTCTGATATACGCTATAATAAAGATGATCCAACAAGTACAGCATTGGAGTCTGGAAAACTGGCAGATATTCAGACAAGCCAGGCTTTAAAAACGATAATGTCTGCGGATGCGCAGGATCTGGCAGAGAATGAAGCAAAGCTCTTTATAGAGGGAAATACAGCAAAATATGGCGGAGGCATCGGTGCAAACGGAGGTATTATTGTAGGAGAAGATGATACGATTGATATATCGGTCAAAAAAGTCTGGAACAATGCCCCGGCTTCCGGAACGCCGGATTCGGTCACGATTCGCCTGATAAATGAGGGACATGTGATTGACAGAGCTGTTTTAAATGCGGCAAACAACTGGGAATATCAGTTTGAGGATCTTCCGAAAGGATATTCTTATTCTGTATCAGAAGTTGTTCCTGCAGATTATACGCCAACGGTATCTGGAAATCAGACAGAGGGGTTCCAGATATTGAACACCTATACTCCTGGAACACCTGCAGAACCGGAAAAACCGGATAATGGAGGAACAAATCCTGGAAATTCAAATCATGGATCAGGAAGTTCTGGTTCAAGTGGCTCTGGCAGTTCAGGAGGATCTGGAAGCAGTACAAGAACGGCACAAGTTGTTGAAACAACTCCGGTTGAACCGGTAAAAGAAGATATACAGCCGGTTCCAGAAGATATTCAACATGAAGATTTTGCTTCCGAAGCTAATATTGCGCTTCCAAAAACCGGACAGGCACCTAACCAGTCCGCACTTGTATTTTTCTCCAGCGCATTGCTTTTACTTGTTACATTGATTTTCAAGAAAAAAGAAGACTAATAAAGAAACTTATGATTTTCAGATCCTTATGGGGCTGGTAATAGGAAAGTGCTTGTGTGAGAATATCCATCAAGCACTTTCTTAGTGTTGCGTTAACATATCAAGCAGTATAATCATTACGGACTGTTTGTCAGCATGATTTACAATTTTGTTTTACGGGGGAAGAGATGAAAACGATGAAAAGAAATACGGATCGACGATGTTGTTTTATGTTATGTTTTTTGGGACTCTTACTATCGTTCTCATTTCCTGCGTCAGCTGCTGATACAGCAGAAAAGGTTGTACGGGTTGGATGGTATGAAGATTCTTACAATGTTACAGTGAGATTTTTAACTTGTACTTCACGATCATGCAAATTTATTTGAATCTTAATATTGATTATATAAAGAAATTTGTGTATAATTTTGTTATCATATAAGGGGGTGTTTTTATGCCAACAATCAAATCCAGTGCTGATCTAAGAAACAATTACAATGAGATTTCAACTCATTGCCACACTTACACTGAGCCAGTTTTTATCACTAAAAACGGAAAAGGTGACCTTGCCGTTATGAGCATTGAAGCCTACGAAGCACTAACAAGCCGCTTTGAGTTATACGATCAGATTCATGAAGGAATGGATGATATTAAATTCGGAAATACACGACCGTTTTCAGACGCATTATCAGAGATCCGGAAAGGACGTCGTAGATGAGTTATACAATCCACATCACTGCAACAGCAGAGAGAGATCTTCTGAAAGCAGCCGACTATATAGAATTTTCCCTTAAAAATCCGGATGCTGCAGACCACTTACTGGATACTGCAGATGAACAAATTTCTTCTTTAGCTGAAATGCCTCAGAGATACCGGATCGTAGATGATCCAGTCTTATCCAGTTGGGGAATCCGTTTCATAAAAGTCAATAACTATCTGGCATTTTATACTATAGATGAAAATAAACAGTTAGTAATCATCGTGCGTTTTCTGTATCAAAAAAGTAACTGGGCTTTTATCCTTCATCACGGGATTCCGCTTCAATAAAGCCAAATGGCCAACTTGAAAAGAAAAGGGGCTGTGAAAAAACATAGCCTATAAAAAAGAAGGGGCGTGTGAAAAAATGAGAAATCATTTTTTACACGCCCTGGATGTATGTTACACACGGAATTTTCAGTTACATTGCACATCGAGGAGGCGCTAGTGGCGCGTCCGCTGATTCAGAAAATTCTATCTACGACAGTTTCCAAATCTCTTCATTATACTGTGCGATTGTCCGGTCAGAAGAGAAGAATCCAGCCTTGCTGATGTTGACGAGCATCTTCTTCGCCCATTCGGTGCGGTCGGTGTAAGCGGCGTAGGCCTCTTCGCGGGTCTTCACATACTCTTCGAAATCCGGGAAAGTCATGAACCAGTCTTTGTTTAGCAGTTCTTTGTAGAGACGCTCCAGGTTTTCTTTCTGGCCGATCTTAAGCAGCTCTTTTCCGACGATGAAATCGACAGCGGCTTTTAAGTCTTTGTCTTTCTCATACCAGTCTTTGGACTTGTAGTCGCCGCGCCCGTAGCGGGCAATGACGGTCTCGGAGGATTCGCCGAAGGTGAAGATGTTGTCTTTTCCGACCAGTTCAGCAATCTCCACGTTTGCGCCGTCCATGGTTCCAAGGGTCAGCGCACCGTTTAACATGAACTTCATGTTGCCGGTTCCGGATGCCTCTTTGGAAGCCAGGGAGATCTGCTCGGAAATGTCGCAGGCCGGGATGAGCTTTTCAGCCAGGGTTACATTGTAGTTTTCCACCATGAAAACTTTCAGGTGTGGACTTACCTTTGGATCTTTGTTGATAAGTTCCTGTAAACATAAAATTAAGTGGATAATGTCCTTTGCAATGACGTAAGCGGGAGCTGCTTTGGCACCAAACAGTACGGTGATTGGTGTTTTCGGGATCTTTCCGGCTTTGATCTCCAAGTATTTGTGGATGACATAGAGGGCATTCATCTGCTGGCGTTTGTATTCATGCAGACGTTTTACCTGGATATCGAAAATGGAATCCGGGTTTAACACCAGTCCCTGGGTCTCTTTTAAGTAGGAAACCAGCTGTGTTTTCTTTTCGGTTTTAACTTCCAGAAGCTTGTTTCGAATAGCCGGATCGGACACGAAAGCGCCCAGTTTTTCCAGCTCCATGGCATCTTTTTTCCAGCCTTCCCCGATAAGGGAGGTAATGAGAGCGGAAAGCTCCGGGTTGCAGGCCATGAGCCAACGGCGGAAGGTGATGCCGTTGGTCTTGTTGTTGAAACGTTCCGGGTATAGTTTGTAGAAGTTGTTTAACTCCGTATTTTTCAAAATCTCAGTGTGCAGGTATGCCACACCATTGACGCTGTAGCCATAGTGGATGTCCATATGCGCCATGTGCACCAGTCCGTTCTGGATGATGTAGGTGCTCTCGTCCTTTACAGTGGCACGAATGCGGTTGTCCAGTTCACGGATGATCGGCATCAGCTGCGGTACTGCTTTTTCCAGGAAGGAGATCGGCCATTTTTCCAGAGCTTCTGCCAGAATGGTGTGGTTCGTGTAAGCACACACTTTGGAAACGATGGAGATCGCCTCATCCATTAAAATACCGTGCTGTCCTAAAAGGCGGATCAGTTCCGGGATGACCATGGACGGATGCGTGTCGTTGATCTGAACAGCAGCGTAGTCAGCCAGGTCGTGCAGGTTGGAGCCGCGGGCGATACACTCATCTAAGATCAGCTGGGCTGCGTTGCTGACCATAAAGTACTGCTGGTAAACACGCAGCAGACGTCCCTTGTCATCGGAGTCGTCCGGATAGAGAAACAGGGTCAGGTTTTTCTCAATTTCAGTTTTATCGAAGTCGATGCCATCTTTGACAATGCTCTCGTCTACGGATTCCAGATCAAAGAGGCGCAGGCGGGTGGAGTGGTTGTTGTAGCCGGTCACATCCATGTCATAGAGGCGGGAGGTAACGGTAAAGCCGCCGAACGGAACCTGGTAACTAGTCTCGGTTTTGGTGAGCCAGCTTTCTTTTTCAATCCACGGGTTCGGAGTTTCCTGCTGGAGATGCTTTTTGTCGAAGACCTGCTTAAACAGGCCGTAATGGTAGTTTAAGCCGACGCCGTCTCCGTTTAAGCCGAGTGTGGCAATGGAATCCACAAAGCAGGCAGCCAGACGTCCAAGACCGCCATTTCCAAGTGATGGCTCCGGCTCCAGCTCCTCAATCTCTGCAAGGCTCTTGCCTGCGGCTTCCAGTTCTTTTTTGACATCATCGTAAAGCCCGAGGTTGATGAGGTTGTTGGAGAGCAGCTTGCCGATTAGAAACTCTGCGGAGATGTAGTAGAGTTTGCGCTTGCCGGAAGATGTTTTGGATTTTGCAAAGATGGCTTTTGCAGTGTCTGCTTCTGCAGAGGAGGCAATTGATTTTTCATCCATATCTTCCTTTTCTTTCGCAAGTTTTTTCACCTGTTCCAAAAGGCAGAGGTAGATTTCCTCATTGGTGCAGGATGCCAGCGGCTTTTTATATTTTTCCTTTACAGCTTTGGTCAGATTCATGATCGTGAAAAACTCCCTTCTTTGAAGTGTAATGAATCACAGAATGAAAAAATTAACAAACTGTCTATATTATAACAAAGTGGGCTATGGGTGCGCAAGAGTGAAAATGAGATGAGAACAGTAACAATGAAACCTAACAATGAAAATATCTACGGCAAGAAAATTCCACCGGCTGCATGGCGACAGAAAATCCCCGGCGAAGCAATCGGAGAAAGATTCGCCGGGGATTTTTGTGTCCCTGTTTTCAAACAGATTTGAAAACAAAGACAAGTTGGGGATGACTTATTACAATTTTTTGAGACAGGCAATTTATAAGAGATAAGCGCAAAGAATGTAGGCCAGGGACGATGTGATCGTCACAATCGGGAAAATCAGCAGTCCATAGCTCCATACCCATTTCGGATCATCTTTCATACAGTCGGAACCAAGGTAGAGTGGTGCTGACCCGCCTGCTGCCATGGTAAGGAATGCGCATAATGCAGACATGACAATGGCTGGAATGAGGCAGCTTGGGTTGATTCCAATGGTTGTTGCATATTTGATCAGGAACGGACCGACTACGGTACCGATGATGACTGCAGTTGCCGTGTTGGAAAATACATTGGTGCACAAAAGCGTAGCTGCTACCAGAATTACAACAAACAGCGGGAATGGCATGTTGCCGAATACATGATTCATGATCATGCTGAGCCAGTTTCGGATTCCAAGTTCTTCATTGGCAATCATGCCGCCAATGGCAGTAAATGCGCATACACACATGACAATGCCCCAGTTGATGGCTTTTCCCATGGCACGCTCTACATTCAGGAGTGGTTCGCCGTCGATGTGGATCAGTGCCATAAGGATCAGCATCAGAACAAACCAGAAGCCCTGTCCGATGCCATTTATGATATCATAGCCTGGCATGGATTTGGGAAGCCAGATCATAACAACGGAGTAAGCAATTCCAACCAGGAAGATCAGGAAGGTTACTGACTGGCGTTTATTAAAGCTGGTACCGCCGTGTGCACAGATGGATGCAACATCGGCATCTTTCATTTTGGAAAAATCCACACGGAACAGAGGTTTCAGGCAAAGACCCAGTGAGACGGAAATAAAAAGTCCGGACACGATCGCGGAAACCAGATAAGAAATCTGATCGATCTCAACGCCGGCCTCCAAAAGTCCGGGAGCCAGAAGGTTGTAGATCATCATGGCCATACCTTTAAATGGCAGAATTCCGCCGCCTACAGAAGAGGCAATCAGGGCTCCGGTTGTCATGGCTTTCTTCCATTGGCTTTTATCATCGTAACCGACGGATTCAGCGATGGAATTGACCATGGCAACGCTGAAGAGAAATGCGCCAAGGGCACTGGCCAGGGCACCGAGGGTCGTTACTGCGATCATAAAGACACAGGTAAAGAGGACCGGATGTCCGTTTAATGCTTTTCTTGAGATCATCCAGCGTGCAAGGACGCTGTCCGCCCCGCTTTCGGTCAGTGCAAAGAGCAGGACAAAGATGATGATCAGTTGCCATACCGTTGGACTTCCGAGGGTTGTCTGGATGATGGTGGTGCCATCGGTGTAACCGGTAAGAAGCATGGCAAACATGATGATGAAAGAAGGAATGACCATGCCAAAACGGTTTGCGATCAGCCAGATCCCGCCGATGAAGATTCCAATGGCACGGACTCCAAGACGTGTGATCCCGCCCCAGGTCGGGCAGAATGCTCCAAAGAGAAAAATAAAACAAAAGCTGATTGCCAGGTGAAGCAGTTGTTTCTTTGTATAAGCGTTACTTCTTCGATTTTCCATAGGATACCTCCTGGTTATTTGCGGACCGGCTGCGGCGGGAGCAGATCATCTGCTTCTTTTGCCTGTTTTTTCATGGCAGCCAGGCAGTTGTCGGTAAAAGCTTTTTCATAATATTTGTAGTTCTCTTCTCCAAGAACGAACGGGTTTGGGATTCCGTCTGAAATGGTGCGGAGAATCTGCAGCCGTTCCGTTCCCTTGTCCACAAACGGATGGGTGGAGATTTCCGCGTCACAGTGCATCTGCCCGGTTTTTTCGGCAAATTTTAAGGTGGATTCCAGATAGAGCACTTTATCGCTCATTTTATAAGGAATTCCGGTTCCGCCCCACATGGCGACCATATGCGGACGGCCTTCATCGGTGACCGGAAAGATGAAGCTCATCCCTCCCGGGGTATGTCCCGGAGTCTGACAGCAGTAAATTCGGGTATTTCCAAGGGGAAACCAGGTATCATCTTCCAGATATCCGTCGACATCCCATTTCAGGACACCGGTCCGGTTTCTGGTATCCTGTTTGGCAAAAGCAGTATCGGTTTCGGACATATAGATTTTGCAGCCGGTCTGTTCCCGGAACCAGTCCGCTTTTCCGTAGTGATCGCCGTGTCCGTGTGTGATCAGGATGGCTTTGAGATCTTTCAAATCCAGACCAAGCTGTTTGAAACCGGAAACGATCAGGTCACGGTGTTCATCGAGCGGCTCCATACAGTCTAATAGAATCAGTCCATCGGAAGTCTCCAGAACAAAACATCCGACATTGGGAGTTCCGATGAAGGAAAGCTGGTCAAAAAATCTGGTAGCAGGAAATGGCTCTACGTTCTGATCGAAAAGTGGTTTATGCGGAAGGGGAGTCCGCCAGGAAGCTGGTGTATTCATTGCATGCACGTCCTTTCTTCTTTAGATTAACAATAATTTATCAAAGCTCCTGCACTTAAACAATGTGTGCAGCATGAACGGAAATTTCACAGCGTAAATGGACGATTTGACGGAAAAAAGAAAATCGGGTATGATATTTTGTGGAAAAGGTCTAAGAAAAGAGGAACCGTATTTGTTGAAATTGATGATATGTGATGATGAGAGTGTGATATGTGAAAGCATCCAGCGGATGCTGGAACGTTTTTCGGAGGAATGCGGGATCGGACTGGATATCAAAATCTGCAGATCTGGTGAAGAATTGCTGGAACAGATGACCCCGGACTTTGATATTTTGTTTTTGGATATCAGGATGGGGAAGATATCCGGAATGGATGCTGCACGGAAAATCAGAGAAAAATATTCCGATGTCTGCATGATTTTTGTTACAACCATGACGCAATATGCATTGGAAGGATATAAAGTTCACGCATTTGGTTTTTTGAAGAAGCCTTTGACGTATGCACAGCTGAGGCTTCAGATGCTGGATGCAGTCCATATGTTAAAAAGCCGCAGGTCAGAATCCATTATGGTGAAATCTGGAAATGATTCCTGGCGTCTGGACCTGAATAAGCTGTACTATATGGAAATTTACGGGCATGACATTCACGCAGTGTGTGCGGACCAGACTCTGACCTGTTACGGAAGTCTTTCCGAGTATGAAAAACTTCTGGAAGAAAAAGGGTTCTGCAGGTGTCACAAGAGCTATCTTGTGAATCTGCGCTACATCCGCCAGATTGGGGCGACGCAGATTTTTATGACAGATGGGAGTGTGATACCGGTAAGCAAATACCGGAAGAAAGAATTGTCAGAAGCTTTTGCACGCTGTATAGGAGGTAATATCTGATGGATGTTCCGCAGCTGTTCCGTTATATGTTTGATCTTTTGATGATGTACTGGTTTTTTGTCCCTTTGAAAAAGAAAACGCAGGAGGATGTCCCTGGTAAAGAAAAGGAAAACCTGGTGCGGGAGATAGCCGGATATGGAAGTCTGCTGCTTCTTCTCCCGATTTATCTGTATGCCGGGAGCGGAAGTCTTTTTTCGATGCTTTGGCGTTTTCTGCTTCGTGTCCTTGTGTATTCGTGCTGGGTATTTGGGGCAAAAAGAACCGATTTTCGGTTAAGCCTGTATTTGGGAATTCTGTGCTGGCTGGCATTTACCAGTGAAAATAATATTTTTCTGACACCGCAGCTTTCCGGTTTACGATGGATCCGCCAGTCCCAGCCAGTCGGAAGTACGTTTGGAAATGTGGCAGAATTGCTACTGGAAGCAGGATTGATCACGCTGGTGAGCAGACTGGTCCCTTTGGCGGCCATTGAACGTGTGCCAAAAAGCAGGTGGATCCTTTCGGCAGCGCTGATCGGGTGTGCGCTTTATGTAAAAATGACCTTAAAGCTGCTTTCCATGGTGCCGAGTGGTCAATATCCGACGGAACTGACCAGTTATCCGATCCTGATGCAGCTGCTCAGCATTACTGCCATGATCCTGTTTGAACGTTACCTGTACAACCGGAAAATCCGTGAAGAGGTGAGGCTGAATGAGGCCATTAACCACTACCGTTATGAAAATGCAGTAGCGCATCTGAAAGCCGATGAAGATGTAAAACGCATTCATCACGATATGAAAAATCATCTGATCGTACTGCAAAACCTGATCGACAGCAATGAGAACGCGGCAGTTTATGTACAGAACCTGATGGAAGAAATATCCGGATATGGAAATCTGGCAGAAACCGGCAATCCGCTGCTGAATGGTTTGATTTCCGAGAAAATCTATCAGGCATCGCGCTTTCAGATTGATATCAATGCGTGTTTTGATTTTTCAGAGGGAGATTTTATCGATGCGATGGATGTCTGTGCGATTTTTGGAAATGCATTGGATAATGCGATTGAGGCTTCCAAAAAAGTGAAAGATCCGGAAAAACGCAGCATTCTTGTGAAATGCGGCAGAATTTCCGGCAATCTGGTCATAACATTCCGAAACTATTTTGAAGGAGATTTAACATTAAAGGGAACACTTCCGGTCTCTTCCAAACAGGGGCATCTGCATGGCATTGGACTTAGCAGCATCCGCCGCTCCGTGGAGAAGTATGGAGGAAGTATGGCAGCGCAGTGTGATCCGTACCACAATTTTGTCCTGACGGTAGCGCTGCCGATCCCGGAAACAGAACAATTGCAAAAACCGCAAACATCAAAAAAGCCGCAATCATAACCATGACTGCGGCTTTTAAATTTTAAAAATCCCCCGGCTTTACGGAGTCCGGAAGCATGGAGCGATAGGTACGGCTTCCTTTTATGCGCTGGTAGTCAGCCTGGATGCATTCGCAAAGTTCCGGGCTGGAATAGAGCTGTTTCGCTGCGGCAAACAGAATCCGCGCTGCATAGTGCATCCCCTTGTGTGCGAGCGGACTCTTGCCCTGTGCCACGATCTGCCAGGTGTGCAGGGCACAACCAGTGGCTTCGACAGCTACGCTGATGAGCCCGGTAGGAACCTGCCAGCTTACATCGCCGACATCGGTGCTGCCAAGGTAGATGGTCTGGTCGGCAGGAAGAATTTCTGTATCAATCGAAGTGTGGGCAGAAGCAGCTTCTTCTCGCATGGTCTGATCTATGGAAGCAGCGTCAGCGGTGCCGGACAGATCGGACAGCTCAGGCAACCGCATAAACTTCGCTGCAACCGCATAATCTTCTTCGGTGTACTCCGGTTTTTCTGCTTCCTGCATCGCTTTCATCATGAGCGTTTCCATAGCCGGAGCCGATAATAAATCTGCGTAGGCACTGACTGTCCGGTAAGAAACTTTCGTTCCGGTCATCAGTGCAGCACCCTTTGCCACATCGGTGACCCGGTCGTAAAGCTCTGCAACATAGGAACTTTGCGGTGCCCGCAGGGCATAGAGTAAGGTGGCGGAAGCAGGAACGATGTTCGGCGCGTCGCCGCCGTCATTTAAGTAGGCGTAATGCATGCGGGCATCACTTTTTACGTGTTCCCGCAGATAGTTGACACCCACGTTCATCAGCTCGCAGGCATCCAGCGCGGAGCGGCCAAGCTCCGGGTGGGCGGCAGCATGGGCACTTTTGCCGGTGAAGTCGAAGATCACACGGATGTTAGCAAGTGCTTCTTTGATCAGTCCGGTTTTGGAACCAGGGTGCCAGGCAAGGGCAAAGTCCAGACCGTCAAAGCAGCCACTGCGGGTCAGAAAAGCTTTTCCGGCGCCGCCTTCCTCTGCCGGGCAGCCGTAATAGATCACGGTGCCGCTAAGTGATGTTTCTTCCAGCCAGTTTTTGATGAGGCAGGCAGCTTCCATGGTACCGGTGCCAAGCAGATTGTGCCCGCATCCGTGACCTGCTGCGCCGGGGCGGTCTGCCTGCTTCTCACAGGCATTGGCTGTCTGGTTCATGCGGGGCAGGGCATCGTATTCGCCCAAAAGTCCGATCACGGGGTGACCGGAGCCGAAGCTTGCGGAAAATGCAGTGGCGATGCCGCCAGGGTTTTTGGTTATCTGAAATCCCTGATCTTCCAGAAAATCTGCCTGCAGGGCGCTGGAGCGAAATTCCTGGTAACGGGTTTCTGCAAAGTCCCAGATCTGGTCGCTGATTGTTTCAAATTGCTGTTCAAACTGTTGTCTGTTCATGACGAGATTTCTCCATCTGTTTATGCTTTTTCTTTTTATCTGAATTTGCCATGTTTTCTATGCCTTAGTATAACATTTCTAACCTGATTTTGGAATGAGATTCTATGGGAGACTCCAGTGTGAAAAATAAAATGAAAAAACTATAGTCATACGATATTTACAAAAATGATAAAAATTGCTACAATAAAGAAATGATTTAAAAATAGTCAGATATAACACTGGAAAGGAGAAGAGAAAAGATGGGGAGTAATGTATATGGGGAGCTTTTATCCGGACTTCAGTCAGAAAAACCGCAAATCCTTCTGACCAGACTTCATGAAGATGCAACGCTGGAAAAGCATATTTATGTGCCGGGACAGGAACCGGAAGAGGCCGAAGCATTGGCGCAGCAGGCAGCGTTTGAAAAGAAGGTGTGTATTTTTGGTTTTGAGCCGGGGCAGAGTGGCGAGAAATGGATCGCAGAGCCTTTCTGCAAGGAAAACCGCATGCTGATCTTTGGCGGTGGTCATGTGTCCCTGGCACTTGCAGAGTTTGCGGCCCGAACCGGCTTTGACGTGACGGTAACCGATGATCGTCCAAGTTTTGCCAACCAGCTTCGTTTCCCAATGGCGAAGGAAGTGCTTTGTATGGATTTTGATACCGCGATTGAAAAACTCGGTGTCAATGCTTCGGATTTTGTGGTTATCCTGACCCGTGGCCACCGTCATGACGGTGTCTGTCTGAGGGCACTTTCCAAACAGCCGCAGACAGCATACCTGGGGATGATCGGTTCCAGAAAGCGCGTCCGGGAATTAAAGGATACGCTGGAGGAAGAAGGTATCAACAGAGCATGGCTGGACTGGATCCACACACCGGTAGGGCTGGATATCGGTGCGGTGACCCCGGAGGAGATCGCGGTGGCGATCCTTGCGGAAACCATTCAGGTAAAGCGGAAGCCAGAGAAAGAGGGAGGCAGAAAGGTATCCCAGTCTGACATTGACATGGAGGTCATTCATGATCTGGCGGAACCGGACGAAAAGTTTGCGGACCAGAAAAAGGCAGTGATCACCATTTTAAGCAGTAAAGGCTCCACACCGAGAAAGGCGGGAGCCAAGATGATCGTTTATGAGACTGGCATGATCCAGGGAACCATCGGCGGCGGCTGTGCGGAGGCAAACCTGATGCAGCACGCCAGAGAGGTGATCCGTGACGGCATATACCAGATCCGGCATGTAGATATGACCGGAAAAGTGGCAGAAGAGGAAGGAATGGTCTGCGGTGGTGTGATGCAGGTGCTGATCGAGCGGGCGTGATTTTATCATGGAGGAAGCTGTTTTTGTTATATGATAGGAAATTGCGTCCTATCATATAAAAACGCTCCGCGAGGAAGCGCACTCGGCGCAAAGGTAGATGGTTGCTGAAGCAACCGCGCCTCGGCGCGAGAATGTGCCAAGGCACATTCTTTTTTGTTTATGCTTTCAGGATCACGGCGGTACCGTGCAAGTCACAGAGCGGAACCAGTAAAAGCGGAGTGGCGGTCTGTTCATACTGGCGTACCGCCTCTTTGCAGCCGCGAAACTGTGTATTGTTGTAGTCGTGCAGCAGGATCATACCGCCGGAACTGAGCCTTGGATAAAAATACTGCAGTCCGGCCAGAATTGGCTCATACAGATCGGTGTCCAGACTGACTAACGCAAACTGTCTGTCCGGGAGTCCGCAGGTTGTTTCCGGAAAGTATCCGGGATAGAAAAGAGCCTGATTGGGAAACGGAAGACGGCTTTTGACATAGTCGGCAGAGGTATCAGAAAAGTTCTGGATTTCCGCTCTGGAAAAACAGCGTTCTTTTTCGGTTTTCACATCTTTTTCGTCAAAGCCCTGAAAGGTGTCGAACAGCAGCAATTCCCGTTCCGGAAATAAGGCATTTAACTGCCAGGCAATATCTCCGCGGTATACGCCAAGCTCGGCAATGCTTCCGGGAATATCCTGCTCTGTGATTCGGTTTGCCATGCGGTGAAGCGTGGCACTCCGGATATCTAAAATCCGGGAGAGATCTGAAAGCTTTAAAAAGGAATTCTGATAGCCGGCCTGTATGGCCTGGTCCATCAGAGCCTGGGTGCGCGTCTCGTCGCTTATGGCAATGAGCATAAGGTCTGGCTGCAGCTTTGCTGCCTGCTCTACGGAAATGACTGGAACTTTTCCAAGTGCGGTAGAAAGACCGGTATTCCAAAGTGTCTGGTTGTTATCTCCAAATGCAAGGAGCTGGAACTGGTTTCGGTTGACCAGACCGACAAAAGAACGGCCAAACTGACCTGCACCGAGTATGATAAGTGTCTGCATAGGATTCTCCTCTGTCAAAATGATATGTTTATTATACAATACAATTTTTGAAAAAAGCAAGAATGCATGACAGATAAAGGATTGCTTTCACACAGAAAACAAGTTATAATATTGACATTAACCGGCTTGTCTGTACAGGTCGGTCATTGTTTCGGACCGTTATATATTAAAAAACATAACGGTATTGACGTTTATATTCACATGGAAAATTTGGGGGACAAACAAATGAAACTGATCAAAACCGTTGATGCAGAGGGGGCTGTTCTCTGCCATGATATCACGCAGATCATTCGTGGTGTGACCAAAGATGCAGTGTTTCGTAAGGGACATATCGTAACCAAAGAAGATATTCCGGTACTTTTAAGTGTTGGAAAGGATACCCTTTATGTATGGGAAAAGGAAGAGGGAATGATGCATGAGAACGATGCAGCTGAGGTCCTTTGCGAACTCTGTAAAGGGGAGCACATGGACCGTTCCCAGCCGAAGGAAGGCAAGATTGAGCTGACTGCGGCCTGCGATGGTCTTTTGAAGATTGACGCAAAGGCATTAAAAGGGGTTAATGCCTTTGGACAGATGATGATCGCCACCCGCCATGGCAATTTTGCCGTGAAGAAAGGTGACAAGCTGGCGGGTACCCGTATCATCCCGCTGGTCATTGAGGAAGAAAAGATGAATGCGGTCAAGGCGCAGACGATGGAGCTGACTGGCGGAAAGCCGATTCTGGAACTGAAGCCGTTCCGCCATAAGAAGGTTGGCATTGTTACTACCGGAAACGAGGTATTCTATGGACGTATCCAGGACACGTTCACCCCGGTGATCGTGGACAAGCTGTCCGAGTTTGATGCCGAGGTGACCGGCCATGTGACCTGGGACGATGATGACAAGAAGGTAACGGCCAGCATTCTCGACATGATCGAAAAGGGAGCGGACATTGTTATCTGCACCGGCGGCATGAGTGTGGATCCGGATGACAAGACTCCGCTTGCGATCAAAAATACCGGAGCGCGCATCGTGTCCTACGGTGCACCGGTACTTCCAGGCGCTATGTTTTTGCTGGCTTACTATGACCGTATGGAGCAGGGGAAGAACCGCAGAACCGTCATTATGGGACTTCCGGGCTGCGTGATGTATGCAAAGCGCACCATTTTTGATCTGGTACTTCCGCGTGTTATGGCGGATGATGAGGTTACGGCGGATGAACTGGCAGCGCTCGGCATGGGCGGCTTATGCTTAAACTGCCCGGTCTGCACCTTCCCGAACTGCGGATTTGGAAAGGGGTATTGATATGGAATTTACGCATTTTGATGAACAGGGCAATGCCCGCATGGTGGATGTCACGGAAAAAGGCGAGACGGTCCGCGAGGCGGTTGCCAAAGGCCGCATCCGTGTGAGCGAGGAATGCTTTGGGAAGATCAAAGAAGGTACTATGGCCAAGGGGGATGTGCTTGGTGTGGCCCGGATTGCCGGGATCATGGGAGCCAAGCGCACTTCAGAGCTGATTCCGCTCTGCCATATCTTAAATCTGACCAAGCTGAACGTGGATTTTGTCATGTACCCGGAACGCTGCGAGATTGAGGCAGTCTGTACCGCCAAGACCACCGGAAAAACCGGTGTGGAGATGGAGGCGCTCACCGGTGTATCTGTGACGCTGCTTACCATTTATGATATGTGCAAGGCCGTGGATAAGACCATGGAGATCGGAGAAATCCATCTGGCTGAGAAGACCGGAGGCAAGAGCGGTCACTTTGTAAACCCAAAAGAGCAGAAGGGGCACTTCGTGAATCTCCAAGAGCAGGGTGGTGAGTAAGTGTGAAGGATGCGTATGGAAGAGAAATCCGGTATTTGCGTATTTCCGTGACGGACCGCTGCAATCTGCGCTGCAAATACTGCATGCCGCATGGCATTGAGTGCGTGGAGCATAAAGACATCTTAAGCTTTGAGGAAATCCGGCAGATCGCAGTGTGCGGGGCAAAGCTTGGCATTACCAAGATCCGTCTGACCGGCGGGGAACCGCTGGCGAGAAAAGGATGTCCACAGCTGATAAGGATGCTGAAAGAGATTCCGGGCATTGAAAAGATTGCCATGACCACGAACGGGACTCTGGTAAGAGCCGTTCTCCCGCAGCTTGTGGAGGCAGGACTGGATGAGGTCAATATCAGCCTGGATACGCTGGATGCAGAAACGTTTGCTGAAATTACCGGACAGGATCTTTTACCGGAGGTATTAAAGAGTATCGATGCTTCTCTTGCCGCTGGGCTTAAGGTGAAGGTCAACGCGGTATCCATGCCGGATACGGACTGGAAACGCCTGATCTTACTGGCGAAAGAAAAACCGGTTGATGTCCGTTTTATTGAACTGATGCCAATTGGAGCCGGAAAGGAGTCGAAGGGGCGCAGCAATGAGGAACTTTTTAAAGAAATCCTCAGCGAATTTCCAGAACTTCAGGCAGATGACAGCGTACATGGAGCCGGTCCGGCGGTCTACTATAAAATCCCGGGATATCAGGGAAGCATCGGACTGATCAGTGCCATGCACGGAAAATTCTGCAGTTCCTGCAACCGGGTGCGCCTGACATCGACCGGATTTTTAAAGACCTGTCTTTGTTATGAGGATGGCATGGATCTGAGAAGCATCCTGCGTGGCGGTAGTCCGGAAAAACTTCTGGATGCCATGGCCCGAACGATATACGGCAAACCGGCAGAGCATTGTTTTGAACAGCCGGATCAGATTACAGAAGCGCACGGTATGAGCGCGATTGGAGGGTGAGAAAATGGAAGTTGGAAAAGAGGGGGTAGTGAAGGCTATCTGCATCAGTCCGGCCCGGGGAACGGAAAAGCATACGATCCCGGAGGGACATTTCATTCCAAATTTTGGAATCGAGGGCGATGCGCATGCTGGGACATGGCACCGTCAGGTGAGTCTTCTCTCCTACAATAAAGTAGAAGAATTTAATAAAAAGGGCGCAAACGTAGGCGATGGTGCGTTTGGCGAGAATCTGGTGGTGGATGGAATTGATTTCCGTGCCCTTCCGGTTGGAACCAGACTTTACGCCGGAACCGTTGAGCTGCGCATGACCCAGATCGGTAAAGAATGTCACAGCCACTGTGCGATTTATCACCGCGTGGGTGAGTGCATCATGCCGCGGGAGGGCGTGTTTGCTGAGGTAGTAAAAGAGGGAATCATCCGTCCGGGCGATGTGATGAGAGTCGAAGCACCGGATGAGAACCGTCCATTTACGGCGGCAGTGATCGTACTGAGTGATAAAGGCTCCAAAGGAGAGCGGGAGGACTTAAGCGGTCCGGCAGCTGAGGACATGTTAAAGGAAGCAGGCTATGAGGTAGTGGAGCGTTTTGTGATCCCGGATGAGCCGGAGGTGTTAAAACATCACCTCATTCGTCTGGCAGACAGCCGACAGGTAGACCTGGTAGTGACCAGCGGCGGAACCGGATTTTCCATGCGGGACCAGACACCGGAGGCAACTTTGGCGGTGGCTGACCGGAACGCACCTGGCATTGCGGAGTACATCCGCATGAAATCCATGCAGATCACAGACCGCGCCATGTTAAGCCGCGGCGCATCGGTCATCCGGAAAAAGACGCTGATCGTCAATCTGCCGGGAAGTCCGAAAGCCGTAAAAGAGAGTCTGGACTTTATTCTGGGGTCACTGGATCACGGCTTGAAGATTTTGCGCGGTACTGCTTCTGAGTGCGCCAGAAAATAGCATGTGAAAGCAGTGCATAAAAGCAGCATATCAAAAGAGTTTATGAAAGCAGTACATGAAAACAGACAATAACGGGTGTTTGGACCTTGCCGGAATGCGGCAGAAATCAGATCATAGCATTGGTGATTCAAAACGATTCACATAAAAATTTCAAGAACAGGGGAAAGAAAGTAATGAAAAAACAGTTCGCAGTTCTAATGGCAGCTATGATGGCAGCAGGTATGATGGCAGGATGTTCCTCCAAACCGCAGGAAACCACTGCGGCAGCAACCGAGACAGAGACTACTGTAGCGGAGACCACGGAAGCAGAAACTGAGGCAGAGAGCGAAAACGCTGGTGAGGCAAAGGCAGATCTTGGTGAGCAGAGCATTCTGGTTGCGGCAGCAGCAAGCTTAAAAAATGCATACGAGGATAAGCTGATCCCGATGTTTGAAGAACAGTATCCGGGCGTAACCGTTGAGGGAACCTACGACAGTTCAGGAAAGCTGCAGACCCAGATCGAGGAAGGTCTTGAGGCAGATGTATTCATGTCTGCAGCAGTTAAGCAGATGAAGGCTCTGGATGAGGAAGGTCTGATCGCGTCTGATACCATGGTTGATTTATTGGAGAACAAGATCGTTCTGATCGTTCCGGCTGGCAGCGACAGCAAGATTGATTCTTTCGAGAAGATCGGTGATGCTGAGTCTATCGCCCTGGGCGATCCGGAGAGTGTTCCGGCTGGTCAGTACGCGAAAGAGGCTCTGACAAACTTAAATGTCTGGGATGGCATTCAGGACAAAGTAAGCTTCGGTACCAACGTAACCGAGGTATTAAACCAGGTTGCAGCAGCAAGTGCTGATGCAGGTATTGTTTACGCAACCGATGCAGCAAGTATGGCAGATCAGGTAACTGTCGTTGCAGAGGCACCGGAAGGAAGCCTGGAGAAGAAGGTCATCTATCCGGTAGCAGTTGTAAAAGCAACAGCTCATGAGGATGCAGCGAAGGCATTCGTAGATTTCTTACAGACTCCGGAAGCGATCATGGTATTTGAGGCCTACGGTTTCGTGGCAGCGCAGTAAATATAGATACGGTAGCATTCCGGCCTGCATAAACACGGAACTGCGATCATGTGTAACAGAGAGGAGAAACAAAAATGGACTGGTCCCCAATTCTGATATCCATGAAAACTGCCAGTGTTTCCATCGTGATCACCTTTTTTCTTGGAATTCTGGCGGCCTGGCTGGTGGTCAGCATGAAGAACGAGCGTATGAAGATCATTCTCGATGGTATTTTAACGTTGCCTTTGGTGCTGCCGCCTACGGTGGCGGGCTTTTTCCTCTTATATCTGTTTGGTGTGAAACGGCCCATCGGAATCTTCTTTTTACAGTTTTTCGGCGTGAAAATTGCGTTCTCCTGGACAGCTACGGTACTGGCGGCGGTGGTCATGTCCTTTCCGCTCATGTACCGTTCTGCCAGAGGAGCCTTTGAACAGGTCGATCCAAACCTCATGGCAGCGGCGCGTACCCTTGGCATGAGCGAATGGAGCATTTTTTATAAGGTACTGATCGCCAATGCCATGCCTGGTATTGTAAGCGGTGGAGTCCTGGCATTTGCAAGAGGACTGGGTGAGTTTGGTGCCACTGCCATGATCGCAGGCAATATTGCGGGAAAGACCAGAACTCTTCCCATGGCAGTGTATTCGGAAGTGGCTGCCGGAAATATGGATGCGGCATACCGCTATGTAGCGATCATCGTTGTGATCGCATTCCTTTCCGTGATCTTAATGAACCGGGCAGCGTTGAAAGAATCCAAAAAGAGAGGACAGTTTTAAAAAATGAGGGAACAATTATTAGCGGTTGATATCCGAAAAAAACTGCGGGAGTTTGAACTCCAGGTCCTGTTCACTTCTGGCAAAGGCTGCCTCGGAATTCTGGGACCTTCCGGCTGTGGAAAGAGTATGACATTAAAATCCATTGCAGGGATCGTGGAGCCGGACAGTGGTTCGATCGTGCTGGATAACCGTACACTGTATGATAGCAGCAGAAAGCAGAATCTGAAACCGCAGGAGCGGCGTGTAGGGTATCTCTTTCAAAATTATGCGCTGTTTCCGAACATGTCTGTGGAGGAGAATATCCGGACAGGCCTGAAAGCCGGAAAACGTTATGATGAAGCACAGCAGAAAAAACGGACAGCCGAAATGATGGAGCGCTTCCGTTTAAGTGGTCTGGAGAAGCGTTATCCTGTGCAGCTTTCCGGCGGACAGCAGCAGAGGGTGGCGCTGGCGAGAATTCTTGCCTACGAGCCGGAAGCACTGCTTCTGGATGAACCGTTTTCCGCGATGGATACCCATCTGCGGGAACGATTGCGTCTGGAACTGGCCAGTGTACTTTCTGAGTACCAGGGAGCATCCATCATGGTCACACATGACCGGGACGAAGCGTATCAGCTGTGCGATCATCTATTGCTGTTCAGCAAAGGCCATGTAATCGCGGCAGGAAAGACGAAAGATCTCTTCAACGATCCGGGAAGTGTGGAAGCCGCAAGGCTGACCGGCTGCAAGAATGTTTCCCGGATTGAAAAGATCGGCGAGCACCGGGTACGCGCGCTGGACTGGGATAATCTGGAACTGGTTACAAAAAAAACGGTGACCGAGGATGTGACTTCCATCGGAATCCGTGCCCATGATTTTGAGCCGCTGACGGATCAGGAGACTGACGCGGAAACAGAAAACCGGATTCCGGTGGAGAATCCAAAGATTTCGGAGATGCCGTTTGAATGGTATGTGACGATGCAGAACGGACTGTGGTGGAAAATCGGAAAGACCATCCACACACACAGTGCAGATGGTCTGATTCCAAAGTATGTAAGGGTTGCCCGGGAAGCGATTCTGCTTCTGAAAGATTAGGGTGTAAACGAATCAAAGTATTTTGCAAAGAGCTGGGCAGTGACTGCTTTCAGCTCTTTTTCCATACCCTGGAAACGGGCAAGGAAATCTTTGGCTTCTGCTGTCAGGTGTGAGGAACCGCCGGATGCACCGCCAGAGCGGGATTCAATCAGGGGACAGCCAAGATAGCGTTCCGCTTTCTTGATGATTCTCAACCCTTTGCTGTAAGACATTTCCATTTCCCGGCAGGCAGTCTGCATGGAGTTGGTCTGGTCTACAAGAATCAGAAATTCCGCAACACCGGGACCGAAGAAGGTATCCTGTTTGGCAAGACGAAGTTTCACCGAGGGGCGGAGCGGAAGCTTGGCTGGGGAAATCGAAGGATCAACGACTGGTTTGGCTTTGCGGTTCATGAAACAACATCCTTTCTGACTACAAATTCATTTTGTTTTTACTATAAAAGTTCTGCCGCCGATCAGGCGGCGTTAATTCAGGGATGCCAAATGTGCCTGTCAAAACTTTTATTTGCGGTGGTGCACTTGGCTGCAGGTGCATGCAGGTTTAGTATAGCATGCGACAGCAGCGTGGGCAATTTTTTCTCGACAAAAAGCAGAAAAACTCTTATAGTAATGGATAGATTAGAAAGATGAGGAAACAAGTTATGAAAGAAACGAATAAGATCGAATTGCATGGGGATATTTCCATTCCTTTCTTAAAAAAGAGCCGTTTCACGGGAAGTTTTAAGGGAATGCGCTATGTGCTCATCAAACATGAAAATGAGTTAGAGCCTGCTACGGAGGAGACACCGGCGAAAACAGAAACGGTGATCCGGGCTATTATCTGGCCGGAACCATTTAATTTTGAAGTGACACCGGATGAAAAAAAACATCACCAGGATTTTCCGTTTACGACGGATGGAATCTGGGAAGCGGTGGACTGGCTGAATGCGGAGCATGAGGCAGGACATTTTTAATTGAAAAAGGCATTTGCAGCCGAAAACTGCAAATGCCTTTTTCAATCGAATCAATCTAACGGTTCAATAAATCAGTCCTGTTTTGGTTTTCCGCATAGTTTCATGGTCAGCGGCAATCCGGTGTAGAGACCAATCAGCTGGAACTGGAAAAACAGTTTGAAAAGGGGAAAATTTGAGAAACATATATCTGGTGAGGCACGGAAAAATAAAACAGGAAGCGGGAGGGCGCAGATGCATCGGGCAGACCGACCCGCCGCTTGATGAAAAATATGTTTCTTCTATATTAAAACTGGGGAACTGGTTTGCGGAGAGACAGCATCATCAAAAATCATCTGTAGTACTGGCATCCGGAACCTTAAAGCGTGCATGCGATACGGCAAAGTATCTGAAAGAAGGTGCGGGAGAAATCATTTCCGGGAATATCCTTTTTGATGAGAATCTGAATGAAGTTTACACTGGTTTATGGGAAAACCGGGAATTTGAAGAAATTAAGGTCAAGGATCAGAAGCGGTTCGAAGAAAGGGGAAAATCGCTTGGATGATTCCAGGGTAAAGGAAAATGAAATCGTCAGTGTAGAGGCGCGTTATCAGGCCTCCTACGGGAAATGTCACTGCGCGGAAGCATACAAAAAGCACGAAGCGTTGTACGAAAAAGCGAAGAGCATAGAAAAAAAGATATTTGGATAAAGCAGGCAGGAGAAGGTGTATGGAACCGTCTCCTGCTTGCTATTTCTATCCCAAAATGCTAAAATCGAACTACACACGGACAGGGAAAATTTGTGGGGATTTATTCTCTGTCTGTGTTCATAAAAATGTGAACGGGGGTTCATGAAAAAAGGGAGATTGTATTATGAATATTTCACAAATTACCGGGATTTACTTCAGTCCTACCGGCACGACCAAGAGCGTGACAGAGTGGATTACAGGGCAGATCGCGGCAGATAAACAAAAAACGGATGAGGTGGACTTAACCGATGCCATTCCTTCCCGCCCGGACTATACCTTCACCGAGCACGAACTTGCAGTAGTCGGTGTGCCGGTTTATGGAGGACGTGTGCCGGAAACAGCAACAGAGCGACTGAAAAAAATGCATGGAAAGCGGACCCCGGTGGTGCTTGTGGTTACGTTTGGCAACCGGGCATATGAGGATGCACTGCTGGAGCTTTCTGATATCTTAAAGGAGCAGGGCTTCATTCCGGCAGCAGCGGCAGCTGTGGCAACGGAGCATAACATTGCAAGAGTGTATGGTACTGGCCGACCGGATGAAAAAGATAAAAAAGAGATGGCTGCTTTTGCGCAGGCGGTAAGACAGAAACTGAAGAACACAGCCGGAAGCACAAAGCTGCCGGAGCTTTCCATCAAAGGGAACCGCCCGTATAAGCCTTACGGAACGCTGCCTTTGAAGATCAGCGTATCTTCTGCCTGTGAGAGCTGCGGGCTCTGCGTCAGCAAGTGCCCGGTTCAGGCCATTTCCAGGACCGATCCGAAGGTCACGGATGAAACAGCCTGCATTACCTGTATGCGCTGCATTCAGGTTTGCCCGAAGCATGCGAGAAAACTGGGAACTCTGGTAACGCTTGCCATCCGCCAGAAATTAAAGAAAGTCTGCACGGACAGAAAGGGTGCAGAGTTTGTACTATGAAGCTGGAAAATGACTTAGACACCGATGATATCCGGGGACTGGTCCTGCGTCTTGCGCTGCCGTCCATGCTGGCGCAGTTTGTCAGTGTGTTTTACAGCATTGTGGACCGCATGTATATCGGAAATATCCCGAAGATCGGGGAGACGGCACTGGCGGGTGTCGGTATCTGTGGCCCAATCGTGACTCTGGTTTCTTCTTTTGCAATCCTGGTCGGTGTGGGCGGTGCCCCGCTCATGAGCATCCGTATGGGCCAGAAAAATGAGAACGGAGCCCGGCAGATCCTGGCGAACTGCTTTCTGATGCTGACGGTGCTTGCCATGATGCTGACGGTCTGTGTGCTGGGACTCCGGGAAAAGCTGCTCTGGTGGTTTGGTGCGGGCGAGACAACGTTTCCGTATGCCTTATCTTATATGACCATTTATCTGTGCGGCACGTTTTTTGCACTGATGACAACGGGCATGAACCAGTTTATCATCTGCCAGGGCTTTGCGAAGGTCGGGATGAAGGCGGTTGTGATCGGTGCAGTGGCGAATATTATCCTCGATCCGGTATTTATTTTCGGACTGAATCTGGATGTGCGCGGCGCTGCACTGGCTACGGTACTGTCGCAGATGTGTTCCTGCGTTTATGTCCTGCGTTTCCTGTTTGGGAAGAAGGTACCGATCCGTATTACCTTTCACGGGTATGATCCGAAGCTGATGCTGCAGATCGTCAAAGTCGGCTTTTCGCCTTTTATCATCATTGCACTGGACAATGTGCTGGTCATCTCCCAGAATATGGTGATCCAGCGTCTGGGAGGCCCTGGTCAGGGCGATGTCCTTTTAACCTGTGCGGCCATTGTCCAGAGCTTTATGCTGATCATTACCATGCCGCTTGGCGGTATCACTTCTGGTACGCAGACCATTCTTGGGTATAACTTCGGGGCGAAGCGTCCGGACCGCATCTGGAAAGCGGAGCGGTGGATCGTCACCTGCTGTCTGGTATTTAACGCGATCATGTTCCTGGCGGCACAGTGTATTCCGGAGGTTTTTGTGCGGATCTTCACCCGCAATGAAGAATACGTGGCATTGAGTGCCTGGGCCATCCGGGTTTCTACGCTTGGCGTGCTCCCGCTGGCGATTCAGTATACCGTGGTCGATGGTTTTACCGGAATGGGCATTGCAAAGGTAGCGATCACCTTGTCACTGTTTCGGAAGTTTATTTACTTTGCGTCCGTCGTGGCAGTTCCGGTGCTCACAAGGGTAACCAATGTGTTTTACGCGGAAACCATTTCCGACTTTGCCGGTCCGGTGTTTTCCACGATCATGTTTCTCTGTGTGTTTAAAAAGGTTGTGGGGGATCCGAAGAAGGTGCCTGCAGCATGAACAGAACCGGTATGAAAATCCGCTCTGTCGGATTTTTCTGCCAGAAATTTTATCCATATAAAAACAGCAATCCGATTTTTCTGTATGGTATCGCATGTAGCCAGTTGCGGAATAAGATACTATAAGGAAAGAGGGTGATCTCTCATGCGAGAGGAGCTGTTTCATATTATTTTAGGAATTTTGATCCCGTTTCTGGGAACGACCATAGGAGCGGGCTGCGTATTTTTTGTACAGAAGGAGATCAAGCCGGTCATCCAGAAGATGCTTCTGGGATTTGCCTCCGGCATCATGGTGGCTGCTTCGGTGTGGTCGCTTCTGATCCCAGCTATGGAGATGTGCGCGTCAGCAGGAAAGCTGGCCTTTATCCCGGCGGCAGTGGGCTTTTCCATTGGTATGCTGTTTTTGTGGGTGTTAGATAAGCTGATCCCGCATCTTCATATGGGAAGCGATACGCCGGAGGGACCAAAGAGCAACTTAAAGAAGACGACCATGCTGGTGTTTGCAGTAACGCTTCACAACCTGCCGGAAGGCATGGCGGTGGGCGTTGTATTCGCCGGGCTTCTGACCGGAAGCGCACCCATTACCGTGGCAGGGGCGTTTGCCTTGACCATCGGCATTGCGATCCAGAACTTTCCGGAGGGAGCGATCATCTCCCTGCCATTACACAGCGAAGGGCAGTCGAAGCTTCGTGCCTTTGTCATGGGAACGTTGTCCGGTGTGGTAGAGCCGATCGGAGCGCTGATCACAATCTTATGTGCGAAGGTCCTGGTACCGATCGTGCCTTATATGCTGGCCTTTGCGGCGGGGGCCATGATCTATGTGGTCGTGGAGGAGCTGATCCCGGAATCTGCCCAGGGCGAACATTCGGATATGGGAACCATGGGATTTGCGGTGGGGTTCCTGATCATGATGATTCTGGATGTGGCGCTCGGGTGATTCTCAACCCGATATAGACCGGTGCAACGCATTTGCAAGGCTGCTGTGCTGGATGCAAAATGCAATGGAACGTGCAGAAAAGCAACAGAATATACTGAAAAAGGCAACAACATACAGCAATGCAAAATTGAAAAATGGCAGCAAAGTAATATAAGCCGGAAAGCCTTTAAACACGCGCTTCCCGGCTAATACATAATAAGGAGTGTATAGAATGACACAGGAAGAGGTTTTAAAGAATGCAAGGACCTGTCTTGGTCCGTACTGTAAGGGATGCCCGGTCTGCAACGGCCGTGCCTGCAAAAATACCATGCCGGGTCCGGGCGCCAAGGGCGAGGGTGACACGGCAATCCGCAATTACGATAAGTGGAGAGAGATCCGCGTACAGATGGACACGCTCTGCGAGAATGGCCCGGTGGATACCAGACTGGAACTTTTTGGAAAACAGTTTGCCTATCCGTTCTTTGCGGGCCCGGTGGGCGCTGTGAATCTGCATTACGGGGACAAGTACGATGACGCGGCGTATAATGATATTCTGGTGCATGCCTGCGCGGAGGCTGGCATTGCAGCATTTACCGGCGACGGAACCAACCCGGAGGTGATGCGCGCGGCTACCGCGGCGATCGGAAAGGCAAACGGACTTGGCGTGCCGACCGTGAAGCCATGGAATGCAGAAACGGTAGCAGAGAAGATGAAACTGGTAAGAGAATCCAAAGCCTTTGCGGCGGCCATGGATATTGATGCGGCAGGTCTTCCGTTCTTACAGAATTTGACTCCGCCTGCAGGCAGCAAGACCGTAGAAGAACTTTCTGGTATCATCCGCGAGGCAGGAGTTCCGTTTATCGTAAAGGGTGTTATGACCGTGAAGGGAGCATTAAAGGCGAAGGAGGCCGGTGCATCTGCGATTGTGGTATCCAATCACGGCGGACGTGTCCTGGACCAGTGCCCGGCAACCGCAGAGGTGCTTCCTGAGATCGCAGAGGCTGTGGGCGGTGGTTCTATGAAGATCCTGGTGGATGGCGGTATCCGAAACGGCATTGACATCTTCAAGGCACTGGCACTTGGTGCCGACGGTGTGCTGATTGCCCGCCCGTTTGTCACCGCGGTATATGGCGGGGCAGAGGAAGGCGTCAGGGAACTGGTGAACCGTCTGGGAAGCCAGTTAAAAGACACTATGGCTATGTGCGGCGCACACAGTCTGGCTGAGATCACGAGAGATATGGTGCGGAACGATTGAAGTGTCTTCTGATTGCGGACATATGACCGTTTCCGAAAGGAAAACGACATTAGATATAACTGAAAAGAATATTACACATTCCTTTTATATAGTTGACAAATAGTACCAGGATTGTTATCATAAAGAGAACGTGACAGAAGGGAGAACACTTATGGATCGAATCGTGTTATCATTGTTAGTAGACAACACATCAGGTGTCTTAAGCCGTGTAGCAGGCTTATTCAGCCGCCGTGGCTACAACATCGAGAGTCTGACCGTTGGTGTCACTGCAGATGAGCGGTATTCCAGAATGACAGTCGTTGCTTTTGGCGATCAGAACGTTTTAGAGCAGATCGAAAAACAGCTTCGCAAGCTGGAGGATGTCCGCGATATCAAGGAATTAAAAACGGGTCATTCCGTTTACCGGGAACTGATCATGGTGAAAGTACGGGCCAACGCGAGTCAGCGTCAGGCAGTCAGTGCCATTTCCGATATTTTCCGCGCAACCATCGTGGATGTAGGAAAGGATTCCCTTACCGTCATGCTGACCGGCGACCAGTCCAAGCTGGACGCACTGATCAACCTGCTGGAGGACTACGAGATCTTAGAGCTTGCAAGAACCGGACTGACCGGCCTATCCCGCGGCTCTGATGACGTGCGGTATCTTCCGTAAGCAGAAATTCCGTGAAGACACGGACTTATTACAAGGGACTTTAAGTGTCAGAAACTTCAGGGGCGGACTGAGAGTCGTCGAAGCGCTGGCGCATGAAGCATACAGGCAGCTGGAGGGAACCTGTTTTCCAGTTACCACACAACTATGAATCTAAAGATTCTTGAGGAGGAAAAGAAGATGGCAAAGATTTATTATCAGGAAGACTGTAACCTGTCCTTACTGGATGGAAAGACCATCGCTATCATTGGCTACGGCAGCCAGGGACATGCACATGCATTAAACTTAAAGGAGTCTGGATGTGACGTGATCATCGGTCTGTACGAGGGCAGCAAGTCCTGGGTAAAGGCTGAGGCACAGGGCTTTAAAGTATATACCGCAGCAGAGGCTGCAAAGAAAGCAGACATCATCATGATCCTGATCAACGATGAGCTGCAGGCAGATATGTACAAGAAAGACATCGAGCCGACCCTGGAAGAGGGCAACATGTTAATGTTCGCTCATGGCTTCAACATTCATTTCGGCTGCATCAAACCGCCGGCAAACGTCGATGTTACCATGATCGCTCCGAAGGCACCGGGCCACACCGTTCGTTCCGAGTACCAGGAGGGCAAGGGTACTCCGTGTCTGGTAGCTGTAGAGCAGGATTACACCGGCAAGGCTCTGGAGAAAGCTCTGGCATATGGCCTTGGTATCGGCGGCGCAAGAGCTGGTCTTCTTGAGACTACTTTCCGTACCGAGACTGAGACTGACCTCTTCGGTGAGCAGGCTGTTCTTTGCGGCGGCGTTTGCGCTCTGATGCAGGCTGGTTTCGAGACCCTGGTTGAGGCTGGTTACGATCCGAGAAACGCTTACTTCGAGTGCATCCACGAGATGAAGCTGATCGTTGACCTGATCTACCAGTCTGGTTTCGCAGGCATGAGATACTCCATCTCCAACACTGCTGAGTACGGCGATTACATCACCGGACCGAAGATCATCACCGAGGATACCAAGAAGGCTATGAAGAAGATCCTTTCCGATATCCAGGATGGTACTTTCGCAAAAGAGTTCCTGCTTGATATGAGCCCGGCAGGCCGTCAGGTTCACTTCAAGGCTATGAGAAAGCTTGCTTCTGAGCATCCGTCTGAGAAAGTCGGCGCTGAGATCCGTAAGCTGTACAGCTGGAACGACGAGAGCGGAAAGCTCATCAACAACTAATCAAATTCTCATACAGAGATTACAAAAAGGAGTCTCCGCATTGCGGAGGCTCCTTTTTTGAGCAGAATAAAAGCTGCACATGGTACTTTGCCTGAAATGCAGCTTTGCTTGTTACAGAAAAAAAATATTTTGGTGGTGAAAAATCACAGATTCCGGCTGTCCTGTGCCCGACAGAACCGGATAAATGTATCTAACGCCTTGGAAGTGCGGTTACTCTGCCATAAAAATCCAATGGTGCGCTTGTGGATCGGGGTGTCGAGCTTTAACTGCACAAGTCGTCCGGAATCCAGATCTTCTTTTACAAACTCTTTTATGACACATCCGATTCCCAGACCAATGCGGGCAAACTCGATGAGCAGATCCATGGTGGTGACTTCCAGAAGGTTGTTTGCCACGATCTGGTTTAAGGCCATATAGTCATCGATGTAATGGCGGGTGATGTTGTTTTTGTCAAGCAGCATCAGGTTTCCGCTCTGGAACACATCGGTGTCGGCACCTTCCCGCAGCATTAGGTTTTCCAGATAGCTTGGGGTGGCAACAAAGATATCTTCGATATCCATAACTGGAATAAAATCCATGTTTTTCGCAGATTTCTGTTCGACTACAAGTCCAATGTCGATGCGCTGCTGCTCTAACATGGACAGTGTCTGGATGGTAGGCTGGCTTTCAATGGTGATCTTAATATGCGGGTACTGCTCGATAAAGCCTTTCAGATATTTTACCATGATAAAACGGCATAAGGTATTGCTGACTCCGATGCGGATGTGCCCCATGTTGAATTCACGGATACGTTTTAATTCCATTTCTCCTTTGGTGAGTTCATCGAAAGCATCGCGGGTATGTTCGAAGAGCACCTGTCCCTCTTCGGTGAGCTGTACCCCGCGGGAATTCCGGGTAAAGAGCACCGTGTTTAAGCTGTCTTCCAGCTTGCTGATGGATTTGCTGATCGCAGGCTGGCTGATGTAAAGCTCTTTTGCGGCGCGGGAAATATTTCCGGCTTTTGCCACGGCATAAAAAATGCGGTATTGTGATAAATTCTGGTCCATATCGCGTAATCCCCCTAATAGAATGATAGACTTTCCGGTCTGTGCCTGAGACAGAATAGAATCATATCGCTTACTTTATAACTAACTGTTATGATACATATGAGTATTATCTATTGTCATTATATCAGTAGTGATGATATAATTCAATAAGCGACAAAAAATGCCTGTATGCGGAAGCAAAACCAGAGTGTGAAAAAACATCCACCAAAGCATGCACGGCCAGAAAGAAAAAGAATTGTCAGGAGGACATTATGTCAGTCGGAAAAATTTTTAAATTTCACAATGACCTGGATACGGATCAGATCATCGCATCCCAGTATCTGTTACTTCCTACCATCGACGAGATGAAGGATCATACATTTGAGTCTTTAGACCCGGACTTCCCGAAAAAAGTAAAACCGGGCGATTATGTAGTAGGCGGCGAGAACTTTGGCTGCGGCTCTTCCAGAGAGCAGGCACCGAGCGTGTTAAAGGCTTTGGGTGTCCAGGCTGTAGTTGCAAAATCTTTTGCCCGCATTTTCTACCGCAATGCCATCAACATTGGCCTTCCGGTTATCGTCTGCAAGGATCTTCCGGATGCTGTAAACACCGGGGATGAGATGGACCTTTCCCTTACCGAAGGTGTTGCAAAAGCAAACGGAAAGACCTATTCCTGCACCAAGCTGCCGGCTTACATGAAGCAGATCTTAAGCCAGGGCGGACTGATCGCATCACTGAATAAGGAGGAAGACTAAGCCATGGGAATGACAATCGCTGAAAAAATCATCGCTCTTGCAGCCGGTGTGCCGGAGGTAAAGGCAGGAGATATCCATACCGTAACCCTGGACCGCATGATGAGCAATGATGGAACTACACATTTAACCGTCGATATGTACCATAACAAATTAAAGCATCCGCATATTGCTGATCCGAAGAAGATGGTCTTCATCGTGGACCATAACGTACCGTCTGACAGCCCGAAGACCGCTGCTTCCCAGAAAAAAATGCGCGACTTCGCAAAAGAGAATAACATTGATTTCTGGGAAGGCAAAGGTGTGTGCCATCAGATCATGATGGAACACTATGTCTGCCCGGGTGAGCTGATCTTCGGCGCGGACAGCCATACCTGCACCTATGGTGCACTGGGCGCTTTCGGTACCGGTGTCGGCTGTACCGATCTGCTCTACGGCATGGTAACCGGAACCTCCTGGGTACTGGTTCCGGAGACAGTAAAATTCAACCTGGTTGGAAAACTGCCAGAGGGCGTATATCCGAGAGACTTGATGCTTACCATCATCGGTGAGATCGGTGCAAACGGTGTAAACTATCAGGTAATGGAATTCACCGGAGAGGGCGCAAAGACGTTAAGCGTCAACGACCGTATGGTTCTGTGCAATCTGGCGGTAGAGGCTGGCGCAAAGACCGCGATCTTCGAGGCAGATGAGATCGCCCTGGAGTATTTAAAGGCAAGAGGCAGAGAGCCGAAGGCTGTATTCAAGAGCGATGCCGACGCGGTTTACGCAAGAGAGTATACCTTTGACCTTTCCAAGATCCAGCCGGTTGCAGCACGCCCGGATTTCGTGGACGATGTTGTTCCGGCAAAGGAAGTTTGCGGTGTCCGTATCGACGAGGCATTCCTTGGCTCCTGCAACAACGGACGTATCGACGATCTCAGAGTTGGTGCGGCCATCTTAAAGGGAAGAAAGGTTTCCGATCATGTACGTTTCCTGGTCGTTCCGGCCAGCCGTGAAGTTTACTTACAGGCACTGGATGAGGGACTGATCCAGATCTTCATGGAGAGCGGCGCAATCGTGATGAATCCAAACTGCAGCGTCTGCTGGGGAAGCTGTCAGGGTGTCATTGGTGAGAATGAGGTTCTGATCAGCACCGGTACCAGAAACTTCAAGGGACGTGCCGGACATCCGAGCTCCAAGGTTTACTTAGGTTCTGCAGCAACGGTTGCAGCATCTGCCGTGAAAGGCGAGATCTGTACCGCAGATATGCTGTAAAATTTGCATGGCAGATAAAACTATAATAAGATAGGAAATAAGAGGACGAAAACTATGGCACAGTATACCGGAAAGATCTGGGTCCTGGGCGATGACATCGACACCGACATCATCATCCCGACCGAGTACCTGGCCTTAAAGACCATTGACGATATGAAACAGTACGGCTTTTCCCCGCTCCGTCCGGAACTTGCGGGTCAGATCAAGCCGGGAGATATCATTGTAGCAGGCAAAAACTTCGGCTGCGGCTCTTCCAGAGAGCAGGCACCGGAGGTGATCAAGGCGCTTGGCATTCCCTGCATCATTGCCAAGTCCTTTGCGCGCATTTTTTACCGCAATGCTTTAAACAACGGATTGCTCTTACTGGAGCAGCCGGAGCTTCACGATGTGGTGAAAGAGGGCGATACCATCACCGTTACCGTGAATGAAGATGTTGATTACAATGGAAAGAAATACCCGATCGCTTCCCTGCCGGAGAACTTAATGGAGATCATCGAGGCCGGCGGTCTGGTCAAAGCCATGCGCAAACGCAACGGGCTGGATTAGAGTAGGAGGAAGCTATGGGACAGACAATCATTGAAAAAATTTTAGCACACAATACCGGCAAGGATGGAAAGCCGGGCGATATTGTTACCGTAAACGTAGACCGCGTGATGCTGGATGACATCATGATCCCGTTTATCGTGGACAAGTTCCACGAGATGGGCTTTGCAAAAGTATGGGACCCGGATAAGGTTGTTCTGATCTACGACCATCTGGTACCGGCAAGCCAGCAGGACGATACCCGTCATTTCCGCGTAGGTGATGCCTTTGTAGAGCAGTATGGCATCAAAAACATCCACAGAAGTGACGGAATCTGTCACCAGCTCATGACGGAGGCAGGCTATGTAAAGCCGGGGCATGTGGTATTCGGTACCGACAGCCATACCACGACTTATGGCTGTGTGGGTGCATTTTCCACCGGAATCGGCTACACCGAGATGGCTTCCATCCTGGGAACCGGAACTCTCTGGATAAAGGTGCCGGAAACCATTAAAGTGGTGATCGACGGCAAACTGCCGGAAGGCGTGATGTCCAAAGACGTGATCCTCCGTCTGATCGGGGACCTGGGCGCAGACGGTGCGACTTACCGTGCCCTGGAGTTTACCGGTTCCGCCGTGAAAGATATGAGCATTGCCAGCCGCACGACCATGGCGAACATGGCAATTGAGGCTGGTGCAAAGTGCGCACTGTTTACTCCGGATGAGAAGACCGAGGAGTACTGTGAAATCAAGCTGGACGATTTCCAGAAGAGTCTGGTGGGCGATCCGGATGCGGTTTACTTAAAAGAACTTCACTACCAGGCGGAAGATTTTGTGCCGGTTATGGCATGTCCTTCCCAGGTAGACAAGATCCGCAATGTCAGCGAACTCGAAGGTACCGTCATTGATCAGGTATTTATCGGTTCCTGCACCAATGGCCGTCTGGAGGATCTGCAGGCAGCTGCAGAGGTATTAAAGGGCAAGAGCGTAGCTCCGTTTGTGAAGCTGATCGTAACTCCGGCGAGCCGGAAAGTATACGAGGAGGCTGCAGCATGCGGTGCCATTAAGACCCTGATCGAGGCAGGCGCGATCGTCACCCATCCGGGCTGCGGACTCTGCTGCGGACGTACCGGCGGTATCTTAAGCGACGGCGAGCGCGTTGTGGCAACCAACAACCGCAACTTCTTAGGACGTATGGGAACCTCCAAGGTGGAGATTTACCTGGCATCCCCGAGAACCGCTGCAGCCTGCGCTGTAGCTGGTAAGATCGTGAGCCCTGTATAAACATGGAAACAAAGTAACTTGATTTTTGCCTGGAAATGCAGCCCGGTTTGAGCTGCATTTGGGGCTCAATATGACTAGGGAAACCGGCTTGCGGCCGTCCCGTTGCAGGAGATTATGTATATGAAAGCGCAAAAACAGGAAAAAACGAATGTCATGCGTCTTCTGGATGCGGCAGGCATTTCCTACCGTGTCCAGGAGTATGAGGTGGACGAGAATGATCTTTCCGGCATCCACGTAGCAAACCAGATCGGCGAAGACCCGGACAGTGTTTTTAAAACCCTGGTATTAAAAGGCGAAAAGCGAGGATTTCTGGTTTGCTGTATTCCCGTGGCAGAGGAGCTGGACTTAAAAAAGGTAGCCAGAGCGGTAGGGGATAAGAAAGTGGAGATGCTTCCCATGAAAGAGCTTCTCCCGACCACCGGTTACATCCGTGGCGGCTGTTCTCCGATCGGCATGAAGAAAAAGTTTCCTACTTATATAGAAGAAACAGCAATTTTATTCGATGAGATCGCAGTCAGTGCAGGTATCCGCGGTGCGCAGGTCATCTTGAATCCGGAGGATTTAAAGGCTTACACCGAGGCAGAATATGCCAGTCTGACGATTGCATGATTGCGATCCTCCAGTATGTTTGCAGCTGCGAAACAGCAAAAAATGCGGATGTATCCGGAACAGAGTGCTGGAGTTTCATGGAAAAAGGAAACGATAAGGTTTACATAAAAAAGAGTCGACATTGTTCGACTCTTTTTTTATGACGGTATAATTAACAAAAATGTAATAATTGCGTAATAGTTCGGCGGAAAAATGAAACAAAAAAATGGCTGTTTAAGCGGGTAAACTTTGTGAAAAGCTATAGAAAAGCGCAAATTCCTGAAAATTCCGGGTGGCACTTATGACAAAAGTGTGAAAAACTTATTGACAGTTTCACTTGTCCCCCACTATAATATCGCCTGTCACAAGAAACGAAGTGATTTCAGGACTTAATTCCCACTTTGAGTCAAAATAATGCCATATTTAGGGAATCACTTGTAAGGAAGAAAGGAGCATATCATGTATCCATTTTGCTCATTTCTCCAGGCGATTTGTCAGCTTGTAAAAAACATGTTCACTCCGGTAGTGAAGATGACCAAGCGTTTATATCGCAGTGCGGCAGTCATCATGGCCGGAACTGCAGTCGTAGCCGTTATGACTTTTTCTTCTGCTGGATTTGCGGCGGGCGGACACAATGCCCTGACTGCTTATGCGGAGACTTCAGACGGGGAAGTTCCGGAAACGGAAACACCAGACGAAGCCATGGAAGAAATTGCTGGAGAAACGCAACTATTAACGGAAGCAAAGGTGCAACTGCGTCTTACAGATCCTGACAATTTGAGGAGCGGACAGCTCCTTGTGGGCGATACCATAGCAAGAAATATACAGGAACAAAATGCTGTACGTCAGGAACAGAAAGCTGTGATCGAGGAAAACGAAAAAGAAATCGAGCGGATTGAGGAAGAACGCCGCAGACTGGCAGAGGAAGAAGCCGCCAGAAAGGCAGAGGAAGAGCGCAGGCATGCAGAGGCAGAAGCTGTGCGTGCGTCATCGGTCATTTCTTTTTCAGACCAGGATTATGAGGTTTTAAAACGGATCGTAGAAGCTGAGGCAGGCGGCTGCGACATGAAAGGCAGGATTTTAGTAGCCAATGTCATTTTAAACCGTGTACGCGACGGTGAATTTCCATCGACCATAACGGATGTGGTTTACCAGCGCTCTCAGTTTTCACCAGTCAGCGATGGCCGGTTAAACAGCTGCAGTGTGTCGGAAAAGACTGTAGAGGCAGTCAATCGGGCATTGTCCGGGGAAGATTACTCCCAGGGAGCACTGTTTTTTATGAACCGGATCCGTTCACGATCCAGTAATGTCAGCTGGTTTGACCGGAATCTTACGTATCTGTTCCAACACGAAAAGCATGAGTTCTTTCGATAAAACAGAACCAGATATCGTGCATACGTCATTGAAAAATGCAAAAAAACGGTAAACTATGTTAAAAAACAGACAGAATCTGCCATAAGGCAGAAAAACGAAAAGAGAGTCCAAATGGATTCTCTTTTTGTGCATAAGAGAAAACTTAAAAAAACACTGTATACATAATCCAAAACTTATGGATTTCATGAGGATTTTCTTATGGTTTTTTTATTTTCAAATATTGACTTTTTCTTCACAAAATGAGATAATAAACGCGAATTTCGGTAAAAATTGATATCGAGGAAAGTGAAAGAGAGGTTGAATGAAGATGGCAAATATCGATTTAAGTCAGTATGGTATTACCGGAACCACAGAGGTGGTTTACAATCCTTCTTACGAGATGTTATTTGAAGAAGAGACCAAAGAAGGTCTGGAAGGTTATGAGAAGGGACAGGTCAGTGAGCTTGGCGCTGTCAACGTTATGACCGGTATCTATACAGGTCGTTCACCTAAAGACAAATATATCGTGATGGATGAGAATTCCAAGGACACCGTTTGGTGGACTTCCGACGAGTATAAAAACGACAACCATCCGGCAAGCAAAGAGGCTTGGGAAGCAGTTAAGGAAATCGCTAAGAAAGAACTTTCCAACAAGAGACTGTTCGTAGTTGATGCATTCTGCGGCGCAAACAAAGACACCCGCATGGCAATCCGTTTTATCGTTGAGGTTGCATGGCAGGCTCATTTTGTAACCAATATGTTCATCAAGCCAACTGAGGAAGAGCTGAAAGACTTCAAGCCGGACTTCGTTGTTTACAACGCATCCAAGGCAAAAGTTGAGAACTACAAGGAACTCGGCTTAAACTCCGAGACAGCCGTTGTCTTCAATA
>OGWS01000440.1_pt1 | contig 43880 bp, 41 predicted proteins | sample 1576111 | NCBI WGS metagenome assembly OGWS01 (sample SAMEA3541534, study PRJEB24748) | human gut metagenome | biome: human gut; feature: human-associated habitat; material: faeces | place: China | collected 2012
GTGCATCCCACTGAAAAATCGAATGCACAAGATGTAGTTGAGCAGTCGCTTACGATAAATAGTTAAATGAATATTGTTCTTATAAACATGTATGCTTACATGGGAATATCAATGTTTATATTTTGCCATTCGTCCACACTGGGGCGGAAACCATCGCCATTAGTAATCGGTTTGGGAAGATGGAGACTGTCAAGTACTATGGGGACATTCCGGGGATCCCTTGTTGTGTGAATGCAGGAGGTTACATCATAGGAATGATAGTATTTGCTGCCGTCAGCTAAAAGGACATAGACAGTCAGCATATGCTTTTTCCCTGGTAAAGGAGGACAGCCAAAACATATGAAATCGGCAGTCAGCGTAGTTGAATCCCTGCGAATGATTCCAAAGGGCACGGTGATGACTTCTGGACCGGTGACTCCCCTGCCGGCAAACAAACTTCCGGACATGCCAGAGAGAGCTCCGCTTATGCCATCTGGGGCGATGTGTTTCAGATTTTCCACATGTCTGATTTCCAATCGGTAACGGCATACAACTTCTTCCGGGTAAAGCATAAGAAGCCTGTCGGATTCTCCGAAGCAGGCCCCGTCCGCACGAGCGCACCAGAGTTTGTCGGGGGATCTGGCGACACGTTCCTCCTGTGTTCCGTCAGCGCGTGGAGTAGAAGTGGAACGACGTACCAGAACATCATTAACGGTATATGCCTCAAAATCCGTAAACCGACCGATGTTGCGATAGAGAATGGATTTGGTGTCGCTATTCAGACACAAGATCTTGTAACAACCGATGGGTACAGTGATATTTCCACCACGACAGTCGGCAAATCCGTACGAAAGAACCTCCCCCCCATCTTGAGGAAACAGATAGAGTCTCATACTTGACGGACTGGCTTCTGCAGCATTCTTCCAGTCAAGGACAACACGTACATCGACCGTGTGGGAATGGTCATAACAAAGTTCTTTATGCTCACAGGAAACAAGCGGAAGCATGAAGATTCCCACAGGAGAGAAAAAAAGGACGAACAGATTACGGAAAATTCTCATAATACACCTCCCTTTCTTGATTTGCGACATCCATTTCCGAGTAGCCACAGCAATGAGATCCCAGCCCTGGTCGGTCCAAACCAGTGTCGCATGCCGGTTCGTTCCCAAACATAATGGCCGTCAGTCGGAATATACTGTTCGTATTTGCCGGCCAGGCAGCCGATGCCGATGCTGAAATCAAGTCTGAGCTGACGGTGGAGGGAAAGAGAATAGCCGTATTCAAAACCACAGCCGTAGCTGAACCTGCTTAAATATCCCAGTCTGCCCAATTCAAAATCATAACTCAGGATTTGCAGGTAAAATCCGGCATGATGTCCGGTAAACGCCTTTTCTGCCACATATGCACCAAAATACTTGCGGACCTCCAGCTCTCCACCGTAAACACGCCAGTAATCGTGACGCCTGTCATTTTTCCACCAGGCATATTGCCAGCCGCATCCTATGCTCCATCCCCTGTTAAAAGCATATTCCAGGCCGATATTGGGAACGAGAGCGATATCATAGAGCAAATTGCTTTTCAGGGCCATATGACAATGCCCATGTGTATTGTTCGATATTCCTGAATGCATGCCACCATGTGTGGGACTTACCGTATCAGGAGCAGTACCAGCGAACTCCCGTATCGTGCATCCCCCCTCTTGTATTTTTTCCTCCCGTATCTGGATGGTTTGGGAGTGGCAGGGTTGTGCCCCTGCAAACTCGCATACGATTATGCCCCGACGCAATTCCGGCATAAAGTATCTGAACATATGATGCCATATGCGTCTGTCATACAGCATTATGAGCTGACTTTTAAGCTTTTCTTTCGTCATGCCATCACAGTCCGCTTTTTCCATGATGCTACCCGGGACGGTAAGAATCTCGTTGCGACAGGGGGGGCGGAATCCATGACCAAACGGTACAAACCGTCCAAATCCTCGCCACGGATTGGGAAGACGAACAGTGAATTCGAGAAAGAGAAGCGTTCCTGGAGGTATGAACGGATTTGGATGGCACGCTGCCGTGACAGCCTCTCGTTGGGAAGCGGATTTTCATCAATGGAGGAACCTGAAATAATGTGGATATGTTGCGGGTGACACGAGGCCTGCTTTTCCACAGAACATATGCTTGATAGTTCTTTGGTATTGTCATGCAGGACAGATTTCAACGTGGGGCTTCCACTGTCAAAATAAGTAACAGCCCGCAAACTGCCCCCTGAAGGTAAGAGGGGTATGGGTATAAAAAGAAAAGCAAGAAATGACACTGTACGAATAAATCTTCTGTTTGTTTCCATACGATTTGTTTTTTATGGTTTAATACCGTTTCTTTTCTCCTCCGGAACCAAATACTCCTGCAACAAGATATCGATTTTTGCATCAGAAGGAAACGGAGCATGCACGTCAACAATCCTGTCATTCTCATCAAACAGCATGAAACGTGGGATGGCGGTGATACCGTATTCATCTTCCAACACTTTGCGTGAATGTTCCGTCACCCTATACTGTTTCCATCCGGGACGGTCTGACGGAGCATTCTTCAGCCATGCATTCCTGTCCTCATCGATGGAAAGGCCTATGACTTCCAGATGTCCGTCTTTGCGGCGCCTTTCCACTAATTTCTCAAGAAAGGAAATTTCCCGGCAGCAGGGGCCACACCATGAGGCCCACACGTCAACATATCGTACCCTGCCCTTCAGAGCGGAGATACTGGTCTTGTTGCCATACCGATCCTCCATTTCGATGTCAAGTAGCTTTTTCCCCCGAGAGAAATTGCGCAGCGTTTTTATGACGAATTCATATTCCCGTTTCATGTCCTGCAATATTTTACTATTCCTGCATGTGTGAGTAAAAAGTGTATAAATCTCCTCCAAATCTTTTATGGAAGTTTCGTTGACCAAAGAGGAGCCAAGACAACGCTCGGATATATAGTCCAGTACTTCCTGACTGGACACCCTTCTCCGTAATTCATACAGTACATTGATATCTGAGCGTGGTTTCCCTGCGGCTTGCAAATCCCAAACCAACACAAGGTTCGTCAGTCCGCTTTTGGCATTCTCCAGTTTATTCAGATCTATTCCTTTCGCGAATTCCCAAAACATCTCATCTGGCACATCGCTTTCGGGTGAGACATAAAGTTTGTAACTGGCACGGTAACAATAGAGATGATAATCCTTATGAGCGTTCAGTTCTTCCGTAACGGTATTCACAAAATCCTTGTCTCTGACCTTTTTCAGCAAATCCGTGATCTTTGCATATTCTTCCATAACTTCCTTCCTGTATTCAGGAAAATTCATCCGGGCTATTTCCTCCGGGTCTTTGGGGATGAACTCCTCATTCATTTTACGGACGATCTCGCATTCATAGGCAACATTCCCACATATTCTCGGATACTGACCGACTTGTGCCGAATCGAACATGACATGTACCCGGGCGCCTTTCCGTAAATATAGATAAACGGATGTCGAGGTCTGCGGTATATACAGTATATAGATTCCGGATGCTTCATCCATAGTGAAACGGTATACGAAAGTGCCGTCCATGCCCACCGGAATGCTGTCAGCGTCCTCATTGTTCTCCGAGAACAGCAATAACTCACCGGCTTCAAAATTTTTTAGTCTTCCGGTAAGCAGGATGTCCTCGTCACAAAAACACCTTTTATAAAGTAAAATACTAATGATGACAACAATTATAACTGATATAATTGATGTGCCCGAACATCTGTAAAAAATTCTCTCTATGGTGTCTTTTCTATCATTCATACTCATTCCTAATTTAAATCTCATACTTTATATTCTATTGTAAAGGATACATCGAATTATTATTCCAGATTCGATACGTCGGCGTTGTTCTTTGCAAACTACTGAATCCTCCCAAAAATATCTTGTATTCAGAATGAATCCGCAGTCAAAATCGTAAGAAATTCCCATCGAAACAGAACAATTATAACTGCGGATACTTGGTTTGACTTTTCAACACACAATTGATTTTGATACAAAGGTCGATAATTGTGAAGAAAGGTGTGACCTGTATCGTACAAACAAAAGATCCTTTCGTTCAAAAGAGAAAAGAAGGCTTAATGTACAAGGATGCATATTGTACAAGTGTCTGTTTTTCAGAAGTTTGTTTTTTATCTATAAAAGTCAGGATGAATGACAATATATATTTGACTATTTGCTCCTCTTTTAGTGTAAATACCCGATAAACTTCCTTATCATAGAGGTATATTTATCTCGGCTGTCTTGGTTGTCTTTATCATCAATATATCGGCATTGCATAATATACAGTAAGCAGTTGAGTTAATACATCTAGTGTGTTCTCTTATTCAAGAAATGTATTAGCTAATAAAGCCATTCCAATTTTGTCTATTAGAGTGAGTGATTTTTTAAGTATTATCCGCACACTATCTCGTTTTTTTCCGGAACTGTCCCGATTATTTTCTCCATATATCCAGAAACAGTTCTTTCAAGTTTTTATTGAATTTTGGAGCAAGATAATAAGGACGTTTACCGACCACATCGTTCTGCCATTCTTTTGGGTTGACACCATGTTCCTTACATGAATTTGGTAAAGAACAGAGTATAACTGAGTTTCCAGTGACAATCCAGTTTCCACAGAACAAAAAGTTCTCTGGATTCAAAACTGTATTCTTATTCCATTTTGACTCTATTATCAAAACTCTTGGATAATGCTATAGAACATCACATTGGATAATGAATATTTAAGATAGATGATCGGTGGCATTTGATGACTTTTGATGACATTTGATGACATCGTTTTTCCAGTTTCGGATATAAATCAGTTCTTTGTTTTGTGTATAACAGCAAATTAGTTGATAAAAACAACATCACACTATGAACATACAGGAAGCAAAGAATATCAGGCTTGTTGATTTTTTAGCCGGATTCGGACATGAACCGGTAATACAGCGTGGGAACAGCATGTGGTATAAATCGCCCTTCAGGACGGAAAAGGAGGCCTCTTTCAAGGTAGACCTCCATAAGGAACTATGGTATGACTTCGGTCTGGGGAAGGGAGGGGATATTATAACATTAGCCAAGGAGATTTATCGGACACAGGATGTAAGCCGTGTGTTACGGTGTATTGAGGATAAAAGGACGGTTTTGAAGCCGGTTACTGTCTCCTGCCCTTTTGAAAAAGCGTATCCCGCCTTTCAGGACTTGAAAATCACTCCTCTTGCCAACCGGATACTGCTTGCCTATCTGGAGGAACGGTGCATTGATACGGAAACGGCCCGAAAAGTATGCAAGGAGGCTCATTTTAATCGGAACGGGAAAAATTATTTTGCCATCGCTTTCCCTAATATTTCCGGAGGGTACGAAATCAGGAACAGGTATTTCAAGGCTTGTATCGCTCCCAAGAACATCAGTTGTATCATCAGCTCACCGGAGAGCGGGATTTGTTATATTTTTGAGGGGTTTATGGATTTTCTGTCTTTCAGGCGGGCTTTTCCATCCTTGGAAGAGGGGGATTATATAGTGTTGAATTCTGTCAGCAACTTACAGAAGGCTTTTTCTTTCCTTACACGATATGACGGCATCTGTTGCTGTCTGGACAATGATACCGCCGGAAAAAATGCGGTGCAGGCATTAAAGGAGAAATACGGAATCCGTATATGCGATCTCTCGCATGAATATTCCGGATATAAGGACCTGAATGAATATCTGTGCGGGAAAAACAACCGGCTTCATATATAATGGAAGAATTGAAAAGACTGTCAGATGATATACCCTTGTTTCCTTCCTGCCGCACGTGGCAGGAAGCGGGGTGGTTTTTAATGTGGCGATCCTGTGTTAATAGTAGAATGTGGTCAGATGTGTTTTATGGTCTTTTACAATCTTTACTTCCTGCACCTGTCCGTATATCTCACGCACGGATACCGGGCAGTCCATCTTTTCCCATTCTTTCGGGGAAATCCTCATGTCGGAATGCCTGAAACATAGTATGACCATTTTCGGGGAACCCTCTTCTGCGAATATGATACCTTCATGGTCATCGACAAATTGCCTGAGTCCATCCTCATCCTTGCAGGATATTTCTCCGGTGTACATGTCCCCGCCCGGCCGGGTGTTTTTGCGGATATGGATTTTGAACCATTCCCGGCTTTCCGGCTGTTCAGGTGCGCCACATTCCCACAGGGCTATTTTCGCATCGTAGTAAACCTCCCCGTTTTCACATGCCCCGTAATGCCCCCAATGTTTGAAACGGCTGGTGGTCCATGCCTTGAACCTTACATCGCCAGCCTTTACTAACACACACTCACCGCCATGCATATCGCATTTGATGCCCTTTTTATCCCGGGACACGAACGGGATACGGGAGAAATTCCGGAGCACAATGTTATCTCCATACACGGCATCTACGAAGAACGGCCGGGAACGTTCACCGTATTCGGAAATAAAGAACAGGCTGTCACCTGTACGGGGATACCGGTCGGAACGTGTCTTTTCGATGTGTTCCACCATTGCGTTCACTTTCTCTATGTCTTCCCGGACAAGCCCGTGCATCCGGTCATACCAGTAGTTCAGGCGGATGAACGTTTCCTTGCAATACTTGTTTTTTGTTTGGATCATGGTCTTTTTTATTTTGTGGTTAAACATGCCCGGCTTTGGTAAAGCCGGTATTTCTTTTCTTATATGCATCCGTTTGTCTTTTGCCCTGATTGTGCAAGGCTTGGCGAAAAAATACCGCAGCGAAGCGAGGATGATTTTTTCAGCCAACCGGTCCGAAGGACCGCCTTGCTCGATCAGGGGCAAAAGGCTACCTTTGCAGGTAAGAAACAGAAATGCGGAACACTGCTTGATTCCAAGGTGGAAAACCTTTGCCCCGCCAACCTGTATATCCACCCAATAAAATCCGGCAAGGAAAATCTGTTTTTAAAAGATTCCTTGGTCTATTTAGGAAGCACTTGAAGTTCGGATATTTCCCAAACGGACATTACCGGTCATCAAACGCCTCCATCCTGTTTCTTTCCAGCAAAGCAAGGATGTCCTTCTCTTTATATAGTAATTTGCCTCCTATCTTGTAGTAAGGCAGTTTGCCGTTTATCCTGTACTCTGCCAGCGTCCTGCGTGTCAGTTTCAACTGTTCGGCAAGCTCACAATCCGTAATGTAACGTTCTCCCTTCAGAACCGGACGTAATTTCTCCTCCTGCTTGTCCAGCATTTCGGACAGGCTGTCTATGTTCCGGAAAAAACGAATGATTTCCGGGTTTTCTTTGGTCAACAGCGATTGAATCATAGCACTTTTAAAGGGTTATACGGTGAATGTTGTTTTCCATAAAACGGATAATGTCCTGACGCTTGTAATACACCTTACGGTCTATATAACTGTAAGGGATGGCCCTGCTTCTGCGAAGCTGCAACATCTTTCCGGGAGAGGCGTCCATGAGCATACAAGCCTCCTGGTTGTCAATCCAGTCGTCCATACCGGATATGCCACTTCCGCATGTTTCACACATTTTTTTTACAACGGCTTCCAGAGCCTCATTCATTTCCATGAATGTTTTAGCCTCGATACATACAAACTCCATAAACTTTATTTTTTGTCGGATACGAAAATATGAAAGGGAATATTCATGTCCAAAAGGATGTCGTCAAATGACATCAGATGTCATTAAACGTCATATGTAACAGAGAGTTGAAGAGTCTAACTTCAGAAAAATGCTCTGAAATAAATATTATCAACCATATATGTTGAATACCTTGTGTGGAAGCGTCATCAATTTATCCGGTTTTAAGAATATAGGCGGGGTGGTATCTGTAACTTGTAAAGTTTACATTACGGACTTTACAAGTTTACACTTCAAAATTTTACACTTACCATCCACTGATAAAAATCACGCAATGTTATTCACTTGATTCTTAGCAGAATGTAATATATGACTAAGTTAATACCGGTACTCCGGCATAGATTTTTCACTAAAGATGGCATATACTCTTGAGAGTGCGCACAAGAAAGGGTATTTCAGTAATAACCTTTAAAATACAGGAGATACATGCCATGATGTATATAGACAATGAAGTGCTCGAGAAAATGATAATGACCATAGTGGAAGGTTTTGACCGCATAGAGAAGAAACTGGACAGGATGGGACGTGTGAAAGAATTCTTGAACGGTGACGAGCTTTTGGACAACTATGACATAGCCAGGCTACTCAACGTGTCGCTGCGGACAGTCGCCCGTTACCGGGAAAAAGGACTGATCCGCTATTACCAGACGGGTGAGAACGGTAAGAATTTCTACAGGAGTTCGGATATACAGGATTTTTTGCAGAAACGGGGAAAGAAAAACTGAACGGGAGAATGTGGATATACGGAAGTTGTGCTAACTTTGTCTTATAAACGATTGTTATGAAGACAAATACCAATTCTAGATATGCCGTTGCGGTCCTTATTGACGGGGATAACGCCTCCTTTGAGAAGATGGAGGATATAATGGGCTTTGTTTCCCGTTATGGGGATGCCGTCGTGAGACGAATTTATGGAGATTGGACGAGGAAAGCGCTTTCCGCGTGGAAGGAAACTGCCCGGGAGCATGGATTCAGGCTTGTACAGGCTTCCTCCCATGCTCCAGGAAAGAACACGACGGATATTGCGCTGGTCATAGACGCGATGGATATCCTTCGTGACGGGCGGGCGGACTGTTTCTGTCTGGTAGCCAGTGACGGTGACTACAGCCTGCTTGCCCAACGGATACGGGAAGCCGGATTGAAGGTGCTGGGATATGGGGAGGGCAAGACTCCCGTATCGCTGGTACGGTCCTGTTCCGTGTTCCTGTATGCCGACCGGAAGGAAAACAAGGTTTCGGACAATACTCCCGAATTCTTTATCCGAAGGGACATGGAGTATTTTGACAAGGCTTTTGAGCAAGCGGCTGACGGCAAAGGGGAGGTGTCCCTTTCGCTGATCGGCGGCGCATTGAAAAAAATGATGCCCAAATTCAAGGTCAGGAGATATGGATGCAAGACATTGGGCAAACTTTATGAAAGGCTGGACCGGTACGAGCTGGTCATGACAGACAAGGGAGTGGCAAGTGCCGTGCGGCTGAAAGGCTGAACCGCACGGCGGGAATAATCAGGAACCGTCAGTTTCCTTTTATGCATCCTTGCCATGGCATAAAGCATAAAGGAAACTGACGTTTGTTGTCTATACCGGAATGGGATTTATCCGTAGTGTATCGAGATTGAGATAGGCACCCCGGTAGAATGTCCTTCCTTCCCTGAGCATACGCCACAGGATGTCGCAGCCGGTTTGTGCCAGTATGGAATTGATGAAAAGGTCCTGCTTCTGCAAGGCTTCCGCCAGCGAGCAGCTCGGACCCGAATCCTTTTCCTTGATGGTGGAGTAGCGTACCTCTTCGGTAATGACATTCATGCGGGGAATGGGCAGGTATTCGTTGGATACGGGCTGGAGAATCTTGCCACGGATGTTCCCTATCAGAACCTGTCCGGTGGTCCGGGCATTGCCGAAGTCCATCCAGTATATGGGCGCCCGCTCGTTGTTGGAAGTGTGTTCCCGGTGTTTCTTCAGGAACCGCCAGAGGTTCATCCGGGAGCGGATGTTGTCGGTGCAGGTGACGATGATGTTCGCCAGGGCGGGCTCTTCCCGGTCTGCGGAGGCTTTCAGCGGATAACGCTGCCCCTTTGCCTCCCACGAGAAGCCGAAAAAACAGTTGATACGGGTCACAAGTGCCGCAGCCTTGTTCAATCCGAGTTCCGATCCGCTGAACAGCTGGCGTCCGATGTTCGCTTCCGTGACGGTATCGGGGTCGAAGACCGTCACGTGCAGTCCCGGATGTCCGAGTGCCTGCAATGCCACGCTCATCCGCGCCAGGCCGGTGGCCATCTGTGAGCCTGTTCCGCCCGCACCGATTACGAAGACGGTTACGGGATGGTAAGGATTGAGCAGGTACCTGTCTGTATAATGAATCTTTTTCATGCCAGTAAGTCTTTAAATTGTTTGTTCATGGGTTTCAGTTCGTTCTCGTCAAACGGATTGGCGCGTGCCTTTTCCGTTACCGAGACCAGGTTACTTTCAGTCGGATTCCTGTTTCCTCCCAGATGGGAGAACTCGCTGAGCCAGAAACGTTTTTCCCAATACTCGAGGAGTTTTGAGAAAGTCATGTCTTCCGGGGGAGTCAACGTGGCGTTTCCCAGACAGACACTGCTGCCCGTGACATTGAAGAAAGGGGCGAGGAAAAGCGGGCTGTTTTCCGCCGGTTTTTCCCCCTTGTAGGAGAAAATGTCCAGCCTGTCACCGGAAACCTTGTAGATCACGCCGGGCACATGGAATGTCCCGTCAGGAATATTCAGGCTTCCGGCAAAGAACATCTGCCGTTTTCCGGGCGGGTTGTACCAGATGTACCTTTCGTGCCCCTTTCGGGTATCACACCACAGCATGTTGGCGGGGATTTTCCCGTGCGGCACATTCCGCCGGTCATCCGTATAGGATTCCATCAAGGAGTCCATGAACTCATAGGTGACGGGCATGGCAGCCTCCATCCTGCCCCTGTCATTGATGGGGTGCAGTTCGAGGTAATGCATTCCGTTCCCATAGCGGTTCTCACGGTATTCATACGCGATCAGTGCCGCCTTGGGCACCATCACCTGTTGCAGTCTGTTGGTCAGTTCATTCATATCGTTCATTTTAGAAGTTGTCAGCTATATGTTTTTTAAAACGTGCCAGCCATTTTGAAAGCCTTTCCGGATAGTCGCCCATTTGGAAGAGACAGTCCGTTTCCGGTGTCAGGAACCTGTATGTGACCGGGGTAAGGGCATAAGTCTCCTGGTAGTCCGAGTTCATGAACCCTTTCATGCATTCAGCCAGCGTGTCATCGGTAGAGTAGACCAGCATGACCTGGCTTTCCATTCCCACCGGGTAAAAATCACGCTCCTCCTCATACGCCCAATCGTACAGGTAATCTGTGAGGCTCGGGCTTTCCGGGGTGATCTGTGCCATACCCTCCCTTATCAATTCCAGCAGTTTTTGTTCCTTCCCCTTTTTTGTCCGGTAATTCCGTACAGCCTCTTCCAGAGAGTTGCAGAACGGTTTTCCCGACATCCGTTTGAGTGCTTTCGCCCGTTTTCCTGACTGGTAGGAATCCGCCAGCCGCTTGTTCGCTCTGATCTCTTTCGGGGAGGCATCGGAATCCCGGTTTTCCCAGTCTTCCAGTTCCTCTATGGCGAAGTCATAGCAAAACGCCTCGGTGACATTGCAGACTCCGTGATGCCGGACGAATTGCCGGATGAACTCCCTGACAATGTTCCTCAATGGTACGGGAAGCCGTTCCGTAAAGTCGATGGGAATCCAGAACAGCTCGGGTTCCGGCCAGTCGTGATGGCGGAACAGACAGAAATGGAGCCTTCCTTCTTTCTCTTCCAGATTGACACACTCCGGCACGCTCTCGTCCATCGCCTTGTACAGTTCGGTGATTTTCAGACGGGGGCTGCCCCCTTTCCTGTATCGGAAAGGGAGCTTTATACCCATAAGTCCGGCATAGTTCGATGCCGATTGGTAGAGATAGTCAAAATTCTCCGGTGTCGTGAGATTGACCGGGGAACCGTCATATCCGTCTTTATGCCAAAAATCCGGTGCGAGGGGAGGAATTTTATCTGTCAGAAAATCATGACGCTTCCCGGTGGCGGCAGTATCCTCCTTTTTTGTCCCGCTGTTCCTCTTCGGATGTCTGACGGGCCGGCCGAGCGGATAATGAGTCCCGCCAGATTTTCCTTGGCTGATTCTGATAGCAGTCTGCATGGTTTGTCCTCCTTTTTCTTTCTCTTGCCCATACGCTTATCCTTTTACTCCGATGGTTGTCTTGAAGCGGTAGACCGCCTTGTCCTCCTCCCATTCCGGCCCGTGAACGGTCGCCGTTGTCAGTTCGGGATAGGTCATGGAGTAGAAGTCCATCACCTCGTTTACGGACAGGCTGCTGTCCGGATCGCTCAATACCAGTTCCTTGGAGTCCTTCTTGAATTTGAAAATTCTCTGTAATCCTTTGATTTCAAGTGCCATAATTTTTCTATTTTATAAGGTTCAACAATATACCATGTCCATTTGTGCCATGTCCGTCATGCGGCATTCCTTCGGGAAGTCCGGATATTCCGCGTACGGGTCTTCCCTGAGCATTTCCCGGTCATCCTCGCAGTCCTTGTCGAAGTTGTACATTACAGCCTCCTGCACCGGTGCATACTGTGACGGAGCCGGTTGCATCCATTGCTTTCCGTCTATCTGCGGTTGCGGCATCTGTACCGGTTGATGGAACTGGATACCTTGCGGTTGTGGTGCAGGCTGCGCGTATTGTACGGGCTGCGTTTGCGGCTGTCCGGGATATACTGCCGGTTGAGGTGTTTGCGGTTGTGAGACGGGTTGCGGAACCGGAGACGGCTGCTCGGGCAAGAACATCGGGATTTGCTCTCCGCTCCGGTATTGCGGTGCCGGGGCTGCCACCGGTTGCGATGCAGTTTGTTGTGGAGCCGGCTGTGGCTTGGGCATTGGCGGTTGTTCCATACCGAACAGGCTTCCCTCCGATGCCTTTTTCTGCACTTCCGCCATTTTATCGTTGATTTCCGCTTGCTTGTCCGGAAGTGCCAGCACCTTTGCCTGCTTGAGCCATGTCAACGCTTCGGAATAGCGTTTGCCGGTCATGGCATCCTCTGCCTTCTTAAGCAATTTTTCCATCTTTTCCCGTTTCTCGCGGACCTCTTTGGACTCTTTCTCTACCGCAGACCTGGCGGCTTTGCTTTGTGAGGCCGCCTGTTCCGCCTGCTTCTCGAATGTTTCCAGGTTGGTAAGGATGCCCTGCGCTTTCTGTAAAGGTGTGCCGACAGCCTGCAGGAAGCCTGCGTCCAGCTCTTCCGGCGTGCCGTTCAGGATGAGCGGAACGATGCGTTCCCCATCCTTTACTCTTGACCGTCTGGGAACAACGGCCACCGTCAGGTTGTTGTTTACTCGTCTGATGTTGATGCTCAGGTCTGTGCCTGCCGTAATCATTTGGTTGATTGCTTGAAAAAACATAATGGTAAAATTTAAAATGTTATACATGGGTTTCCTTGAAAAAATCCTTCAGGATTCTCTGCCTGTCCGGATTCGAGGCGATGCCTTTCAAGGGCTCCAGATAGTAGCCGATACGTTTCGGTCCGTCCGTCGCATCGGGACCCCGTCTTTTTACAGGTCTCACACGGTTTGTGGCCGGCCATGCAGCCGGCATGACCGGAGCCGACGGGGTAAATGTAAAAGTTCTCATATCTTCAGCATTTAATGATTATACAAGCATACCCATGGCAATCAGGACAAGGATTGTTTTCAGGATGACGGTGAATGTCCTGAAGATAAGACTGACCAGAGTTCCCGATAAAAGGAGCAGGACGAGCAGATACACGGGAATGATACCTTTGTTGTAGAGCAGGCATATTCCTGCAAGCAGAACCAGTGAGACCACTTGTTTGCAGATGTTTTCGATGAGTTGCAGTTTCATGTCTTTAATTTTTTAAGAATGAATAAATAATCCCATCGGGATATGTTTTCCCGATTTTATAGGCCTCCGGCCCTTGGATTGCCTTTTTGCGCAAGGCTTGGCAAAAGAAAATACCGCAGCGAAGCGAGGATGATTTTCTTTTAGCCAACCAAGCCCCCAAGGGGGGCCGCCTTGTGGCAAAAACGAGGCAATCCAAGACCTTTGCCGCTTAAAAGCGGAAAACGTATCTTGCACATATAAAAAAGAAGCACAGACAGACTGTCTGCACTTCCCTTGTCTTGTTGGCTTTGACATTTGTTTTATATGGCTCCCTGCGGCCGCTTTTCCTCCGGATGAGTCCGGAATATCTCTCCTGTCACCTCATTTACCGTTTCCAGTACGCCGTCCAGGAACTCTTCCTGCGAGAGTTCCCCACGTTCTATCCGTGCCAGTTCCGTTTCCCAGCCCGAAGTGAGGGAGGCATCGGCCACCTTCATGCCGCGTACCGTCTCATACAGGAAAAGCCCTTTGGGAGTCGGGACGACATATTTGCCCGAATAACGGATGTATTTACGTTCCAGCAGCGTACGGAGGATATTCGTGCGGGTGGAGACGGTGCCCAGGCCGGCCTTGTCCATGTAGTCCACCAGTTCCTCGTCCGTATAAGGGGAGACCGGCAACGACTTCTTATGTATAAGGCTGCATCCTGCCACCGGCAGAATCTCTTCCTGAAAAAAATCCGGCAGCATCGGGCAGGGCATACAGCCTTTTGCGACAATATGTTCTCTCTCAAAGATTCCGAGCCATCCCTGCTTCAGGACGCGGTATGTGCGGAGGCGGAATTTACGTGCGGCGCACACCGCATCGACCGTTGTGTATTCCACCTTGCATGGCGGCATGAACGTTTCAAGCATCCTGCCGACAATGAGCGTGTAAACCAGCATTTCCTCCCGGTCCAGCTCGCCGGGCTGTATGCCTGTGATGATGATGGCATGATGATCCATGGTATCTTGTGTCCCAATGCGGCCCTGCGGTGTGGCAAGGTCAACCATGCCGGCATATTGGCGGAACTCCTTACGGGACAGCATCTTCTCCATGACAGGCGGCAGCGTGTCATATACATCCCCCGGCAACAGGCGGCTGGAGGTACGTGGATAGGAAATCAGCCTCTTTTCGTACAGGCTCTGTGAAATCTCCTGCACCTGCATGGCCGTCAGGCTGTGGTAACGGTTTGCGTCTTTCTGCAGTTCGGTCAGGTTGTAAAGTTCCGGTGCACCGATTTCCTCCGTCCGCTTTCCTACCGCTATGATGCGGGCATCCTTTGCAGCCTTGCAATCCTCGTACAATGCCAGTGCCTCCCGGCGGGCCGCAAGGTCATCCACGTGGCGCATCTTCAAGATACAGTCATTCTTGCACAGGCTGATGAATACGGGCCAGCTGTCAGCGGGAATGTGGTTCTCCCTCTCCCGGTACCGTCCGCTTATGGCCGCCAGTACAGGGGTCTGCACCCTGCCCAGCGAATTGTTTCCGAAGCCTACCGCCTTGCAGACGGCATAGCTTGAATTGACCCCCAGAAGCCAGTCGGCCTTGTTGCGGCTGTCTGCCGCCAGGAACAAGTTGTCGAACAGGGCGCATGGGCGGAGGTTTTCCATGCCTCTGGTGATGGCCTCGTCCGTCAGGGACGAGATCCACAGGCGGAGGCAGGGTTGCTTGCATCCCAGAAAGCGGTAAAGATACCGGAACAGCATTTCCCCCTCACGGGAAGCGTCGGTTGCCGCAATGATGGTGTCGCACGCGTCGAACACCCTGGCTATCACCTTCAACTGGAGTACCGCATTGATATCGGGATTCCATCCCGTATCCGTCTTGACGTGCCTTACCGTCAGGAAAGGAGGGGGCAGCAGGGGGAAGTCCTCCCGCTCCACCCATGACGTACCGGAATCTTTCGGCATCGCCAGGGAAAGCATGTTGCCGTATGTCCATGTCACCATGTATCCGTTTCCGGTCATGTATCCGTTCTCTTTTCTGTCTGCTCCCAGAACTCTTGCTATCTCTCTGCCCACATTGGGCTTGTCAGTCACTATCGCTATCATATTCTTTTTCTTTTTGATGTTCCGTGCCGTTTCTGGCGGCACGGAACGTGGGTTAAACCTGTTGTTTTCCGGTTAAATTTCCGGTGTCTCCTTCTGACGGAGACCGTTTATTTCCATGACCGGTCTGCCGTTGCCGTCAGGTACCAGCTTCAGCGTGGCGTCCATCGTCAGGCTGATGACCGGTGTGCGGAGTTTCAACGGGACGATTTCCGTTTCCTTGCCTTGCAGCAACAGTTCCATGTCACCGCTGGTTTCCAGTTGTTTTTTACTGATGCCGGCGGTCTCCAGACCGTTCCAGTCAATATCTTCCGCCTTATAGATGTGGCGGGCATTCTGATTCGTATTCATACGATTCGGGGATTTTAGGTTTGTGTAATTCGTTCTGTTTCCCTTTGACCGGGTTATACCGCCTGTGAAGCACCTTTCTTCTGTTCCTGCTGCTGGCCCTGTGCGGTCTCCGTCTGTGCGGCACGACGGGAAGTGTCCCGGCGGATATCCGGATTCTCCTGGAAATATTGCAACTGTCCTGAATAGGGGTTGACTTTCAGGTAGGAGCTGAAGGACTGCCCGTTGTTTTTCAGCCCTTCGACAAGGATGGTCTTTCCATCCTGAAGGTTCGCCCTTTCCTGTGCCGTAAACATATGACCGTAAACCTCCGCCGGGATGCGCGGTGCCTGCTGCTCGTTGAACCCGTCCGGCGTGCGTGAATACATCGTCCTTCCGGTATTCATGTCCAGTTTGACAAACGAGGAGAATTCCTCTCCCGTACGTCCGATCATGTTTTCCAGATAGACCGCCTGTCCCTTGCGCAGGGTTTCCTTGTCCTCGGGTGTCAACTGCACATTGCATATTTCCTTGGGGATATAGATCTCCCCCGTTTCCGGGTTGTGGCGGGTGTAGTTCGGGCGTCCCGTTGTCTGGTCTATCGTGACAAATGAGGAGAATGTCCCGTTTCTGTTCTTGAACTTCATGTCCTCCACCAGGATGGTATGCCCCTCGCTGAGCATCTTTATCTGGGTGGGCGAGAGCGGCACGCCCCCGATGGAACGCTCGTTGAAAATCTGGTTTTTCGGGAAGATGAACTCCAGCCCCCTGCGCTCGGCGCTGTACTGGAGCGTGGCGTCGAACCCCTTTCCCGCCTTGGAGGTCATGCCCTCCACCTTGACGGGCTGTCCCTCCTTCAGCAACCTGATTTCCTCGTCCGTAAGCCTTACCCCGCTCACTTCCTGCGGGATGTAGACATGCTCCTGGCGGACGGCGACCAGCTCGTTGGTGTTCTTGTCGATGGAGATCAGGCAGGGGGTATATTCACTGCCACGCAGGTTGAGTTCCGCCACACGCCCCATGTTGCCGCTCTCACGCAGGTTCCTCTTGTCCTCCTCGTTAAAGTTAAACCCGAAATAGGGACGTTCCAACTGCGGTTCCTTGCGTATGCCGTGAATGGCCAGTCCCACCTGTCCGTCCTGTTGTGGGATGAGTGAGAGCCTTGCATCCAGTTTGGCTGTCAGCACGCCGGGAATATTGAGTGTCAGCGGCACCAGTTTGTTGGTCTTGTAGCCCTTCAGCATGGAGTCGAGAAGTCCCTGCTGTTCAAGCGAAGCCTTTGAGATTCCGACCTTGTCCAACTCCCCCCAGTTGATCATGTTCTCATTGTAGCGGTAGCGCGGGCCTTGCTGCTCCTGCTGTGCCTGCGGTTGCTGCTGTGCCGCCTGCTGTACCTCACTCTGTTGCAGGGGTTCCTGCGGTTGCGTTTCTTTTTTTGCCATTGTTGTCTCTTCTTGTCTGTTCGCACTTTGTTCCTTCTTGTTTTCTCTCGGACGGATTTCGTAGCGCTTGAGGAACTCTTTCACCGCGTCCGTCTGTTTTCCTTCCGCCAGGTCCTTGATGGCCTGCTTGTTCATCTTGTAGTCGTGGAAGGTCATGCGGAGAAGGCGGAAATGGGTCGGTTCCTTGAGCTGGCTCCAGAAATTCTTGATGAAATTTTCGAGAATGCTCGAATTCTTGTCGAATTTCAGGAATGAGTTCTCATTCTTCTCGTCCGCCGGGACCGTTTTCGCTTTCCCGTCCTTATCAATCTCGCTGACCACCTGCACACCATTTTTCGGGTCGCTCTTGTTATGGACCAGCATCAGTTCGGTGATTTGTTCCACCGGAAGTGCATCATTCTTAGCCTTCGGTTTTCGGGTCCGTTTAGGCTTTTCGTTCAGGTTCTTTTCCTGTGCCATACATTTTCCTTTTAGGGGTTAATAAATTGCTTTGACGCTTCAAATGTATAGGCTAAATTTGAATAAAACGCTGATTTTCAAAAAGGTGTCATCAGATGTCATCATATGTCATCATATGTCCGAAAAAGTGGTTTTCAGATGAGGGTGGAATGTCGGCGAACAGGGGGAAAGCCGGGCAAAAAGAAATATGCGACAAGAAAAAAGAGAAGCGGCATGTATGGCAGGAGAAGGAGCAGGCGGAACAAACAATGCGGAACCATGCAGAGCGGAGGGAGCTGAAGCCCCCTGTCTTCTCATGGCTTCTTTTATTTTTGCGAAAAGATTCTTGTGAGACCTATACCCCGAACGGTACATGTGGGATTTCGTGGGGCATGAGATATGCCTTCTTCAATATCCTATATTTTTTATTCATGCGTCACGTCGGTCGCAGTTTGCCCCTGTAATCGTTTCTCAAATCGAATTTGGATTGCCGCCGCATTCTTTTTCGTGAAAATTTTCCACGGCGAAGCCGCAAGGAAAATTTTCATGAAAAAAGTGTAGGAAATGCGGCTGGCAAGACAAATTCGATTTTCCTTTGATGAGGGGGGAAACTGTATTCTTACTTTTGTTCCCGAAATATTTTAAACTGACTGTTTTCTTATTGTTCCATATTTTTTTTGACCACACAATTCAAATAACACATTATTAACCAGCTTTTAAAAACAAACAGCCTTTTTAAGGAATATACAGAATTCGAAAGCTCAGACAATTAGCATTCGTTGTGAACAGGCCAAATCTTTTCTTTCTCTATCCGCTTTTTAATAGTATATAGTCTATTGTACTAATTATAAAATGAATAGAATTATGACATTAATCGAATTGGCTTTCAAGCAACCAAAATCAGAAAAAAGAAAAGGCATGTGTTACATTTGTATCAAACATAGCGGACAGACCCGGATGATACCGACTTTCACTAAAGTCTATGCCACTGAATGGGACGAGAAAAGAAGGAGTATTATCATCAAGAACCTTCCCCTCACCCGTATGAAAGAACTCGGAAAAGAGCGAAAAAGACTGGCAGACCAAATCTACAGCCTGAGAATGAGCGTAAAACTTTTAGAGGATGAGAAACGTCCATATACCATCAATGATATATTATTGCAGAAACATAGATGGGAGCAGCAAAAGAGTTTCTTCTCCCTTGTCAACTCAAGGATTGAATTTTTCCGTAGCGAAGGTAAAGACAGTACCGCCAGCAACTATGTATGTGCGCTAAACTGCTTTAAAAACTTCCGGCACTCCAAGGACATTCCATTGCATGAACTCTCTCCTGTGGTGATGGGGCTCTTCCAAAGCTATATGGTCAAGTCGGGACTGAAAATGAACACCATCTCTCTTTATATGAGAAATTTGCGTGCGGCGTACAACTATGCCATCGATGAGGGAATATTGTCCGAGAATAGACGCCCCTTCCGCAAGGTCTTCACAGGGCTGGAGAAAACACGCAAGCGGGCGTTGAAGAAGGAGGTTGTCAAAGAACTTATGACCTTGCCTTTGGGAGAAGAGCCTGAACTGGATTTTGCCCGTGATCTTTTCATGTTCAGTATCTATACACAAGGGATGCCCTTCGTGGACATAGCAAAACTCACCAAAGAGAAAATAATAAACGGGTATATTTGCTATAAGCGGAGCAAGACGAACCAGAGTCTTGAGATAGCCATATTACCAAATGCCCAAGCTATTATGAACAAATACATGAATGTAAGACCGGATACTCCTTATATTTTTCCGATCCTGTATAAAGGAGGGAAAAAAGGCTCTATCAAATACCAGTCGGCATTACGGGAGTACAACAAACGACTTCGTCTGATTTCCGAAAGAATAGGACTACAAAAACCACTCAGTTCGTATGTACCACGCCACACTTGGGCTTCTCTCGCTAAATGGAGTGGCGTGGACGATACTGTCATCAGCGAAGCCATGGGGCATACGAACATTGCGACTACTGCTATTTATTTAGCTTCTCTGGATGTGGATGTTATCGGAAGTGCCAATCATACCGTGATTGCATCGTTGATGAAGTAATTTATAAAGGAAAAACCAATGTTTACAAAGTCTCAAATAATTATAAAACAACAATAATTAAAGCTAAATAATATCATTTGTATTTGGAGGCATTATGTGAAAAAAGATAATTTTGTGTTTACTAAGAGCCCACCTCTTTGTAAGAGGTGGGCCATATTTGGATTATGGGCGCAAAGGTAATATTATTCAGTGCTTTATGAGAGCTTTGTCAATTACTATATTTCATCAAAAAGCTACGATTTTTGCTCATATCTATTCTCAAATAGATCCGTCTGATAAGTTATTATTTTATAATTGTATATAAATCAGAAGTTTATCTGTTAGCTTCTCTTAACCCTATAGGCGTGTTCCCGAAATGTTCCCTGCAAAAGCTTATTAAGTAGTTGGGCGTGAAATTATATTTCATGGCAATCTCTTTCGGAGACAAATCGGTCATCAGAAGATCTTTCAGTATATTCTCCTTTCTTTTTAAGGTCAGCCATTGTCCGGAGGTCATTTCGAAGGCTTTTTTAAACTTCCGGTTAAATGTCGCAATTGATAAGTTCAACAGATCGGCTATTTCTTGAGCATTGTATCCACTAGCGTAAACATCCAATACCCGGTCTTTGAAATCAAAATCAACGCTCAATGCCGGTTTAAACAAATAAGCGAGTTCCTCTTTTTGATAAAACGCACGGAGCATCAGCAAAAAGATCTCACGTTTTATATGGAGGAAGTGGAAGCACATCAATTTGTTTTCTATTGCTTGTCGGGTAATGTCCAGTTCCACAAACAGCATTTCCGCTATAGGCAGCACGGCAAATTCTTTTTCTTTCAAATGGACGGGGATTAATGGTATGTGTTGGGTAAGCTGTTTAATAGTGTATTCATTGCATAACGATACCGGAACTTTCAATTTGCAAAACAGCATTATGGTATCACTTATTCCGCGTCCATAGATAGCCTCTCCCTTAGGTATAAAAAACATATATCCCTTTTCCACTTCCTTGTTCATATAAATACCGGTGGAGATGTCGATTTTTCCTTCCAGAACAAATATGAGGACAGAATCCTCCATGCGGTCACGTTTCAAAAATTCCCCCTTTGCAAGACGAAACACTTGAAGCTGGGTGCCTTCGGTTGCATAATGTTTACAAGTGACATGCTCGTGTATATACTTCAATTTATTTCTTTCTTGCTGCTCCATTTATTCGGTCTTTGCGTTGTAACAAATTGGTTTATATTTATTTACATTGAGTTATTACCAAAAGAGCCCACCTCTTACAAAGAGGAAGCCCCGCCTCTTACAAAGAGGCGGGCTGATTGCGGAGCGAGAATCATGATGATAAATTACTGATAAACAGCATTATATCAACCTTTTGTATAATCAGTAAATCTCTTGACGGGAATGTTTTACACAGTATCCGACAAGAAAAGTGATTTTCATAAGGGAAGCGTCCTGTTTCTTTGTTGATACATTTATTAACAAATGCGTCAGGATAGGGAAGAGCTGTTTTCTATCAGTAGGGTTAAAATAATATTAAAGAACGGGGTCTAAAACGCCGGATGTTTGAAACATATAAAAATAATGATGATACAAAAGATTCTTTTATTGCTGCTGGTTGTCGCCGGATATTCAATGACTGCGAAGGCACAGGATGTCGCACTGAAGACGAACGGGCTGTACTGGGCGACCACCACGCCTAACGTGGGTGTGGAAGTGGCGCTCAGCCCGAAATACACGCTGGAATTGGCAGGTGCCTACAACCCTTGGACTTTCAAGGATGACAAGAAGATGCGTTTCTGGCTTGTCCAGCCGGAAGTGAAATATTGGTTTTGCGAAAAATTTGAAGGGCATTTTGTAGGCATGCACTTGCATGGGGCACAGTTCTTCGGAGGTTTCAATAAGAAACGCTATGACGGTTATTTGGCCGGGGGCGGTATCACTTACGGTTACGACTGGATTCTCTCGCCGCACTGGAACCTTGAGGCCGCTATCGGTATTGGTTACGCACGCCTATGGTACAAGGAGAGTCCCCGTATCCCCTGCGAGAAGTGTTACGAGAACAAGCATAAGAATTATTTCGGCCCCACCAAGGCTGCCGTCTCACTGATTTATGTTTTCTAAAACAAACTGTATGAAAAGAAATATACAATGTATAACGCTGTTATCGGCATTGGGCTTGCTGGCCGGATGCGCTGTAAGCCGACAGGATGGGAAGACCGTTACTGTCACACCTTCTCCTTGTGTATTGACACCGGACAGTGCTAACCAAATACAGATGGACATGCGTTTCCATATTCCCCGTGACTATTTCTCGAAAAGAAGCCGTCTGGTCATCACGCCCCAGTTACTGGTGAACGACTCGGTTAGGGACGAGTACGTGCCGTTGGTACTTGACGCTCCCATATATAATAAGAAGAGAGAACGTATGGAGGCACTGACCGGCTATTCCGACCCTTACGATTATCAGGCGCAACCGGTTGAAAACGTTTCACGTTCCTTCGATCTACCTTATCATGAGAGCTTCGAACTGCCGGAGGGAACAGATGACGGACGCATCGTGGCGGTCATCTCCACCGACGGTTGTGGCGAATGTACCGGTATCGATACGATAGAAATCGCCTCTATCAAGGTGCCTGTGCCGGAGGTACTCGCCCTCGACTGGATAGAACCTGTCTTTGTGATCACCCCGAAAGTGATGGAGGGAAAGAAAGTGGCCCACCTTCAGTTTACGATCAATAAATCGGACATCGAACTGTCACTCGGCAACAACCGCCGGGAACTGGACGATATGGTCGGCACGCTCGCTCCGATCCTCGGGGATTCGCTAGCCACGCTCAACTCGCTCACCATTACAGGTATGGCTTCGGCGGACGGTTCGCTGGCCTACAATACGGAGCTTTCACGTAGTCGGGCGGTGTCTGCGAAGAACTGGCTCATTAACCGCTTGAGCATCCCCCGGAATATACAGCGACAGATTTTCGTAGACAGCCGTCCCGAAGGATGGGAACCCGTACTGGCCGCCATGATAGCCGACGGCAACCCCCATTCGGATGCGGTACGCAACATACTGGAGAAATACGATACCGGCAACGACGATACGCAGGAATACCACATCCGTCGCCTCTCATGCTGGAAAGAGATCAAGGACAATTACCTGCAAAAGGATCGCAAGGTGGAATACGTCTACAGCTACACGCTGAAGAGTTTCACGAGTGAAGCGGAGTTGCTTGATATGTATCGTACACGCCCCGATGCTTTCAACGAGAGCGAGTTGTTACGTGTCGCCTCTCTTGTGGAGACCGACCGGCAGAAGATAGAGGTCTACCGTACGATACGAAAATACTTCCCCCGCTCACGGGTAGCCGCCAACAACTTGGCTGCCCTTTACTTACGCGAGGGAGACGAGGCTAAGGCCTTGGAGGTGCTCGACGATTACGCCCGGCTTGTGCCCGATGAGGCCATCGTGCCGAAAAAGGTTCCGGCGACGCATAAACCTGTAAAACGTTAAAGCCAAATGAGAATGAAATACATAGGCTATATATTATTGTCAGCGCTGACCCTTGTCTCGTGCGTAAGAGACGAGATACTGCCTTGTCCGCCCTTACAGGTGAACATAGCGGTGAAGGACAAGAATTATTTCAACGTGGACAAGGTGGAACTGGAAGACCGCCTGCCCGACGACCTTCCCCTGCGTGACTACGTGCCTACGCTTTATTACCGCCTGAGCCGTATCATGGAAGACGGCACGAGCCGCATGGTGGAAGAGAAAGGCGTCTTTCAGGTGGAGGGCGACGGAAAAACGCATCCCGTGACTTTCGACGAGAGCCTGCCGCACGGCACTTACGTGCTCACCGTATGGGGAGGACTGGATAATCTCGAACCGCTGACGGAGGACCGCACCTCCATTTCTTTCCATCCCGAGCATACCGAAGGGCTGGACGTTTATATGGCGAACGACACGCTGGTGTACGACGCTTACAATTACGCCTACACCACCGAGATGGAGCGCACCAAGGGAAAACTCATCATACAGGTGACGAACCTGCCCACAGCCGTACACTACTCCGACAAGACCATCACCGGGCTCTACGGAGAAATGGACTGCTGCATGTTGGCTCATGGCGATTATAGCGTGGCAGAACCTGCTTTACCGAAAGCCCGTTCCGCCGAGACTAATGAAGCAGGCATCAGTCTTGTGGACATCAAGGCTTACGCCAAAAACGGTGAAGCCGTTATCTCCTCCAGCGAGACAATCACAAAGGTAGAGGTGGTGACTATCGCGGGACAGGTCCTCTTGGCTAAACGGCCGAACTCAACCGAATGCCGTATGGCATTGGGCGAAGGCGTGAACATCGTCAAGGTGACAACGGGGAACGGCACGCAGAATTTCAAATTGGTGAAATGATTTTTTTGACCCTATATATGATCGAATCATTGACCGATGATATTCGATCAGTGTAAATCCCTGTCGGTGGACAGGATGAGGTTTACAAGGCAACGACCGGCTTGTGAAAGTAGGCGTTGCCTGTTTTTTCTCAGAATGATGCTAAAAGAAATAAATATGAAAAACGAATTATTTTTTAATGACTATCTTGGATTCAAGGTAAACAGTCGTAAGACAATGCTTCCGGAAAACCGGACAGGAAGTTTGCTGACCGGAATGATCGGTGCCGGAGAGATACCGGTCTATGCGGACTGTCTTTCTACGGGGCTTCCATCCCGTATATCAATGGAAACGATGTTCAGGGAATGGGCCATCCGGAACAAGGAGGAGGCGGTGCGCATCATCGCCTGGCTGAAAGCTGAGGGTTGTAGGGAGCTATACCGAAAGTATTATCCTTTCATTGACCCGGGCATCTCCCCGAGTGAATGTAAACAGAGGACTGCCGAAAAATATACGGACGGTTCCTGTCGGGAATCTATAATCTATCCTTTCTCACATTCCATCTATTCCTTATATTCCTGCATGAGATTTATGGAAAATCACCCAGACTTTGCGTTTACCCGAAATAATTTGCCCTCGACAGTCATCGCTTGGGACATGAGCCGCTTGATCCTGCTTGCCCGCCTTTGTTTTGATTGTGGTTATCTGACCGAAAGGCAAGCGTGGGAGCATATAATTGAGGCAGACCGGAGGGCATGGAAAAACTACACTGGCATACAAGGATTTTTCATGGGCTGTCTTTCCGGTTGTGCTTTTTCCAACGGACGGAACGAAAAATTTGACAACTGCCTGCGTACCGTGGAAAAATGGGCTTGGCTATATTCAAATAGTATTGTATGAACGGACAATAAAATAACATTTAATGATTTGTTTATGAGGATAGAGGATACTTCATTGCAGCAGAAAGTTATTTTGGGGTATATGATACTGATCGTAGTGATTTGTAGCATAGTTGCCATTTTGTTACATGAACGAAGCTATATGAAGGAGATAAAGACGGAAACCTCTGAAATCCGCAGGATACGCCATGATGTCAGTGCCGCACACCGTGGCATTACAGAACTTGCCACACGAGGAGAGTCCGTTATGGCATGGGAGAATGCCGATTATTGTGAATACCGCAAAAGACGTCTGAATATTGACAGCCTGTTACAGGTCTTGAAAGTAAACTGCGGGACATTTGTCCGTCCCGAGCATATAGATACGTTGCGCAGCCTGCTGGAGGACAAGGAAAAACACCTGCTGCAAATCATGGAAACTTTTGACCGGCAAGAAAAAGCGGACAGCCTTTTGGTCACCCGCTTACCAGAAGTGGTGAGGCAGGCTACCCATATTCGTACCGTGAAGCAGAGGAAAGAAGGGCTTGCCGGATTTTTGGGTGGAAAAGAGACCAGACAGCTACTTCCGTCTGCCCAAAAACTGCACACATTCAGTGGCAACTTGATAGCCATGCAAAAGGAAAGGACAGAAGCAATGGCGGCCTATACCGATAGTCTACGGAACCGTAACAGGGAACTAAACGGCAAGTTGTATTCTTTTATTACCTATCTTGATGGAAAAGCGGAAGTATCGTTCAAGCAACGGGAAGAGAAGGTGACTGAAGCATGGGAACTGTCATACAGATTGTTTTCAGTCGTAATCGTTTTCGCTTCCATTCTGTTGGTCGTTTCATTCTTAATTATAAGGCATGACATACGGAAAGAGGAAAGCGTGAAATCGCAGCTTAGAAAGATAATACGCGAGAATAAGGACCTACTGGAAATGCGCAAGCAAATCATTTTAACCGTTTCACACGACATACGCGGACCGTTGGGCAATATCAACAATTGTGCGGAACTGGCTTCGGATACTCGCGAGAAAAAGAAACGTGAAGGTTATCTGGAAAGCATCCGTCACTCCTGTCAGCACATCCTTCGTTTAGTAAACAATCTGATGGATGTATATAAAATCAACGAGACTCGTGACATACGCAATGACGTTCCTTTCCGTCTGGAAAAATTGCTTGGCAGTGTTTCGGAAGAGTATGCCCGCAAAGCCAATGACAAGGCGTTGTTGTTCAAGCGGGAACATAAGAGTTGTAGCGTTACGGTCAAGGGCGACGCTGACAAACTGGAACAGATATTGGATAATTTGCTGACGAATGCTGTGAAATTTACTCCGTCGGGTACGATAGGTTTCTGTACTGAATATACCACCGGAAAACTATTTGTGGAAATCTGCGATACGGGCATAGGTATGGACAGGGAAACGGTGGAGCGTGTCTTTCGCCCGTTCGAGCGTGCGGCACAGGAGGTAAACTCCGAAGGGTTCGGTTTGGGACTTTTCATCACCAAAGCTCTTGTAAAGGTGCTGGACGGCACCATTGATGTGAAAAGCCAGCCGGGTAAGGGGACGATGTTCCACCTTATGTTTCCTTTGCCGGAAACCACAGAGAAGGTGGAAGCGGAAGAAGTACCGTCACAAATACCGGCAGTACTTCCCAAAAGGGTGCTTGTGGTGGACGATGATACCATCTTATTGAAAATTGCCGAGGACATGCTTGGACGCAATGGGGTGATATGTACAACCTGTCATAACGCAAAGGAAGCGGTCCTTGCACTCCGTAATTCGGACTACGATTTGGTGCTGACTGACATACAGATGCCAGTGACTGACGGCTTTGGCCTGTTGAAATTATTCCGCAGTTCGGATATAGGTAATTCACGCACTGTTCCTGTAGCAGTGATGACGGCACGGGGAGACGGTGATTCGGGTGTGTATGTCAAGTCCGGATTTTGTGGCTATATCCATAAGCCGTTTTCCATGAAAGGGCTGTTGGCATTCATATCTTCCGTGACTACCGGTCATATTTCCGGAAAATCTTTTTTTGACTATGAGCGCCTGATGGAAAATACGGATGACCGCCGACATATGTTTGGCCTTATTGCGGAGGAATCGGAAAAAGATCTGGCCGAACTGGAATGTGCACTGGAAGGGCATGATCGTGCAATGATGCGGAAAGCTGTACATAGAATGATGCCAGTATGGGAACTCTTGGGAGCCGACGGACAATTGTCGGACTACCGGTGTGCCTTGCATGACGAGGCAGTGAGTGATGAAATATTAAAGGAGCACACACTGGAAATCATGGAACAGATAAGGACATTGATTGGTGAAGCCAATAATGAAAAGAGAAAAATAAATGATGAAAAAGACAATATTGATTGTAGAGGATAATTTGATACTCTGCGATATTTTAGAGAAGTGGCTGTTGCAAGCCGGTTATGAGGTTATTACAGCCGTGGACGAGCCTACGGCCCGCCAGAAAATCAAGATGCGGGATGTGGCACTGGTGCTGACCGATGTACGTCTGCCTAAAGGCGACGGCATCAGTCTTTTGGAATGGAGTATGGAAGAAAAACGTGATATCCCTTTCGTGGTGATGACCGAATACGCCTCCATAGCCGATGCCGTACGTGCCGTCAGGATGGGGGCAAAGGACTATCTGCCCAAACCCGTATATAAAGACGGGCTGCTGGAACTGCTTCGCGGATTGTTGAAGCTACCTGTCTCTATATGCCGGCAACAAAAAATATTGGAACGTCACAGCCCCGCAGCCCGGAAAAACGACCGGATTGTCCGACGTGTGGCAGGCTCGGATCTGCCGGTGATGATCCTCGGGCCGAACGGATGCGGAAAAGAATCCGTATCCCATGCAATTCATCAGTACAGCGCACGCAGGAACAAGCCTTTTGTAGCTGTCAATTGCGGTTGTATCTCGAAAGATCTGGCGGCCTCGGAGTTTTTCGGTCACATGAAAGGTGCGTTCACCGGTGCGTACAGGGATGTCACCGGTTATTTTGAAACGGCCCGCGGCGGTACACTCTTTCTGGATGAGATAGGCAGTATGCCCCATGAGGTTCAGGTCTTGTTGCTTCGGGTATTACAGGAAAAGGTATATACTCCGGTAGGTGACCGTAAAGAATATGAAACTGACGTGCGTATCCTCTCCGCTACGAACGAGGATATGGAACGTGCCATGCGTGAGGGGCGTTTCCGGGAAGACTTGTACCACCGGCTTGCCACATTCGAGGTCCGCCAGCCTTCACTTGCCGAATGCCCTGAGGATATTCTTCCCCTGGCCGATTTTTTCCGCAGACAGTATTCCGAAGAGATACGCATGGAAACCTCCGGATTTACCGAGGCGGCTCAAACAGCCATGCTCTCTTATTCCTGGTCCGGCAATGTACGTGAACTCGGAAACCGTGTCAGACGTGCCGTTCTTTTGGCGGAAACCCCGTTACTGACCCATAAGGATATGGGACTTGTCGGGGCTGTACGTAAAGCGGGATATGGAAAAAGGAATGCCTTATCAGATAAGCCCGACGAAAGGGAATTGATTGGTAAAATCCTGAAAGAAAGCGGAGGCAATATCAGCCGTGCTGCTGAATTGCTGGGATTGAGCCGTCCTACCTTATATAAAAGAATAGAGAAATACGGATTGAAATAGACCATTTATTCCCTTCTTACGTACACAAGCCGACAGATATCATTGGAAAATGTTTTGCAAGCATGGAGTTTCCACCGGCAGGATTGAAAACTTCCTGTCAAGGAGATTCCACTGCCATAAGAAAGGGGAAGCTGGTACATGATGATTTCATCCACCAGATTGTACCGGAAAAGCCCCTTTGCGTATTCCGCACTTTTTTCATCTTGTATTTCAGCCAGATAAACACAATCCTTGTCATACTTGTCATTCACGTCCAGCAAGTCCATCAGACCGTAATGGGGATATATGCGGAAAGTGGCTTTTTCCCGCCACTTGGGAAATCCGTACCGGGTATTTTCTTTCACCCACCATGTGAGTGTTTCGTCCCCATGGGGAAGGAACCCGTCAAGGGTTAGAGCCATAATGACTTGAATTTTTGCCATACCTTGTTCCTGTTAAAAAAGCGTGGAACCACAATACCTAAAAACAAGTGGTTTAGTCCAGTCCAATTTCTATAGAATAAACTAAACTAAACCGCTGTTTTACAATGGTATCAACAATTCCCAAGCTAAAATTTCTTTCAATTCATCTTAAGTTTTTTCGGGATATATGGGAACATTTACGGGAAATTATATACCTTTGCATCGTGATTAAAAAACGTATGCAATGAAAGTTTCCATCTATCTCAAAAAACAAGCATCATTAGATAAAGAACTCTTCCGTTCCAACCTATGCTTTCGTGTTCGCGAGAGAAGTATTGATATCAAGGTTGTATCCGAACTTGTTGTGTATGACAAGTATTGGGATACAGAAGCCTTGCAATATAAACGTACGACTATTGTTCCTGTTATAGAGCAGAAGCGTATTGCCGAACAAATTGCATCCATCATTGAAGCGATTGAGAGGACTTATACTGACAAGGCAGACAGCACCTGGCTCAAGCAGACCATAGAAGATGTGCTGCACCCTGCTATTGCATACGAACGTACTCATCCAAGTTTGCTAAAACGCATCCAGGAGTATGCCGAGAAATTTGAAGGTACAGATGGTGCCCGACAAGCTATCTTGCGTTTCGAGCGTCAGATGAAGCGTTACCAAGACTATCATCGTGAGATTTTGGGAGAAGAGGATTTCACTCTATTCGTTGAGACGCTCACTATCGAACAGATGAACGACTTTCGGGAATATATCAAAAGCGAATATCTTCTCCGTGACCAATATCCCGATTTCTACGCTGGTCGTCTGTATTACAACACCAAACGCAAGGAACTCTCCAATACCACTATCATCAATCTGATGAATCTCTTTTGCGTTTTCCTTCGTTGGTGCAAGAAGATGCAGTATTCTAATAATGATGTCTTTGAACGTTATGGCTGTAAGGTTCCCATCTATGGCGACCCGTTCTATCTCACTCGTGAGGAAAGAAACATTCTATATGATGCCGACTTGAGTGATAATCCCAAATTGGCAACTATCAGAGATATATTTGTCTTTCACTGCTATGTAGGTTGTCGTGTTGGTGACCTTTATCGCCTTACCAAGGATAATATCATTGATGGATTTATTGAGTACACACCGCAGAAAACCAAGAAATGTCAGGCCAAGACCGTGCGTGTGCCACTACATGATAAGGCAAAGAAGATTCTTGAACGGTACAACTGTTCTAATGGAAAGCTTCTGCCATTCAAACAAGTCTATCAATACAATCTCGGCATCCGTGAACTGCTGAAGCATTGCGGAATTGCCAGAATGGTCACTATTCTTGACACACACGGCTACCAAACCGTCCAGAAACCTTTGTATGAAGTGGCAAGCAGCCATACGGCACGCAAGACATTTGTCGGCAATCTCTATAAACAGGTTCCCGATCCCAATCTCATTGCTTCCATGTCGGGACACGTTGATGGCAGTCGTGCCTTTGCACGTTATCGTAACATTGACGATGATATGAAGCGACGTTTGGTTGAGATGATAAATTAAAAACCTATAATACTATCCACGATGAAAGTTACAGCATTTATAAGAAAAACCTCGGCAAAGAATAATGTAACCGAGATGGCCCGTATATATTTCCGTGTACGTGATGTAGGAGGTGTAGACCTGAAAGCCGCCAGTGAGCTATCCATCAATCCCAACCACTGGAGTGCAGAACGTCAGGGTTACAAACCTCGCGTAGTATTGGTATCCGAACAAAAACGCATGAGTCTTGAACGTGATATACAGAACATCACACATCTTATTGCCGAGAAATATCAGCGTGGTGTGGATGGTGCCTGGCTTAAAGCTCTAATTGAAGAGTACCATCATCCCAACATCAATGCAAGAGGCGGCAACAAGCGTGAGGAGTATCATCTGTCGTATCAGATTCAGAAATATATAGACGAGACTCCGCTTGCTGCCGAAAGCCAGAAACATCATCGTGATAATCTCTGCAAAGTATTGCGCTATGAGAGATTCCGACATGAGGTGATGCATCAGCGTGGTTTCCATCTTTGTGTGGACTCAATAACCGCTGATGATATTAGAGAGTTCAAGCATTGGATACAGGAGGAACATAAGTATGTGGAAATGTATCCTCTCTTCTATCAGAACGAACCACGTCGTAAGGTTGAGCAAGTGCGTTCCGAGAATGCAATATCGGGAAGTCTTTATCGTATCCGCACCGTCATCAAATATTGTATCAAACAAGGACTGACCAAGAACAATCCGTTTGACCAATATCAGATAGCGCAACCTATCTATGGCGATCCGTTCTATCTCACATTGGAAGAACGTGACAAGGTTTACTATGCAGACCTTAGTGAATTGGGTGAGAACTATGCCGTATATCGTGACATATTCATGTTCCAATGTCTGATTGGTTGCCGTGTCAGTGACCTGAACCGACTAACCAAGGCCAATATCATTGATGGATGTGTGGAGTACATACCTCAGAAGACTAAGTTGGAAAATGCCAAGACAGTCCGTGTACCACTTAATCAAAAGGCTTTGGATATATTGAAGCGATACAAAGACTTGGAAAATGCACTGTTGCCCCGTTTTTCTGACTTCGGTTATAACAAGAAGATAAAGGAAATCCTAAAGTATGTTGGCATAGACCGCATGGTAAGAGTCATTGACCCCAAGACACGTGAAGATGTGGCCCGACCACTCTATGAGGTGGCCACTACACATACCGCCCGTAAGACCTTTATCGGCAACCTTTATAAGCAGGTAAAGGATCCGAACCTTATCGCTTCGATGTCCGGACATACAGATGGAAGCCGTGCCTTTGCCCGTTACCGTCATATTGACGATGAAATCAAGAAGGAACTTGTGAATTTATTGGATTAGGAACTTCATAACAACGATTATGGATACCACAGATAAAAAATATGCCAACTTCAAAGCCTTCAAGGAGGATTTGTTGCAATGGAAAAATGCTCATCAAGAGGAGTACGCACAGTTTGCCCGTCAGATGAACGATGGTGATGGTTTTCAGTTTGTCCGATTCTTCTATGCCGCAAACCAACAGTTGCCCGGCCTTATGAAAACTTGGCAGACCTTTTACGATGATGACACAGTGGATAACCTTTCGCAAATGTCGCTATACTTCAAAGAAAAGGCTATTCCCCAGCAGATCATAGAGCAGTTTCAGCGTCAGAGAGATGAAGTTCCTATTGTACAGACAACGACCAAATGGCCATTCCGTCTATGGCAGAATAAACAATCACATGAAAAGCCAAAGGAGCAGATAATCCTATCCGCCCCATTGGTGTTGAGCTGGCTCGTATTCGGACGCAGTTTTGAAACGATGGCAGATGCGTTGACTTCCATAGCCAATGAATCATCTGCAGGCACAATGGGTAGATTTGTATGCAGCTACACCATCAAACATATTATTGAGGCCTCAATAAAGAGTGGTTATCGTACCCATGAATCGTGGAGAGAATATGTAGAGCTACATGAATCTATAAGAAATGGCAAAATATCGTCATGGGCACTGAAATCAATCAAAACTGATGGCAACGACAAAGCAACCTCAGTTCAGCCTGCAATTATCCTAGAGGAAGAATCTAAACCCAGAGGCAGACGTGCATCACAAGAGAAATCCCTAATAGAGTATCTGAAGTGCAACAATGCGGAAGGCGTTATAGATGTTATACGGGATTTTGTCATTACACATAACACCGCCTACGGCCTTGCTCTCCCATACTATGCACTCAGCGAACTCAATCTGTTTTGTGAGTTAATCAATGCCAAAGAATATAGTATCGGACTTATCCGTGAATTTGGCGATATTGAGGGCCTGAAAAGCGAAAGTTCATGTCGTCAGGCCATAAAATGGCTGAAAGATGAAAAGCAAGTGGAGCGTGATGGCAAGATGCAGATGCTACCGCTTATAGAGAGTGATGAATACCAACGTCAGCTGCAAACACTCAAGACAAAAATTACCGAAGTCATAAATCTGGAGTCTATCAGATAAGAAACCTCACATTGAATAAATTGAATCAAATTATAGCGTTTTAGCATTGTCACAATTGTCTTTTTTGTCATGACAATTAAGACAATTTGCTATCTTTCAATACGTTGCATTTTGATTATACTTTTGCGCCGTCAGATCTTCCCAGGATTTGGCGGTGCTTCTTTTTATATGCCATCAAAAGGATGCATCGGGAACAAGAGTGATGGCTAATGAATAATATCTAAGTCATATAATTTATGTTATCGATTGAATCATTGGTCGCATCGGGTGCTAACGTAAAACTGGAGATTTCGCCCTCAGACCTTAAAATGTTTGCCGAGTCCATAGTGGAAAGAACTATAGAGGCTCAAAAACAAGAGTTGATGGAACAGGCTGAACAGAACGAGGAGACTTATCTGAACACTCGTGAAGTCAAGCAACTGCTCAAGGTCTGTGATGGTACGCTAAACCTATGGGCGAAGCGTGGCTACTTGGTGCCCATTAAGGTAGGGAACAAGAATATGTATGCCAAATCTGACATCAGACGCGTTCAGACGGGGAATAAATGTGAGAGTGTTGCATCGTATTTGAAAAGAAAGGAGAAGTAGCCATGAACATATCACAAACTGATATTTGCAACAGGGTGCTGTCCGAAGCCAATGGGATTCCTGAGTCGGGTTTCCCATTGGAGTGCTTCCCTGCAAAAGTACAATCCATCATATTGGATATGGTAAGTCATGAGAACTACAAGGTGGAATACATCGCTACATCTATGCTCTCCGCTGTTGCTACAGCCCTCGGGAATAGTTATCGCATCCATATCAAGGGTGGATGGAATAGCAACTCTGCACTCTACATCATCCTTGTCGGAAGACCGGGACTAGGAAAGACACCGCCTTTGGAAGCAGCATTCAAGCCTATACGCAAGAGAGATAATGAGCTATTGGAGAAGTTCAAATCCGAAATGGCAGCGTATCAAGCGGAAAAGGAGAAAAAAGGGAAAGGAAAAAATAAAGAATTAGAGAAACCCACATTGTCACGCACCATTGTATCGGACTTCACACCTGAAGCATTGATGCTCTCCCATTATAATACACCTCGTGGCATCGTCATCCTTGTCGATGAGATAATGGGAATGTTCAACTCTGCCAACCGATATAATAACGGTCAGCTAATAGAACAACTCCTCACGGCATGGAGCGGAGGAGCCATTGATGTGGTAAGAGTAGGTAACCAAATGCCTATTCATATAGAGGACCCGTGTATCAATATGATCGGTACGACACAGCCGATGCGTATGTTTGAACTCTTCAAAAAGGGATATGAGGAGAATGGTTTTCTGGACAGAATTCTTTTTGTTATGCCCATATCTCAGAAGATACCCCGATGGCAATTGAGTGATGATGCACCTAACGGCAATAAGTCCTCATCCTTTTATAGGTGGGAAGAAATCTTGAATAAGATACTATCCCTTGAGTATGATGTAAACCCAGAGACAGAGCTACCAGTATCTCACCAGGTAACGATGGATGGCGAAGCACGAAGGATATTCTATGAATGGTGCAACCAGACCATTGACCATTCAAACTCTATTCAGGATGAAAGGCTTGTTGAATCGCGTCCGATGAAGCACTTCGTACATGTAGCACGCCTTGCCTTGATTATACAGGCCCTGCGCTATGCTTGTGGCGAGAGCAATCTTCAGAATGTAGATTCGGTTTCTGTCAATGCTGCCATTAAGTTAAATGACTATTTCGAGGATTCCTATCAGCGTATACGACATTTCTTGTCCGTGGAATCTTGCGAGGAACCTCAAATGGAACTTCTTAACCTGCTTGAAGACTCCTTTACTACAGCTCAAGCTATCGAGATTGGCAAACAGTTACACGTAACCGAGCGTACCGTAATGAACTATCTGAAGGGCCTTGAAAAGAATCGGCTCATCCATAAAGTCAAGCAGGGCAACTACGAAAAGCGAACACTTGAACGGAGAAACTGCAACAAATAATCATCAGATGCAGCTTTCAGTTCTTTCAGTTTTTCAGAAATCGGGTGAAAAGATAGCTCCGAAACTGCAAAACTGAAGAAACTGCAAACTGAAATCACGCTTCAAAACTTTCAGCAACATGAATAAGTACAAATTCCATTTGGAAAAATATCATACGGGCAGTAAGACTACTTGCCCCAAATGTGAGCGCAAAGCCTGTTTTACTCGTTACGTTGATGAAGAGAATGAGATTTCTTTTCCGTCTCACGTGGGCAAATGCGACCACGAGAACAGTTGTGGATACCATTTTACCCCAAAGGACTATTTCAAGGATAATCCTCAGGTTACTGTGTCAGAATTTTCAGCCAAGCCAAGAGAACAATGTGTTATGCAGGACGTACCTCCTTCATTCATAGATACTGAGATTGTGCAGCAATCACAGAAACTATATGAATCAAACCCTTTATACACTTTTCTGGTACGCACTATCGGCAAGGAGGGGACAAATAAGTTGTTTTCACTCTACAAAGTGGGTACATCCAGAAAATGGAATGGTGCCACGGTCTTTTGGCAGATAGACACTTCGGAGAAAGTCCGTAGCGGCAAGATAATGCTTTATGATGCCAATACGGGACGAAGAGTAAAGGAACCGCATGCCCATGTATGTTGGGTACACTCCGAACTGAAGAAGCAGAGATTCAAACTGCAACAATGCTTCTTTGGCGAGCACCTGCTGCCTCTTTATCCTGACAAAAGGGTCTTTGTTGTTGAGAGTGAGAAAACAGCCATCATCGCAGCACATTTCATTACCGATGGGTTATGGATCGCCACGGGAGGTAAGAATGGATGTTTCAATGCACAAGCAGTTAAGGTTCTCGCTGGCAGGGATGTGATTCTGATGCCCGACCTTGGAGCGACCTCCGAGTGGCAGGAGAAAGTTTCTATGCTTCGTCCTATATGCCGCAGTGTCAGCGTCAGCTCCGTGCTTGAAGATGTGGCAACTGATGAGCAGCGCAAGCAAGGGCTTGACATTGCAGACTTCTTATTGATGAAAGATACTCCGCAGATGATACTGCAACGGATGATTGACAAGAATCCTGTATTGCAAAGGCTCATCGACGAACTGGATTTGGTTCTAGTGGATGAGTCATAATAGGCAGTAGAATCCTTCAGGGAAAAGGCTTTATAAAATGCCGTAGCTTATTAGGGCATTTTCTTCTCTTCCACTCGTGATGTGGCAGAATGAAAAAGTCCCTATAAGTTTTTGAGGATACCTGCTACACAAATAGCGGTATTATGATTACGGCATTTTATAGAACAATCGTTTAACTAACAAACAATCAAAATGAGTAATATTCAATATGCAGTATGCCACCTGCAACGTGGCAGTGGTAGTGACAGCGGTATGTCATGCCACATAGAGAGAAAGGATGCAAAGGGTAAAACATATGTGCCGGATAATGCCGATGCAAAGCGGACACATCTGAACCAGGAACTAATAAAATTTCCACAAGGAGTTGCCAACAGAACCGAGGCTATTCAGTATCGTATAGACTACGCAGGTCTGCACCGAAAGGTCGGTAAGAATCAGACTAAAGCTATACGTATCATCTTGACTGGGACACACGAGCAGATGATGAAGCTTCAGCGTGAAGGTAAACTTGACCAATGGATTAAGGCCAACCTATCATGGCTCAAAGATACATTCGGTGAAGAGAATCTAGTATCGTGTGTGCTGCACATGGATGAAAAGACACCCCATCTTCATGCCACCATTATACCCATCGTGACCACAGAACGCAGACGCAAGGAGCGTGAGGGTGATAAGAAATATGAAACTAAGAGTGGTCCACGATTATCCGCAGATGACGTAATGTCTCGTGGCAAGCTGTTCCAATATCAGAATACCTATGCCGTTGCAATGAAACCATTTGGATTGCAACGTGGTGTGGTGGGTTCTACGGCCCGACATAAGACTAATGGTCAGTACTATCGTGAGCAGATGTTGAAATACGAATATGACATAGAGAGATTGCAGACAGAAGTTGAAAAGGCGCGTGAAGGACGTTCAAAGATATTGTCATTCTTCGGTACGGGAGAGCTGGCCGAAGCAAAGAAAAAGCTCTCGGACAAGGACAAGCAGATAGAAAAGTTACAGCAACGCATAGCTCAATTAGCACAGGAACTGCTGCAACTAAAGGAGCAACATAAGGCCGAACTAGCGAAATATCGCAATGGTTACATGGTGGAGATTGACAAGGCAATCAAACGGGCTGAAGTTGCCGAGCGAAAGCTCATTGTTCACGAAGCTACCATAGAAAAGCAGAAGCAGCGTATTGACACACTTGACAGAAAGGCCAATCCGCATCGATATCGCCTGTCATCGGGTGCAACGCTCTCAGGTATTCGCATGTCGCCTCGCCATTCAAACATACCAAGCCTTTGCATTCAAACTAAGGTGGAAAATGAGACCTTTGAGGATGCGAAGTATTTCGAGTGGTACAATCCTGTTATACAAAAGTATCTGAATGGTGAACTTACCGAATATGAACTGGTCAATGAAATCTTTGAGCCGTTTGAGCAAGTGAGCCAGGTTCAAGCCCAACTGCTTGGTGCTACATTTGAGATGCTTTCAGGTGGTCCAGCACAGACTCATGTTGGCACAGGTGGCGGTGGTTCATCATCGGATATGCCCTGGGGAGAGAAGAAGAATGATAATAATCTGACTACCTCTAGACGAAAACGGTAACTTTGGTCGCTAACGAATAAGGAAACTAACTTTTTTACAAGAGAATTGCAGATTTTCGGATATTTCTTCGTGAATCTGCAAATCCTTTTATATATTTATGTCCAAATATTGACAATTCAAATAAGTTACAACAAATAGAAATGTGATTATGTTTTTAGATTTCATTGTAGATATAGCAGAAGTTGGTAATCAAGTTACTATTAGAACTAGTACCGAGACAATTGAGGGCGCAATTGTAAAATTGTCGAAAGAACTTATAGCCATTCAAAAAATAGATGGTTCTGTTATTATAAAAAAAGATTCTGATATTTCACATGTTGAGATTCATCCTACAGTGACAAATGAAATTGGAGGGAAAATGCAAACTAACGTTTCAAATAGCAATGTAAGGTCCGGTATGACTTTAATCAAAAACGACAAGGTAGAATCTTTTACTTGTCATATTTGTGGCAAGAGCAAAACTTCAAAAAAATATGCTATCGAAGTAAACAATCCAAATTCCAGAATATGCAATTCATGCTATGGATGGACTTTGGCGAGATTAGAAAACAAATAGTATGTATTTAGATTTTATTTTAGATATAGCTAAAGTAGGAGATATTATCAATATCACTACTAAAGAACAAACCATAGAAGGTGAAATAATGAAAATTTCATCTTCCTTAATTGCCATTAAAAAGACAAATGGCGCAGTCGTTTTTTGTAAAGATGAGGACATCATTGACCTGAAATTAAAAGCTACAGATAAATCAAGCAAAGAGGTCAAAGGCTCAAATGACTCTACTACTAATGATAGAACGAGTGTTGCTCCGATCACATCTACCCCCAAAGACGAACATCCTTCCAAGCCAAAACAAGCATTTGTTACAATCGGAAAATACGAGTCTAGTTGGGATCAAATAGACAGGAACAATCTAGTTTCTATCGTTTCTGAAATACAAAATTCACTGACGGTAACTGAAAAAAACACAATAGTTGCCTCGAATGCAAATGTGAATGAAGTAATTCGACGCTCATTTCGTGTAAGTACAGATGAACAACCTAAGTTGTCTGTCAATACATATACGATTATTGAGACTTCGTTAATGCAGGATCTTCTGCACTTTTCTATCGGAGACAGTTTACCAGTTGTAATATATTATCATCAGACTCCGCAGTTTGAAGTTAAAGGAGTATATCTAACCCTATCCCCAAACACTATTATTGGATATGTAGATTTGCTTAAGCAAGCAATTAGTGAAGGACATTATCGTCAAGCAAAAGCTCTTTGTTATTTCTTACGTTCTCAATCCATGGGGCAACAAGCACTTTGGAAAATTGGCAAATTGATCCAAGCGATGAAATGTGTCAATGCCTTTATCAAAGAAAAACAAGAAAGCATAAAGTCTGCGACTAAGATTCCTAAGGGATATAAGGAAATTGAAAAACAACTGAATGAACTAATCAGGAATGGAGAGCACGCGACCGCAATATCTACCATTGATGAAATATTAGATCAAACTTTAGTTGATAATAAATACAAAAGTAGCTTGCTCCTTAGAAAGGCACAAGCATATTCCTCTATAACAGATTATAAAAACGCTCAATTAGCCTATTCTTCATTGATAGAGTTTATCGAGTCTGTAGGAGGTGAGCCTAAGAACTTAAGTCATTTATATACAGAATTAGCCCGTTTACAAGCAATGGATAAAACAGACTTAAGTGACGCACAAAAATCTGTTGAAAAAGCATTGCGATATAATCCGCAAAACAAATATGCGGCAACACTGCTTGATCAAATCAAAACAGGTTCTTTATCCTCTGTTTCTATTGAAAGTTCATCAAGTTCAGTCTCAGACAATTCTGAAGATGATAAAGAATTAATGCTTGAAATAGACGATTCCGCATTAACTATCAGTAAAATGATTGATATTGATATAAAAGAACATAAGTTTAATCATGATCTAATCATATCTAATGGTGGAGTTCCGTCACCTTCAATTGCACAGTCTATTCTTGAAGAAGCAAAATCGTATAAAGGAACCGATCTAGGCGAAAGATACCCAATTTACCTAGAAGCCGCAAAAGCCTTCAGCGAGCTTCCTGTTGGTAGTTATGATTTGTCAAATTACATGGAGTCTGTTGCCTTTTATGCAGTCTATAAAGCTAATTTTCTTTTTAATCAGTTTAATAATGACATAAAATCGTCTAAACATTCAAATATACTATATCTAAAACGACTAAAAGATAGTGCTTGTAGTTATTACATTGAATCACTTAATTTGTTATCAAATACTAATACAAACATGTTAAGCATGATTCTTTGTAATTATATCAAATTGAATGTGGCGATTAGCAATTTTGAGAACAACCTTGAAGTTGATTTAACTGGAAATTTCAACAAGATATTTCTATCTTGTATCAACAGTCATAACCAAGCCGTCAATGATATTTTGTGGAAAACAATTATTGAAGTTGGATCCGCAAGTTCTAAAGCCTGGAATGAATTATGGTTTAACAGATGGAAAGGAGAATGGAGACGTGAGTTCCATAATGCATTAAAGGACAACACAAAACGTCCCGACATATACAACATAATTAATAGAATTAATGGAACAAACATTGAGACTAGCTTATCACCTGGAGTCTTTCTAAAAAAATCTTTATCATACAGACAAGAAAGGAATGTAAACTTCGCCAATTCGTTGTCAACCGTAGTAAAAGAAGAACTAAACATTCATCTTTTGTCTTCAATCCAAGAGAAATGGGATGTCGTTTCAAAATTAAGCGATCTTCTCAATGAAACAGAAACAGAATCAAAAATTGCAGCTGACAAGATTTTATTAATTCTAAGTCCTTACATTAATAGAAACCAAGTAGAAAGAACTAATTTATTAATTCAAGTACAAAGAATCATTGATGAACAGCTTGTTTTTATCAATGATAACACAACGTATTATGGAAGGACTTTTTTCTTTCCACTCTTAAGTAAGTGGAAAAGAGTAGTAATGAATGCTCTTGAAAAGAAAATCGCCGACACAATGCCACAGCTGGTTGTATTAGCTGACCCTCCGTATATAGTTGATCTTGACGGTTCCAAAGTAGTCAATCTACTCATCAAAAATAAAGGTGAAAGTACGGCAGAAGGATGCATTATGATTCCAAATGTAATTAACCTCACAACTGGCGCATCAATTAAAGGCAAGAATACTTACAAGAATGAAATTCCATCTGGTAATAATTTGGAGGTACCAATGAAATTACCTCCAGCAATGAACGAGGTTGAATCTATCAAGTTGGTAATGTCAATAAGTGCGATTTATCAAGGAAAGGAACTTCCATCTACGGAGTTTGAATTCACTCTGGAGAAAGAACCGGAATCAACTTTGAAATACGAAGATATTCCATGGAATGATGGACCTATTCCTGTAGAGCAAATGTTTAAGGGCAGAAAACAAATACTTGAAATGTTGACTAAACACTATACGTCAATAGAAAGAGATAAGCCCTATATATTATACGGATTAACCAGGACAGGAAAAAGTTCAATATTAAAATATCTTAGAAACGCACTTGATAAGAAACAAATTACTATATCTGGTGAAAAATATTGTATTGCAACTTTTTACTGGGATTTATCACAAGCATCCAGCTTCGGAAATGCTCATGATATGTGGGAGTACTTGTTGTTTGACCAATTCAACGAGTACCTTGAACCATATATCGGAGCAGAAGGATATAAAGAATTAAATATGCCAGAGAGGCCTAGGGCAAAGGAACTCAATAATGCCTTGACGTTCTTACAGAAGAAGCATATTTACCCTATATTCTTTGTTGATGAGTTTTCTTTCATCAAGGTAATGATGGATAATTCAGTAGTAAACCCTGCTTTCTTGCACACATTAAGACAATTTTCATTTGAGGCAAAAGCGGGTTTCATATATGCAGGAACATATGATGTAGATGCATTGCTTGAAGATCCGAAATATGGAATTCAAGGGCAGTTGGTAGGTTGTAAAAAAGAACAAATCAGTGAGATTGACAAAGATTCTGCAGAGGAATTGATCCAAGTACTAGGAGATAAACTAGTCTTTACAAAGGAAGCTGTAGATCATATTCATCGACTATCTGGCGATGTACCTTATTTTGTCCAAATGATTTGCAAATATTGTGGTTTTTATGCAGTTGAAAATAAAAGATCTATAATTGGCTACCCCGAACTAGAACATGTAATCAAAATTTTGACTGGTGAAATTTCTCCTTCAGAAAACTCATTAGTCAAAACTCTTCCGGACAATGTATTCCAAAACAACATGTTTAGTCCAGCAGACCCTAAAGAAGTAAACGTATTGATAACAAGCATCGTTCATTTTAACAGGGAGAACAAAGAACATCCAAGAGGTGTAAGTATGGTTGAGTTGCAGGAATTATGGGCAGCCAAAAGAGTCTCTGCGTTTACAGCAAAACTTGCAGATTCTATAGAACTTTTGACAAAGAAGAGAGTCTTAAAGGATGCTCTAGATGAAGATCTTCCTGTTTATACAATAACTGTAGATCTATTTAGAAGATGGTGGAGCATCCATCATCCTGATATAACTGTAGAGATTGGTACCATAATGTAATTATATTCGCTCAAATTAAAATAATTATGAACATCATACCTTTTCAAGTTAAGGACATATCGAATCCTAAAGAGCTTTTTGGCAGAGAAAAACTGCTCGATAATCTCATTGTTGCCGCAAAATTAAAACAAAACACCAATATTATTGGGGCAAGACGATTCGGCAAAACCTGTGTATTAAAGACCGTCTGCACTCTACTGAAAGAAAAGGAAAACATATCAGTTTATCCCGTTTATATAGATATAAAGACATCTGACATAAAAGGAACAGATGCCGTATATCGTCATATGATAGGCATATTAGTTGAATCATTATATAATGATGGTTTATTTACAGAACCAGAAAAATTCGGTAGTGTAGAGATCACTCCATGTGATGATTGGACAGAAATTGCTGAAAAGCTTGAATCTCTCTCAAGCACTAGAATACAATCTGTTTTTCAAAGACTAGTATATTGGCTTTCTGATTTATTAGACAGAACGATACTCTTCATGATTGATGAGTATGAATATCTCTTCAAATATGCTTTAGACTCAACATCTGGATTTATGAAGATGAGAACCATGAGTAGTGATACATTACCTAATGGCTCACGACCTTTCTGTTTTTGGCTTACAGGTGCAACACCTTGGAATCAATTAATAAGTGAAGTTCCTGGTTCTGGTGAAGCAAATACGATTTCGGGTTATGAGTATGTAACACCTTTATCAAAAGAAGCATTTCTGTCTATGTGGGAGAATGAATGCAAATTAGTAGAAGATACAAAATTGCGTGAGACTCTACTTAAAAACAAAGAATTTGCCTACGAAAAATCAGGAGGAGTACCATTCTACGGCAAAAACGTAATTGGTTCATATATATACAAAAATAATGAACTTCCTGATTATACAATATGCCAAGGTTATTTCCAAGAGCTTACAAATAAAGCATTAAATACAGGGGAATATTCAATATTAAAAGACCTGGCAATTGCACCTCGTAAAGTTCCTAATTCTAATAATTTTGAAAGTCTTAAGAATAAAGGTATTATATCCTTGAAATCAAAAGATTTGTATCATTTGCCTATTGGCTTCTTAAAGGACTTTATTATTGGAGAACTTTCCGACAAGAAGACTCCAAGCATTCCGGAAACATACAACTTAATGAAGTCAATTACAGACCTCATAGAATTGATAAACAAACAAAGAATCAATTATAAGAAAAAAGTCGTATTTACACCAGTAATAGACGGAGATTCTTTAGCTGATGACTTACGTACACCATGCTATACAAAGGATCAATTATCTGATTTTGCTTCTGCTCTCTATAAATATTACTACGAAAGGCT
>OGWS01000448.1_pt1 | contig 43375 bp, 39 predicted proteins | sample 1576111 | NCBI WGS metagenome assembly OGWS01 (sample SAMEA3541534, study PRJEB24748) | human gut metagenome | biome: human gut; feature: human-associated habitat; material: faeces | place: China | collected 2012
CTGCGATAATTTGCGTTAATCTGCGTTTTATTATTCATTATGACACACCTTCACTAATTTAAGGTTCTTGGAGTACTTCGATGATGAGTCTTACTTGTGCGGGAGTGTAGTATCTGCTGCGTGGATTCATGCCGGTGGCCAGGAGTCGTTCTTTTAGTCCGGGTGCAGCTTCGATCCATTCGTTGAATCGGTCTACTGCGCTTTGTTGCAGGATATTGGGGAGATATAACGAGGCGAGTTCGCCTTTCCCATAGGTGCGGTATTGAAATGTTTTTTCTTCTTCTTGTTCGGGGAGAATCTTGTTTTTTGTTTTCATTTATAGTTGTGTTTTGGGGTTACTGTATTTGAAGTAAAGTTACTCATTTTTAGTGGGATAGGCAAACTTTGAGAGCAGATGTTCGGGTGTATTTATAAAAAAATTGATAATAATAGAATGCCGATTCTTGAAATTTATTGTATCTTTGTTTATGTTTCACGTTAAAAGCATAGAAAGAGGATGAAAGGAACATTCAGACGCTATCCGATAGGGATACAGAACTTCGAAGATTTACGCAATAATAATTGTGTGTATATTGATAAGACAGAATTGATCTATCATTTGGCTAATTCGACTAAGGCTTGCTTTCTTAGCCGTCCCCGACGCTTTGGAAAGAGTCTGTTAGTTTCCACTCTTGAAGCTTATTTTTCTGGTAAAAAAGACCTGTTCAAGGGGCTGATGATGGAACAGTTGGAGAAAGACTGGACGGTTTATCCCGTGTTACATATTGATTTCAGTATCAGTAAGTATATGGATGCGGGAATGCTGCGCTCTGCTATCAACAATCGCCTGGTGGAATGGGAACGGATTTACGGATGCGACACGAGCGAAGACACTTTCAGTCTTCGCCTGAAAGGTATTATAAAACGTGCTTACGAGCAGAGCGGGCGTCAGGTTGTGTTACTTGTAGACGAATATGACTCTCCTATGTTGGATAGCAACAATAATGAGGAGTTGCAGGCTGAAATACGTGGCATCATGCGCGACTTTTTCAGTCCATTAAAGGCGCAAGGAGAATATCTTCGTTTTCTCTTTCTGACCGGTATCAGTAAATTTAGTCAGATGAGCATCTTTAGTGAATTGAACAATCTTCAGAACATAAGTATGCAAGATGCTTATAGTGCCATTTGCGGTATAACGGAAAATGAATTGCGCACGCAGTTGGAAGAAGATATAAGAAGGATGGCCGAGGCGAACAGTGAAACATATGATGAAGCCTGTATACATTTGAAGCAACAGTATGATGGGTATCATTTCAGTAAGAAATGTGAGGATGTGTACAATCCGTTTAGCTTGTTTAATGCATTTGCGCAGAAAAGTTATGAGAATTTCTGGTTCTCTACCGGTACTCCCACTTTCTTAATAGACATCTTGCAGCAAAGCGATTTCGATATCCGTCAACTGGATGGCATTTCGGCTACTGCCGAGCAGTTTGATGCACCCACTAATGTCATTACAGATCCGCTTCCGGTGCTTTACCAAAGCGGTTATCTCACTATCAAAGAGTATGATCGGGATTTTCAGATCTATACGTTGGCTTATCCTAACAAAGAAGTCCGTAAAGGCTTTATCGAATCATTAATGCCGGCTTATGTACATTTGCCTGCTCGTGAGAATACATTTTATGTAGTATCGTTTATCAAAGACTTACGGGTCGGTAATCTGGAGCAATGTATGGAGCGGATCAAATCATTTTTCGCCTCTATCCCCAATGATATGAATAATAAGGAGGAGAAACATTATCAGACCATCTTCTACTTGCTGTTCCGGCTGATGGGGCAATATGTGGATGCAGAAGTAAAGAGCGCTATTGGCAGGGCTGATGTCGTGATAAAGATGCAGGATGCTATCTATGTGTTCGAATTCAAAGTAGACGGTACTCCTGAAGAAGCGTTGGCGCAGATCAATAGTAAGCAGTATGCGATTCCTTATCAGGCAGATCATCGAAAAGTCGTTAAAGTGGGAGTTAATTTCGACAGTAGTATGCGAACTATTGGAGAATGGATCATTGAAAACTAGGGGATAATCCTAATATATTCCGGTATAATCCGTTTTAATCCGGCATAATCCGGTGTAGTCCGTTGTAATCCGGTGGTTGCTGTTCTGTTGTCGTATCTTTGTTTCACCAACAGAAAAGGAGAATGTACTTCTTTTCGTAGAAACAATTTTTAAATATGGCAACAGTTACAGTTGTGCGCTACAAGCGCAGAAAACGGCTCGGTGATGATAAATCACCGATGATGTATCTTCTCAAGCCCAAGGCTGGGGAGTCGAAAATCTATTCAATCGATTCACTGGCACAGGAAATCGAATCTATCGGGTCGCTTTCGGTGGAAGACGTGTCGCACGTTATGAAATCCTTTGTCCGTGCGATGAAAAAAGTGCTTGTGGCAGGAAATAAGGTGAAAGTGGATGGGCTGGGTATTTTTTATACCACGCTGACCTGTCCGGGTGTGGAACAGGAAAAGGATTGTACGGTGAAAAATATCACTCGCATCAATCTTCGTTTCAAAGTCGACAACTCATTGCGTCTTGCCAATGACAGCACGGCAACTACCCGTGGCGGGGATAATAACATGATGTTCGAATTGTATACGGATAAGAAATCCGCTGCTGGGGATGGCGGTGGCGGCTCTGGTGACGACGGTGAGGGAGACGGAGGTTCCGGTGGTGGAGAAGCTCCGGATCCGGCAGCATAAATTGCTGGGATTGACTCTGTTCTCAATTTATTAATTTATCGTCTCAATCTGTTAAAATGTTAGATAAAATCATCGAAATCATTATGACGATTCTGCCCTTTCTGGGCAGTAGTCGCAAGAAACGCCAGATGATGGCGCAAGAAGTGAAAGAGTTCAGCGAACTGGTGAAAGATCAATATACTTTTCTGATGCAGCAGTTGGAGAAAGTGTTGAAAGATTATTTCGACCTTAGTTCGAAAGTGAAAGAAATGCACGCGGAGATCTTCTCGTTGAGAGGACAGCTGACGCAGGCTGCGGCGCTGCAGTGTAGCAGCAAGGAATGTGTGCAGCGAGTACAGATGGTTGCTGAAACGGAGGGATGAGTTTATGCGAACCATCAACTTGATTGTGATCCACTGTTCCGCCTCAAGGGCGGACAGGGATTTTACGGAAGACGATTTGGAAATCTGTCATCGTCGGCGTGGTTTCAACGGGACGGGGTATCATTTTTATATCCGCAAAAATGGAGATATAAAGACTACCCGCGAGATTGAACGAATCGGTGCACATGCAAAGGGATACAATGCTCATTCAATAGGTATCTGCTATGAGGGAGGACTCGACTCCATGGTCGCCCTGCCGATACTCGCACCGAATGGCAGATTCATTCAATGCACGTATTGATCCTTACGCTCTTGCGCGATTATCCCGGCTGCCGGTTGTGCGGACATCGGGATCTAAGTCCGGACCTGAATGGAAACGGAGAGATCGAACCCGAAGAGTGGATTAAGGCTTGTCCGTGTTTCGAGGTGAAAAAAGAATGGAACTGATCACTGAAGAATGTCATAATAGACTTCTGTGACCTGCTGTGATACGCGTCGGCTGTCGAAACGTTCCTGAATGACAGACATAGCTGCGTTTCCATAACTTTCTATCCATTCCGGATGATGGAGATATGTCAAATAACATTCCGCTAATTCCTCCGGTTGACCGAAATCTGCAATCAATCCGCTTTCCTGATGTGTGATTACTTCTCTGGTACCGTCTGTAGGGGTCACTACCAATGCTTTTTTCATAGCCATCGCTTCGAGCAATGCAATGGAAAGCCCTTCCCATAAACTTGGTAGACAGAAAACATCGATAGCGTGCAATACATCCGGCACATCATTACGAAATGGTGAGGTCCGGATGTATTTTTCTATTCCGTTTTGCCGGATTGCTTCCTTGGTCTCTTCTTCCATGTCGCCTTCTCCTACCAACAATGCTTTGATTCTGGCATCTTTTTGGTGAGCGAGAGCAATGCTTTTCACGAAATCCAACGGTGCTTTCTGGAGAGTGATCCTACTGACGAAGCCTATCACGAAATCATCCTCTGTAAATCCGAATACCTTACGTAGGTCTTTGCGGTTTTCATCCGGATTGAATCGTTTCAAGTTGATACCATTTTCTATCACGAGTGCATTTTTCAGTCCGAAAGTTTCCTGTCCGGTAATCCGGTTACTTTCGGATACACAGATGACTTCTCGGCTTAATTTACAGATGATTTTTTCGCTCCACGCCCGGAGACTTTTGATTAGAAACGACTGGTCTTGATGAAAGCTCCATCCATGCACGGTGTACACCATCGGAATATGTAACTTTCGGGCAATAAACGCGACATTGGAGGCCGCACGACTTCCGTGAGCGTGAATGAGTTGTATGTTCTCATCGAATATCAACTTTTTGATTCGTTTTGTGATACGTATGTCAAAAGGATGTGAGGTGTTAATGACGTAACATTTAACACCTCTTTGAGTGAGTTCGTCAATCATTTGTCCGCCTGTGAACGCTAGTACAATGGGATTGACGCGTTTGTCAAACCCTGCTATGAGGTCAAGCAGATGGGATTCTCCGCCACCCACTTGGCCTTGTCTGATTACTTCTAATACATTAATGGTCATGTTCGGTATGTACAAATTTTTTGTTTACTCCTTTTAGCTTGAAAAGATTACTTACAATGCCTGCCAGCAGCGAGGGAAGTTGAAGGATGGCCCGTAGCAGTCGTTTGTTGAGCATACGCTGTGGAATTGCCGTAAACAATGCCAGAAAGAGGGAAAAAGACAATATCCACCATTTGAGACTCAAGTGCGGATGGACAATCGTAAATATGATTGTGAAGAAAAATGTGCAGAAAATCAGTATGATACGTGGTAGAAGCGTCCATTGGAAGACCTTGTCGCAGTAATTGATATTACCGCGAAGCAGCTCTCCGGGAAAAGAGGGGAGTGCCCGGCTTAACGAATCGAATTGAGCAGCGATCCAACGTTTACGCTGGTTTTTGATCACTTCTTTCTTTTGTGTCTTTTCATCTTTTACGTGGACGTGTTCCAGATATTCGATATGGATGCGCTGTTTAAGTAGCAGCGATTCCAGTTCTTTGTCTTCTCCTGCAGTCTCTAGTTGATGTACATGTTGGCGGAACCATTGCGCTTCCAGTGCCATGCCGGAGCCGATGAGGGCGGAAGACAGTCCGAGAGCGATATGACCGCTACGAAATATGGAGTTATTGATTTCTTCACTGGCGGCATCGAGAATGGCGACATCTGTATTCATATTTTTGGCGGTACGATGTGTCTGAATGGCTTTTTCACCTGCTTGGAAGGCACGGTTGATTTCGGATAAGAAATCCGGGTTTGTGGTATTGTCTGCGTCCATGATAACAATCATCTCGTAGGGAGTGCCGGTAGTGGCTTTCATGGCAAGATTCATAGCTTTTGCCTTAGAACTTTCAGTGTAGTCGGCTATCAACAGACGAACTGGCAGTTGGCGTAAAGCTTCATTTGTACTTTCTTGCATCTGATCGGAGATCACGATAATGTCATAGGAATCTGCAGGATAGTCTTGTTGCAGAAAGGATTGGATGGCAGGCAGAATGACTTTGTCTTCCTTGTAGGCCGGGAATAGTACAGCAAATTTGCCACGTTTGGGAGTAGCGGGATAACTACGGTGACGGTAGAATTTGGATGCCAGGGCAAACAAAAGCAAATAGCCTGTATTGATGGCTAATATCGTGTAGAGTGCAATTTCTACGATGTATAACAAGACTGTCATAGTTGCTCTTTTTTATGGGGGATGCGAATGAATGTTGATATGCCTTTCAATGTGGCGGATAGTAGTTCGGGGTGTCCTTTCAATAGAAAGCTTATTCCATTTTTTCCGGCTGCCACAGTCATTTGGTAGGCGATAGAGAGAAGTCGTTTGCTGCCGTTAAGGTTCCGCCATGCATAGAGCAAACGGTTGCGTGTCAGATAGTAGGTGCGGAGTGCACTTAACTGTCCTGTGCTCTGACTTTCTTTATGGAAAACAGTGCAACGGGGTTCATACCATAACTCGTAACCGGCACGTGTCATGTGGGTGCACCAGTCGAGTTCTTCATAATATAGGAAGAATATTTCCGGCATCATTCCGGCTTTTTCTACCACTTCGCGTTTCACCAACATAGCTGCTCCATGTAAATAGGGGGTGGTATGAGGGGTGTCAAAGCTTCCGTTGTCCGGACATCCGAAGCCAATTCCTTCATTACGGAGCGTAATAGATGTAAGCGGAGTGTATCCTGCAAACTGTATATTACGCGGGGGAAAGGCAAAGCGTATTTTCGGTGATACACCTCCGATTTCCGGGCGACTTTCCAACCGTTCTATCAGATAGCTGATATTGTCGGACTCAATATAGGTGTCGTTGTTTATCAGGAAAAGATAGCTGCCTTTTGCTACGCGGATCCCGATATTGTTTCCACCCGAAAAGCCTTTGTTTATGTCACTGCGGATAGTGATTACCGCGGGATATAGTGCTTGTATTTTCTCTGCCTCATTTTCATGTGAGGCATTGTCTACCACTATGATTTCATAACTGACGGAATGAATCTTGTCTTGAAGTGACTCGATCAGTTCACAGGTGTCTTTAAAACCGTTGTAGCAAATGGTGATGAATGAAACTGTAGGGGCATTGTTTGTCATTTTTCTTCCTCCACTTCTTCTGGAAATGATATTTGTTTCTTTTCATTGATATTCTTATCTATATATGGAGCTGCAAAACAAAGGGCAAATCCTATATAAATAGGTAGCTGGTTAGGGTATTGCATGACATCACTTACATAGGCGGCGATGAAGAACCCTGCATCCATGCAAACCCAGGCTGCTACTAATCCCCGCAAGCTCTTGTCTCGTATTTTAAACATCAATATCCACGCGCACCAGACAAAAAGGGTACCATGAATGGCGAGATAAAGAATCAGTCCTACAATTCCTGTTTCTACCCATACGCTGATCAACCACGAGTCGGGAGGGTAGGGCATCTGTTCTTTTGAGTTGAAATTGCCAGCTTTTGAAAGTCCGATTCCATAGCCAAACGGCTTTTGGGACATTAACTCTTTTATTAATATTCGGTTCTCCACACGTACCATATAGGAGGCATCTTCAGTAGGGTGGAAAGAGGAACGCATTTTGCGGATATATTGGTTCCCGTTTCCGGCATTAGTATAGTAGAAGAAGCAAAATACGGCTATTGATACAAAAACACCTGCCAGCAAGGCTTTCCAGTTTTTGGCAATAATAGTGACCATCAGTAAGCCGCCCATGATGACGCCCATTGCTGTTCTTGTTCCGGATATTCCTACTCCATAAAGAGCGCAGATTGCGATGAGGAAAAAGTAAACGCGTTTCCATTTTGATCCTGCATAAAAAGAGGAAATGGCAAATACTACTGCTGATAGCGCAGCGTGCACTCCATAATTAGCTGCATCAGAGAAGCATGAGAAGTAACGTATACCGGACCAGATGAGATGAGTACGCCATCCTCCCAACGCATACAGGAAGTACAGGTCTTTATCACTGAAACCGTGGTTCTTCTGCCAATAACCTTTTATTGTAAATATGAGGACAAATATGGACCATACAATCAATAAGAGCTCAATATCTTTCTTTGTACGAATGACAATCGGAACTATGAAGGCGCATATTAACGGTATCAAGGCATAAGGAGTAATACCGATGTTCCATGCTTCCATTACATTATTCGGATTCAGGACTTCAAGGAGATAATAGACTAGCCAGACTATACACATATAGGTCATTATGTTTTGTCCGGGTTTCCAGTTTGTTTGCTTGTCGTTGGCTAATTGTATCAGACAGATGGTTGTAAACATCAATATGACTGCCATAGAGGCTAATCCAGTTTTGGTGTTTACAAACATTCCTGATACGATCACCGCGAATTGGGCGGCAAACAGCAAATGGAAAGTTATTATTCTATTCGTCATCCTCCTCCTCTTCTGTTGATGCTTCTTCTTTGGTTTTCTTTGTTAGGTTGAATCTTATTTTTTCTGTGAGCGACAGTTGACTAAGACGATAACCGATATTTCGCAGTATAGTGTATGGTGGAAGCTGCCCGGTGAAATCTTCAATTGCTGCCCGGGAAGCATTTGTCAAGCATATACGGAACGGAACGTCTGTTTCACCCAGTTGCAGCATGAGTTGTTCGCAAAGTTGCTTATCAATCGTTTTCCACCCACGATTTGCGGGAGCTACCAGGATGTTTGCATTTGCATCATGTAACAAAGCAGTGGGGATGTTACTTTGTGCTAAAGGAGGATAGGCGACGATCAACACATCTTCTCCCTGTAGGGTATAAAAGTCTGTGATGTTTTTGGCAAGTAAATATTGAGTGGAATCTGTGTTGAAATCTGCCCCATAGGTGATAAACCTTGCATTTAGCATACGACTTTGCATATATCCACAAATAAGATTTCCTACTTCTGCTTCTCCGGAATCTTCACAAGTGCTAAATAGGTTGATAATGTACACTCCGGGAGATTTTCGATTGGTCAGGAAACGAAGCAATGAGTTAGTTAGCTCTTTTACAGATAGCTGGACGTAGGTTTTCGTCATTCCGCCATAGCGGGAGGAATACATACTGGGAATAGCACCTATTACTTTGAAATCTGTTACACGTTTGGTGCGAGCTGCGTCACGTAATGTTTTGTCAAACATTTCTACTAGTAGTAAAAAGGCTATAATGAGTATGAAACTGCCTACACAGGCAGCCATTATGATTTGCTTTCTGTTTGTTGCTCCCGGAGAAATAGGATAGGTTGGTTCATTCAGGACCTTCAGTGTAGCAGAAGTCATCTCTAGGTTTTTCCTTCTTAATAATGCTTCATTATAACTTTGTAGAACGGTCAGGTAGTTACGTTCCGTAAAGTTGATGGTACGCTCTTTCTGTTTAATAGTGGTACCTACAGGGGCATAAAACACATAGCGGTCATTAAGTTCACGACGTGCATTTTGTACAACTAGCAGTTCCGCTTTTGCTTTTTCATTAGCCAATGTCTGTTCCAACCATTGTTCTATAATGTTCGTTCGTGAAGTCCCTTCCTTCGTGTACTTATGTCCCACATATGAATCAGTCAAATTATTCAAATCTTTTTGTAGCTCGCTCTGCTGCTTCTTTAGATTTACCAGATTGTCAGTATCTTGCTTCTTGGAGTCGGACATCGCTTCTACTTCAGCAATCTTTCCTGTGACAGTGGATACTTGACGTAACTTGTCAACAAACTCTAGATTTCTTAGTACTTGTTTGGCATTGCTATCCATATGTTTTTCTAGCTCTTCAAGCATGGCACTGCTACTGTTGTATGCGAAAAGGGCATCTTGTTCTCTTAGTTCAAATTCTTTATTAATAGCAGCTATCTCCTTGGTTTCATCAAGATAGTTGATTACACGTTTCTGTACATTGTATTTAGTTAGATCTTCTTCTTCACTGCGGAGTTTACTACCGATTCGTTTCAATTCTTCCTCAAAATATTTGATTACTTTATCCGTTTCTCCATAACGGATACGACGATACTCATCAACGAATTCATCCATTAAAATGCTTACTGTATTATATGCGATACCCGGATCGCTTGAAGCATAGCTTATATCCAGCAGGTCACTCGTCAGACGACGTTGTACTTTGATATTTTTCAAGGTGTTGTAACTGTAAAAAAGAGGATTGTAGTAGAACAACCCGTAGATATAGTTGTCTTTGTGAGGGCGCATGTACTTTTCTAGATTGGCCACTGTCTTATCTTCACTTGTTTTGTCGATTAGTGCCAATATTTCTTTTCCATGCGGACTGTTCTTTAAATGATTGTAAGTGTAATTGTAACTGGAAGGGGTGATTCCGTCTACTTCTTTAATCGGATCTCCTTTGGTAAGAACTCTGGCATACAATCTCAAGGACACTCTCTTGAGGGTACTTTCGGCTTGCATTATGCTTATCAGATTATCCATAGAATTTTGTACCATAGCCCAATCTGTGCGTTTGTCACTCTCAAGATTGTATCCCGAAGCTACTCCTGTATATAAAGTGGCTTTTACTTCGTATCCTCCAGCCATGTGACGGGTGTAATAAATAACAAATAGTGTAAAAAGGACGGTACCTACTAGTATGATCCAGAGGTGACGGAATAGAGTTCGTATAGTAGAAATGATGAAATCCATATTTAGTCTTTATTATTTTCGTATAAGGGGAGTACGTGAAATCACTTCGAGTATCATCAGGCTCTTTGTCAACTCGAATTTACTCTTTTCGTATGCTTCGCGAGCTTGGGATTGGCGCTCTTTGTCTACTGAAAGTTCTGATGATTCGATGGTTCCGTTGGCAAAATTCTTTTCGGAGATCTCATATTGTACATTGGCCAGTACCCAGCCTTCACTTCGCATTTGGAGGACTTTAATTTGTGAAGTGGCCATCGCATACAGCTCAATGATGTTCTTTTTGAGTTCGTCGTATCTCACTTCCCGCTCAAGTTCTGCGCTCCGTAGTGTGAGCTTTTGCCGACTGATACGTCCTTTGAGGTCGAATAGATCGTCTAAGGGAATACTTACACCTGCGCCTATTGTGTAGCCGTTCTGTGCTTGGGTAGAGTAGGTAAGAAAGGGGGCGACTGCCACATCTGTATAGGTGGACTCATTACCGAACATGCCGTATTGATAACTTCCCCGTAAACTAAAGAAACCCAGAAATGCCCATTTCTCTTTTTGGAGTAATTTGCGCTCTATTTTTGCTTTTACGTCCGCCACTTCATAAGTGGGGCTGTTCTTGGCATTTTCGAATAAAACGGATAGTGGAGGGAGAACTATTTTACTATAATCTTCATCACTTAGTTGAGAATAGTCAGATACTTCTTGTGCAACTACACGGGTGGTAGAGACGAATAGAAGTAATAGCCCCGAAAAAAAACATATAAATTGCTTCATAAAAAAATCCTATTATTTGCTCTTGCTGTGTTATAGCTTGCGCAAATATAAGGATTAATTTCATTTATGTGCAGTCTTTTATTATCTATTTTACAATCTTTCGTGTAAATTGTGTACAGATCGTCGCTTAAATGGTATCAGAAGGCTTCTGTCATGTTGAAGTAGAATAAATTCTGCTTGTTCACCATGTCTCTTCCGAAGTCGAGACGTACATTCATACGGGGTTGAACTTCGATACGTAATCCCAGTCCGAGGTTGGGAAGCACGCCTTCTATCTTGCCCGGAGTGGGTCCCATGAATCCGCATCCGCCCCATGCTACGTATCCTATATGACTCAACATCTTTTTTACCCAGGTGCTTTTGTCTGTATTTATCATCTGACGGTATTCGGCCATCATGACATGCGAGGACTTGTCGCGAAACTGCCCCATATAGTAACCACGAAGGTCGAAAGGGGTTCCGCTAAGCATATATTTCGTCAGAGGAACATCTCCAAATGCGTTTTTGCTTTGCACTGTCCAGGCTATCACCTTGCGACGGCCTACTGTTTTGTATTGGCGGTAGTCGATTTCCAAACGGTAAAAGTTATTATCGCTTCCGAATACCTTATTATACATCATTCCCCGGAAGTCGAGGTAGGTTCCGCTATATGCATTTGCAGGAATATCGCGTGTGTCATACGTCAGCAGGAAACCGAGCCCGGAGCTGAAATTTTTGTATCCGTGTTCTGTACCTCCTGCCGCTATATACGAGGATTCGTTAACCATTCCGGCAGCCGGTTTGGTAATTTTATCATAGTTCAAATCGACTTGGGGACCCGCGAAAATGTTGCTCTCTCCCAGACGGAACAGGAACCATGGGTTTACTTGGATGCCGCTGTAACGGTATTCGCTGGTATCTTCTCCACGTTCATAATCTTTATTAGTGGAATAGCCGATGCCATAAAAATTCTCGATTGTATTTTTATATGAGAAAGTTCCGAAGATACGGAAGCGGTCGCCTTTAAAAAAGAGTTGTGGTTTTGTCATCAGGTTCAGCCCGCCTTTGAATATCAAGGCAATGGCCACTGGCACTACCGAACGTCGTTGGGTGGTATCACTCGGATTCATCCGGAACGTCATCAAGGCACTACCGCCTACCAATACACCGAAGTCCGGTGTGTAGCTGGGACCACCTAATATGTTATAGTGCAAATTTCGTTTTGCTACACGCTGGCGGCGCAACTCGCGCTTTGAAAGGGCAGGAATGGTATCTGACGGGATGCCTTCAATATCTGTAGGAGTAGTATCACTGATAGAAGTTGTAGACCTTTGCAGTTCATCGCTCTTTACTGCCGTACTGTCAGCCGCGGCTGACATCATATTGATGGATGGAAGCATCATCAATATTCCTATTATATATTTCTTCATAATTTCTCTGTGAGGAATTCGACTGCAAAGAAAACTCTTTTATTCCGATTAGTTTTGATATTCTTAGATAATAAATCTAAAAAAGAATCGTATTTTTGCGGAATATGATGTTTTTCGATATGCTGATAAATAAAATCGCATGATTTAATCTCATACATTTAAACCGTATTTATTAGTGTATCATGATCCGTCAGCCTATTAATTAATTACTTATATCAATGAATAAACAGATTTTATCAATTTTTGTTTTATGTGCTTTTTCTTATTCTACACAAGCGCAAGAAGTGAAAGGCGGCATCAGCGACTCCATGATGCAACAAATCAAGCAGAGTTACGCAAACACTCCTACCGACAAGGCTATCCGCAATGCTATCGGTAGCAACGACATTCGTAAACTGGCTCTCAATCAGGATAACCTGAAGGGGATGGATACGCATTTCTCCATCAAAGTGCCTTCCAAAGGTATCACCGATCAGAAATCTTCCGGCCGTTGCTGGCTTTTTACAGGTTTGAATGTGATGCGTGCCAAAGCGATCGCCAAGCATGACCTCGGTTCCTTCGAATTCTCGCAAACTTATCCTTTCTTCTTCGATCAGCTGGAGAAAGCTAATCTCTTTCTGCAAGGTATTATCGACACCAGTAGTAAGCCGATGGATGATAAAATGGTGGAATGGCTCTTCCGCAATCCTTTGAGTGACGGTGGAACATTTACCGGTGTAGCCGATATCGTCAGTAAATACGGGCTTGTTCCCAAAGATGTGATGCCGGAAACCAACAGTAGTGAAAATACTTCCCGTATGGCAGGTCTGATTGCCCTGAAACTTCGTGAACAGGGGCTTCAACTGCGTGATCTCGCTGCGCAAGGTGCTAAACCTGCTGTCCTTGAGAAAACAAAAACAGAGATGTTGAGCACCATCTACCGCATGTTAGTGTTGAATCTCGGTGTTCCTCCTACTGAATTTACCTGGACTGAATATAACGCTAAGGGTGAGCCTGTGTCTACCGAAACTTACACTCCGCTTTCTTTCCTGAAAAAGTATGGTGACGAAAAACTGATTGATAATTATGTCATGTTAATGAATGATCCGAGCCGTGAATATTATAAGTGTTATGAGATAGACTACGACCGCCACCGTTACGATGGTAAAAACTGGACGTATGTCAATCTTCCCATCGAGGATATCAAAGAAATGGCTATTTCTTCTCTCAAGGATAGCACGATGATGTATTTTTCTTGCGATGTAGGTAAGTTCCTGAATTCTGACCGTGGTCTGCTGGATGTCAAAAACTACGACTACGAATCTCTTATGGGTACTTCTTTTGGCATGAACAAGAAGCAGCGCATTCAAAGTTTTGCCAGTGGCTCCAGTCACGCCATGACTCTTATGGCTGTCGATCTTGACAAAAACGGGAAACCGACGAAATGGATGGTTGAAAATAGTTGGGGCCCTGCTGCCGGTTATCAGGGGTATCTCATCATGACGGATGATTGGTTTAATGAATATATGTTTCGTCTGGTAGTAGAAACGAAATACGCATCGAAAAAAGCACTCGAAGTATTGAAACAGAAACCTATCCGACTTCCTGCCTGGGATCCCATGTTTGCCGGAGAGGAATAACCACTCTGCATAGGCCTGTATGCCGCAAGGTCTTCCGGCCTACTTTTTTCTCCGTCAAGCGAGCGCCCGTAACGGAGCGTCAAAAAGGGCAGACTGTTTGAGCGTAGCGAGTTTCTGCCCTTTAGCGAAGTGAAGGGAGCGAGTAGGAGAAAAAAGTCAGCCTTGAATTTTTCTTTGCTTCTTTCTTTTGTTTCAAGACAAAAGAAAGATGATTAATTACTTCATGGATCCCCCTACAATATCCAGCAATTCATTTGTAATCGCCTGCTGACGAGTCTTGTTGTATTGCTTCGTCAAATCCTGAATCAGCTCATTTGCGTTGTCCGTAGCCACCTGCATAGCCAGCGTACGTGCAGCATGTTCCGAAGCATTAGAGTCGACAGCGGCGGTAAAAATCTTCTGGCTCAATACAGTGGGGATTAAGCTCGCGATTAATTCCTCCGCGTTCGGTTCGATGATATAATCATTGGCAATCTCGTGCTCCTGTGCCTCTTCCTCTTTCTTTCTGTCCTCTTCGCTAACCACGTTCGTCAGATTAATGGGGAGATACGTCTCACGGAGAAGAATCTGTACCCCCATTGATTTGAAGTGATGATAGATTATTTCCACACGATCCACTTCGCCTGCTACATACATATCCATCAGTCGGTGAGCCAGTTCGGCAGCCTCCTGATACGTTGGTTTGTCGGAGAGCGTTGGAGAAACCTCCTGCGGTTTGAAACCCATCCGTTTGGCCGCTTCATCCACCTTCTTGCCTACCGGGAATATCAAGATATTATCCTGTCCTAAAGTACGGAATTCCCCGATAGTCTGCATCATCATTTTGATGACGTTGGCGTTGAAAGCACCACAAAGAGAAGTGTTCGAAGAAAAAACAACGATTGCTACACGCTTCACTTCACGCTCCTGCACATAAGGAGATTCGATAGGCAGGTCCGCGCTTAGGAAGTTAGTTAGAATCTTGTTCAACTTCTTCTGATAAGGCAACATATTCTCAATGGCTCCTTGTGCCTTGTGTAATTTGGCAGAAGCCACCATCTTCATTGCTGAAGTGATTTTTCGGGTACTCTTGACCGAATTTATTCTGGTTTTTACTTCTTTCAGTGAAGCCATAGTGATAATTAAAAATTAATAATTAAAAATTAAAGGGCGATCTGATTTATAAAAAAGCCAATTAGATAAATCAAAAAACCATTCAGATTTATTTTAAAGGCCAATCAGATAAACCAATGACCGATTAGATAAATTGTTTAGTGACCATAGCGGCAGTCTCTTCGATAGCCTTAATCACATTATCATCAATCACACCCGTTTTCAATACATCCAATACATCCTCCTGATGATTCAGTTGCAGCGATTCGATGAAGCTACGTTCAAAGTCCTGCACCTTATCCAAGGGAACATCGTGGAGCAGTCCGTGTGTACCACAGTAGAGAATAGCAATCTGCTGTTCTACGGGCATCGGGCTGTATTGAGGCTGAATCAGCAGCTGGCCGTTCTTACGTCCCTTGTCAATCGTCAATGCGGTAATCGGGTCCATGTCGCTGCTGAACTTGGAGAATGCTTCCAGTTCACGATACTGTGCCTGGTCGATCTTCAACGTTCCCGCCACTTTCTTCATAGCCTTAATCTGCGCGTTACCACCTACACGGGATACAGAGATACCGACGTTGATAGCCGGACGCGTACCCTGGTTGAACAAGTCAGTTTCGAGGAATATCTGTCCGTCGGTGATAGAAATCACGTTCGTCGGGATATAAGCCGATACGTCACCAGCCTGCGTTTCGATAATAGGCAATGCCGTGAGCGAACCACCGCCTTTGACAATTCCCTTCAGACTTTCCGGAAGATCGTTCATTTCGCGAGCCACTTCCTCCTGGCTGATAATCTTGGCAGCACGTTCCAACAAACGAGAGTGCAGATAGAAGATATCACCCGGATAAGCCTCACGACCTGACGGACGGCGAAGAATCAGAGAAACCTCACGATAAGCTACCGCCTGCTTGGAAAGGTCATCATAAACCACCAACGCATGACGACCGGTATCACGGAAATACTCGCCAATGGCAGCACCCGCAAAAGGAGCGTAATACTGCAATGCAGCCGGATCACCAGCCGTAGCAGCCACCACAATCGTGTAGTCCAGTGCTCCGTACTCACGAAGCGTATTAACGATAGAAGCAACGGTAGAACCCTTCTGACCGATAGCCACATAAATACAATATACAGGATCACCTGCCAGGAAGTTACTGCGCTGGTTGATAATCGTATCAATAGCGATGGCAGTCTTTCCCGTCTGGCGGTCGCCGATAATCAACTCACGCTGTCCGCGACCGATAGGAATCATGGCGTCTACCGCCTTCAATCCCGTCTGTAACGGTTGGTTCACAGGCTGACGGTAGATTACCCCCGGAGCTTTCCGTTCCAATGGCATATCATACAGTTCGCCGCCAATCAGCCCCTTGCCGTCGAGCGGTTCGCCCAGCGGGTCGATCACACGCCCCAGCATGCCCTCTCCTACACGGATAGAGGCGATACGTTTGGTACGCTTCACGACGAATCCCTCTTTGATCTTGTCCGTCGGACCCAACAGCACAGCACCCACGTTGTCCTCTTCGAGGTTCATCACGATTGCTTTGATACCATTGTCAAACTCCAGCAATTCATTGGCTTCGGCATTTCGCAATCCATAGATACGCACTACGCCGTCGCTCACCTGGAGCACCGTACCGATTTCGTCAAGTTGCACATTGGCGTTGATTCCTTCGAGCTGCTTGCGCAATATATCAGATACTTCGCTTACTTTTATATTTTCAGACATTATACAATTCTCCTATTCTTATCAATAAATTGTTGTTTCACTCGCTTCAACTGCGTGGCAACGCTTGCATCCAGTCGGTAGTCGTTGACATCGAAGATAAATCCGCCTTCGATCGAAGGATCTATCACCGTTTCGAGTTCCATCTGGGCGTGCAAGATATGCTCTGCTGCGGAACGAATCCGGTTTTCCGTTTCCTTATTGACGGGAACGGCTGTAATGAGCTTACCCACTCCGATATGCTTCAGCTTCCGGTAAAGATCCAGATACATCAGGCTGATAAATTGCAGATAGCCTTCACGCCTGTTTCGCAGTACCAAAGTGATAAAACGGACAAACTCTCTGGTCGATTTTCCGTCACCATCGGCAGCCGTGCAGACTAACGCCAACTTTTCCTTCGTTGTGATGACCGGATTATCAAGTGCTTCGCGCAAACCGGGCTGTTCACAAAAACTGTGCGACAGCGTCAGGAACTCCTGATATAACCTGTCCTCCAGACCTTTTTCCTGTGCATATTCAATGATGGCTTTTGCATAACGCATTGAGAGTATTCCGACTTCCATCTTCCTTAGTTCTTATTCGGGGTTAGTACTTCATCCAGCATACGGTCGATCATGCCCATCTGTGCTTCCTTGTCCTCAAGACTCTTGCGGAGCACTTTCTCGGCGATGTCCACAGAAAGCACGGCTACCTGGCGACGGATGTCGCGGATGGCTTCGTCTTTCTCTATCTGGATTTGTTGTTTCACCGCATCCAGTTCTTTTTGTGCGGCAATTTCGGCTTGTTTACGGGCCTCGTGAACAATCTTGTCACGTTCTTCCATTGCTTCCCTCAAGATGCGTCCTTGTTCTTTGTTGGCGGCAGCCACCAATGCGTCGCCTTCCTCTTTCAGTTTAGACAACTGGGCATTAGCCTCTCTCGCCACCTCCAAAGACTGGTCGATATAGGTCTTACGACCCTCCACCATCTTGATGATGACGGGGAAGCCGTATTTCGCCAATATCACGAACACAATCCCGAATGAGAGAAACATCCAGAACAGCAGGCCACTATCAGGTAATAGTAATGACATATCTTTTAATTAAAAATTAAAGACTATAAATTAAAAGCTGGGGTGGGTTCTCCCTTTTAGAGGAAGAACACCAACAGACAAACTACTACCGCCAACAGAGCCACACCTTCAATCAAGGCGGCGGCGATAATCATGTTCATACGGATGTCCCCTGATGCTTCCGGCTGGCGTGCGATTGCTTCCATTGCCGAACCACCAATCTTACCAATACCCAAACCAGCTCCGATTACTGCAAGACCTGCACCGATAGCTGCACCTAATTTACTAACTCCTACTGCTGCTGCAGTGGCTTGTAACAATACTGATAGTAACATAATTTTCAGTTTTAAAATGGTTTATATTTTCTCTTGTTTATTATTTAATCATTCATTCCGCGCGTTTATTCCGTATTCTTTTTATCGACGTTTTCACCGCGTTTCATTTCAATCTTCTTCAGTTTTCACTTTGGCCCCTTCCTGTGCCAGACCGATAAACACTGCCGACAACATCGTAAATACGTAAGCCTGGATGAAAGCAACCAACAACTCAAGCGCATTCATAAAGATGTTGAACAATACAGAAGCCACCGTCAGCGTGCCGTTCAATGCAGGCCCCATGCTTGCCGAGATAAAGATCAGGCAGGTAAGCACCAACATCGCCATGTGTCCCGCCAGCATATTGGCAAAAAGACGAATCATCAAAGCAAACGGTTTCGTAAAGATTCCGAAGAACTCGATGAATGGCATCATCGGTATAGGCACTTTCAACCACCAAGGTACATCAGGCCAGAAAATATCCTTCCAGTAATGTTTCGAACCGAAGATATTCACTGCCAGGAACGTACAGACTGCAAGCACCATAGTGATAGCGATATTTCCCGTCACGTTCGCACCTCCGGGGAAGAACGGAATCAATCCCATCATATTATTGATAAAGATGAAAAAGAACGCTGTCAGCAGATACGGTGCAAACTTCCGGTAGTTGGGTCCTACACAACTCTTGATAATATCGTCGTTCACCATCATGATGAACATCTCCATGAATCCGATAAATCCTCCCGGCGCTTTCGCTCCTTGCGGACGTTTTCTGTACCAGTGTGACACGCTCAATACAATGATGAGCAACAACACGCTGTTGAACAGCAAAGCAAACGTCACTTTCGTGATGGAAATATCCCACGGGCGAACCTGTTCGCCTGTCGCATTATACTCTACCAGTTTGCCCTCGTACTTACTTCCTTCGGGAGCGATGGAAAGTCCTTCATAAGTCCCTCCATTCTCTTCGAGACGGGAAGAAAGGAACGTGTGCCAACCTGTAGTACTACTATAAACAATAATAGGTAATGATATAGTAATGTGCGTGTTACCCCACGTCGTAATATGCCATTCGTAGGAGTCGCCGATATGACCGAACACAATTTCTTTCACATCCACCGTGTTCTCCTGTTCCTCTTTCGGAGTAATCTCGTCCTGCGTCTGTTGTGACACCGCTTCCCCCTCCTGTTCCTGTGCAAGAACCGGCAAGCTGACTGCCGCCATGAGGCAGAACAGAATCAACGGAGCTACTATGTTATGCAACTGTTTCATTTTTCTTCTTATTTTTCTTTTTCCGTTTCTGATTCAACTCAAAAGAGAAGAAGAACCAGGTTTCGAATACCAGATATATCAAATAGAACAAGATAAACGTCAGCAGAAAGGCTCTGGCTTCTTCGCGAACGGCAAGACAATAAATCAATACCAGAATCAGCGAAAGAATCATTTTTATCATCTTCGTTGCCAGATACAACAGTAACATTCTCTGTGGAGCATGCCGGCGGCAAGCGTCGAAAGCATAAATGCTAAACAGCCCGAAGAAGTAAAAATAGATCGGAATAAACGGATACCCTCCGAAATAATGCCCCGGCAAAGCGAAGTGTAGAATGACAGCTCCGAGTGCCCCGCTAATTACCGCAAATAAGGTATGCCACCAAATAAAATTCCGTTTAGTTTTACTAATATTCACCATGTTACTGTGTTTTTCTGTAAGGTTATAATCTCGTTTTTTTCAATCTTTTGATGCTTAGTCTTTGTGCCGGTGGGGAGCTTCCGTCAGGAAACACAGGCGGAAACCGTACCGTCACTCATTTCGACAAAACCGCCCTGAATATCCATCGTGTGCTCTTCTCCGTCCATCGGCGTGTAACTCAACGTTCCCGCTTTCAACGACGAAACAATGGGCGCATGCCCGGGGAGAATAGAAAACGAACCGATCATTCCCGGCAATGTGACAATCTTCACATTGCCGTCGAATATGCTCTTTTCGGGCGATACTATACTCAAATGCAGTTCTTTCATCATGCTATCTTTTTATTTTTTTGCCTGTTCCAGCAATTTCTTACCTTTCTCTATTGCCTCCTCAATAGTTCCGACATTCAAGAAAGCCTGTTCGGGAAGATAATCCACTTCTCCTTCCAGAATCATCTTGAATCCCTTGATAGTGTCTTCAATACCCACCATCACACCCGGAACGCCTGTAAACTGTTCGGCCACGGCAAACGGTTGTGAAAGGAAACGCTGCACACGGCGGGCGCGTTTCACCACCATCTTGTCTTCTTCCGAAAGTTCTTCCATACCAAGAATGGAAATAATGTCCTGCAATTCCTTGTTACGTTGCAGAATTTGTTTCACTTGCTGCGCTACGTCGTAGTGTTCCTGGCCAACAATATGCGGGTCGAGGATACGTGACGTAGAAGCCAACGGGTCTACCGCCGGATAAATACCCAGCTCCGTAATCTTACGGTCGAGCACGGTAGTGGCATCCAAGTGACTGAAAGTTGTTGCAGGAGCCGGGTCGGTCAAGTCATCGGCAGGCACATACACCGCCTGTACGGAGGTGATAGAACCTTTGCGGGTAGACGTGATACGTTCCTGCATCGCACCCATTTCCGTAGCCAGCGTAGGCTGGTAACCAACAGCAGACGGCATACGTCCCAAAAGGGCGGACACTTCCGAACCTGCTTGCGTGAAACGGAAGATATTATCAATAAAGAACAGAATATCGCGTTTCTCACCTTCTTTTCCCGCGTCGCGGAAAGATTCCGCTACCGTCAGTCCGGACAATGCCACAGAAGCACGTGCGCCCGGAGGCTCGTTCATCTGACCGAAAATCAGAGATACTTGCGATTTCTCCAGTTCGTTATAATCCACTTTCGAAAGATCCCAGTGACCTTTCTCCATTCCTTCTTTGAATGCTTCGCCGTAACGGATTACACCGGATTCAATCATTTCGCGCAGCAAGTCGTTACCTTCACGGGTACGTTCACCTACTCCGGCAAAAACAGAGAATCCATTATGTTTCTTGGCAATATTATTGATAAGTTCCTGAATCAATACAGTCTTTCCTACACCGGCACCGCCGAACAAACCGATTTTACCACCTTTGGCATACGGTTCGAGCAGGTCGATCACTTTGATACCTGTGAAGAGCACCTCTTGCACAGTGGTCAAATCCTCAAACTTAGGGGGTTCGCGATGAATGGAATATGCACCTTTGCGGTCGAGTCCTTTCATACCGTCGATCGAATCACCGACTACGTTCATCAGTCGTCCTTTAATCTGTTCGCCAATCGGCATCGTGATCGGGCCTCCGGTGGGATACACTTTCATGCCTCTCTGAAGTCCGTCGGTACTGTCCATCGCTACGGTACGCACCGTATTTTCGCCGATATGTTGCTGAACTTCTACAACCAGTATTTTGCCGTTTGGCCTCTTTATCTCCAGTGCGTCGTGGATGCTTGGCAGCACCAATTCTGCATCCGTACCCTCAAAGTACACATCGACCACAGGGCCGATCACCTGCGAGATATGTCCGATAATCTGTGACATAAGCAATCTCTAATTTATTTATATTATTCTTTTCTCTCCTTTTGACTTTATAATATGAAAGGAATGCACATTTTTCGCGTTTTACCTATTTCAATATTATAATAAACAGTTGAGTTCAATTTTTGTTCAACTATTTTCTATATCTGATAAACTTCTGTCCTTAGAAATAGTTAAAGAAACAACTGCACAAATGTAGAAACAATTCCGTGTCGTTGTGCTTCCTTTTTCATAATTTGTCGTTCGATAACACTTATTAGACCTACAAAGACTACAAATTGACCAATTCAGACAAATTTCTGCTATAAATTAATAGTAAAACAAGTTTTGGGGCAATAATCTATCAATAAACTAAATTTTTCCGTCGAGTTTCCTGCCTCTTTGTTAAAAATCAATGGATTAGCAATTTTACAAAATAGTGGCAATGACAACTAGTTTTGTGTTCGAACACAATAAATCCCATTTTTCGGGCATTCCTTAATAAAGTTTAAAGGCGGAATTCCCTATTTTTCGACTATCCATTTCTCTATATTTCGCATTTCCGCACTAAAGTTCACTCCAATCTTAAAGAGCTTACGATCATCGTTTTCAAACGGTTGCGCATAATGCTTTTCGTTGATTTGTAGCAGAGCTTCTTCAGCCGTACCATCCAACTTAAATTCCATCACATAGATAAATTTATCCGTCTGCAAAAGAAGATCAATGCGTCCTGCACTTGTGTGATACTCTGCTTTGACGTAAAAACCAACAAGTTTGAAGACAATAAAAAGAACATTCTGATAATGTAATTCCAAGTCGCGGACTAATTCATAAGGTGTATCTGCAAAGAAACTTTGCAGACGGCGGAAGAAAGAGTCATAATCTCCGGATTCCACTTCACGAACAAACTTCTGTATTTCAAACTGCGATTCCACAGCGTTGGTATTAGCATAGAAAGGAAGCAGAAAGTTGATGAACCCCTCTTCCACTTCACGGTTCGGAAATCCCAGGCGATAAATGCCAAACCGTTGATCGTATCCCTTTATGGTAAGATAACCGCTTTGGTAGATTACCGGAATAGGATTGTCTGATGTAGAATCAATGCTGTTCAATACAGTGGCAGTCGTTTCTTCGTGCGCCATACGGCGAAGATCATAATGATGTTTTTTAAGCAGTTCTACCAGATAGGTGGGAGTACCGGTCTCAAACCAATAACTACCAAATTCATTGTATTTAAAAGTATTGAGCAGACTGAACGGATTATACATACCGATAGAGTTGTGCGTAAAATGATAACCATCGTAATACTCCTGCAATTTTGCGCAAATTTCATCATACGTCATTCCTTGAGCACTGGCCAGACTATGAAGCTCATCCTCCAGATTGTCATGCAATTCCTGCTCATTAATGCCACAGATATCTATATACTGATTCCGCATCGAGATATCATCCAGATTATTCAGATCACTGAATACACTGACCTTACCGAATTTGGTTACTCCCGTCAACATACCAAACTTGATGCATCCATCCTTACTCTTCAATGCTCCGTAAAAAGCCTTCAATGTCTCACGATAGCTTTTCTGAAGCTCGTCATTACCTATGGCTTGCAACATCGGTTTATCATATTCGTCTACAAGCACCACCACCCGCTGTCCGGTCTTATCACAAGCACGCTGAATGATACCTTGAAAACGGGAAGCAAATGTTCTTTCATAATCCTGTGCGCCATAGAGAGCTTCCCATCCACGCAAAGCACTTTCCAGAACCTGATCGAGCGCTTCGGGAGCAGTATATTTCTCCGCATTCAAATCCAGATGCAATATGGGGTATTTTATCCAATCCTTTTCCAGTTTTTCCATTGCCAATCCATCAAAGAGTTCTTTCTTTCCTTGAAAATAGGCTTCGAGCGTAGAAAGCAGAAGACTTTTACCAAAACGACGAGGGCGGCTAAGGAAATAATAACGTCCAGTCTTCACCAATTGGTAGACTAAAGCCGTTTTATCAATATAAAAGTAGCCGTCATTACGTAAGCTCTCAAAATTTTGTATTCCGATAGGATATATTTTATTTTCCATACACTCCACTCTTTTTAAATTGCAATACACAAAGATACGCTTTTCGATTAAAGAAAACATAAAATCCGGCATGAAAGTTTTTCGTACAAGATTCACTTTCTCCTTTTATTTATAAAACAAAAATTTAAATACGCCGATAATCTATATATTATCCATTTTTTGCTGTAATTTTGCACCACTAATATAAAACACTCAAAATGATGAAGAAAATACTGTTACTCGGTTCCGGCGAACTAGGAAAAGAATTTGTAATTTCAGCTCAACGTAAAGGCCAGCACATCATTGCTTGCGACTCCTATGCAGGAGCACCGGCTATGCAAGTGGCCGATGAATTTGAAATATTCGACATGCTGAACGGTGAAGAACTGGAACGCGTGGTGAAGAAACATCGCCCGGACATTATCGTTCCGGAGATTGAAGCAATCCGTACGGAACGTTTATACGACTTCGAAAAAGAAGGGATTCAGGTAGTTCCCAGCGCTCGTGCCGTGAACTTCACCATGAACCGTAAAGCCATTCGCGACCTTGCCGCCCAAGAACTCGGACTGAAAACAGCCAAATACTTCTATGCCAAAACCCTGGAAGAACTGAAAGAAGCTGCCGACAAAATCGGTTTCCCTTGTGTCGTTAAACCGTTGATGTCCTCTTCCGGCAAAGGACAATCGCTCGTGAAGAGTGCCGACGAACTCGAACACGCCTGGGAATACGGATGCAGTGGCAGCCGTGGCGATATTCGCGAACTTATCATTGAAGAATTCATCAAGTTCGACAGCGAAATCACCCTGCTCACCGTTACCCAAAAGAACGGTCCTACCCTCTTCTGCCCTCCCATCGGACACGTGCAGAAAGGTGGCGACTATCGTGAAAGTTTCCAGCCTGCACACATTGATCCCGCCCATTTGAAAGAAGCGGAAGAGATGGCCGAGAAAGTAACCCGTGCATTGACAGGCGCAGGACTTTGGGGAGTTGAATTCTTCCTAAGCCACGAGAACGGAGTCTATTTCTCCGAACTTTCTCCTCGTCCGCATGACACAGGTATGGTGACACTGGCGGGCACACAAAACCTGAATGAGTTCGAACTCCACTTACGTGCCGTACTTGGCCTGCCCATTCCCGGCATCAAACAAGAACGGATAGGCGCAAGCGCTGTGATCCTTTCCCCGATTGCCAGCCAGGAACGCCCGCAATATCGTGGCATGGAAGAAGTGACAAAAGAAAAAGATACCTACCTCCGCATATTCGGCAAACCGTTTACCCGCGTCAACCGCCGTATGGGAGTAGTGCTTTGCTATGCTCCGCTGGATGCCGATTTGGATGCCCTGCGTGATAAGGCAAAGAGAATTGCCGAGAAAGTAGAGGTATTCTAAAGCCAGACAACAATTCTAAATCTAATGACAAAACACTTGAAAACCGTCAATTTGTACGGAGTCGCCATGCTGTTGCTGATGACTGCCTGTTCGCCCAAAGTGGTGACCCACATTTCGAAAGTCTATCCGGATATTATTCCGACAGATTCGGTCTATGTCATCGAACTGGGAGATAAAGTACCTAACACAGCCGAAACCATAGGCCGCATTTCAGTGGTAGACCGGGGCACTTCGTCCAAATGCCGTTACGATCAGGTGTTACATCTGGCGCAAGAAGCTACGGGAAAGAATGGCGGCAACGGACTTGCCATCACCGACCATCTGAAACCCTCCTTTTGGGGAAGCTCCTGCCATCAGATATCCGGCTTGATGCTTCGCCTTTCGGACCGTCAGGTGGACACAATGAAAGTCAATCCGGTGCAAGACATGATCGAACTCGACCATGTAGTGACTAAAGAACGGGCAGAGAACAGACGGGCTCCGTCCAGCACTTTCGAAGGGAGTATAGGATACGGATGGGTGACCAGCAAACTCTATGACGTCGATGGCCGCTCTTTGGGAAGCAAAGGCGGTGTAGATTGGAAACTCTCTTACGAATACACCTGGAGCAGTGGCTGGGGTATCGGAATGCAATATTCCGGTTTCAGAGCCTCTTTCCCCGGCGGAAACATGATGTTGTCCTACATTGCCCCCGAATGGGTGGTACGTTCCAGATGGGATAAATGGATACTAAAAGCCGGGCTAGGCTTGGGATTATTCCTCTACAACGAACCGGGTTACCATTCCAGCGGACTGGGAGCACACGCTACGGTAGGCTTAGAATACATGATTACCAACCAATGGGGAGTAGGTATATCTGCAAACACCATCAATGGCAGCCTGCCGGATCGCAGCGAAGTAAAGCTAAAAGACAACGAACGTACCGGAATTACCCGCTTCAACGTTCTCGGAGGAATACGCTGGTATTTCTGATGCATGCTTGCTTAAAAAGAAAACTCCAACCAATACGACTGATACAGTCTCATTGATTGGAGTTTTTTTCTTATTTATCCCTGTCCCACTCGGTTTCAGCGTTAAAACAAGGACACGCTTTCACCCACTCTTCCGGCTCTATCTCGCCATTTCCGTTGAGGTCGGGACTAAGATCGCGATGTCCGCACACCCTGCAACCCGGATAATCCCGCAACAGCGTAAGAATCAATACCCGCAGCGAGTGCTTCTGCCATTCGGTACGGGTGTCTTTGGGCTGCCCTTTGCAGTCGAGCCCGCCCTCATAACAAATGCCGATACTCTCCTTGTTGAAACCTTTGGCGTGTGCCCCGATTTTCTCTACCGCCCGCGTGGATTTAATATCTCCGTTTTTGCGGATATAAAAATGATACCCCGCCCCGTTGAATCCCCGCCTGCGGTGGCAGTCGTCCAAATCAAATTCCGTAAAACTCTTGTCCTCACGCGTGGCGGAGCAGTGCACCACAATCAGATTGATGTTTCTCATGGCCTCACTCTCTGTATTCTTTGACATTACTACGCTGCACGCACTCCTTATTAATACATTGCAAAGCAGCAGCCTGTGCCAGCTGCCCTCTCAATGAGAACATCTCTGTATGCATCTCTTTCACTTTCGAGCTAAGGTCGAAATAATCCTTCAATACCTTTTCCAACTGCTGCATCAGAAATGTATATTGGTCTTTCACCAGTTCGCTGAACTCTTTGACTTCCTGCGCCATTGCCTGACGTTTTTTGCGATTGCTACCCAGAAAAGGGAGAATCGTCATAACGATTTCAATAATTTTATCTAGCATGATTTTTATTCAATTAAGAGAATGAAGAAAAATGAAGAGAATAAGAAAAGAGAAATAGAAAAAAGAAAGAACGGAAAAAAGAAGAATCATAAAGAGAAAGAGGGAGCAGCCGGAAAGCCGGACACTCCCTCTCTTCACTCATTATGCTGCAGGGTCCGGAGCCTCGCCGCTACCTCCGCCGGTTCCGCCTCCGGTATTTCCACCTTCGCCGCCGGAACCCTCGTTTTCAGCTTCTCCCTTTCCAGCCAGAACGAAATCCACATTATTCTCGCTGCGGGTGGAGGTATGACTGGTATTCACCAAGCGGAGCGCCTTATCTGCCACAAACCGCACATTCACCCTGCGGATGCTGCGCACCGTGCAATCTTTCTCTTTCTCCGTCCCCTCACTGCTCAATGTGATATGAAAGGTTCCCAATCCATCAATCTTCACCTTGTCGCCTTGCGTGAGCGACAGGCGCAACTGCTCCACAAAAGCCTCGATAGAATGCTTCACATCTCCCGCCGTGAGCGAAGAATTGGCCTCGATAGCGTCCGCCAACTTATTGACGTCCATCACTCTCACTGTACCCGATTTCTGGCGTACATAATACAACATCTGTGAATTTTCCTGATTCACATACTTTCTGCGCTGATAGCGCTCCACTAATACGTTCATAATTGAAAAAAGTTAAGGTTTAGGTAATTACATTTTCTGTCCTTACGACATTACAAATATACAAAATTTGGAAGGCAAAGTCAAGCATTTTGCCATTTATTTATTCAACAAATTGAAATAAAAATAGGAAAATATTCAAGACATAGATGTCATAAAATATCACGAACGTAACCATCTCATATCCGCCCTTATTTAGCATGCTTCAACAAATATTCCAAAGTAGGAACATAATCCGTGATTTTCGTCAGTTCCGGATTGTGGTGGAAATAGGCATTCCCCGTCTCCCCGTTGCGTTGCTTGGCTACGATCACCACTCCCAGCCCATCCGTCTGATAACCGCTCTCCTTGTCCGTCACAATCCGCGACAGCGCCGGCCGGTAGAGCAACATCACAACGTCCGCATCCTGCTCGATAGCACCACTCTCGCGCAACTGGCTCAACTCCGGACGCCTGTCGATATGCCCCTCCGCCAACCGGTTCAACTGGCTTAACAATATCACCGGCACATTCAGCTCTTTGGCCAGCAGCTTCGCCTTTCGGGTGGCCTGCGCCACTTCCTGTTCGCGGTTACGGTTGTTTTGCCCCGTCGTCATATCGCAAAGTTGCAGGTAGTCGATAATAATCAGGTCACACGCATTTTGGCTTTGCAGCAACCGTGCGCTCGAACGCACATGATCCATGCTCACCACCGAACCGTCGTCCACGTGTATCTGCAAGCGAGCGAGTTCCGCTGCTGCGGCACGGGCTTCCACCATCTCCTGCCCGCTGGCCGTTCCCGTCCGCCAATGCCGGGCACTTATCTCGCTGGCCGCTGCCAGCCAACGATCCGCCAACCGTTCTCCCTGCATCTCAAGGCTATATACCACCACTGCACGCCCTGCCATCGCTGCGCTACGTGCCAGGTGTAACGCTAAAGCCGTCTTTCCCACCGAGGGACGGAAGGCCATCACCACCAGTTCCCCGTTCTGCCATCCGGACGTCATACGATCCAGATCCGCCAATCCCGTCGGGATGCCCGTCACCCCGTTCACACTCTTGGCCATACGCGCTTCGGCTTCTTTCATGGTGTCCGTCATCAATGCATCCATGCCACGCATCGTATCATTATGCCCGAATTCCCCCTCCAGGCGGTCGAGCAGGTTGTGGGCGTCTACAAGCGTATCGGCAATGTCAATCGTTTCGTCCAGCGAGCAGGCAAGCAGCTTGTTAAGTCCCAGAATCATTTCACGTCGCAGATACTTCTCATGCACGATCTTTATGTGATATTCGATATGCGCGGAACTTGCCACCTTGCTGCTAAGCAACGTCACATTATAAGCTCCTCCCGCATCTTCGAGCGTCCCCCTACGGGCAAGTTCCTCTTTTACGGTGAGTATATCTATTTTCGTACCCGCCTGATACATCGCCATCATGGCGGCAAAAATCAGCTGATGGCGGACTACGTAGAACATTTCCGGGCGTAGCTTGTCGGCTACCAGCGGCAGAGCCTCCTGTTCTATCAGGCAGGCTCCTATGATGGCTTCCTCTACTTCGGGAGCCTGTGGCGAAACTCTATTTTCGGTATTCATATTTCTTTTCCGGGGGTTAATATTCGTTGAGGAATGCTTTGTTAGACAGATAAGTGGCGGCGTGCAGCAGGTAGTTGGCATTGGTCTGATGGAAATAATAATCTTCAATACGTTCCAGAGCGAGCTTCTGCTCCTTTCCGCTTAGTTTTTTCCATTCGCGCTGCGCTTTGGCTATGTTTTCTTTGGGAAGCAGGGTGATTCGGTGATATTCTTCCCAGAAAAAGTCAAATTGCTCCTTGGCGGCTTTCCTTTGCAGTTTCAGGTCGTCAGGGCTGGCTTGGGGGATACTCACCCAATTTTCATAATTCACCACACGAATATGTAGTATAACTGCATCTTTATGCGGAATAATTTCAATAATCCCTTTTGCACACAATCTTTGCATAAACCGATATGTTTTGCCTGCCGACCAGTGGAAAACGTCCCCCCAACTCCGGTAACTACGCAGGCTCTCTCCTCTCTTGCACACGCTTTTATTGTGCCAATAATCAGTGTATTCCGTTTCGGAATAGTTCACTTTGAGAAGAAGTTTTATGAAAGCCTCCACATCGCCCTCGTGGCGGTCACAACTATTCATATATTCTGTAAACATCAGTTTAGAAATCACAATATAACCGTTTCCGGCCATTTGTTGCGGATTTACATTTTGCATACTTGTCACTTTTTTAAATTTTCAACAAAAATAGCCTATACACTGGGGCGCTCCTAAATTTTCGATTCCTTTCGACCGTGTACGGCTCTAAAGAATTGTATAGACCTATCCATGATTCCTCCCTGTGCCCGAATAAGACAGAAAGAAGCGAGAGCAAAAAAACAGAAGCTCCGTTTGCCTGAAACGGAACTTCTGAATGTATCAAATGGAGGCTCTTTCGCATGGATTTAGAGCCTTCATTTAGGGGACAAAAAAGCGTCTTTTTGCCGAACGCATAGTGGAACGGTCTCCGAAAGCAGATAACTCGCTATATGACAAACGGTTACACCTACCTAAAAAAAGACCCTTGAAACACTAACCGTATTATTATAAATATATAAATAATAAACTATATATATTAAAATATATAGTTCGATTTTTCTATTTTTGAAGATTAATGTTTCATTTCTTCGGGTGCGTTCGGGTAGATGATTGCCATCACAATTTTGGGAGGTCCCCAGCATTGAACAATGATCTCCTGCATCTTCGGAGTCAGGTAGGTGGTGTGTTCGGTGTAGCCGGCAGCTTGCAGCTCGGCGGTGAGTGACAGATTTTGGTCAATCTTGTCACGCATTCTTTTTCTAGACGCGGTAACGCCCGAAGGACACGGAAAATATTCCATCGCAAGTTGCGAGAATGGTTTGAAACCATTGATAATGTAGGTTTCCGTGACTGTTTTGTTTTCTTTCATTATTATAAAATTAAGTTGTATATCAAACCTATTTTGTCGGTTTAATTTCCCACAAAAGTATGAAAAGGAATTGAATTACAACTATAAAATAAATTGAATTTTTAGGACGTAATTTACGTGTGTCAAAATCTATTTGTAGTTTTGTCTGATCGAATAAATTCGGCTGTTAAATCAGTAAATAATAATTATTAAAAAAAAGTTGATGAAGAAAGAAGATTTGATTTCATTTATGAAAGAAATCGCTGCCGAGTTGCAGCGAAGGGGAAATTTAGGGACTGCTCATGTGTACCGGAGCAGCTTGAATGCAATCCGCACTTTTCTAGGTTCGGACAAGATGCCGTTTCGGCAACTGACGCCCGAATGGTTGAAGCGTTTCGAGAATAGTCTGCGGGAACGTGGATGCAGTTGGAACACAGTGTCTACTTATCTGCGCACCTTGCGGGCGGTCTATAACCGTGCGGTTAGCCAGCGGAAAGCAACGTATGTGCCTCATTTATTCCGTTCGGTTTACACGGGTACAAGGGCGGACCATCAGCGGGCATTGGACAATGAGGACATGAAGAAAGTGTTTACCCGCCTAGCGACACAATCCTCCGCCACTACTGCCATGCGTACCGCACAAGATTGGTTTATCCTGATGTTCCTGCTCCGCGGATTGCCGTTCGTCGATCTGGCTTATCTACGCAAGAATGATTTGAAGGAGAATGTAATCACGTATCGACGCAGAAAGACAGGCCGCACATTGTCCGTGACACTGACAACGGAAGCGATGTTTCTGTTGCAGCGCTATATGAATCGGGATGTCGCTTCTCCCTATCTGTTTCCCATCCTGCGGAGTGGTGAGGGAACGGAAGAGGCATACCGGGAATATCAGTTGGCATTGCGGGGATTTAATCACCAGCTGGCTTTGTTGGGTGAACTGTTGGGAATCAAAGGCAAGTTAAGTTCTTACGCTGCACGCCATACGTGGGCTACGACTGCTTATTATTGCGAAATCCATCCGGGAGTGATCTCCGAAGCAATGGGACATTCGTCCATCACGGTAACAGAAACCTACCTGAAGCCATTCCACAGCAAGAAAATAGATGATGCGAACAGGAGGATTATTGATTTCGTAGAGCGGTCGATAGGGAAAGCAATCGCTTGACAAATAGAACGTTACTTCGTAGGTAACGGGATTTTGAATATGCAGCAAAAGTATGCATATTTACTAAAATAAGTACACACATCATTCTCTTTTGTGGAGCGGTCATGTTGACGACGTCTTGCGTAAAGGATGATATTTATAACACTCCGCATCCATCACAGGGAGCAGTAATGATAACCACAGACTGGAGTAAGCGTTCGACTGAAGCCACACAGCCTGTATCGTACCAACTCCGTATCTCCAATCAGTCAGGGCAGACCGACGAGCAGGCTGTGAAAGGCAGCATTAATCTTTTCCATTCATTGCTGGCTCCGGAAACTTACGAATTATTGGTTTACAACTCTCCCGAAGCGATGACCGTTTCCGGTGATGTCGCTACCGTAGCTTCAACGGACGGAAAGAATTTGGAAGCCTTACCCGGCTATCTCTTTTCGGCAGCACAAACATACAAGTATTAATGATTGGACCTCTGCAGTGTTACCGGATAATGGAGAAGTAGTAGCTGGTCAATAAGGAGCAAACATAAATACGTATATATAAAGTAAAGTCCCATTTTGTTACAAAACAAAACGGGACTTTACTTTTTTAAACTACCATATAAACTCTACCATACTATCATTTCTTACTCAAAAAAAACGTTTATGTATTGGCCATCATACAGATATACGAGTCGCCTTTTGGATTATTTTATCCTTCTCCTTGACCGTATTCAACAAAAAAGCGCTATCTTTGTTTTGTAATTGAGACACAACATACAATGGGAAGATTTATCAATCCCTTTACCGATTTTGGCTTTAAGGTGCGACGTGTTAAGTTGTATAAATAATTGTTTTACGTTCATAGAGATAAAACCTGCTATTCCGTTAGCAGTTGCCTATCGGCATATGCATCACTAGTAATGGTTTTGTATAAAGCTGTCGAGACAATGTAATCCTCCTTAAAAGAAAGAACTGCTTGTGAGAGTATTTCAATGATTGGGAGTGTAACCCAGTCGGGATGCTAGGCAGAGTGGTATGATTAACAGAAGTGAACTTCCGTAGGTGTCGTTACGAAAGAACAAGCCAAAAGCACTGATAGGCTTGAACCAAAAGGTGGGCAGTAGGCTATTCTCTCCTTTGAATGGGAATACACGGACATAAACTCTGTCGGCATAAGAGGAAGAATCTAACCCACTCATTTTGTTATTTATACAAAACACGGTAAACCGGTACTTCTCTATCATCTGATAGTCCGCCAACTGCAAAGAAAGCTAATGGAAGTGCCGGCAGAAGAATGTGGAAAAAGCAAACGGCACTTGGTAATAAAGTGCATAGAAGTTAATACTTCACGCGAAAGCGGGCAGACTTCCACATGGTGACTCGTTACAAGAAAACTTACAGAACTTATGAAGGAAGAAAAGCAAATGAACACGCAAGTGTGTGCCTCTACCTGCACATCGACATCAGATTGGTCCTCTATCAACTGGGACCTTTGCCGTCAATATGTAAATAAGCTGCAAGCCCGTATTGTAAAGGCTCAAAAAGAAAATCGTCCAGGAAAAGTAAAATCCTTACAATGGATTCTTGTACATTCTTTCTACGCCAAAGCATTGGCAGTAAAACAAGTGACCTCTAATAAAGGGAAGAGGACATCAGGAACTGACAAACAGAGATGGATCTCTCCTTTATCAAAATGGAAAGCGATTTTCATGTTGAAACGAAGAGGATACACTCCCTTTCCACTGCGCAGAATTCACATCAAAAAGAGTAACGGAAAACTTCGTCCTTTGGGTATCCCAACGATGAAAGACCGCGCTATGCAGGCATTATACTTAATGTCGCTAGCACCTGTTTCAGAATGTATGGCTGATACAGATTCGTACGGATTCCGCAAAGAACGAGGCGTTTGGGATGCGGTTGAACAATGTTTTAAAGTTCTCTCAAAACCTTGCTTTGCCCAGTGGATATTGGAGGGAGATATAAAAGGCTGTTTTGACCACATCAGTCATGAATGGATACTTTCTCATATACCAATGGATAAAATAATCCTCGGTAAATGGCTGAAATGTGGTTTTCTCTTTCAAAACAGAATCTATCCCACAGATGAAGGAACTCCACAGGGCGGTATTATTTCTCCAACACTTGCTAATATGGCATTAGATGGGTTGGAAAAAGAATTGGCTGTGAAATTCAAAACACGTAGTATAAAAGGAAAGGACCACTGTTTTAAGGTCAATCTGGTTCGCTATGCAGACGACTTCATCATAACGGGAGAAAGCCGAGAATTATTAGAAGAACAGGTAAAGCCGATAGTCAGCAAATTTCTAAAAGAACGAGGGCTGGAACTATCCGAAGAAAAAACTCGGATAACCCATATTGATGAAGGATTTGAATTCCTTGGGTTTCGTTTACAAAAGCATAAGGGTAAACTGATTATTAACCCATCCAAAGATAAAGTCAAAAAGTTTTTGGCAGATATAAAACTTGTTATAAAGAAGAATCCTTCATGCAGACAGGATTATCTGATAAATCTGTTGAATCCCAAAATCAGAGGATGGGCTAACTATTATCAATATTGTTGTGCTTCACGTACATTTGACAATGCAGATAATCAGATATATCTCAAACTTCGAAAATGGAGCTGCCGTCGTCATCCCAATAAGAAGAAAAGTTGGGTTTTCAATAAATACTATCATTGTATAAATGGAAGAAAATGGAATTTTTCATATTGGAATGGGAACAAAGCCAAAGGCTTGGATGGATATAGCACTCTGCGACATCTCACAGACACTAAAGTCAGTAAGTACCTCAAAATAAAAAGAGAGGCGAATCCATATGACAAAGAATGGGCACCCTACTTTGACAAAAGAGAGACTTATAAGATGTTACAGCATTTGCATGGAAGAAATAAGTTATTAACTTTGTGGCAGAAACAGGAAAGGAAATGCCCATACTGTCAGGAACCGATAGACAGGAGCCATTCATGGAACATCCAAAGGAAAGAAACTGAAGATGGGAAAATGAGGATTTTGCTGGTTCATGACTCTTGTAGGAGAAGTCAAGACCAAAGAAGACGAAATAATAAGCCGGGGTTAGTTGATTAACCTTTAGGAGTTGCTTGAGCCGTATGAAGGGAAACTTTCAAGTACGGTTCTTAGAGGAGAAAGCGGCAGTGATGCCGCTGACTTACTCGATTTTTTATTCGGCAGAGAGGTAGAAAAGGAGTTATTAATTGACTTCTTGAATGATTTGCTCGTAGGAGAGCACATAATTACCGACATCCAGTTCCTCAACAACGAACAGCAGCCGGAAGTAAAAACAGAGCGAGGTATTATCTACGACATATATTGCGTAACCGACACAGGTGAACGTATTATCGTAGAAATGCAGAACCGGGAACAGCCTTACTTTAAAGACCGTGCCCTCTTCTATCTCTCACGAGCCATCACGCAGCAAGCAAAAAAAGGTGTTTGGGACTTCCAGTTGGATGCAGTGTATGGAGTGTTCTTCATGAATTTCGTGATGGACAAGGATATGCCCGCTAAAATCAGAACGGATATTATACTTTCTGATAGGGATACTGGGAAGCTCTTCAACAACAAGTTCCGGCAAATCTTTATCGAACTGCCGAACTTCAGCAAAGAAGAGGATGAATGTGAAAATGATTTTGAACGCTGGATTTATATATTAAAGCATATGGACACACTTGACAGAATGCCTTTCAAGGCTCGCAAAGCCGTCTTTGAACGACTGGAGAAGTTGGCTTCCAAAGCGAATATGACCCAGGAAGAGAGAGCGCAGTACGAGGAAGAATGGAAAATTTACAACGATTATTTTAATACGTTGGACTTTGCTGAACAGAAAGGCCGACGGGAAGGACGGCAAGAAGTTCTTATCGAGACCGCTCGTAAATTCAAAGAAATGGGATTTACTACTGAAATGATTGCCAAAGGCACCGGACTTTCAAAAGAAGAAATAGAAAAGCTATAAAATCGACTTATTACGATTAGTACCTCCTCGGAGGAAAACAGGAATACATATCAGAAAAATAAAAGTCCCGTTTTGTCTTGCCAGACAAAACGGGACTTTCTCTATAAAAAAACTACTACCTATCGTTTCTTGCTCAAGAAACGCTTTGCCAAATACTTGCGTAAAGGTTCATCATAGAATTTCAAGCTTAGATAAGCCAGTACAATGCACAATGCGTAAACACATAAAGCTACCTGCCAAGTCTCGCCCAGCGTATAGAGTTGATTCTTAATCAGCCATGCATAGAACAGATACATCAACGGATAGTGTATCACGTAGATCGGATAAGATATATCCCCCAAGAACTTACATATCTGCGTTGACCGCTTATCCGTCGTACTTCCCGACGCACCCAACCACACAAGGATAGGGAAAGCAACGACAATGCAAAACGCTTCATATACACCGTTCGTACAAACCGGCTCTGCACCCTCCAAATAAGGAACGGAAAACAGGGCAATCAATACAAGGGTACATATCCAGAAAGCACCTTTCACTTTCACTGGTTTGAAGTTACGGGATAAAAGCATACCCAAAGAGAAAGGGAAAAGCATTCTCAATGATCCGCCCAGAAAGTTTACACCATCCAACGTCCATCCTACCCCAATGTTTCCATAAGTGGAGACATCGAAGATGGCGAACAACGTCAACGCCACTCCCAGCAATACCACCATCACAGCCAACGCTTTATTAGACAGACGGCGAATGAACAACGCATAAAGGATATTGCCTATATACTCGAAAAACAACGACCAGCATGGCCCGTTCAGCGGAAACATCTCGCCATTGCCACGAACCTCATAGCCCGCACCCGGCAGGGCAGGAATAAAAAATATGGTGCAAAGAAGAGACAACATCACCATGGATATGGCAACGTGCGTTCCATCCCATTGCACAGAACCCTGAATGCAGAACGTGATAGCCCCCAGAACAGCCCCCAGAACAACCATAGGATGAAGACGTATCAACCGGCGTTTAAAGAAATCTTTCATGGTGAGACTCTTACCCCAACGGTCGTCGTAAGCGTAACCGATCACAAAACCCGAAAGGATAAAAAAGAAATCCACGGCTAAATATCCGTGATTCAGAGTTTCAATAGCACTATTACTGGCAAAAGCGAAGCCCTCGAATACGTGATACCATATCACCATAAGAGCCGCCACACCGCGAAGTCCGTCAAGAAGATCATAATGCGCCTTGGTGTCTGAAAAGGCTGAAGCAGAAATGTTCGACATTTGTTTTTCTATTAGTAAGTTAGTATTTTCAGAGGGCAAAGATACGGTTTGCATTACGAAGTTTCTTTGCTTTAAAGCAAAAAAAAATGTAAATTTCTATCTTTAGCACATTCCAACTAAGTACACAAACAAAATTAGCTTCCAAAAACATCAGAGTTATTTAAGGTATATATCTTAATATAGGAGTTGTATGTAAAGACGACTATCTATAACACATACAAAAGATGAGTAAGTAGAGTAAATATCTAAAATGAATATAATCTGTTTGCAAAAAAATACGCGGAGATCTATCGATTCCGCGTATCAAATAATAAAAATAGATAGAATTTTATCAATCACCTACACGTAAAAATTTAAATGGAGACGACTCTTTAAAATCTTTTATGGTATTACCACTATAAATCTGTCCCTCTGATATAGACAATTTTTTAACAGGAGCACCTTCGGAAAAATTAGCATCTTTTAGGTTTACCCAAAAAGTGTTGGGAGTAATAGCAGATTCGAAAAAATAAACTAGGTTTTTGCTATCTGACACTGTCCTCCATTGAGTTGTAGATATTTCAGGACTTCCAGGCACTGAAATGCCATAAGGAACCGACACATTTCTCATTACACTGAAAACACTGGCTACAGCTATCTGTTGGTCGGCTGTTTTAGGCAGAACACCAATATAAAAGCTTGCTCTTGCAAATCTGTCTGGAGACTTATTAGTTCCAGGTAAAAATGCAAGCCCTCCCACAGACTTCCAGTAATCGTTCAGTGACAATTGTAGAGGATAAGCAGGCGAGTTTGTCATCACAACATACTCTTTGCCATGATAGATATTCATTTTATTATCTATAAACTCAAATATAGCATTGTCTCCTGTTGCATCCGATATAGCAAGATGTAAGGTTGCCATTCGCGAGCCATCAGGCATCATGTCAGAAACCAGTTGGAAATTTCCACGCTGTACTTCAGCCACAGCTTCATCGACAGTAGCAAAATTATCGAGAAAATATTGTGTCCATGCAGCTATAGTTAATCCCGGCTTATTTTTATCTCTATCTTCATATTGAGACTCTGGAAGCCACAATAAATTGGCAACTAGACCTTTTTCATTTATACCATCAGTACTCGAAAATTCATAGGCAGAAGTAACAATACTACCATACTTCGATTTCCATTTTAAAGAGTTTCCTCCCACTTCTCCATCCCGTTTCATTCCACGAGGGAATAACCAAATGTTACTGTGCATGTTCTCATTCCAGTCCATAGTGCGTCCAGTAACTACAGTATTATCTTCTCCTACATATACAGCTCGCGTACAAGCTTCCGATTTCAAGGCACTAATAAATATAAGCGCAACAATGAATAACACTTCCTTTTTCATATAACTTAAATAGATTAAATAAACAATCATCAAACTGATATAGATTGCATAAACAATTAAATGAAAAAAAAGTTTTCAATAATAATAAAAAGTTTGCTAAAAGTTTTGCTATTAAATTATTATCTAATTCACTAAACAATCTCAAATTGCACTTTCTATTTTTTACAATTTATTTCACCGTAATCAAGCCAAGTAAAAATGCATTTTTCTTATATATAAGTATGTAAAAAAAAGAATCAAATAGTATCATGTTTGAGTAGATACGACCTTATTCTTTAAGGTTAATGACGTACTTTAGGATATTTATTATTAAAACGGAAACCAAGACCGAGCATCAGATAATTAGGGGTCTGGAAATCCTGAAGATTGTAGCCGATGTGAAGGAATGAACTCCGGGTGACGTTGATCTTCAACGCAAAGACCTGATACAGTCCGCGCAAATCGCCACGTCCCAGCACATTCGTTCCCAAGCCGACACCGATGGTAAAAAACGGCATCACGTATTCGGCCCGTCCGGAAAGTCCCAACGCAAGCTGATGCTGGATGCCCGGCACAAGAAATTTACGACGGGAGGAACCGCTGCCTGCATCGTACTCCACCAGCGCATCTTCGGTGTACACATTGGCACTGCCGTCATAGACACCATCCAGCGAAACTCCGAAACGCAGCTTATAGTTGAAATTGTACATCGGAGCAAAGTTGAACCCCGCTACGGGATAGCTGCCCGGTGATGCAATCTGTTTTTCACCTACATAGACACCTTTGCGACGCCACGAGCCGAACAACACAAGGTCATAACTGATGTGTCGCGGAAAACGGGGAACGTAGGGATGAACCAATGATTTAGTGAGGTCGGCTTCTTCTCGGTTGAAGTTGTACACCAGTCCGATTTTCGCTCCGGTGGTGTTGATACCTGCATTGGGAAACTTGGTGTTGCCGTTGGAGAAATGCGTGAAGTCTCCGCCGATGATAAAGTCGAAATAACGGGAAAGCGACCAGTTAAGGTAGATACCTGCATTGAGGTAGGCATTCACCCGTGAGCCTACGGCTCCGTTGTAGGAGTTGTAATCGTTGTCATAAGGTTTCCATCCGGCAGAGATACCGAAGTTCCACTCGTAATTGAGCGAAAGGCGGGGATGAAAACGGGCAATGCGTGCACCTTGAAAGACGTAGAACGTCATCGGATCACCCAGCTGTTTTTTATCGCCAAAGGTGGTAAAGGCCAAGCCGAAACCTTGATAAGCTCCGCCATAGATGCGGTCGGCACAGGTGTTGGGACGAAACTTGAAAGAGTATTTCAGATGAGCGGCAAATGAACTCTGGATGGGTTTCCACCGTTCGTTCTCGCCTTGCAGGAAAGGATTGGTGGGGAACACGTATTGCGGCCGCGCCTCTATCCCCAACCGGTGAATGAAATGGTGGGGAACGTAGGGAGCTACGGTGTCGGCTCCGCATTGCGGGAAGCTGTTGTGCCGGAAGCCATGAATTTCTTCCTGCAATCTCCGCACTTCTTCACGAAGTTGGCGGACATCCTGCTGGAGCTGTTCCACGTCTTGCCGCATTTCCTTCACCTCTTTCTCTTCCTGCCCTACCTCCTGCGCACAAAGCGAAGTGCCGGGGAAAAGCAAAGCGGAACAGATTACGGCGATTTCCCATCTGGGTATCTTTACTCTCATATAATAGTCTGGTTTGTCTTTTCAGAACGGAAGTTACAAATGGAGCTTCTCAATGAACTGTGCCACATGATAGCCGTCCATCAACCCATGATGGCAGGTTACGGAAACGGGCATCATCAGTCTTTCTCCGTCGCGGAAGTACTTTCCGGTGGAGATTTTGGGAACACTGTCGCCCGAACGCATATTGGTGGGGTGCTTCATGTCGGTGAATGAGAGCCACGGCACTGCCGAATAATGTATGGCATTGGGATGGAAAGTACCTCCTTTGTTGAGTCCCGTAGTGGCTTGCAAACGTTCCATTTCTGCTTTTGCCCGACGGATAAAGACGAGTTCGTCCGGATCGTATTCAAAGGCGGCAAAAGAAAAGGTATGGTCGTCACGGCCTACGGTGGCTTCGGGCAGAAGGCTGTCATAGCACACTACCTTATCGCCCTCGATGCGGTAACGGAATTCTTCTACCGCAGCAGCGGCAGTCGTTATCCGGTGGAGGACTAACAGGGAAAAGGATATACCTTTGGCTTTGGCTTCCTGATACGCGCGCGTACAGTCTACCTGAACGGTCACTCCGAAAAACGGATCGTCAAAAGCACTGAAATGTTCGTAATGTTCTCTTCTGTTCCAAGTAGCAATATCGATAATCTTCTCTATCTGATTCATTCTAAACACTCTTTTTTATTTTAGAAACGCAGATTAACGCAAATTATCGCAGATTTAACCTATTTCCTTTGCGTTAATCTGCGTTTCTAAATTCAGTCTCTTTACTGATGTTGCTCACGCAACAGGTCGTTCACTGTTTTTACCGGGTTGAAAGTAGAAAGCGGCACTTCTACAAAGACGGTATTCCAATCGCTCATCGCTCCGTTCCACAAGCCGGGAAGTTCGAGAGCTTTCAGGTCTTTGCCGTTCTTCGATTTGTAGGAGATGAAGCCTGTTGCTTTATCTACGTACTTCACCAGGTCGAACTTATGTCCTTTATAATCGCGCACGGCACATACGAGGTCTACCGGATTGAAGTGTGTGCCTTTCTCGAACATTTCTTTCTTCTCCGGATCGTCCATGTCGATCTGTGAGCTTTCGAGGATTTGCAGGGAGATGGTTCCGTCGCTGTTGTAAGCAAGGAACGGGCCGCCACCGGGTTCGCCTACGTTCTTCACCATTCCGCAGACACGCATCGGGCGGTTGAACTTGTTTTTCAGGTAGATGGCGAGTACGGAATCTTCGAGGTCTTTCGTCTCCGGATTTTTGCAGAAGAGTTTCTTTTGCAGGAATTGAAGCATTTCCATCATCTGGTCGTGGGTGTATTTACCGCTGTCGAGCAGGGTAAGGTATTCGAATACTTGTTTTTGCAAAGTCACGAGCACTCCGGCAATCAGTTTCTTATAAGTAACGGTGTCGGCTTTCAGTCTGTCGGGCACTACGTTGTCGATGTTCTTGATGAAGATAATGTCTGCATCGAGGTCGTTCAGGTTCTCAATCAGTGCGCCGTGGCCACCGGGACGGAACAGCAGTTTGCCGTTGTCGCGGAAAGGTTGGTTGTCCATGTCGGCGGCAATCGTGTCGGTACTCGGCTTTTGTTCGGAGAAAGTGATGTAATAGTCCACTCCGTAGCGTTTGGCAAAATCCGCCACTTTTTCGGTTACCAGCTTCTTGAAGAGTTCACGGTGTTCGGTAGATACCGTGAAGTGCACATTTACTTTACCGCTCTTTCCGGCAGCATACAGGGCTCCTTCGGCGAGATGTTCTTCCATCGGCGTGCGTGAACCTTCGGGATACTTATGGAATTTGAGCAGACCTTTCGGCAGTGCGCCGTAATTCAGTCCGGCTGTTTCGAGCAGGGCGGATACCACTGCTTTATAGTTGCCGTCTTCGATCAGTCCGGGAATATCTTTTCCGTCGATACGCTGGCAGGCTACATTCAGGTCGTCATAAAAAGCAAAATCCTTGATTCCGTCGAAGAATGCGTGTTCGAACTTGGTTGTCGGCCGGTCATAGTCGGCGGACAGGAACTCGAACAGGTTCTTGAACATACGACTCGCTGCACCGGAGGCGGGAACGAACTTCACGACAGTCTTATCTGTGTTTGTATATGCATCCCAGGCGGCCAGATAAGCCTTCTGTTCTTCTGCATCGGGAGCTAATATTCCCTTTTCGATGGAGGCTGCCGCATCCAGCTTCAAAAAGGGGAAACCCGTCTGGAAACATGCTAATTGTTCTGCAATTTGCTCTTCCGTGATGCCTTTCTTGGCAAGCAACTCTTTGTCCTGTGTCGTTATCATAATATCTTATTTTATTAATTGATGCCCAAAAATACAAAATGTTATTTACTTCTTGCCGAATAACCGGGAAAAAAACTAATTTTACATCGAATTAACAAGATTGAATATGGACGACTTTTTTACATCGGAGGAAAAAAAGGAGCTTTTTTCACTCTACCGGCATTTGTTGCAATCTGCAGGAGATAGCATTTCCTGGAAGGATTGCCTAAAGTTAAAGAGACATCTTATCAAAGCGGCCCAGTGTAACGGTCTGCAACGCAATAACTTCGGGATGAATCCCGTCATCAGAGATTTACAAACGGCAGTGATCGTTGCCGAGGAAATCGGTATGAAAGGTTCGTGCCTGATCGGTATCATGTTGCACGAAATCGTGAAGGGGCATGTATTGTCTATCGACGAAGTGAACGCCGAATATGGGGATGACGTGGCAAGTATCATCAAGGGATTGGTGAAAACGAACGAGCTGTATGCGAAGAGTCCGGCTATCGAGTCGGAAAACTTCCGTAATCTGCTGCTTTCTTTTGCGGAGGATATGCGTGTGATCCTGATTATGATTGCGGATCGTGTGAACGTGATGCGCAAAATAAAGGATACGGGCAACGAGGAGGACCGGCTCAAGGTAGCAAACGAGGCTGCGTACCTGTATGCTCCGCTGGCGCACAAGCTGGGATTGTATAAGCTGAAATCGGAACTGGAGGATTTGTCTCTCAAATATACGCAGAAGGAAACGTATTATTTTATCAAGGATAAGCTGAACGAGACGAAGGCGTCCCGCGACAAGTATATCGCTGCTTTTATCGAACCGATCCAGAGGAAGGTGTCGGAAGCGGGATTGAAGTTCGACATCAAGGGGCGTACCAAGTCGATTCATTCGATATGGAACAAGATTCAGAAGCAGAAAACGTCTTTTGAGGGGATCTATGACTTGTTCGCCATTCGTATCATCCTCGATTCGGAACCGGACCCGGCTAAGGAGAAGCAGGAATGCTGGCAGGTTTATTCGATTGTTACGGATATGTACCAGCCGAACCCGAAGCGTCTGCGCGACTGGCTCTCTATCCCGAAAAGCAATGGTTAC
>OGWS01000453.1_pt1 | contig 42960 bp, 41 predicted proteins | sample 1576111 | NCBI WGS metagenome assembly OGWS01 (sample SAMEA3541534, study PRJEB24748) | human gut metagenome | biome: human gut; feature: human-associated habitat; material: faeces | place: China | collected 2012
TGGCAATGATCCCCAAAAAATAAATTCGCAAATACGTTAAGGAAAGCCCCTGTACATCCTCCGGTGTTCCCATGGCAGTAAGCATGGCCGGAGCAAACCAGATTCCTGCCGCCATGATCACAAAGCCGGAAAGGATACTGAACATCAGCGCAGTATGAACTGCATATCCAACCATCTCCGAGCGTTTTGCACCGTAATACTGGGAAACGATCACGGAAGCTCCCGACGACAATCCGACAAAAAAGCCTACGATCAGCTGTGTCAGCATGCTGGTGGAACCACCTACTGCCGATAATGCTTCTTTTCCCACAAAACGGCCTACGATCATGGCATCCGCTGCATTGTAAAGCTGCTGAAAAAAAGTACCAAAGAGAATCGGAAAGAAAAACAGCAGAAGCTGCTGCCAGATGATGCCTTCCGTAATCTGATTTTCTCTGAAATTATCTTTTGTCATGTTTTCTGTTCCTTCCCTGGGTTTCTTTTACTGCTGTCTGCACCGTTTCATGCTGCGCAATCTTGAAGAAGTAATCTAAAATTAAAAATATCTTAAAGCTTTTTTATCGGTTCCTTGCTATAATGACAACACTATTGTTATTGGAGAATGATTATGCAAATATACCGTAAAGTTCTGGTTCTTTTTCTTTTGTCCGCGGCAGCTGTTTCCGCTTCCGGATGCAGTATCAGCGAAAGCAAGGAAACGCAAAGTACTGATACAGAGCTTGCCGACACGCAAAACCAGGAAGAACCAGCCAATATGATCCTGTTAAACAACATTCTTTACTATGACACGCAAAGAACGGTATCTGTTTTTCCAGGATACACCGATGGCACGATCCAGTCTGTCACGGCTGCCAATACCACACCGGTCAATAACGGAGAAGCAAATTTCGACTGTCAGGGCAAATCTTACTCGTTTCTCGCAGACGGGGCGATCGGTCTGATCACAGACGAAACAGCCAGAATCTGTGAACTTTTTCTGGCTGATGACACCGTGGAGTTTCAAGGTGTTTATAAAAAGAAAAAAGAACTTTCCAAAGATACCTTAAAGTGGCTCAACTTCTATTATACACTTTCTGAATCTGACCGCAATGCACTTTCCATGATTCCTTCCGAATTTGCCGGACAGATTTCCGGAACCAGTGCAGCAACAAAAGAAACCAGCACATCAGGTGCTTCCTACCTGGAATCACTCACACAGGAGGAACTAGACACGACTGAAGCGCTGGCTCAACATTATTTCACAGAAGAAGTCACCTCTTTTGAAGGAGTCGACCAGATCTACCCGGCAGACTCTTCTGACCCTCAATACCACAACAGTGGCATTGAAGAGGATTACAGTCCTGGAAATATCATCATCTACCGCGTTCTGACCAACCTGGACCGCAGGGACGGAAACCCGTTCCGTTATATCAGTATTGCCAGGAAATCCAAATCTGACGACTGGAAGATCATCAACAGCGGATTCTAACATCATCTATCATCATTCTTTCATCCGGTATCCCACACCAATTTCCGTGAAAATGTAGTGTGGCTCTGCCGGATTTGTTTCGAGTTTCCGACGGATATTCGCCATGTTTACACGAAGAATCTGATTGTCCGTATCGGCATATGGTCCCCAGATTTCCTTTAGGATAAAGTCGTACGTAAGTACTTTTCCTGCATTTTTCGCAAGAAGGGACACCAGCTTATACTCAATCTGGGTCAGATGGATGTCTTCTCCGTTTAAGGTAACGACACGCTTATCAAAATCAATCACCAGACCATCCCGTGAATATACGGTTTCCCGCGGTCCGGCACTGACGATCTGGGCACTGTGGCGCAACGCGGTGCGGATGCGTGCCAGTAGTTCTTCTGAACCAAACGGCTTGGTTATGTAATCGTCTGCCCCCTTATCGAGTGCCTGTACTTTTTCTGCCTCCTGCGTTCTCGCGGAAATTACAATGATCGGTACCGCAGAAAAGCCGCGGATCCGCTCCAGCACTTCACTTCCGTCAAGATCCGGCAGACCCAGATCCAAAAGGATCAGATCCGGATGGTGGGAGGTGCAAAGGGAAAGCCCCGACATTCCGTTCATGGCACGCAGTGCTTTGTAACCGTTTGATATCACAATGGTCTCAATATAATTTCCAATATTTTTTTCATCTTCAATGATCAGAATCACCTGTTTATTTGTCATGTTCTTCTTCCTCTTCCAATGGTAATGTAAAAATAAATTCAGCTCCCTTTAAGCGGTTAGCTGCCTCAATGCTTCCGTTATGTGCATTGATGATCGTCTTACAGATGGTAAGACCAATCCCCATTCCTTTGTGGGAATCTCCGCTGGCATTGGGTTCCATTCCTGCTCCATCAAAAATTATCTTCAGACGTTCCGGATCAATTCCTTTTCCGTAATCCCGGATGTGAAATGCCACACAATCTTCCCGTTTTTCTACATAAAACTCAATCGGCTCATCGGTCCCGGAATGGTAAACTGCATTTTCCAGAAGATTAATGATTACCTGTTCGATCAGGGTCGCATCCATCGGAACCATAAGAAATTCATCCGGGATCTTAACATCGACTTTTCCCTGCGGCAGACGTTTCCGGAAACGCTGTACGGCTTCCGCCACAACTTCTTCCAGTGGCTCCGGTGACGTATTTACATGGGCATCGCCCACACGGATCCTGGTTACCGACAACAAATTTTCCACCATATTCAGCAGCCAGTTGGCATCATCCCGGATCCCTTCTAACAGTTCCCGGCGCTTTTCCTGCGTAATTTCCGGGCTGTCGCTTAACGCAGTATCTGCCAGTCCGATAATGCTTGTAAGTGGTGTTCTTAAATCATGCGATACCGCTCTTAAAAGATTCGCCCGCATGGTCTCTTTTTCCGCTTCTACCAGCAGTTTTTCCCGTTCATTTAAAAGCTGGTTCTGTTTTTTAAAGCGGGTTGTCGTTGTACTGGTGATCGAAGATACCAGAAGCATACCGAGAAACGTTACCGGATACCCATCGATTGAAAAGTTAAAGTTCATGTATGGATAGGTAAAGACATAGTTCACAAAAAACACACCAAAAATAGATGCAATAATACCGGTAATGTAACCCGTTGTGTAACGTGCGATCAGCATAACCGTCAAGACGTAAATGATCGCCACACTGGTAGAGTTCCTGCTATAATGGAAAAAGGCCTGCGCAATAATCGTAGATATTCCCATGATCAAGAACGTGATCACAACATTGTGCACAATCACATTGCTCAATTTTGGATGTTCTTTTTCTGCGTTTTTAGGTTTTCTTTTTCGTTTTTTTTCAACTTCTAGCTTTTTTTCAGTTTCACTCATAACGTCCCCCACTATACATCCGTGAATTTTCTATTCCGCAAACAGCTGATGCACCACTGGCATCCTGCCTTAAGTAAAGCGCTTTTTGTTTCACCAGACACAGCTCCATGCGAAACTCGAAAAAGGGAGCGGAAGTTTCCTTCCGTTCCCTCATATTTTACTACAAAAATGATTTTGTGTATAGTTTTTCACCTTTTGGGGGGCAATTCCTTAACAGCACCTTTACGGCTGTTACGGTTCATACACTGCGCAGCTTACACTTGCTGTTTTCCAGAAATGTCTTACTTATTGTAATTGACAATTGCGCCGAAATCCGGTTTTAAGGAAGCTCCGCCTACCAGACCACCGTCGATATCTGCCTGTGCAAACAGTTCCGGGGCACTTGCCGCAGATACAGAACCGCCATACTGGATACGGATTGCTGCTGCAGTTGCCTCGTCGTAGATCTCACCGATGCATGCGCGGATTGCTGCACATACCTCCTGTGCCTGCTCAGTCGTAGCAACCTTTCCGGTTCCGATCGCCCAGATCGGCTCGTAAGCGATCACTGCAGTCTTTGCCTGGTCTGCAGTAACATTTAAGAATGCAACCTTGATCTGCTGGCGGATCCAGTCAATGGTGATGCCCTGCTCTCTCTGGGTCAGGCTCTCGCCGCAGCAAATGATCGGGGTAATACCATGCTCAAATGCCTTTAAGACTTTCTTGTTTACGGTCTCATTGGTCTCTGCAAAGTATTCTCTTCTCTCAGAATGGCCGATGATGACATATTTTACGCCTGCATCGACTAACATATTCGGGGAGATTTCGCCAGTGTAGGCCCCCTTCTCCTCGAAGTACATATTCTCGGCACCGATCTGGATGTTGGTTCCCTTTGCTGCCTCCATCGCCGGGATAATGTCGATGGCCGGAACACAAAGCAAAACATCTACTTCATCGTTTTTTACAAGTGGTTTTAAGGTTTCGATCAGGGCAACTGCCTCGGAAGGAGTCATGTTCATCTTCCAGTTGCCTGCGATAATTTTTTTTCTGGACATTTTTTCTCTCCTTTTTTATATTGGAAACTTGTGAAAGGAAGCTTATTGAAACTTCCTCTTACTAAGTTCATACTGCGCCTTTGGCTTGCATTCACTAAGTGCGGGGAAGTAAGTTCACACTAAGCTTGTGCTTCGCCCTTGGCTCGCACGCACTAAGTGTTCACTTAAGTGCTTACTTATCATCTGCTGCTGCTACGCCTGGGAGGGACTTACCCTCTAAGAATTCCAGGGATGCGCCGCCACCAGTGGAGATGTGGCTCATCTTGTCTGCGAAGCCAAGCTGGTTGACTGCTGCTGCGGAATCACCGCCGCCGATGATGGTGGTTGCGTCGGTCTCTGCCAGTGCCTTTGCTACAGCAATGGTACCTGCTGCCAGGGTCGGGTTCTCGAATACGCCCATCGGTCCGTTCCATACGACGGTCTTGGCGCTCTTTACTGCCTCAGCATAAAGTTTTGCGGTTTCTGTGCCGATATCCAGACCCATCATGTCAGCCGGGATCTGATCTGCTGCTACGTTTGCAACCTCGATCGGTGCATCAATCGGATCCGGGAAGGATGCTGCGACTGCTGCGTCTACCGGAAGAAGCAATTTCTTGCCAAGCTTCTCAGCCTTTTCCAGCATCTCTTTACAGTAATCTAACTTGGTATCATCTACCAGGGATTTACCGATTTCCTTGCCCTCTGCCTTTAAGAAGGTGAACGCCATGCCGCCGCCGATGATCAGGGTATCGCATTTCTCAAGCAGGTTGGAAATTACATTTAACTTGTCCGCAACCTTTGCGCCGCCCAGGATTGCTACGAACGGTCTTACCGGATTTTCTACTGCATTGCCCAGGAAATCAATTTCTTTCTGCATCAGATAACCAACTGCGTTGGTACCGCCCTTTGCGGTGATGAATTTGGTTACGCCCTCTACGGAAGCGTGTGCTCTGTGGGAGGAACCGAATGCGTCGCATACATAGTCATCTGCCAGGTCAGCCAGCTCTTTGCTGAACTGTTCGCCGTTCTTGGTCTCTTCTGCGCCGCGGAAACGGGTATTCTGAAGAAGGACAACATCGCCTTCTTTCATCGCTTCTACTGCTTTGGTTGCTGCCTCACCGGTTACGTTGTAATCTGCTACGAATACAACCTCTTTGCCCAGCTTTTCGGACAGGCGTACTGCAACCGGAGCTAAGGACTCACCCTCGTTCGGACCATTCTTTACTTTGCCAAGATGGGAACAAAGAATAACCTTTGCGCCCTCACCGATCAGCTTCTGGATGGTCGGGAGTGCAGCCACGATACGGGTCTCATCGGTGATGACACCATTTTTTAACGGAACGTTGAAATCACAGCGCACCAGCACTCTTTTTCCTTTTAAATTTTTCAGATCATCAATACTTTTTTTATTTAACATGGAGGTAATCCCCTTTCCTGTATCCAAATTTTCTGCATGGCTGCTGTTTGCGTGCTATGCGGGCAGCAACCAATCTTTTTCCAGATTCCCAAATGTAGCACTATAAAGCGAAAAAGGATCCGGTCCACACGTGACCGGACCCTAATCTGAGTCTTTTGTAATAATTTTCTTTAGCAGAAATTATGCCAGCTCTGCGAAGTATTTGATGGTGCGAACCATCTGGCTGGTGTAAGAGTTCTCATTGTCATACCATGAAACAACCTGAACCTCGTACAGATCATCTGCGATCTGAGCTACCATGGTCTGGGTTGCATCGAACAGGGAACCGTACTTCATACCGATAACATCGGAAGAAACGATCGGATCCTCGTTGTAGCCGAAGGACTCGCTTGCTGCTGCTTTCATAGCTGCGTTGATATCCTCTTTGGTAACGCCAGCTTTCTTAACAACTGCGGTTAAGATGGTGGTAGAACCGGTCGGCACCGGAACACGCTGTGCAGAACCGATGAGCTTGCCGTTTAACTCCGGAATAACCAGACCGATTGCCTTTGCAGCACCGGTGGAGTTCGGAACGATGTTTGCAGCGCCTGCTCTTGCTCTTCTTAAATCACCTTTTCTGTGCGGACCATCCAGGATCATCTGGTCGCCGGTGTAAGCATGAATGGTGCTCATGATACCAGACTGGATCGGAGCGTAATCGTTCAGTGCCTTCGCCATAGGTGCTAAGCAGTTGGTGGTGCAGGATGCTGCGGAAATGATGGTATCCTCTGCAGTCAGGGTGTTCTCGTTTACGCTGTAAACGATGGTCTTTAAGTCGTTTCCTGCCGGAGCGGAGATAACAACTTTCTTTGCGCCTGCGTCAATGTGAGCCTGTGCTTTCTCTTTGGAGGTGTAGAAACCAGTACACTCTAATACTACATCTACGCCGATCTCTCCCCACGGAAGGTCTGCTGCCTTAGCTTCTTTGTAGATAGTGATCTTCTTGCCGTCAACTGTGATGGAATCCTCGCCAGCCTCTACGGTGTGCTTGCCTTCACCGATGTGACCTGCGTATCCGCCCTGTGCGGTATCGTATTTTAATAAGTGAGCTAACATCTTCGGATCGGTTAAGTCGTTGATAGCCACTACCTCATAACCTTCTGCGCCAAACATCTGTCTGAAAGCCAGACGGCCGATACGTCCAAAACCATTGATTGCTACTTTAACTGCCATGATTCATTCCTCCTAGATTGTTAAAAATATGATGATTGTTAAAAACTCATCAACCTTGTTCTTATTGTACCTAATTACACACAAAATAGCAAGCCTTTTTTTGCCATATTGACAAAAACACTTGAATTTTCGTCTTGTTTTTGTCAAAGAAGCCCCTCGGAGACCGGCTCCGAAGGGCTTTCTTTTGTGCTTTGTATACAAAGAACGCTGTTTCTGTATTTTTTCTCGCATCAATCTGTCATGATTTACATCTCATCTTTTACATATCCAGCCAGATTGTAGGCATGATCGGATACACGTTCCAGATTGCTGATGATATCGAGGAAGACGACACCTGCCGATGCATTGCACTCGCCTGCTGACAAACGCTCGATGTGTTTTTCGCGGAGTTCTTCTTCCTGGCTGTCGACATCGTCCTCGTACTGGCTAACTTTTCGTACTGCCTCCATATTTCCATTCTGTCTCGCATCGATGGCATACTGGAACGATTTTAATACGCTGTCACTGATCGAACGCAAATCATCCGATCCGGTAGTGGAAAACTGAAGTCTGTGTTCCACCATATACTGAGCCTGCTCCGCCAGGTTTTCCGCATGGTCACCGATACGCTCGATATCGCTGACACTGTAGAATAAGTTGTTTACAACCTTCTTCTGTTTCTCGGTCAGGGAAAGATTGTCTACCTTGATCAGGTATTCTGTCAGCATCTTTTCCATGTTGTTGATGGTCTGCTCCACCTTAAATACGGTTTCCACCTCATCGGAGTTCACCGTCAGGACTGCATCAATGGCGCGTGTTACATTTTCATAGGTGATCTGGCCCATATGGACTACTTCAAGGGCAGCTGTCTCAACGGCAAAGGCCGGAGACTCAAAAATACGCTCATCCAGATGCTTGAGGGTTGCAGCTGTTTCTGCATCTTCCACAACCGGTTCTTTTTCTTCTTTCTCTTTCACAACGATACCGGAGATTTTTACCAGTACATCTGCAAATGGGAACAGCAGCGTTGTCATGGACAGGTTAAAGATCGTATGGAAGATAGAAATCTGTACCGCATTGATATTCGCCGCCGCAAAAGCCGGACGCAGACTGAAAAAGATAAAACCAATGGTTCCAAACACAATCGCACCGATCACGTTGAAAGTCAGATGCATAACCGCTGCACGCTTTGCGGTACGGGAACCTCCCATACTGGACAGCATTGCTGTTACACAGGAACCAATGTTCTGGCCAAGGGTAATATAGATTGCTGCATTGGTCGTTACGATCCCGTTCATGGCCAGAGTCTGCAAAATACCGACAGAAGCAGATGAACTCTGTAACAGTGCAGTAACCAGTGCACCGATCAGCATACCCAGAAGCGGGTTTCCGCCAAGAACCTCAAACGCTTTTGCAAAGATCGGGGCATCGGTATACGGACTTATGGAACCAGACATAAAATCCAGACCAATGAACAAAAGTCCAAGACCGATCATAATCTCGCCGACCATCTTTTTCTTCTGACTTTTCGCAAAAACCAGAAGCAAAGCTCCGATTCCAATGATCGCCGGTGCATAAAAACTCGGCTTCATAACTTCAAATGCATCTCCGAGCTGGCTCATGGATACGATCCATGCGGTGATGGTGGTACCGATATTAGCACCCATGATCACGCCGACCGCCTGGGACAGGTTTAAAACGCCTGCACTTACAAAACCGACTACCATAACCGTTGTAGCACCACTGGACTGGATGATCGCCGTGATTAACGCACCCAGAGCCACGGCCAGGAAGCGGTTATTTGTGAGCATTCCAAGGAAACTGCTCATTTTGCTTCCTGCTGTCTTCTGCATGCCGTCTGCCATGATATTCATGCCATAAAGGAACATGCCGAGACCTCCAAGGAAACTAAACCCGTTTGAAATGTCGCTGATTGACATACTCTCCTCCTCGTCTCGCGTACTTTTTCTCTTTATTCTCTTCAGTCCGCAAACAATTTAATCATACCATACTGCTACCTGCATTTCCAACCATTTTTAAAATTTAACTAAATTTTGGATAAATAGTATGTAAAAATGCCTGCCGCAGCATCTGCGACAGGCATTCTCAACGAAATATTGCAAAAGAATTGTGAAAACCTCAGCATTCCTGTTAATGTACCATCCGATCCGTTTTGATCAATGATCCGCTGCATAGGCAGCTACAGCTGCCATTACAGCCTGGTTACTGTTCCAGACATTGCCAAACTCGCTGACCGGCATCGGGCAGGCAACACTTCCTACCTCAATCGTCAGACTTGGAATCGGATTGTCTTTGATCTGGACATAGTCCTTGAAACCACCCTTTCCGCTGCTTGCATTGATCTGATATCCGGAAAGTCCGGTTACCAGATCAGCGAGCGCCTTAGACCCGGCTGATACTTTGTTTCCCGCAAAATCCCAGTAAACTAGGTTTCCCATACTGTGATAACTGATAGTAAGTGCCCAGTTTCTGGAATTGGCAAGATTCGCAAGCGCCTGGCTCTCCGGCTCAGAAAGTGCACTGGTTCCTTTGTAGTTTGCGTAAGAAGCATGGGACGGACCGGTCGTGATACTTTCCCACAATGCCGGGAAATTCTGATTTAAGTCCACGCCACGCCCATTTGCTTTCCACAAATTCAAATAGCGGCCAAATTCCTGGCTGGTACGTCCGTCCGCCTTATCCTGCGCATAACACTGATTTACAATCTGACGCAGGTCAGAAGAACGGAGCGCTGACACGCCAAACTGGCTGATGGTGATTCCATCCGGATTCACCATCGGCACTATGTGGACTGCCACACCGTCCAGAATACCAGAAAGGCTCCGCCCCTGATAAGTTCCGCTGTCATAAAAAGCCAGCAGATGTTCCGCCTGTTTCATGACCAGAAGCGGCGTCATGTACTCCCGCGCATGAATTCCCGCATGGATCAGCACATGTTTCGACGCATTCGGATTCCCGATCACCATCTCATAAAGAGCCCGTCCATCCAGGCTCGTTCCTATGGTATTCACCTGCAGATGGTTTCCGTAGCGTTCTTTCAGCGTGTTGATGTCACGGCTCATCTGGTCATAACTGTATTTTTCGACAACTTTCACAACTGGGTTCTGAAGCTGTCCTGCAAAAGAAAGATTTCCATTTTCAACTGCCGATGGAATCATCACGCCGCCCGGACCTGCTGCAATGCCAACCGCCGCTCCGCTTCCCACCGTGATCACCCCGGAGGAAGGTCCTGTCTGCGTGCCGGCCGTGACCGTCTGGTTTACAGACGCACCTCCGCCTGCTATTACGGCAGTGCTGCCCGCTGTCTGGCTTCCTGCCGTCACAGTACTGCTTCCGCTTTGTGCTTCCGATGCAGCCGGTGCTTCCGTCACCGCAGACGCTGTATCCTGGTTTCCTGTCCCGGTCATCTCACCGGGCGCTGATGTAAGTCCTGCCGGATCGGTTCCCATGGATGCAGGACCGTCCGCGTAAGTCATAAAAGCACTACTGGCTACCATAAAGGCAGCCAGAGCACCTGTAAAATATCTTTTACAGTTCATAATTTAGTTTTCACTTTCCTTTTTTGCAAGGTCGCCCGGCTTCATGCTGAGGCTGATCTTGCCCATTTTGTCAACATCAAGAACCTTAACGGTTACCATATCGCCGATATTTACAACATCTTCCACTTTCTCTACGCGCTTGTCGGAAAGTCTGGAGATGTGAATCATACCATCTTTCTTCGGCTTCAGCTCGACGAAAGCACCAAACGGCATAATGCGGACAACCTTACCGGTCATAACCTGACCCGGCTCAATGTCGGTTACAATGCTCTTGATGATGCTCTTTGCTTTCTCGATCATCTCTTTGTCGGTACCGCAGATTGCTACGTTGCCTTCCTCAGAAATGTCGATCTTCACGCCGGTCTCCTCGATGATCTTGTTGATCACGCAGCCCTGCTTACCAACCACATCGCCGATCTTCTGCGGATCAATGCTGATCTGGTCGATCTTCGGAGCATATTTGCCAACTTCTTTTCTCGGCTCAGAGATTGCCGGCTTCATGCAGGTATCCATGATGAAGAGTCTTGCCTCGCGACATCTTGCGATCGCACCCTCTACGATCGGTCTGGTCAGACCATGGATCTTGATATCCATCTGGATTGCAGTGATACCGTCGGTGGTACCGGTTACCTTAAAGTCCATATCGCCGAAGAAATCCTCAAGGCCCTGGATATCAGTTAAGAGAACGAAATCATCGTCGGTCTCACCGGTAACAAGACCGCAGGAAATGCCTGCTACCATCTTCTTGATCGGCACGCCTGCTGCCATTAAGGACATGCAGGAAGCACAGGTGGATGCCATGGAGGTAGAACCGTTGGACTCGAAAGTCTCGGATACGGTACGGATTGCGTACGGGAACTCTTCCTCGGACGGCAGTACCGGAACCAGGGCACGCTCAGCCAGTGCGCCATGACCGATCTCACGGCGTCCCGGTCCTCTGGATGGCTTGGTCTCACCTACAGAGTAGGACGGGAAGTTATAATGATGCATGTAGCGCTTGGATACTTCGTTCTCATCCAGGCCATCTAACTTCTGCTGCTCAGACAGCGGAGCCAGGGTACATACGTTGCAGATCTGGGTCTGTCCACGGGTAAACATCGCGGAACCATGTACACGCGGGATCAGGTCAACCTCTGCTGCCAGCGGACGGATCTGGGTGATCTCGCGGCCATCCGGTCTCTTGTGGTCTTTTAAGATCATCTTGCGGACGGTCTTCTTCTGGTACTGGTAAACAGCCTCGCCAAGCACTGCAAGCCACTCTTCGTTGTCTGCAAATGCCTCTTCGAGTTTCTCGGTGATCTGACGGATGTTCTCCTCACGGGTCTGCTTGTCATCGGTGAAGACAGCCTCTTCCATCTGCTCCGGAGTTACGATCTCCTTGATCGCTGCAAACAGCTCTTCCGGAATCGCACAGCTCTCGTAGCTGTGTTTTGCCTTGCCGCACTCTGCCACGATGGTGTCGATGAATTTAATGATCTCCTGGTTGATCTCATGAGCCTTGTAAATAGCCTCGATCATCTTTGCTTCCGGGATCTCGTTTGCGCCAGCCTCGATCATGATGACCTTCTCACGGGTAGATGCTACGGTTAAGTTTAAATCGCCCTGTTTCCACTGAGCCTGGGTCGGGTTGATGATAAACTCGCCATCGATCATGCCAACCTGGGTCATGGCACACGGACCATCAAACGGGATGTCAGAAATGCAGGTTGCGATTGCAGCGCCTAACATTGCAACTAACTCCGGACGACACTCCGGATCTACGCTCATAACCATGTTGTTCAAGGTTACATCGTTGCGGTAATCCTTCGGGAACAGCGGTCTCATCGGACGGTCGATGACGCGGGAAGTCAGGATTGCATTCTCAGATGCCTTTCCCTCTCTCTTGTTGAAGCCTCCCGGGATCTTTCCTACAGAGTATAATTTTTCTTCATATTCTACGCTTAACGGGAAGAAATCAATGCCGTCTCTCGGTTTATCAGATGCCGTAGCGGTAGATAATACGGTGGTATCGCCATAATGCATAAATGCTGCGCCGTTTGCCTGCTTTGCAACTCTGTTTACATCCACAGTCAGGGTTCTTCCGGCAAGTTCCATACTAAAACTTTTGTACATGGGTTGTCTCCTTTTCTCTTTCATTCTATATATTCACAGAAGGCTCCGAAACTACTGCTCTGTACACAAAGGAAATGCATCGTTCTATCGGGCTGACATGCCTTGTGTATACAGCAGCGGCTTCGGGATATACCTTCCAGAAAATATCCAGGTAACTCAGAACGTTTTTCGCTCCATGCAGCCCGCCGAATCTGCCACTGGCAGTTTTCTTCCGGTGCATGGCAGTAAAAAACAAAAGGGTGGAGATGACCTCTCCACCCTAACGTCCTAATTACTTTCTGATGCCTAACTTTTCAATCAGTGCACGATAGCCTTCCAGGTCGGTTTTCTTTAAGTAGTCAAGAAGACCACGTCTCTGACCTACCATCTTTAACAGACCACGTCTGGAATGATGATCCTTCTGATTGCTCTTTAAATGCTCAGTCAGCTCTGCGATTCTTGCAGTCAGGATTGCGATCTGAACCTCTGGTGAACCGGTATCTCCTGCTTTTCTGCCGTACTCAGCGATGATTGCTGCTTTCTTTTCCTTTGAAATCATGTTGATTTCCTCCTTAAAAATAATATACTCACCGTAAACCAGGTCATTGGTTGGAGTTATCCAAACGACTGGGTCCCGGCGCTAACTCATACCGGACTATAATAGCATATCCGTTTTCCTGTGTCAACTCGTTTTTATAAATAGTTTCTGTGCCAGACCGCATGCGCAAACAGAACTATAAATAGTTCTGATGCACAACCAGAGCCAGCAAAATGCCAAGTGCTGCTCCCGCTGCTACCTGAAGCGGTGTATGTCCGACAAATTCCTTCAGCCGCTTCTGGATTTCCTGATTATTTAAGTTAAACCAGTCCTGCTCCATGATCAGGTTCAGCAATTTTGCCTGCTTTCCTGTCTCCTGACGGACCCCGATGGCATCGTACATGACAACCGCAGCCAGAATAAAACTGATGGCAAACTGGAACGAATCCACTCCATAGCAAAGTCCTGCCGCAGTCGTAAGCCCGCAGACCGTTGCAGAGTGCGAACTCGGCATGCCGCCGGATCCGACAAGGCGTTCCGGAGTAAAGCTTTTATTCAAGCCAAAATCGATAAGTGTTTTTAAAACCTGAGCAACCGTCCAGCCCACAATGGCGCTGATCAGTACTTCGTTACTCAGCAGTTTATCCCAAAATCCCATGTTGTAATCCTGCTTTCCTTTTTCGTTTTGTTGCTGTGCACGCAGACGTTTGCATTGGATCTTTCACAACCGCCTGTCGGGAACGTTCCTTTCCTGCGCAGGCAAACACTTGGGATCAATAGCCAATCAGCCAGTCATAAAGTTCCTGGTATTTGCATGCTGACTGCTGCCAGGAGAAATCTGCTGCCATGGCACGGTCAATGATCTTGTTCCATTCCCGCTTTTTACTGTAGTAGATATACTTTGCATAGCGAACGGTATCTAACATCTCGTGTGCATTATAATTTGAGAAAGAGAATCCGGTTCCGCGGCTCTCATACTCATTATAAGGCTCTACCGTATCCTTCAGGCCACCGGTCTCGCGCACGATCGGCACAGTGCCGTAGCGGAGTGCCATCAGCTGGCTTAAGCCACACGGCTCAAACAAAGACGGCATAAGGAATGCGTCACAGCCTGCATAAATCTTATGGGACATCTCGTTGGAATAATAAATCTGCGCCGATACACGGTCATGATATTTCCAGTCATAATGACGGAACATGTTCTCGTATTTTTCGTCGCCGGTTCCCAGTACTACCAGCTGCATGTCATCGCTGCAGAGTTCATCCATCACACACTGAACCAGATCCAGACCTTTCTGGTCGGTCAGTCTGGAAACAATGCCGACCATGAATTTCTTTTCATCCACCGGAAGTCCCAGCTGCGCCTGGAGCTGCTTTTTGTTTTTCACTTTTTCCTTGCGGAAATTCTTTGCATTATATGGCTGTACGATCAGTTTATCGGTCGCCGGATTAAACTCTTCATAGTCGATTCCGTTTACGATACCGCGCAGATCGCCGGAACGGGCACGCATCAGACCATCCAGACCCTCGCCATAAAACGGCATCTTAATTTCCTCTGCATAGGTCTGGCTTACGGTGGTAACGGCATCTGCAAATACAATTCCGCCCTTTAGCATGTTTCCGTCTTTGTATGCTTCCAGCTTATCCGGTGTAAAATAATAATCCGGCAGCATGGAAAAACGCTGGATGGTCTTAACATCCCAGACCCCCTGGAATTTTAAGTTGTGGATCGTCATAACGGATTTCATGTTTGCAAAAAACTCTCCGCCGCGGAAACGGTCCTTTAAGTAAACCGGGATCAGACCAGTCTGCCAGTCGTGACAATGGACTACATCCGGTTTAAAACCGATGACCGGGAGTGCGGATAATGCCGCGTTGCAGAAGAAAGAAAACTTCTCCAGATCATACAGCCAGTCACCATATGGCTTCGGACCGCCAAAGTAGGATTCATTGTCAATGAAATAAAAGGTAATACCGTCATAGACATATTCCATGATTCCCACATAACGGCTCTGTCCCAGATAATCCATATAAAAATGGTCAATATAGGTCATTTCATTGCGCCATTTTTCCGGGATACACAAATATTTTGGTATCATAACCCTGACATCGAAGTACTCCTTGTCAAAGCATTTTGGCAAAGAACCAACCACATCAGCGAGTCCTCCTGTCTTGATAAATGGAACTGCTTCTGATGCGACAAATAATATGTTCTTCATACGAACCCCTCCTCTGCACCAGTCTGCCCCCAAGCGGACTGTCTTACTTATCAGTATACATGATTTATACCGTTTTAGGAAGTAAAATCTTTATGAAACTTTGATTTGATTTTTACTTATTTACAAATCTCCTTTTTTGTAAAATTTCAGGCGCAAGGCAGGTTTTCTCAAAAGATCACAGAGCCCGTTTATAATCCAGACGGATCTTATCTGTGATCAGTGCAATAAATTCTGAGTTCGTAGGTTTTCCTTTTCCGCTGTTTACCGTATAACCAAAAATCTCGTGGATCATCTCCAGCTGTCCGCGGCTCCACGCCACCTCAATGGCATGACGGATTGCCCGTTCCACACGGCTCGCCGTAGTTCCATGCTTCTTTGCGATCGTGGGATACAAAACCTTGGTCACGGAAACCAGCATATCCTGTTCTTCTACGGAAATCGTAATCGCATCCCGCAGATACTGATATCCTTTGATATGAGCTGGTATTCCAATCTCGTGAAGCAGCTGTGTGACATCATCTTCCAGGTTCTGACGCAGGTAATCTCCTTTATTGATATGATTCAGGTAAGCTTCTGCCGGTTTTTCCCGCACGGAAGATACCATTCTGGAACGGAAACGCTCCTCCGCAACCAGACGGATCTTGTCGAGAAGAACTTCCCGGTCAAACGGCTTTAAGATATAGTAACTGGCTCCATTCCGAAATGCTGCCGATGCCACAGTCTCATTTCCCGCAGCAGTTACCATAATGATGGAAGGCATATCTTTTCCGCCTTTTGCCGCACGAACCTTCTCCAGCACGGTAATCCCATCCAGCTTTGGCATAATCACATCCAGAAGAACAATATCCGGATTTTTCTCCATGATCATCTGATAGGCATCTTCTCCATTGTCTGCTTTCCCGACCACATGGAATCCTTCTTCTGCTTCCAGTATACTGCTCAGTAATTCCAACATTAACGGGTTATCTTCTGCAATCGCAATATTTAATTCTGCCATGATCCATTCCTCCTGTCCCCAAATCCGACATACCATCTATATGACGGATAGTTACACAATTTGTATTATACACGCCGTCTTTGCAAGGCAACAACCAGGTCCTGGCGCACCATTCGACGCTTCCCGCATAATTCGACAAACGCTCAGAATCATCTTATGCAGCGTTTTTCCAGTCGCCCGCCGTTTGTTTTCCAGACATGTCTGCATTTCATCTCAGACAGACTGCCTTGCATGTTCGGCTTTCCTACTTTATGACGAATGAATCCTGTCAGATATAACGCTTTGTGGAGAATTTTTTTCATATTTTTGCAACGTTTCCAAGTTAAACAAAAAAGCGCCGCATTGCTGCAGCGCTTTTTACCTGGAATTATTCTGTTATGTTGCGTCGTCTTCTACCGATGAACAGCCTGCCCCCCGCAGATTTGCCGCCTGCAGGATCTCCGCATTCAGGGCGTTATCCTCCGCTCAGAGGAAACGCATACCGTTTAGGATGGAAGCACGCTCCGGCGCATCCGCAGGCACTTCGCTATGTACCCGGTCGATCACAGTTGCAAGGTTAGACAGGAAGAAAGGACGAGTCAGCACACCGTCTACACCGCCGTTTTCCGCAATCCCGGAAAGATACTCCCGTTCTTCGTAATCGCATCAGTAAAGCAGCAGTGCGTTTCCTGTTTTGTTCCGCAGCCGGTGCAGATTTCCGGCAAGCGTATCGTCCTTGAGACAACTGCCCAATAAAACAATGTCCACCGGATTCTTCCGCAGTAATTCGTTCGCCTCCGTCTCGGATTTTGCAAGCAGCAAGGTAATTTCTGTTTTTTGAATGCTGCCTGTGCATTCTCAATGAAAGATTTCTCATCGGTAATCAGCAGCAGCAGCCTTGTTGTCGTGTTCACCAACTGTACTGTATTCGTAGCGACATAAGCGGATGGCACAAGAAACAGCAGCGTCCATTCGGAATTTTCCATCTGGTACAGTACATAATAATATTCCTGTCCATTCAGAATGACATTGGAATAAGCCACTCCGGTTTCCCGCATCGTCTGCAAAGTGCTGTCAAACGATGCATCGTGCAAATACTGCATATCCCGAAGCACGGAAAAGACATGAAATCAAAATTGATTTCCGGATAGTACTTGTGCACGACCTCGATGAATGCGTTCACATCACTGAACGGACTGCATATGCTGAGCGGTTCATGGACGCCACTGTCAAAATCACCGGCAGCACCAGGACTGGCCTTGCCGCCGCGGCCAGACACCAAGGACAGCACACAGACAATCGCCAGCAATACACCCGGAATCTTCTTTTTCTTCATCGCTCTGGTCTCTTTCTATTATAAATCTTAAATAAGTTCATTATAGCGGGCAATTGCGTGATTTACAAGGAAATCTTTCCAATTTCCAGGACGTGTTCCAGGACGATCCAAAGCTGTCATTCCTAATGAGCACACATATTTTCCATAAAAATTCCGTACCCTTTTGTCGGATCATTCACAAATACATGCGTCACTGCCCCGACCAGTTTCCCGTTCTGGAGGATCGGACTGCCGCTCATCCCCTGCACAATCCCACCCGTAAGGCGCAACAGCCGTTCATCGGTCACCTGAAATACCAGGCTCTTGTTTTCCCGCGCCGGACTGTAATCAACCCGCTGGATCTCTATCTCATAATCACAGGCGCTTCCCGAAACATAGCTGCGGATCCAGGCCTTGCCCTTTTTTACGTCCTGCCGGTGTCCCACCTCAACCGGCTGTTCCAATATCTTCTGACGAAATTTTTCATCCACTGTTCCGAATATCCCGCAATCGGTATTTTGATCCACACTTCCCAGCCTGGATCCGGGACCGTAGTAGATGACACCGGCCATCCCCCCAGCACTTCCTTTCTCTATTCCCAGAATTTCGGTCTCGTACAGCACCCCGTTCTCAATCTCTACCACCCGCCCAGTATCACTGTCACTGATCCCGTGCCCCAGTGCACCAAAGCTTCCATCTTCCTCTAAGTACGTCATGGTGCCGATCCCCTGGGTATCATCCCGCACCCAGGCACCCAGTTTGCGGCTCCCGTCCTCTGTTTTTACCGTATCCACAGACAGCTCCAGTTCCTTTCCGGCCCGCCGTACCCGCAAAAGTGCCTCACTCTCGCCCATATGGTTTAAGTTTGTGACCAGAGCTTCTTTGTCCGAAAGCGGCTGCCCATTGATTGCCTCAATGTAATCACCGGACTGCAAAATTCCGTAAGCTGGTTCTGCCTCTTTCCCGTTTTCATCCGTCACTTTTCCGGTTCCAACCACCAGAATTCCGTTGGATTTCAAATAGATCCCCACTGGCATGCCACAGGGAACTGCATAGCAGGTATCCTCCACGTCCACACTGATCTGCTTAAAGGGAATTGCTCCAAACAGCTTCAGACCCAAACGGAACTGACCTTCTTTTTCCGCATAGAGAGAGAATTCCTGGTCCGGCCGGATCCGGATCTCGTCCTGTGGGATGCCGGAATCTCCCTTTAGTACGACCGCCTCGCTCTCACTCAGTATGGTAGTATAAAAAGGCAGATCCAGCACCATAGATTCTTCCTCTCCCTCTGCAATGCTGAAATGTTCCGGGATCTGGTGTTCGGTATAATACCAGCCATATCCCGCTGTAAAGACCAGACTGCTCCAGAATACTGCGTTAAGAATCCGGTAAAAGTAACTTCCTGCCCTGTGTGTTTTTCGCATTCCACATTCCTCCTGTCCGTTGTCTCACCTGCCGTCTGTTTCATTCCTGTATCATGGAACCTAATTACCGATTTTCTATGAAACAAAGAAAAAAGGAGCCTTTTGTAAGCTCCTTTCTAGTATGTGTGCCGAATAGAAAAATCACACTGTCAGTTTTTAGTTGCAAACATCTACCTGTACTTCTTTGTCTGCTTAGCCAGTTTTTTCATCTCGCTGGCATTCTGAAGCACCGCATCCGTAATCTGGACGCCGCCGAGAAGTCTCGCCAGTTCCGTGACCGTCTCATCTTCTTTTAACCGGTTGATCCTGGTTTTTGTGCTTGCCCCGTCTGTTGATTTTTTAATTTCAAAATGACAGTCTGCCATTGCCGCGATCTGCGGAAGATGCGTGATACAGATCACCTGGTGGTTTCTGGAGATCACTGCCAGTTTTTCCGCAACTTTCTGTGCCGTGCGACCGCTGATTCCCGTGTCGATCTCATCGAAGATCAGGGTCGGAATATCATCGCTGTCTGCTAACACCGTCTTGATTGCCAGCATGATACGGGAAAGTTCACCGCCGGACGCCACCTGGGCGAGCGACCGCTCCGGTTCTCCGGGGTTTGTGGAAATGACAAATTCCGCCTCATCAAATCCATTCGCCGTATAGTGAGGCAGCCGCTTAAATTCCATCGAGAAACGCACATCCAGGAAGTTTAAGTCAATCAGTCCCTCGCGGATCTTTTCCGTCAGTTTTCTCGCTTCTTCCCTGCGGACTTTCGACAATTTTGCACTCACTGTCTCCAGTTTTTCTTCTGTCTTTTTGTATTCCTGTTCCATTCTGGCGCGGTACTCATCAAAATGCTCCAGCTGCTCCAGACGTTTTTTCTTTTCTTCCAGGGATTTCTGGATCTTTTCTATATTTTCTCCATATTTTGCCTGCAGCCCGCGGATCAGATCAAGACGCTCTTTCGTTTCCTGAAACGATGCTTCATCAAAATCAAGTTGTCCTAAGTATTCCCCGATTGCATGATGGGCATCCGCTAACACCGCCTCCGCATCGTAAAGCTGATCCTGGATTGCTTTTAATTCCGGGTCAAATTCTGCCACCTCGCTGACCTCATGCAGGGCATTTCCCACACTTTCCGAATCCACCGCGCGGTATGCAGCCGAAAGGTTTTCGATGATCCTCTTTGCATTTGCATATTTTTTATAATTTGCCGCAAGAAATTCCTCTTCCCCTTCTTTTAATCCGGCATTTTCAATCTCTTCGATCTCAAAGCGCAGAAAATCAGCCTCTCTTCTGCGGCTTTCACTGTCCGTAACAAGCTGATCCAATTCTTTCTTAAGGGAAGTATATTCTTTATAAAGAGACTCTGTCTGCAATTTCAGCTCAAGAACACGGGATTTTGCGTAGGTATCCAGAATTTCCAGATGTTTTGATGCGTGAAGCAAAGACTGATGCTCATGCTGTCCATGAATATCGATCAGAAGAGACGTGATCTGTTTTAACCTGGCCGCCGTAACCGTCTCATCGTTAATACGGCTCATACTGCGGGATGCCATGATCTTGCGGCTGATGATCAGGATGCCGTTTTCATCCGGTACGACATCCAGTGCCCGGAGCGCTTCTTTTTTTTGTGGATCCACCAAAAACACGAGTTCCACATACGCATATTCCGCGCCGTTTCGGATCATCTCCTTCGAAGCCTTCTGGCCAAGCGCCAGGTTGACTGACCCGATCATGATGGACTTTCCTGCACCGGTCTCACCGGTCAGGATATTTAAGCCATCTTCCAGTTCCACATCTGCCGCCTCGATCAGCGCCAGATTTTTTACATGCAGTTCCAAAAGCATTGCCGCCCCTCCTTTTGCCTATCGGGCCAAGATCAGTTTTTTCAGTTTATCCATTAAAAGGATCGTGTCGTCCACGCTGCGAACCGCACACATGATGGTGTCATCTCCAGCGATGCAGCCAACGATCTCATGAAAATGGATCTCATCCAGTGCTGCTGCCACTGCCATTGCCATGCCGGACACCGTCTTGATCACAAGGATATTCTGTGCCATATCCATAGAAACATATCCATCTTTTAAGATGCGGATATATTTGTCACTGAAAGCCGCCTGGTTCTGCATGACCATATAGCGCTGCCGTCCGTTTTCCGACTGGACTTTGGTTAGTTTCAGTTCCCGGATATCCCTGGAAACGGTAGCCTGGGTCACCTTATACCCTTCCTGATTCAGGCGCTCTGCCAGTTCTTCCTGGGTTTCAATCTCATATTTTCCGATCAGTTCCACAATTTTGCTGTGACGTTCCAGTTTCATCTGTTCCCTCCGTTAAATGCGGTCCATTTTCTGTCTGATATTTTCAAGGAATGATACATTTTTTAATTGAATCAGGGTAGTATATTTCGGTGCCCGGCTAATCTCCAGCCGTTCCCCATAATGGAGCGGAAATGCCTGGTCTCCGTCAAATACTGCCGAATACGATCTGCCGCCGCTCCATTTTACCAGTCGGATGCTGACGCAGTCCTCCGGAGAAAGCACAATGCTTCTCGCGTTCAGGGAATGGGAACAGATCGGAGTCAAAAGCATCAGCTGCGCCCCAGGCGCCACGATCGGTCCGCCTGCTGACAAATTATACGCAGTAGAACCTGTAGGGGTTGCCGCAATGATTCCGTCTGCCATATATTCGTTGAAAAATACTCCATTCACATAAACCTGGAAATGCAGTACCTGCAATACATCCTGTCTGGTCAGAACGATCTCATTTAAAGCAATGCCTTTGACTTCTTTTTCTGCCCCTACCACACTGCCTTCCAGCATCATGCGCTTTTCCAATGTAAAAGAATCGGTCAAAAGGGCATCCAGTACCGGGTCGAGGGCTTCCTCCCGCGACACCTGGGTCAGGTAGCCCAGATGCCCCATATTGATTCCCATCATGGGAAGATCGAGGCTGATCAGATCTCTGGATGCCTGGATCAGGGTACCATCTCCGCCAAGTGTGATCACACACTCCGTGTCAGACGGAACCTGATCCGCCCTTGTATACCCCCGGTTATGCGTGCAGTATGCGCCGCGGCGAATCAGTTCTTTTTCTATTTTTTCCGCTGTATCCAAAGCTCCTGGTTTCGACGGATTCGCGATCAGATAAAAATGTTTCATAAACTCTCCTGTTATTTGTCCAGTTCTCCGTGAGCCGCATCGACAATGGCTTTTGCGTCGACCTGATACTCCGTGTAGGTTTGTCCATCGGTATGGTTCTGAAGATAAAGCAGATATTCGATATTGCCTTCCGGCCCCTTGATCGGAGAATACTCCAGGTTCAAAATTTCAAATCCAATGCTTACTGCAAATTCGATCACTTTCTCAATGACTTCCAGGTGCGTGCTCTTTTCACGGACCACGCCTTTCTTTCCGACCTTCTCCCGTCCTGCTTCAAACTGCGGTTTGATCAGGCAGACGATCTGTCCGTCATCCGCAAGAAGCGCCTTCACCGGTCCTAAGACTTTTGTCAGGGAGATAAAGGAAACATCGATGGAAGAAAAATTGATCTGATCCGCGATGTCTTCCGGGGTGACGTAACGGATATTCGTTTTTTCCATACACACCACCCGCGGATCGTTGCGGAGCTTCCAGTCTAACTGACCGTGTCCCACATCCACCGCATAGACCTTCACCGCGCCATTCTGCAGCATGCAGTCGGTAAACCCTCCCGTGGAAGAGCCCACGTCCATACAGATCTTATCTTTTAATTTCACTCCAAAGTGCGTCATGGCCTTTTCCAGCTTCAGGCCGCCGCGGCTGACGTATTTTAAGGTTACGCCGCGCACTTCGATGTTTGCCGTCTCCTCAAACATGGAGCCTGCCTTATCTTCCTTCTGTCCATCTACATAAACGATGCCCGACATGATAATGGCTTTCGCTTTCTCTCTGGAAGCGGCAAGACCTTTATTCACGATCAGGATATCCAGTCTTTCTTTCATGTATCTTCCTCTTTCTGTTTCTGGTTTTCTCTCTGAATTTGTTTCTGTTTGTCCCAGTTTTGTTGCTGACTTTCTGTTTTGTTTCCAGTTTTGTTTTCGCTTTTCTTTCCGACTCTTCTTCCGGTTTTATTCCTGGGTTGTTTGCGTTTTTTCATGAGACTGCATGGCAGACAACCTCTCATCCAGCGGTTTCCAGGCATTTCGCATCGTTCGGATCACAGAATCACTGTCAATGCCCAGTTCCTCGCGCAGGACCGATACATTGCCATGTTCCACATACGCATCCGGAAGTGCGATATTCAAAACTTTTACCTGCGGGTAACGTTCCTGCACATAAGCCTTCACCTGTAAACCATATCCGCCCTGAAGCACATTTTCTTCCAATACTACGAGCAGTTCATGCGCTGCTGCCAGCCGGTCTGCCAGTTCATAATCCACCGGCTTGATAAAACGGCCGTTGGCAAGCGTGCAGTCAAAACCAACATCCTTTAATTTTTCCCGCACATGCTGCGCCGTGCTGACCATGCTTCCGACTGCCAGCAGGGCAATGCGGCTGCCTTCGTAAAGCATTTCACCCTTTCCGTACTCGATCGGCTGGGCGAACTCCTTTAATCCGCGGTATGCCTGCCCGCGCGGATAACGGATTGCGATCGGACCGTCGTAATGGCAGACTGCAAACTCCAGTTCCTGCTGAAGCTCCCATAAATTTTTCGGAGCCATAATGCTCATATTGGGAATACAGCTTAAATAGGACAGGTCAAAAATTCCCTGATGCGTTTCCCCGTCACTTCCGACCAGTCCGGCACGGTCGAGTGCGAAGACAACCGGAAGGTTCTGAATGCAGACATCGTGAAGCACCTGGTCAAATCCTCTCTGCAAAAACGAGGAATAGACGGCAACCACCGGTTTCAGACCGGCTGCCGCCATACCAGCCGCAGAGGTCACCGCATGCTGTTCCGCGATTCCCACATCAAAAAAACGCTCCGGGTACTGTTTGGAAAACGCTTTCAGTCCCGTTCCATCCGGCATGGCTGCCGTGACCGCAACCAGTCGTTTTTCGGTTTCCGCAAGCTGGCAGATTTCTTTGGAGAATACATCCGTGTACGTAGGATAAACCTTTTCCTTCAATGACTTTCCGGTTGCAATATCAAACGGATCGATTCCATGGAAACGGGACGGATTTTTTTCTGCCGGAGCATACCCTTTTCCTTTCTTGGTCAGCACATGCACCAGCACTGCATGGTCCATTCTCCGGGCTTCCCGAAACGTTTTCACCATGGCTTTGATATCGTGCCCGTCCACAGGTCCCAGGTAAGTCACGCCCATGTTCTCAAAGAGCATTCCCGGAATGACCAGCTGCTTGATGCTGTCTTTGGTGCGGCTGATCTGCTCTACCAGGCTGGCACCAACCACTGGAACTTTTAACAATGTCTCCGATACATGACGTTTCAGTGCATTGTATCTGGTTCCGGAACGCAGACCGCTTAAATATTTTGACATGCCGCCCACATTTTCTGAGATGGACATGTTATTGTCGTTTAATACAATGATAAAATTCTTTTTCAGGTGAGCCGCATTGTTCAATGCCTCGTAAGCCATACCGCCGGTCAGGGCTCCGTCGCCGATCACGGAAATGACTGCATAATTCTCGCCTAACAGATCCCGCCCCTGGGCAATACCAAGACCAGCGGAAATGGATGTGGAACTGTGTCCGGTATCAAAGGAATCGTATGGGCTTTCCTTGCGTTTTGGAAACCCGCTCATTCCCCCGTACTGCCTCAGTTCATCAAACATTTCCCGGCGTCCGCTTAAGATCTTGTGGGTATACGACTGATGCCCCACATCCCAGATGACTTTATCCTTTGGCAGGTCAAATGCCAGATATAAAGCAATGGTCAGCTCCACTACGCCCAGATTGGATGCAAGATGTCCGCCGGTCACGCTGATCTTTTCGATCAGAAACTGCCGGATCTCTGCTGCCAGAGTCTTAAGCTCCTCCGTGTTTAATTTTTTCACGTCCCACGGACCTTCAATGTGTTCCAGAATCATGGTTTTTGCAACTCCCTGTTTCTTCCCTAAAGTAATTTGTAACTGCCCGCTGTGTTCCCAGTTACGGCATGTTACCTATCGTTCTTATTTTTTCCGCTCCACGAGCATCGTAATCAAATTTTCAAGGAACGGATTTTGGCCCGGCAGCTGCTTTAGCAGTGTTACCGCACGGGATGAGATCTCTGCCACATCTTCTCTTGCCTGGTCCAGGCCAACCAGCGTTACATATGTGGTTTTCTGGTTTTTCTCATCGCTTAAGACCGGTTTTCCAAGTTCTTCACTGGTGCTTGTCACATCCAGGATATCGTCCTGGATCTGGAAAGCCAGACCGACTGCCGCTGCAATCTCCTCCACACGACGGATTTCTTCTTCCGAAGCACCGCCTAAAATGGCACCGATCATCATGGAAGCCTCCAGAAGTGCTCCAGTCTTTAACCGGTAGATGAAATCCAGTTTTTCCTGCGGGATCGGTTTTCCGGTCAGTTCCACATCGACCACCTGACCGCCGATCATACCATAAATACCAGTCTTTTCTGCCAGAATGCCAATCGCCCTTGCTGCCCGCTCTGGGTACTGTGTCATGGCAAAGGCTTTGGATGCGGTCTCAAACGCATAGATCATCAGGGCGTCTCCCGCAAGCACAGCCATATCATAACCGAACTTTTTCCAGGTAGTCGGAAGCCCTCTTCTCAGTTCATCGTTGTCCATGCACGGAAGATCATCGTGGATCAGAGAAGAAGTATGGATCATCTCCATCGCTGCCATAAAAGGCTCCACAGCCTGTTCTTTTCCGCCAAACAGCCGGTACGTTTCTTCCATCAGCATAGGGCGCAGACGTTTTCCACCAGCCCGTACGCTGTAGTTCATGGCCTCAAAAATGGTTTTCTGGTGTCCTTCTTCCTTGGGCAGATAACGCTCAACAACCGTTTCTACCTCTCCGGTTCTCTTCTTCAGTTCTTCATGCATCTCCATCTTCCTCTGCCCCTCCCTGCAGGATGATCATCTGCTTTTCTACTTTATCGATTTTATCACTGCAAGCTTTCACCAGCTTCATGCCTGCCTCATAGCAGGCAAATGACTCTTCCAGACTTGTATCCGGAGACTCCAGTTTTTCCATGAGCTCATCCAGCTCTGCAAAAGTCTGTTCGATTGATTTTTCCATGTCCGCTCCTTTTTTGCGTGGCATATGTTCTGCTTCCAACACGCCAGATTTCCATGTCGTTTTATCATGGATCAAACGCTTCCCATCCAGCATGTGTTATGCTTCACGCTCTGTATGATAAGCTTCTGTTTCAAGCACCTTAGCCCGGATTTTTCCGTCCGTAATACGCAGCGTGATCTCCCCGCCAGGAGCTGTCTGGCTGACATGCGTAAGGCGCTCACCTTTTTCGTCTGTCACAAAGCCAAAGCCATTGCTGATTTTTGCAAGCGGCGACAGCCCATGCAGCTTCCCGCCAAGAAGTGCCAGCCGGTGCCGGCTTTCTGTTATTTTCTGTTCCATGGCACGTCTTAAGGCATCCTCTGTATCAGCCAGGCGCTGCTTCTGCTCCCGCAGTTTCCGCTCCGGGTCATGAAGCTTAAGCTGCAGACGATACTGCTCTGTGCGATAACGCAAAAGCTCGGTTTTCCGCTCCATCGCCTGCGCAAGTCCCGCCCGATAAGAGAAACAGGCTGCTTCGAACTGCCGGTAATCAAACACGGCAAGCTCCGCTGCTGCCGACGGTGTCGGGGCACGCAAATCCGCCACATAGTCTGCGATCGTGACATCTGTTTCATGCCCCACTGCAGAGATAACCGGAGTCGCACAGTCAAAGATTGCCCGCGCTACGACTTCTTCATTAAATGCCCAGAGATCCTCAATGGAACCGCCTCCGCGCCCTACGATCAGAACATCCAGTCCCATTCTGTCTAGCGTGCGGATTCCTGCTGCGACAGACTCTGCCGCCCCGGCTCCCTGTACCAGGGCCGGATATAAGACCAGCTGTGTATACGGATTTCTTCTGGCTGTGATATTCATGATATCCCGGATCGCAGCACCGGTAGATGCCGTTACCACACCTACGGTTCTCGCATACTTTGGGATCGGCTGCTTGTATTCCGGTGCAAACATGCCCATCTCTTCCAGCTCATCACGCAGTTTTAAAAAGCGCTGGTACAGATCCCCGCGGCCCTCTTTCTCGATCTTTTTTGCGTAAAGCTGGTATTTGCCGTCCCGCTCATAAACGTCGACCGAGCCGGTCACCACAACCTGCTGCCCTTCCTGTAACTGAAAAGAGAGACCTTTCCTCTGGCCGGCAAACATCACTGCCGCCAGAGTTCCGGTCCCATCCTTCAGCGTAAAATAAATATGTCCTGATGTGTGATACTTGCAGTTTGAGACCTCGCCCCGCACCGTGATCCGGCTGAGGGCAAAATCCTGGGCAAACATATTCTTGATGTAGGAATTCACCTGGGAAACAGAATATACACTGGCCATATTATTCCTCGGTTACCAGCTTTGCCAAAACACCATTGATAAACGCCGGTGAATCCTTTCCTCCAAATTTTTTCGCAAGGTTTACTGCCTCGTTGATCGCAACTTTGGAAGGCACCTCGCTGTCATATAACATCTCATAAAGTGCCTGACGCAGAATGGTAAGCTCTACCTTTCCCATACGTCCGGTCTTCCAGCCCTGTGCCACCTCGTCGATGCGGGCATCCAGTTCCGGGATCTTGCCGGCAATGCCTTCCACACGGTCCGTCAGGAAAGTGCGGTCTACTTCTTTCATGTCTACGTTATGAAGCACTTCTTCCTTGCCGTCATCCGCAACATCGTCCTCCTGCGGTGCATCGAAATACTGCTCCACCTGAACGTTTATTTCTTCTGTCGGGTAAAACTCTACTCCGAACAGGATCTTAAAACAATGCTCACGCATTTCTCTTCTGGTCATCTATCTTTCTTCCTCCTGCTTATACCGATTCCAATCTTACGCATTATCATACCACATTTTTTTCAGTTTCACAACGCTGTTTTATCCGGCGCAAAAAAAGGTATAAAAACAGCCGCATCCGGTACACTAGCTAATGTTTCTCCATTGTGCTAATGAACCGGTACGGCTATATTTTGGGAGGTATTTTATGTTTGGATTTTTCATTGCCTTGATCTCAGGCGCCCTCATGAGTGTCCAGGGTGTCTTAAACACCGGTCTTACCCGCCAGACCGGCATCTGGCTCTCTGCCGGATGGGTCCAGCTCAGCGCTTTCTTTACCTGCGTGGTCTTCTGGCTTTTTTCCGAACGGGTTCCTGTCTCTGCCCTCGTTTCCGTGCGGCCCTGGTACATGATGCTCGGCGGCATATTCGGGGCTTTTATCACTTACACGGTTGTCCGCAGCATGGACGGCCTCGGTCCGGCCAAAGCGACTCTGTTTATTGTCGTCACACAGATCATCGTGGCTTATGCCATCGAACTGTTTGGCTGGTTCGGAGTGGAAAAAGCCGCGTTCGAATGGAAAAAACTCCTCGGTGCGCTGATTGCCATCGGCGGGATCGTGCTGTTCCACAGCAAATGACAGTTCTGATTCCGCATCGTGCTGTTTCACAAACTGCTGCCACCAGTGGAGCATTCCATGAATATCCTTACTCCGGGGAATTCATCTTTCCTTCCCGGTCCAGCATCCGGAGGATAAAATCAACGGAACCGTCGATACCATAGGCCGCACTGTTTAAACACAGATCATAGTTCGCAGCGTTGCCCCATTTTCTTCCGGTAAAGAAGCGGTAATAATTCTGATGCTGGCGGTCTAACTGTTTTAACAGATGTTTTGCCTGCTTCTCATTCAAATCCGGGTGCACTTCCATGGTACGGTGCAGCCGCTGCTCAAACGGAGCCGTGATAAAGATGCTGATATGCGGGATCTGGTTATTGGTCAGGATCACATCGGCACAGCGTCCCATCACGATAAAGTCCTCCTTCTTAGCCATATCGCAGATCAGATCACTCTGGTTAAAGAATACCGCGTCCCGCTTGCTCAGGCCATGATAACGGTTAAACCCTGCCGCCCAGGCTTTCAGTGTCAGTTTCTGCGGTTTGGAAAATGCTGCTTCCTGATCCGCTTTATCAATCGTTTTTCCCGGATATCCGGCTTTATCTACTACTTCATCTTTTTCTGCTTCCAGACGTTTCAAAACGGCTGAAAAGATTTCCGCATCATAATAATTGATCCGCAAACGGTCTGCCAGGGTAAAACCAATCTCATTTCCGGCACAGCCATACGTACGGCTGATGCAGATAACCAGATGATCGTTTCCAGAGAAACGTTTCTCCAGATTTAAGGTATTTAAACTTGCCATGTTCTGATCCAGCACATCGCCGCCGCCAAAGCTGGTCGGCAGGGCGATGATCTCATGCAGAATACTGGTGTATTCCCGCATGATCATGGAACGGCTTTCCTTATCTGGAATCGTCCGCGCCATATTACTGATCAGTGCCAGCTCACTGCGCAACTGGTGGCCGCTGTCACGCTGCATCATCAGCTGCACCATTTCTGTTACACAGCGTTCCCGGTCACGGTTGAACACACGGCCAAGGGAAGAGCCAAGACAGCTGTAAACTTCTGCATCCAGATCATAGATGCGCTCCGCAAGCTCACGGAGACTTTCCTGTGTATATTCCATAGTCTCTTTCCCTCCTTATAAAAAGAATACCAGCATGTCCAGAATAAATACCGGAATCAGAAATGAAACCGCCCAGAGCAGATATCCGAAAAACGAAGGCATGCGGATACCATTCTCATCTGAAATCGATTTTACCATAAAGTTCGGTGCATTGCCGATGTAAGTATTGGCGCCCATGAAGACTGCACCGCAGGAGATTGCTTCCAGCATGGCGATCGGAACGGTACCGAGGATTGTCGGCATGCCTTCCGTAAACCCAAAAGCTCCGGCTGTCGTGAGGAAGACCAGATAGGTCGGTGTATTATCCAGAAAACTGGAGAGGCATCCCGTTGCCCAGAACATCTCAAACGGTTTGGTCAGACCAAGGCTTGCACCATTCGCCTTTAAGATCATAAGGGCCGGCTGCATGGTGATGAAAATTCCCACAAACAATACCGCAACCTCGTGGATCGCTCCCCAGGTAAAGTGGTTCTTTCTGCGGATTTCCGGACTGGTTGTCTGAAAGGATAACCATGCTGCTGCCAGAATGATCACAACCTCGATCAGTGCCGGGTAAGTCAGCGTTACTTCCCCAAACAGATGAATTCCGCGCACAGCGCCCTCTGCATCCTGGAATGCTGCCATCCCCGGAAGGGTTCCGCTTAAAATTACGGCTGCAACGATCATAATCAGAAAGATCAGGTTATGAAGTCCCATAATGTGAACCTCAGTACCCGGCTTGCTGATATCCGGCTTTAAGCCTTCTGCGATATCTTTCCGGTAAGCCCTGCGGTCCAGGAAATAAAAAACAGTCAGTAAAATCACAACATTAAATAACAGCACCGGTAACAAATGCAGGCTCCAGAAGAATGGAACCCCACGCATAAATCCCATTAAAAGAGGCGGATCGCCGATCGGTGTCAGACAGCCTCCAATGTTGGAGATCAGGAAAATAAAGAAGACCATAATATGACTTCTCCGTTTTCTCCACGCATTCATCTTAATGATCGGACGCACCATCAGCATGCTGGCACCGGTTGTTCCGATCCAGCTCGAAAGCATGGTTCCGATCAGAAGAAGACCCACATTGATCCGCGGGGAACCAGCCAGATCTCCTTCCAGGGTGATATTACCAGAAACACAAAAAAGGCCGAACAGCAGAATGATAAAGGTCAGATAATCATCGACAATACACTCTAACACTTTCTCAAAAGCCTGTCCTGGTCCATAAACGAATGCAAACGGCAGCACAAACAGCAGCGACCAGAATATAACTGCATGCGGCTGGTGTGCTTCCCACCATTCTGCTTTTACCAACGGGAGAACCGCGATGCAAAGCAGAAGTCCTGCAAACGGAATACAAAATGCAAGATTCATTTCCATTTCCTCCTTTTTTTCATTTGTAATTGCAGAAAATAAATCTGCAATAGTTCTTCTCTTGATGAATCAAGCATGGATTATAGCACTATTTTTCACAAAATGTAACCATAGATATTTTATTGTCACATTTCTTTATGTTTTCTTTATATGTAATGTTCATCACGGATATTTTGTCATGCGTATGGCAGCAAAAAAGAGGCCATACCATTTCCAGGCAGACCTCTTTTTACGATATTTCCATTCATGTTTAACTTTTATGCAATTTTTCAACTCGTTCCTGCAGCTTACAGTTACTGCTCGTTGATGTTCACTCCTGCAATCCGGATATTAACATCCAGTACGGTAAGACCGGTCATGTTCTCAATTGCAGATTTTACACGATCCTGTACACGTTCGCTGACATCCGGAATGTTGTAGCCGTACTTGATGTTTAAAGATAAATCTACCGATACATGTTCCTCAGTCACTTCTACCTTAACACCCTTGGACAGATTTTTCATGCCGAGTTTTCCAACCAGCTCGTTGGTAATGTTGCCAGCCATGGAATCCACGCCGTCTACCTCGGTAGCTGCCAGTCCGGCAATGATTGCTACAACTTCATCTGCAATACGAACCTCGCCCATCATCTCTTTTTCATATAATTTATGCGTATTTCTTCCTTCTAACTCTGCCACAGTATTCCCTCCTCAGATCAGGCCGGTGCAGCAGCTGTTTTCGCAATTCTCGTTGCTGCCCAGAATCTCTATTTCCTATAGTATAGCAAATCTGGGGTGTTTTGCAAAGGGGATTTTCAGTCTTTCCAATTCGGTTTCCAATTCAGTCTTCCAGGTTCAGCAGCGTGATAATGATATTCTCCGCTCCAACTTCCGTTTTTCTCTTCACGATATCCTCGATCTGGGCTCTTTGCTGATCGGTGATGGAAGGCGCATTGATCACAACATCGACTTTTCCATCCGTCAGACTTACAACCGGATCTGCAAACCCGCGTGCCTGCAAAAGGGTCTCTGCTGCATTTTCTTTTTCTGCAACTGCAGTCATGGTGATCATGTTCTGAATCGCTTCCTGCTTCGCAGCCTCATCGATGTTGGTGTTGCTGATGATTGAATTTAACGTTTCTTTATTTCTTGCCCGGATCTGTTCCCGGTTTAACTGCACGTTTGCTATGTAATCCGATACGGTAAGACCGCTCGTCAGAACTGCCTCTCCCGGATTCTCGATTCCGGCTTCCTCTCCGCTGTCCCAGCTGTCAATTTCAGCGAGTTCTGCTCCCTGCTCTGCCTCTGCCAGCGTATTTTCCTGCGTCTGAATTTCTGTCTGCGAGGCTTCTGCCTGAAGCATGGAGCCTTCTGCCTGCGGCTGCGCTTCCTCAATCATGCCTGCTCCCTCCAAACTGTTCTTCTGGTTTTCTTTCAGCAGATCTTCCTGTGAAATGTCAAACATGCCGGCCTGGTAAATTTCATCTCCGGTGCTGGCTTCCAGTTCCCGTTTTCCCGCATAATTCAAATATCCGGCAGCCGCGATCATGATGGCCAGGGTCGTAATGATGATCTGGTTTCTGCGAAACAGTTTTTTCATGTTGTTCTGTTTGGATGTTTCTTCCCGTTTCAGTTTCATACCGACGCTCCTTCTTTTACTCCACCCGCTTTAGCACTTTTATCTTATGCGCCGGAAGGCCAAATAATGCTTCCATGGCCCCGGAAATCTCCGCCTGGACCGATGCACTCCCTCCCCCATCTGCACTGATCACGATTCCTTCGATCTCCGGGTAAACTTCCTTGGAGACAATTGGTTCCTGACCACTGCCGCTCCCCGTAAGTACTGTACTGTGTTCCTGATCCATGGTTTCCACCGAGCGGTCCATTCCGTTTCCCTTTTCTGTTGTCACGGATTTGGAACTGCTGTTATCTACCTGAATCACTTTTTCCGAGGAAGATTTTAATACGATCATCACATCGACTTCCCCTACACCGGAAACATTGCGCAGCAGTTCTTTTACGCGCAGTTCCAGTTTTTTCTCGTAGGCTGCCGCATCCTGTGACACGGTCTGTGTATTTTCTGAAGTGTCCGCATATCCGGGAGTCGGAGACAACATCCGCTTTTCTTTATTCCCCACCGGAAACGCCAGAATACAGAGAATCACGCCTATGGTCAGCAGAAAGATCCACCGATCTTTTCCCTCCGGCAATTTGAATTTCCACATAGTTTTCCTCCAGACCATAATATTCCTGAATTTTTTTTAACAGTTTTTTGGTACTCTCTGCATCAGACTCTTCCTGCAACACAATTGAGATGCTCTTTACTGCTCCAAATTTTGCACTGTTTTCTTCTCCGTCTATACTTACGTTACAATCAACAAGCTTCATGCCGCATGCATCTGCCAGTTTCCGGATGTCCTGACAAACTGTCTCCTCATAACGCTTCAGAATCTGCGTCACGCGTTCTTTTTCTATTTCATTGAAGTTTGCTTCGAGTCCCCCGGCTTCTTCACGAATGAGCAGACTCTCATAGCTGCGTGCCAGAACCTCTTCCAGATCAAGATGGTTCGTCAGCGGCTCCACGACCAAAAGGATCAGAACCATACCAGCAAACAGGCGTATGTATTTCCCGTATTTTTTCCCTGGCAACAGATTTTCCACGACAGAAAAAAAGAGGAAAAGTGCTGTCAGATTGCGGATCCATTCATAAACTGCTGACACTTTACTCCCTCCAAATTTTACGATGCCAGATAAACCGCATTTGTTCCCTGACAGATCAGCGCTATCGTGACCGCAAACAGCAAGAATCCGGATGCTGCCACCACAAGAAGCATTTTCTGGGCTTCTGCCACACCACTCAAGCAGGAAATCAGCCGCTTATCTGCCACCGGCTGCAAGACAGCTGCAATTCCACGGTAAAGCAGGTACATCACAAACAATCTTGCCAACGGCACTATGGAACATAAGAGTAACAGCAATACCGCCGCGGCTCCCATGGTATTTTTGATCAATACACCGGAACCCAGCATCAGTCTGGTCACTGCCCCGGCTCCATCTCCGATTCCCGGAATTGCCTGCAAAAGCCTTTGCATTCCGGCATTTTTTACTGCATCTGCATAAGGAAGCACCATTCCCTGAATCAGCTGAAACCCAAGTACGATTCCAAACAGGGACCGGCTTGCCCACCAGATCCCTGTTTTTAAAAGATCCAGCATCCGGGAACACAGATCTTCTTTGATCATGGAACCAACCATAACAGACAGAAAATAAATGCGTGCCAGCGGGAGTAATAATCCTCCAAAAAGCCGCTGTACCCCGGCGATCAAAAACAGCGCCAGTTCATACCAGGCAGCCGAAGAAAGTCCGGCACCAGACCAGACCACTGCCGTAAAATAAGAAGGAAGCAGTACTTTCATAAACTGGACCTGCCCATCCAGGATCCGCGAAGCAGCCTCAGAGCTTTCTTTGAATGCAGCCGCCAAAATTGCAAATACCATCAAATAAGTCAAAAAAAATCCGGTTTCTACCGTGGAATCTCCGGAAAACACCTCGGAAAAACCTGTAAACATCGCACCGAAAAGTCCAAGTGCCAACAGGCTGACTGCCATACTTTTTTTCCCCTGCAATTCGCCAGACAGCTGCTGCCACAGTCCTTCCAGGCAGAGAGAAGCAGCTGTTTTTGTATCTCCGGATGCCAATGCTTTCATCAGTTCACGAAACGTAAGCCGGTGCTCCCCTCCACCCAGTTCTTGTTTGAGATATTCCTCAATCTCATCCAGACCGGAAAGCTCGTCCAGAGGAAGCGCAGACTCTGACCCCAGTCCGGTTTTCTCTCCATCTGTGCTCCCGTTTTTCTGCCCGGCCACAATCCCGGCATTATGAAACCAAGATACATTCCAGACATTGAAAGCCCTATCTGCTGCCAGCACGTTCGGAGACTCCCCCATCGCCCATGCATATTCAGCCGAAGCCCCCAACATGCACACCGAAATCGTCAGAACAGCTACGAACAGACGCAGCACTTTGCCTTTGCTCCCCCGCTTCATACCAGAAACCCCTGCAGTGTCTCCAACAGTGCCAGAATGACCGGAAGACTTACTGCCAGAATGGACAATTTTCCAAATATCTCAATCTGATTCCCCAACGCTCCATATCCTGCATCTTTGCAGATTCCGGAAGAAAATTCCGCAATATAAGTAATTCCGGTCATTTTTAAAAGCGTATTTAAATAGACCGGATTGAGCCGGATCATGGCCTGGATTTTCCCTAAGCCGTCAAGGATCACGCGAAGCCTCAGTGTTCCGTAAAAAAAGATCACACAGGCAGCCGTCATGACCAGATACAGCCCATATTCGCCCTTCATGCTTTTTAGCTGAACTGCCATCAGCACTGCCGCAATTCCGATAATTCCTACTGTTACAACCGACATATCAACCCCTGCCAGACATTTGCTATAGAAACACGATCTGTAACTGCCAGACACCCCGCAGTTACAATTTTTATAAGGCAAACAGATTTTTCATGGTTTCAAATAACTCATAAATATAAGGCACCAACCAGAACAGCACCAGTACAAGACCAGCAAGACTGGTCAGAAATGCCTGTTCTTCCCGCCCGCTGTGCCGCAGTACCTGACAGATCACAGATACTAAAATCCCGACTGCGGCAATGCGAAAAATCAGATTTACTCCCATATGGATCCTCCATCAGACCAGGATTACTGCAAGAAATAAGCCGCCCATAACTCCAAGGCTTGTATACAGTCTGCAGCGTTCCTGGCGGTGTTCCCTTAAAACCTCAAGCTGGGCATCTACCTGTTCCAGATATAGAAACAGTGTCCGCTCCTGGGTTTCCCGGTCCAGAAATCCAAGATGATCCCCCAGATTTTTAAGCGCCTGCATGTCCATTTTTGAAAGCGCGCTGTGCCCGGATATTTCGGAAACACATCGTTTCCAGATTACCGGGAATGGCTCTCCGGGCTGTTGTTGCAGACTGGCTGCAGTTTCCTGAAACAATTTTCCCAGGATTCCGTCTACCCGCTTTCCGACTGTCTCCAATGCTTCCGGGAGCGGTGCACTGGCATAGAGGATCTGCCCTTTTAACAAAAAGACCATCTGTTTCAGCTGCTCCAGTTCCTGGATCCGCTGTTTATATCTTCCGGCAAACCAGATTCCGGTCCCTGCTGCTCCCCATAGAATACAGGCCGCCCCCAATACCTTCATCCATCCCTGAATACTCAAAAGCATTCACCTCCTACCGGATACAGCCTGCAGCCCCTGGAATCATAAATCTCTCCGATATTGCCAATTTTCCCCCTGTTATTTAAAATCACATAGCGCTCAAACCATTTTTCCAGCACCATCTTCCGAAGCACCGGTTTTTGTTTGATATCCTCAATCGAACTTCCATGAACCGTGGCAACCAGCTTACAGCCGCAATTCATGACATATTCGATCGCTTCCAGATCTTCCCGGCTTCCAATCTCATCCACCGCGATCACCTGCGGCGACATGGTTCGGATCAGCATCATCATCCCCTGTGCTTTCGGACAGCAATCCAGAATATCCGTCCGGATTCCGAGTTCATTCTGCGGAATTCCCTGATAACAGGCACCAATTTCCGACCGTTCATCGATCACGCCAATGGTAAGCCCTGCATGTCCAGGTCCTCCATTGGACACCTGACGGATAATATCACGGAGAAGTGTGGTTTTTCCGCAGCGCGGAGGCGATATGATCAGGGTATGAAAGAGGGTTTCCTGGTCATACAGATACGGCAACAGTACCGTTGCACATCCTTTCACCTGATGGGAGAGACGTACATTGATAAAGGAAATAAATTTCATACTGCGGATTCCATGTTCATCAATGATGGTTTTTCCGGCAATGCCGATGCGGTGTCCTCCCTGGATCGTGATAAATCCCTGTTTTATTTCTTCTTCAAAGGCATACAGCGAATAATTGCTCATATAGTCCAACGTTTCTTTCAATGCTTCCCGCGTCACCAGATACGCCTCTTCGGCCCGCGTACTTAAATTTCCTTCCGGCGTAATGTAATACTCGTGATTATTCCAAATCATCAGAAGCGGCGCATGGACCCGCAGACGTATTTCCTGCACCTGGTCAAAATCCACCATGACCTGTTTTAAAATCACCCGGATATCTTTCGAAAATATTTTGATCAGTTCTTCCCGCTTATCCAAAAAATCACCCCTCCCCTACATAATATATATGAGGGAAGGGGTGATTTATACCCGGACCTTGTCTATGTTCACAATTGTTTCCTGCACAATGCGCTGTATTCGGTTATCCTATACCATGTTTTCTTTATCGCAGTTTTTTTACTGCTGCAGGGCGCCGGACGCATCAAACCGGTATGCAGCACCGTCAATGGTGTATTCCCCGACTGCCATGGCACCGCTTCCCGTGCAGTAATAGCGGCTGCCGTTCCAGTCGATCCATCCCGTCTGCATATAGCCCTGCGCATCAAAGAAATACCAGATCCCGTTTGCCAGGTCCTGCCACCAGCCATTTGCCGGATAGCTTCCATCCGCATTCTGATACCACCAGCGGCCGCTTCCTGCTTCCTGGATCCATTTCGCCTGGGACACAACGGAAGCTTCTTTCTCTTCAGCCGCCTGTTCGCCTTCTTTCTTTCCAGGTCCTCCGTTCTTTAACTGGGAAGAACTTCCGCCATTTTTGATCAGTTCAGCAAAATCAGCCGCAATATAGGTTTCCTCAGAATCTTCCGACCAGTATCCATCTGTAAATTCCTTCGAATTTGATTTTGCCAGAGCGCGCACCCGGAACGTGTAATTTCCCTCTTTTGTCATTTTCTTTTCCATGTCATAAGAGTCTTTTTTGGTTTTGACACTTGCCACCTGGCTTTCTTCACAGTAAAGACGCACTTCATACTGATAAGCATCCTCTACTGTTTCCCAGTTTGCAGTTGTTCCATCGTCCCCCCAGTAAAGATCTGTGATCGTTTCCAGCCTGCTCTTTGAACTTGCAAATGCAGTAACGGCTCCCATTGCCATCAAAACTCCTGCTGCTACAACCAATGCAATCTGTTTTTTCCAGTTTTTCATATGAAATCTCCTCCTTTTTTTACATGGTCTTTCCTCTGAAACCTGATTGCTCTGTATACTGCTTTGCTGCGCCACCGGCAGCATGATTTATGATACCGTTACTTATGATACGGCTCTTTGTGGATGATCCGGTAACTGCGGTAAATCTGTTCCAGCAAAATCACCCGCATCAGCTGATGCGGGAATGTCATCTTTGAAAAGCTCAGATGGTAATCGGCACGATCAAGCACGGCTTTGGAGAGTCCGAGGGAACCACCGATCACAAAAACCAGCTGACTGGCTCCACCAACACCAAGCTTATCGATCTTTTCCGCCAGTTCCACGGAATCCAGCATTTTTCCATCGATTGCAAGGGCAATGACGAAAGCACCATCCTTGATCTGCTCCAGGATCCGTTTCCCTTCTTTTTCTTTGATCTGGAGTTCTTCTGCCTCGCTCGCCTTATCCGGCGTTTTTTCATCTGCTACCTGAACGATCTCGAGTTTGCAGTAACGGCTTAACCGCTTCGCATATTCTGCGATCGCATCCGTATAAAACTTTTCTTTGATTTTTCCTACCGTCACCAGTGTGATCTTCATGATTCTCTCCTGCTTCTCTCCCGTCCGGATTTTACCCGTTTTACGGTTTTTCCTTCTTTTTTCCGCTCGATCCGGTAAATGACCTCCAGGAAACGGCTTACTTCGTCCCATGCCTCCCGGCTTTCCGGAATCAGGCGCAGCGCCATCTGAAACACATGGAACATACCCTCATAGACAGTCACACGCAATTTTCCATGTGCTTTCCGTACTTTATCAGCCGCCCGCAAAGTATCATCTAAGAGCACTTCCTCACTTCCCACCTGGAACAAAACCGGTGGGAACTCTTCAAAGCTGCCAAACAAAGGAGACAGATATGGATCGCGCGGATCTGCAGTTCCAATATAAGGACTGTGAAACAGCATATTGTCTGTTGTACCGCCAAACTGGGGATCCCGGTCAAAATTTGTCTGATATGAGCCTCCGCTGTTCGTCAGATCCGTCCAGGGTGACATGACCACAATACCCGCCGGAAGTTCCATTCCATGATCGCGCAGATACATGACCAATGCCAGTGCCAGACCACCTCCTGCAGAATCTCCCGCTATGATGATCTTTCCGGATTCATAATGCTTCTCCCCGATCAGCCACTGGTACGCTGCCACGGCATCTTCCAGCGCAGCTGGATACGGGTGCTCCGGGGCAACGCGGTAGTCCACCGTCAGCACATCTCCGCCGAAGCTTCTTTGGGAATACTGTATGGCAAAATCCCGGTAAATATTCTTCATGGGGCCAATGTAGCCGCCGCCATGAAACTGTAGAATCACCCTCCCGGTACACACACCGGCCGGACGCAGATATTCCATTTTAAAATGTTCCATCCCGATGATCTCATATTCATAATCCGGCGGACAATTCCAGGCTGGCTCCTTCGGATCCATCCGGTATTCCCCAGTCTGGATCTTATGTCCCATGGCGGAATCCATCATGTTTTTCATCATGTCCCGCACCAGTTTTCCACGCAGGCTCACTTCTCTGTTTCTCAAACTAGTCATCCTTTCCAAGCTCTGTCTAACATTATTTTCAACTGTTTCGCATACGCACAGTCTATGCAGCAACTGTGCAGACCGGCAAAGCAGTTACGTGGTGATTATATATGCAGGCGCCGTTTTAATTCTTCTTTCCAGCTTCTCCGGCCACTTACATAATCGCGGATTCCTTTTGCTGCGCCCACTCCGGTATTTCCTACTTTCTTTGCCATACGGGTTGCTTTTTCCTCTGCACCTCCGCGGCGGATGAGCACTTTTCGGACTCGCGGATACATATCCCGTTTTGCTGCCGCAGAAAGCTCATTTCCCTCAAAACGGACCGGTACACCATCTTCTTTTAATTTATGGAAAAACTGCTTCTGAAGACGGCTGTCCGCAAATACCGAGGTAAAGGTGATCACCATTTCATCCTGATAAGCACAGACTGCGCACTTTACCGGCTGGCGACGGGACACCCCGATCATCAGATGGAAGCGCTCAATCAGATCTGCATATTCCGGTTCCATCGAAACCGGACCAATATTGGATAATGTCATCGTGTAGGCACGGTCTTTTAAACGGAACACCATGGAAAGTGCCGGAACCTTAAGGAAGAGCGGAATTGCACGCAGATACCATTTTTTCTCATTGGAGACATTGTAGGCAATGCTCTCTGCCAGCTTTTCTTTGTCAATTTTTTTATCCATCTGGCTGCTGACCTTCTGAAGCAGCACGTCAAACGGAATATCCGGATTTCGGAACAGCCAGCCGATCATGGTAACTGCAAAAAAATTAGCCATGGTATCAGAACCAAAAAAGGCCCGCAGATTGATCGGAAGATTCAATACAACTGCCCTCCGGCTGCTTCTTCCGCCCAAATATTCCTTCCAGATCGACCAGATCAGGGTTGCCGCCAGATATTTGGTAATGCTCACTCCGTGCTTTTTACAAACTTTCTTAAGTTCACTGACCGGAACATAGCCGTGCAAAACCTGACCGGCTCCAAGCGGCAGATAATGTCCTTCCAGCTGATAAGCCGGTTTGGAACTGTAGCTGCGCGGTTTTCCGTCATCGCCATGCTCTAAATAACTGTCCTGCACATGGAATACTTCCTGTTTGCGGATATTTTCATCGTCCCATGTCATAAACTGAGACGCCCCTGCCGCCAGTCTCAAATACTGCCTGGTCAGGCATTTTAAGAAATTTACTGCCCCAAGTCCGTCTGTCAGCGCATGGAACACCTCCAGATTGATCCGCTTTTCATAATAGGTTACCCGGAACAAAAAACGCTGGTTTCCATGCGGGTCAATAAAACGGCACGGGTACGTATTTTCCCGTTTTACCTGAGGGATTCTGTCATTCTCTTCAAAATAGTACCAGAAAAGTCCTCTCCTGAGTTTTACCCGGAAATTCCGGATCTCCGGAAGAAGATCCTTCAGTGCCTGGCTTAAAAGTTCCGGATCTACCTTTTCTTTTAGCGTGACCGAAATCCGGAATACCTGGCTCACATTTTCATTTGCGATCACCGGAAAAATCTTAGCCGTATTGTCCAGTCTTCTCCACCGGTTTGTCCATTTGTTTTGTTCCATACTGCTCACCTCTTGTCCTACACACGGAAATAATAACCGACGCCCCACTTCGTATGCACATATTTCGGGTCACTCGGACTTGGTTCAATTTTTTCCCTTAAGCGTCTGACATGAACATCTACGGTTCGAACATCACCAGATTCGGATGCTTTGTTGCCCCACACTAGAGCCAGAAGACTCTCGCGCGAATACACCTTATTCGGATTGCATACCAAAAGTTCCAAAAGATCAAATTCCTTCGCAGTCAGGTTAATTTCTTTCTCTCCGATAAATACCAGACGTCCTTCCCGGTCAAGCTTTAAATCTCCTGCTGTGATCATCTTATTCTCTGCTGCTTTTCCCTTACCGGCCTTTTTGGAATTTCTTCGCATGATCGCCTTGATCCGTGCCTTTACCTCAAGAATATTAAAAGGCTTCGTGACATAATCATCGGCCCCGTATTCCAGTCCCAAAATCTTGTCCATGTCTCCGCCCTTGGCAGTCAGCATGATGATCGGCATCTCGGAAAATTCACGGATTGCCTGGCAAACCTCAAACCCGTCATACTTCGGCAGCATAACATCCAGAAGTACCACATCGTACTCGGTCTGCTTCGCAAGATTGATTGCCTCTTCCCCGTCATATGCGCAGTCCACTTCCATGCCGTCCTGTTCCAGACTGAACCGGATGCCCTTCACGATCAGTTTTTCATCATCAACCACCAGAATCTTTGCCATGTTCTCACCTATTCCCTATACTATAATGTTGTCTTTTATTTTCTGAAAAGCTGCCTCTTTGATGCCAGGCACTTTCATAATGTCTTCAATTTTTGTAAAACCACCGGCCTCCTGCCTGTAGCGGACAATATCCTCTGCCCGGGAAGCCCCAATGCCTTTTAACGTCATCAGTTCTTCCAGAGAAGCCGTGTTGATGTTCACCAGTGCCGCCTGGCTTTTCCCCGCTGCACCGTTCGCTCCACCTCCGGTCGCCCCCGCATTGTTTGCACTGCCAGCCTGACTTTTCGCCTGCCATGACGGATCCTTTGCCTGTGTCCGGGACGGAACCTCCAGCTTCATGCTGTCGCAGACCGGCTCTGCCAGATTCAGCCAGCTTTCCGCTGCTTCCCCGGTAAAACCGCCAGCCAGTTCAATGGCTTCATAAATCCGCGCGCCTTCCGGAAGCGTGTAAACACCTGGACAATTGACCTCTCCGCAGATGTACACATAGCAGCGTTTCTGCTCCGCAGTGCCCGCACCGGACCTCTGTACGGTTGACTGTCCTGCTTTCTGTACCGCTGCCTGTTCCGCTGTTTCCGATACGATTTCGGCACCGGACTGTCCATCTGATTCCAGTTTTTCGGTTTCTTCTACTTCCGCTTCTTTTCCTGCTTCTGGCGCTTCCGCTTTGAATGTTTCCGACGCTCCCAGCGACTCTGCCTCCATGGAAGTTGCTGACGGATTCCACGTTTCAGAAGTCTGCCCTCCACTGTAGCTGTAAAAGCATCCGGCCGCCAGCAAAAACACAGCCAGCAAAAGCCATTTTAAAATGGCAGATCGTTTTTTCTTCATGTTCTTCTCTCCGTTTCCAAAGAGAATCCCAGATTCAGCCTAGTACTATTCTACCGAAAGCCGTGCACAAATACAAGCGGTATTTTCCGCAAACCGTCACCACCTTTTAAAACAATTTAGCAC
>OGWS01000454.1_pt1 | contig 42955 bp, 30 predicted proteins | sample 1576111 | NCBI WGS metagenome assembly OGWS01 (sample SAMEA3541534, study PRJEB24748) | human gut metagenome | biome: human gut; feature: human-associated habitat; material: faeces | place: China | collected 2012
TTTCGCCCGCGGTGATGCCGATGAGCTCGGTGCCGCCGAAGCTGAACATCACCACGACCAGCGCCATCAGCAGGCCGGTCCACGTGCCGTCCGCATTGCGAGACATCAGGCCATGCGGCAGGAATCCACCGTCAACGGTAAACCAGTTGGCGAACGACGCGCGAATGCCCGAAGCGGTCGGCACATTCGCGATGATCACATACAAACCGCCGAAAATCATGGCAAGCACGGCCACGATCTTGATGATGGCGAACCAGAATTCAAATTCGCCGAACTTGTTCACGCCCATAAGATTCAGCGCCGCGATGGCCACCAGGAACACCGCCGCCGACACCCACTTCGGAATGTTCGGGAACCAGTAATTTACGAACGATCCAACCACGGCCAACTCCACCATGGCCACGAGCACGTAGTTGAACCAGTAATTCCATCCGGAAATAAAGCCGGCGCGCTTCGACCAGTACTGCGTGGCGTAATAGCTGAACGCGCCCGCCTTCGGATCCTCGACCGCCATTTCGGACAGGGCGCGCACGATCAGGAAAATCGCCAGACCGCCGATCAGATAGGCGAGCAGAATGGCCGGGCCCGCCAGCTGAATCGACTCGCTGGAACCATAGAACAGGCCGGTGCCGATCGCGCCGCCCAATGCGATCAATTGAATATGACGATTCTTCAAAGACTTGCGCAGCGTCGGCGGAACCGGCACATCGTCGGTTTCGCGCGGTTTCTTCGCAACGGTTGCGTCGCTCATGAATGCTTCCTCTTCTTGGGTGCCTCGGCAATATTCGGCAAATTCGGCAAAAGTTTGGCGATCTTGGCGATGTTGCGTTCGGCAGTAGTGGTAGGTGACGCGCCTATGGTTTTTGGCATGGCGCGTCTTCCCCGATTGTAGCTGTAGCGCGTGGATTCGGTTTCATAGTGTTCAATAGTTCGATAGTTCAATAAAATGAAGGTTTTGGGAGCAATGGTTGGTGCTGCTTGAGCGCCACGGGCTGGAGGTCGTCATGGCATTCATCAAAGACATGGTGCGTATGTGGTTGCATGCGTGGAAGCGATTCATCTCCATCGCACTGATCTCGTTGCTGGGCGTCGCCGTGCTTACGGGCATTTACGCGGGTTGCCGAGACGCTTTTCTTGCGACGGATCGTTTTTTCGACACCCAAGGATTGCACGACATTCAGGTGTTGTCGACGGCCGGATTGACCGATGACGATATTGCCGCGCTCCGTAAGATTTCCGGTGTGGCGAAAGTGCAGGGCGAACGTTCGCAAACCGTGACCGTCGATTTGAACGGCAAAAAAACCGTGACCATGCAGGAGATCGGCACGAACGGCATTGACCAGCCGTATCTGCAGAGCGGACGCATGCCGGAGAAGTCCGGTGAGATTGCGGTGACGCGCAAATTCATCAAGGATTCCGGCTACAAAAAGGGCGACCATATTACGGTGACGCCGCAGGATTCGGCGTCTTCTGCTTCTTCTGCGACGTCTTCCGTGTCCGATTCTGCAGAATCGGACAACCAAACGGGCGAAAACGGGTCCCAGATGTCCGATTCTGGTGAATCGGACAATCAGGCACCGGGCTTCCCTGCCGAACTGACCATTGTGGGCGTGGTGCTTGACCCGCAGGATCTCACCAATCCAGACGGCTATTCGGGTACGAACGCGTTCCGTTCCTCCGCTACCAGCGACTACACGTTCTTTGCGCCGTCCGACGGTGTGACCGGCAGCATGTACACGGCCGTCACCGTTCTCGTGAAAGGCGCCTCCGACAAGGACTCGTTCAGTGACGCCTATGACGACACCGTCAGCGAAGTCGCTGACCGCATCGACGGCACGGTACGCAAGAACCGCCAGCAAGCACGCCATCAGGAACTACTCGACGCTGGAACCAAACAGATCGACGAGGCGAAAGCGCAAGCTGACAAACAGTTCGCCGCAGCGCAACAGCAGATCGACAGCAATCGCAGTCAGCTCAACCAGCAAATCGACCAAATCGTCAATATGCAGGCGGGCACGGCTGCAGGGTCCCTCGACGAAACAACCCGTGAAACACTGCGTGAAACGGTAATTGCCGCAAGCCCGCAATTAGCGGAAGCCAAAGCGCAACTCGACCAGGCGCAATCGCAATTGGACCAGCAGAAAAAAGACACCGAACGGACACTGCAATCCAAGCAAAACGAGCTGGAAGACAGCATTCCGCAAGTGCGTTGGTATGTGCAGGACCGGTCGCAAATCGGCGGATTCAGCTCGCTGAAATCTGATCTGGAATCCATCCAATCGCTGGGCAACGCATTCCCGATCGTGTTCTTGCTCGTGGCGGTGATGATGAGTCTGACCGCCATGGCGCGCATGGTCGAAGAGGATCGCGGGCTGATCGGCACATACACAGGGCTCGGCTACGGGCGTCTTGCGGTCGCCTCACGATACCTGTTGTTCGCGCTGTTCGCCTGCCTGATCGGCGGTGGACTCGGCCTGATCGCAGGCTTCCTTGGCATTCCGGCGTTCCTGCTCGTCGTATTGCGAGGCTTGTATGTGATGCCGGACGTACGCTTGGCATACGACTGGCTGTATGGAACGGCCGGAGTCGCGCTATTCGTAATCGGCGTGCTTGCCGCAACCGTGTATGCGTGCGCGCAGGAAATGCGACAGAAGCCGGCCAGTCTCATGCGCCCGAAAGCGCCGCGTGCAGGATCGCGCATTCTGCTGGAGCGTATCAAGCCGTTGTGGAATCGCATGAGCTTTCTCGGCAAAGTCACGGCACGCAACATTTTCCGCTTCAAATCGCGCCTGATCATGACGGTCGGCGGCGTGGCCGGCTGCACCGCGCTGATTGTGTGCGGACTTGCGATCAACGACACCGTTGCCGCATTGGGCGCGAAACAGTATCAGGACGTGTATCAGTACGATTTGATGGTGGTCGCGAATGATGACGATGCTGATGCGATGCGGCAAAAAGTCGCTTCGGATGGTCGCGTCACGTCGAGCATGGACGTGCGCGTTGAATCGGGTGATCTGACCGGCGATTCGGGGAGCGAAAGCATTCAGCTGGTTGCCGTGCCCGACAGTGAACGCAGCGAGTTCGGCAAGATGGTCACGTTGCAGCCGGTGCGTTCCAGTTGGGTGGATGGTGCGAAGTCGTTGTTCAGCGGGAAGTCCAGAGCGTCTTCCTCTGCGTCTTCGGTGTCCGATTCTGGAGAATCGGACAACCAGAGCGGTAAAAACGGGTCCCAGATGTCCGATTCTGGAAAATCGGACGCGAATGGTACTTCCGACACGAAGGACGCGATAAGCCTGGGCGATGACGGCGTGATCGTATCGCAGTCCGCGGCAAGCGCAATGGGCGTCAACGCGGGCGATACGGTGACGCTGACCAACGGCAACGAAGTGCAGGGCGACGCGTATGTCAGCGCGGTGACCCGCAGCGTGATCGGATCGGACGTGTACGTCAGCGAAACCTACTATCACCAGCTGTTCGACACTGCTGCATCCAGCGCGTCTTCCGCATCTTCTGTGTCCGATTCTGGTGAATCGGACAATCAAAACGGCGAATCCGGTACCTCGAATGGCGCATCGTCAAACGGCCAACAATTGGTGTGGAACGCCATGTATGCAAAGTTCAAAGGATCGGGCGAATCCCAGGCCGCCTATGCGGAAAAGCTGGAAGACGACGATGCGGTCATGAAAGCCGTGAGCTGCGCGCACATGGCGGAAAGCTTCAAATTCGATCTGATGGGTGCGGTGGTCGCGCTGATCGTGGCGCTCGCGGGCGGGCTCGCGCTAGTGGTGCTGTTCACTCTCGCCAACACCAACGTATCAGAACGTGAACGCGAGATGGCCACACTTAAGGTGCTTGGCTTCTTCGACAAGGAAGTGCATCATTACGTAAATCGCGAAATGATGGTGCTCACCATGATGGGCGTGGTGTTGGGCTTGCCGCTCGGACGTTTCGTCGGCGGATTGCTGACGGCCGCGTTGAACATGCCCGCACTGTATTTCGAAGTGGAATGTAAGCCGTTGAGCTATGTGATCGCGGCTGTCGCGACCATGGCGTTCGCGCTACTTGTGCAGCTGCTCGTCAACCCTGTACTCGACCGCATCGACCCGATCAGTTCGCTCAAGTCCGTCGAATAGTCGCATGCATGGTTGTCCGTTTCTCCAGAATCGGACAAGTAATGCGGCGAAAGTGCCCTGTGGTTGTCCGTTTCTCCAGAATCGGACACTTAGAGTGCCGGAAAGGCTCGGATTCGCGTTTCAGTTCTTCGGATAACGGTAGTTGTGTGGCAGTTGCGTGGTGAGCTGCGGGTCCAGGCCGAGTTCCTTCAACTGCCGGTCGATTTCGCGGCGCGCACGTTTCACAAGTTCGGCTCGATATTCATCGCCATGTCCGGCATTGCTATGTGCCGCATCGCCATGTCCCATCGTTCCCATCTTCTCCAGTGCGTCCAATGTTTCCGCCATACGCTTGAGCCGGTCCTGATGGTGCAGCAGCGCGCGCACCTGCGCATGTTCGTGCACGATCGTCCGCCAATCGGATGGTGTGTGTGCAATCTCCCGAACCGCGGTGACCGGATGTACGTCGGCCACCTGATATGTGATCGAGCCAAGCAGCGGCATTAGGAACACCGTAATCGCGCCGGCTGCGACCAGTGTTGACGCGGTGTCGCCTTGCATGGTGCCGACCTTCACCGCCAGTGACGTGACGGCGACGATGATCGGCAGCGCGGTCGTGCAATACATCGCTACGGTGACGCGATGATGCGATGACAGCGGATTCTTGCGTTTGTCGAGCGATAACGCAACATATACGGGCACCGCGCGAATCAGCATGAGCATTACGATGAACGCGACGAGCAGCGCGGGTCGGCCTGCCACGGCGCGCACGTTGATCGCGGCTCCTGACACCACGAAAAACACAGGAATAAGGAATCCGTAGCCGACGCCTTCCAGTTTCATTTCCAGCGACTTGCTGCCGTCGGGGATAATGTAACGCAGGATGAAGCCTGCGGCGAACGCGCCGAGCACCGCGTCAAGTTCGAACAGTGCAGAAATGGTGACAAGGAAGATGAGCAGGAATGTGGTCAGTCGCATGAGCGTTTGCGATGACGTGTTCGCGTTTTCCGTAAGGAAACGGTACAGGCGATGGCCGGTTTTCAGTGCTTTCGTGGGTAGCATTGCGCACAGTAGACAGATGGTAAGGAACGCGCCGAGCACGAGCATGGTCTGCCAGCCGGTTCGGGTGGATAGCAGGATGGCCATGGCAAGGATTGGGCCGAGTTCGCCCCACGTTCCGTACGAGATGATGGCGTCGCCTATGGGGGTGCCTTCGAGGTTGCGTTCCTTGAGAATCGGCATGAGTGTGCCGAGAGCGGTGGTGGTAAGTGCTATTACCGTGGCGATGCCGTTGATGCCTTGCTTTGCGAAGAATGGAAGCAGGGTCACGACGAGTCCGGCGAGCCCCAAGGTGATGATCCATGTGACAAGGCCGACTTTGCCTTGATGTCCGGCGAGTCGTTTTGGGTCGATTTCGTAGCCGGCGAGCAGGAATAGGAACGCCATGCCGAGTTCGCTCAAGAGTTTCACGGCGTCGTTCACCTCGATTACGCCCAGTCCGTACGGACCGAGTGCGGCTCCGGTGACGAGCAGCAGCACGGTTTGTGGAATGAACCTTCCTGGAATCAGCTGCGCCACAATCGGGCTGACGGCCGCCACCGCCATGATGATAGTCAATGAAACGAGCTCTTGCGTCATGTTTCTAGCCTAGTGAGTCTGCATGACGGTGTTCAAGGACGTGATGCCCCATGATGAGTCAAAGGGCACTCTAGGGCAAGGTTAAGTTTTTGTAAATTTTATGGGGGGGGGGCGATTCTATGAGCGTTATTATCTGTGGAAAATGGCGGAACTGTTTGTTTTGACGATGGAACTCCTTTTCTTCATCGGGGGAATGGTGGCTTTATTCGAGGGTTTTAGCGAGGGTGCCAATGGGGAAAGCTCCGATATGATTCTGAACCAAGCTGTTCAGGCAGTATAGGGGGAGGAAAGAATGGTTGATGGAAAATTCACCGCAAAGGAGCGCGCGTATTTGGCCAGCCTTCCCGCGGTGGAAAGCGTGAGCGCGTCGCATATCCGATATGCCGATAGTTTCCGCATCGAAGTCATGTGCAGATACAATGCGGGCGAATCGCCGGCCGCCATCTTCCGCGAGGCGGGTCTCGACCCGAAACTCATCGGATACAAACGCATTGAGCGGTGCATTGCACGCTGGAAAAAGCAGGAGGAACGAGACCGCCGCAACAGCAAGCGGGTGGACCGCGACGACCTGCGCGTCATTCGGCATCATGATCTTATGCGCGATGATGCGCAATCGTCGGCAACGGAATCGCAGGATGCGCTTTCGAAGCTCGCCCAAGCGCAACTCATCATCAACCAATGCGACGAATTGATCGCGAAACAGGCGTTGCGCATCGACGAACTGGAACGTGTGCTGCGAAAGCTTGTCGGGTGACGGCACGGTTGCGTGAGATGGAGGAAACGGCGGAATGGCATGACGGTCGTTGGCCGTCATCCGAAGAGGCTCCGATGGGTGGTCGACTTTCGTTGGAAAGTCGCTTTCCGTCGTTCGAAGAGGCGATTGACGTTGCCGACGAAATGCGTCAACGACGTCACGCTCGCGGCAAAACGCTGGCGATGCGTGCGATTGCGGCGCTGTTGATTGTCGCTGCGATCTGTATTGGCGGTTTTCCGGCGATGTTGCAGTATCGGTCGGCGCGTGATCTGTCGGGAACGTCGGTAAGATCCGCGCAGACGGTTGCGGGCTGGCCGTATCCGCAGGCGGATGACGCGTTCGCCGCGGCCCAGGACTATAACAAGCGGCTTGCGGAATCCGGACAGCCGATTTTGGGTGAGGCGAAGGATCCGTTCGCTGATGTGCGCGGCGGATCGCGTGCCAGTGTGTCCGATTCTGGTGAATCGGACAATGAAGCGGGTGAAAGTGGGCCACAGTTGTCCGATTCTGGTGAATCGGACAATCAGAGTGGTGCGGGTACAGGCGCGGACGCCGGTTCCGCAAGCGCCAGTTCGGCGGACGCGGAGTACCGGAGTCTGTTGGATTCCGGCGGTGGCGTGATGGGTACGATTCGCATTCCGAAAATTTCCGTGAGACTGCCGATCTACCATGGTACTTCCGAATCGGCGCTTGCTTCGGGCGCGGGCCACCTGTACGGCAGCAGCCTGCCAGTCGGCGGCAAGAGCACGCATGCGGTGCTCACCGGGCATCGCGGACTGGTCGAGGCGGCCATGTTCACGCGGCTCGATGAAATGCGTGTCGGCGACTACTTCTACATCGAAGTGATGGGTCGAACGCTCGGCTATCAGGTGGACCGTATCACGGTGATCGAGCCGAACGACACGTCGCAGCTGAAAATCGTGCCTGGTGAGGATCGCGTGACCCTGATGACCTGCACGCCGTATGGCGTCAACACGCACCGTCTGCTGGTTTCGGCCACACGTTCCGCCATTCCAGATGAGATTCCCGCCGAAAACGACGCGGTGAAGGATGCCCGCGCGATCGGTGCGATCACAGGTATTGCGACTCTCGTAGTGGGCGTGTTGTTGGTTTGGTTGCGACGCAAGCCGTGGCATATTCGCAGGCATGCTGCTTGGTGGCCGAAGCGCGGCTGATTCGGTTACATTTGCGTGAATAATCGCGCTTTTCGCACGTTTTTCCTTTTGTGATGTCGGGTGATTGCGCCGTAGGAAATGTGTTGCAGGGATTTTGTTGTTGCGCTGTTGCCAAACCCCGACTTTCCCGCACGTAGGGTGTGCGCGCGATTGTTTGATTTCCTTTAGTTTTCAGGGTTGAAGCAGTGTCGGATTGCTCCAGGCGAGTCAGTGGCGTGATTCGATGAGAGACGTGAATTAAGGGGATGCATATGAGACATGCGCACAACGAGGCAAAGCCGAGGGGAAGCTTTGTTCAACGCATGGTTGCGGCGCTCGCTGCGATTGCCATGCTTGGCGGCTTGGGTTACGTCACCACGTCTTCCGCCATTGCGGAAGACGACCAGAATCCTTCCGGTGACACTTCCACCTTGCAGCCTGCGAATAGTAAAAGCATTGCCAAAATCGAAGGTGGAGACGGTGATCAGTATGCGTTGCATTTGACTGCGTCCGGCGATAGTTCGTCGTCCACGGTTACGACCGCGGTGCCTGCCGATATTGTGCTGGTGCTTGACAAGTCCGGCAGTATGAAAAACAGCAACCGTGACACGAATGCGAAAAACGCTGCCACGGCCTTGGCGAGTAAGCTTCTGACGGCCGCGAATGCCGCTCTTCCGGCTGAGCAGCAAGTACAGATGGCGGTGGTGACGTTCAGCGACAGGGCGCGAACAACTTCGCAGTTCACGACTTCCCCTGGCGCTATCGGCACGGCCGTCAGTGCGTGGCCAAATGGCGGAACCAACTGGGAAGACGCCCTGAAAACAGCGAACGATCTGTCGTCGGGACGTTCCGGTGTGCAGAAGCATATCGTCTTCCTGTCTGACGGCAATCCGACCTTCAGAATCACATCCTATTCCGGATGCTTCAAGTGGAGTGGGTTCGGTCAGGGATGGGAAAGCCATCCTGAATACGGGACACAGGCGGAGTGCGAGGCTAACAATAAGTGGTTGGACCAGTCCTACCAGTGGAAAACCGACCCGGACGGCTCGGACGGAAACATCCACGGCGAGGGCGATGACGATAGCTACGGCTACAACTATGCGGCCGCTCTGTCGGAAGCCAACGAACGCGGGAACGCAGCCCTGTATGTGGTGAAGGTTTCGGCCGACGCCAATAAGATGAGCGACCTAGCCAAAGAAGCGAACGCCGTCACCGGCAAGGAATACGACGGAACGTCCGCGGAAAATCTGACGAAGGCATTCGAACAGATCTACAACACCATCACCACAACCGCGAAAATCAGAGCGTATTCCATCACCGACACCCTGTCTCAATGGGTTGATCCGGTCGATTTCGCCGATGTGGCAAACGGCGCCGATATCACGCAATATGTGACGGTAACCAACAATGGCACAACCGTAAGCGGATATACGGCCGTCTACAACGTCGACGACAACGGCAATCGCACGATTACCGTGACATTCAACAATAGGAACGGCATGATCGTCGACAAAAACGAAACCATCGACGTTTCCTTCAAGGTAAAACCAAGCGACGCCGCATATGCGGATTACGCAAGCAAGCAGCAATACCCGGACACGGGAGAAGCCAATACCGGCAATGAATCCGCAGGAAAGCAAGGATACTTCTCCAATGCCGGAGCGCATCTGAACTACTGCGTGGTCACGTCCGTTAACGACCAGGAATCGGAATGCACCCAACAGACGCTCGACTATGCCAAACCGGTCGTGCAAGTCAGACTTGGCCAAATCACCATCAACAAGGTGTGGTCCGACGGTGCGAGCAAGCATGCGAGCGACGCGGTGACGGTCCAATTGCAGCGCACGAAGACCGGGGAAGCGGCCGCACAGGCTGAAAAAGTAGGCGATCCAATCACGTTGAACGCGTCGAATAATTGGACGGCCACGATCGGCAGATTGCAGCCCGGATACACCTACAGCGTGGCTGAAACGTCGGAAGACAGCCGCTACGCGGTCTCCTACCAGTATGGCAATGCTGCGAGCAACGCGACCGGCGTGGACCTCACCAAAGCCATGGTCTGGCAGAGTGACGGCAACATGACGGCCACATTGACCAACACGTTGAAGAGCGCGACGCTATCCAATGTGATCACCGTGCAGAAAATCCTAGAGGGGCGCGACTGGAAGGCAGGCGATTCGTTCGATTTCGAACTGACCGCAGACGGCAACGCGCCGCTGCCGGCCGATTGCGCGCAACAGGCGCAACAGTCGTGCAAGGTGACGGTCGCCTATGATGCTGATTCCCCGGATAGCCAGCATTCCGCAACGTTCGGTGACATCACCTACAACGCTGGAAAAGCCGACTACACGTACACCATTACGGAAGGCAACGGCAATATCGCAGCCCTGTACTATTCGGGCGCGAAATACCAGATTGTGGTCGCCGTTACCGAAACGAACGGCGCATGGACGGCTTCGGTGAAATCCGTGACGAAACTGCTCGACGACAACGGCAAGAACGTTTCCGAATCGCAGAAAATCGGCGATCCGATCGCATTCACCAATACGTATGTGGCGGTATCGGCGTTGCCGTTGACGGGCGGAACCACGGATCGTCAATGGCTGCTGGTTGGCGGCTCGATCGGCGGACTCGCAGTACTGCTGGTTGGCGCGGCTGGCATCTGGAACAGCAAGAAACGTCTCGTCTGAGATGGTTCCTCGGGCTGGACTGCCCTACCAACCTTCACAGGGCAGTCCAGCCGCACATCACAAATTTGTGGATCCGGAGCATGTTGGGCTTCAGATCCCGTTAGCAAAAACAAACACAACATCAACAACACAATGAGAGGGGATTCTCATGAAGATGAGGAAACTTTTCGCAGGCATCGCCGCCGCTGCGACGTTGCTCGGTGGCATGGCCCTGGGCGCAACCAGCGCACAGGCCGATGGCGCCGGCACTATCGTTACCGATACAGCGAATTTCACGTTCACTGCTCAGGACGCCAAGCAGCTGACCAATCGTAGTCTGAACGCCTACAAGATCGCCGATTATGTGCAGTACGGCACTGGTGATAATGCAACGTACGGTGTGCAGACTGCCGACGGTGTTGACCGCGGTACTCTTAAGGCGGCACTTGAGTCTGCTACTGGCAAGACTGTCTCTGAAACCGGCGATCTGATGGCTTGGGCGCTCGCCGAAGGCGTGCTGTCTGTGGACAATTCTGCAGATGGTGCATGGAATAATAGCGCTTCCCGTAAGTTCGTGGAATCGCTGAAGACCACGACTGACAAGCTTGGTACCGTACAAAAGGTTGATTTGGGTGCTGTCGCTAATGGCACTTCCGCTACTGTGCAGCTCCCTGCAGGCCTGTACCTGTTTGTGGACGCGGATTACTCGGTTGGCACCAATGAGGCTGCCACTCCGTCTATCGCAATCCTCGTTGGCTCCGGTAACGTTAAGGATGGCGTGCTGAATCCGCTCACTAAGGCAACTGTGGACATTAAGAACCAGACCACTGCCGTGACCAAGAAGGTGAATGGAGAGGACGTCATCACCGCTTCCGTTGGCCAGAAAGTGACATACACCATTACGAGCAAGGTGCCGCAGAACACGCAGTACTACAGCGATTACGGCTACATCTACACGGATACCCCGTCTGCTGGCCAGACTGTGGATTTCGATTCCCTTAAGGTGACGGTCGGCGATAAAAGCCTGAACAAGGGTACGGGTTACACCGTGGCCCAAAACAAGAATGGCACCTTCACCGTCACCATCAGTTCTATCCAGAAGCAGACCGCAGGTGCAGCCATCACTGTGACCTACGATGCCACAGTTACCGAAACGGAAGCCACCGGTAAGAAGACCGTGACTAACACGGTCACGCTCTCCGACAATGGTGCTAAAGCCACCGCCAGCACCTTCATCACCAACGGTCAGTTCTCCTTCACCAAGACCGACGCCCAGGGCAAGGCTCTGGCCGGTGCTGAGTTTAAGATCGAAGGACAGAACGGTGCCTCGACTCCGTCCACTGCTACTGCGACTTCCGATTCAAATGGAACGGTGACTTTCAAGGGTCTTGCGGACGGTACTTACAAGGTCACCGAGACCAAGGTTCCTGCAGGCTTCCAGAACCTCAAGGCCACGTTCACAGTCACCATTAAGGGTGGCGAGGCCACGTTCGCAGGCACGGATGTGTGGGGCCTGGCTCCGAAGAATTCCTCCGCTGACTACAAGGTCAAGAACGTGAAGAACGTCACCCAGCTGCCGCTCACCGGTGCTGCGGGCACGACCCTCTTCACCGTGGTGGCGCTACTCGTGGCAGGTGCCGGCGTTGCCGTCGCGCTCAAGTCGCGCCAGCGCATGCGCTGATACGCGCTCAATCGCTGAAACAATAAGCGCATAAGCAGCCATAAGCGGGCATTCGCGGAAACCATCCGTGGATGCCCGCTTTTCATGTCTTTTCGTGCCTTTCCATACTTTTTAGGGGTGAAGGTTTTGCACGGGGCAATACGGGATCGAAACGGGTGAAATCCGGTACCAAACGGCGAAATCCGGCATGAAAAAGGTATCCGCAAGTGGCAGTTAGGTGGCAAAACAGTCGTTAAAAAGCAATCATGCAGGGGTTGCAGGTGGGGGCATCTCACGACAATGGCACCCTACAATCGCAAGCACATCCATGAAAACAGTGGAAAGGCGGGTGCCATGGCACGAGGTGGGGGAGCATTCAGCGACGAGGAAATCCAACTATTGCGCGGACTGCCAGCGGTCGCCAACGTAACGCGCAATCGCATCACCTACGCCGATTCGTTCAAGCAAGTGTGCACCATCCGCTACTTGACAGGCGAATCGCCAACCAAAATCTTCCGGGAAGCGGGACTTCCGCCGGATCTCATCGGATACAAGCGCATCGAACGGTGTGTGGATCGTTGGAAAACGTCGGTCATCAAATCCGTGACTGGCAGCGGCAACATGAGCGACAGCGAGATCATCGCGCAACTCGTCAACCGGTATGAGCATGCGTTCGTGATGAGGCGCAACCTCGATAGCATCACCAACAGGACGATGGAACATATTCCCGTCAAAGCGCAAGGCGGCGACGGCATCGACGTGGGAACCGCGAGCATCATCATCAAACAGCAGGCGCGCCGTATCGACGAACTGGAGCGCGCGAACGCCGAACTGCGCGGGCAAATCGCCGCCACCGCCTGACCCAGACCATCGTTATGCCGCGTAAGTGTCTGGTTCTGCAGAATCGGACACTTACACAGGCAAAAACGGGTCTCAGTTGTCCGTTTCTGGTGAATCGGACAAGTAATGCGGCGAAAGTGCGTTGCGGATGTCCGTTTCTCCAGAATCGGACAACTGGAGTACTGAAAGTGTGCTGTGGATGTCCGTTTTTGCAGAATCAGACAAGCGAGGCGCGATTTGTGTCGGACAGTTGGGCGTATCTCACTTATATGGCAGATTTGCTCATGCGTCATGAGCCATTTCGCTTATATATGGCAGTCAGCCTGCGGAAATACGCCCAAAACGTACCCCCTAAGTGGTGTTTTGCCGTGAGCAAGTGCCATATGTAAGCGAGAAAGTAGCGGTCAACCTCGTGAATCTGCCATATATAGGCGAGATAGGGCGGCAGGGGGTATGGCGAGGCGAAAATACGGGAATAAGGTGGTCGGCTGGGCACGGTTGACCACAAACGGGATGCGCCAGTGCCGCAAAATCTGCGTACGTGCCCAAAAACAAAGCTTCGGCGGGCGCAATGTGCGGTTCGCGGGGTAGGGTAGTGAACATTATGACTTCCGAGAACACCAATTCCGCGGGCTCAAGCGCCGCGCACATCAAATCCGTCGAAAGCCTCGACCAGAGCAATGAAATGGAGCGAGGCCTGAAAAACCGCCATGTCCAGTTCATCGCCATCGGCGGCACCATCGGCACCGGCCTGTTCCTAGGCTCCGGCAAGTCGATCGCACTGACCGGCCCGAGCATCATTTTCGTGTATATCGGCGTTGGCCTGATCATGTTCCTGCTGATGCGTGCCATCGGCGAAATGATGTACAGCGATCCTAGCCAGCACACGTTCATCAACTTCATCACACGCTATCTCGGCCGCGGGTGGGGCAAGTTCGCCGGCTGGACGTATTGGATCGTGCTCATTCTGACCGGCATGACCGAAATCACCGCCGTAAGCACATATTTCGTAACGTTCTTCGGCACATTCGGCATAGACCTGAACTCGTGGAAGTGGTTGATCGAACTGTGCTTCCTCGTAGCGCTCACCGGCATCAATCTGATTGCGGTGAAAGTGTTCGGCGAGGCGGAATTCTGGTTCTCCATGATCAAGATCACGCTGATCGTCGGCCTGATCGTCACCGCCATCGTGATGCTGATCATCGGCTTCAGCTACCCCGCCACGCACATCGAAGGTGTGGACGGCACGGTGTCGGGTGCCACGGTGAGCCTTACGAATATCACCGACGGCTTCCAGCTCGCGCCGAACGGTTGGATGAACTTCTTCATGAGCTTCCAAATGGTGTTCTTCGCCTACCAGCTCATCGAATTCGTGGGTGTCACGGTGTCGGAAACGCAGAATCCGCGCGAGGTGCTGCCGAAGGCGGTGAACGAGCTGATCATGCGTATTCTGATCTTCTACGTGGGCGCGCTGATCGCGATCATGGCTATTGTGCCCTGGCGTAACTTTCACGAGAATTCCGATGGCTCGTTCGGTTCGCCGTTCATCATGGTGTTCAAATATGCGGGTCTTGATTGGGCCGCCGCCCTGGTGTTCTTCGTGGTGATTACGGCTGCCGCGTCGGCGTTGAATTCGCTGATTTATTCGGCCGGTCGTCACTTGTATCAGCTTGCTTCGGATTCCGAGTCGCCTGCGATGGCGCGTTTGGCTGAGGTTTCCGACCACAAGGTGCCTGCGAAGGCGATCGTCGCTTCGGGTTGCATGATTCTGTTCTCTCCGATCATCAACGCGATTCCGGGTATTTCCGGCGCGTTCGTGCTATTCGCTTCGGCCGCCAGCGCTGTGGTGATTTTCATTTACGTGCTGACGATGCTCGCCCACCACAGGTATCGTCAGAGCAGCGATTTTCTACCGGACGGTTTCGTCATGCCCGCTTGGCAGGTGTTTGATTGGATTGCGATCACGTTCTTTGTGCTCGTGTATGTCACGTTGTTCCTGTCGACGGACACGATTGGTTCTGCGATTGCCGGTCTGATTTGGCTGGTTGCGTTCGGCGGATATTGCCTGCTACACGAACGATTCCAGAATCGCGATCTTAAGGAAGCCTTGCAGCAGTAGCGTTTGCAGGTAACGCAGGATACAAGTAAGGGGCGTTCGCCGAACGTGAGTGCATCACGTACGTTCGGCAAACGCCCCTTTCAGCATGGTCTTTGCGCGAATCCCCATTACGGGATCCAGCGCAAATCAGCCGATATAGTCGGCCTCGTTCGTCGGGCTGGACGGCACGGCATGATCTTCCGTAACCTTGCCCAAGCCAGACAGATACGCCTCGCGACCAGCTTCGATCGCCTTCTTGAACGCGCGTGCCATCAGCGGAATATTGCCGGCGGAAGCGATGGCCGTGTATGCCATCACCGCGTCCGCGCCCATTTCCATGGCTTCCGCAGCCTGGCTCGGACGGCCAATACCAGCGTCGATAATCACCGGAACATTGGAATTCTTGATAATCACTTCAATGAAATCGCGTGCACGCAGACCCTTATTCGAGCCGATCATCGCGCCGAGTGGCATCACGCAAGCCGCACCAGCGTCTTCAAGACGCTTCGCCGCAATCGGATCGGGGAACATGTACGGCATGACCACGAAGCCTTCTTTTGCCAGCTGTTTCGTGGCTTTGATGGTTTCCTCATTGTCGGGCAGCAGATACTTCGCCTCATGCTCGATCTCCACCTTCACAAAATCCGTCTGGCACACTTCGCGCGCGAGACGGGCAATACGCACCGCTTCCTCGGCATTGCGTGCGCCGGACGTGTTCGGCAGCATGGTGATGCCCTTCGGAATGTAGTCGAGCAGATTGTTTTCGGTGGTACGGCAGCGACGCAACGCCATGGTGACGATTTGCGTACCCGCGTTCTCAATGGTCGCCTTGATGAGGTTCAGATCGTAGCGGCCGGAACCGAGAATGAAACGGCTCGTGAACTTGTGTCCGCCGAGGATCAACGGATCGGCGTCACCGGTGGCGATTTCGTCATACGCGTGCGCATCCGGTTCCGGCAGCAGTGCGGTGTTCGTGGTGGTGCCGACCAGCTCGTCGAGTGTGGCGTTCGGTGCTGCCGCGAAGTCTTTTTCCGCGGTGGTGATCGTGTTTTCGGTGCTCATGGTTAATCCTTACTATGCGATTAGTGTTGTGTCATTCGTTGCGATTTGCGATTGCAACTTGCGTTTGCGTTTGCGTTTCGCTGTCAGGCGTCTTCTTCGCCGAGAATCAAGCGAGTGATCATATTGGCTTCATGGCAGGCGACCACACCCACGCGCGGTGCCATCAGACCAGCGCCCGGCACCGGAGCGGTTTCGCCATCGCCGCAGAAGTAGAAATTCTTCGAAACGCGACGAGTATTCACCAAATTGGAACTGCGGAATCCCGCCATTCCAGAAGCGCTCACCAGCTTCTTGTCCGGCAGATTCTCAAGCACGGCATTCACCAGCATCGTCTTGTTTTCCGGCACGTCGAACGCTTCGCAAATAATATCCTCATTGTCGAACAGCGTCGGCACGTTCTCGTCGGTCACTTTCACGGTATCAATGGTGATATCGATAAAAGGATTGATCTGACGCAAGTTACTGCACAATGCTTCCGTCTTGTACTGCCCAAGATCCTTCAAAAAATACTGCTGACGATTCAGATTCGTCATATCCACGCGATCAAAATCAATCAAATGCAGGTGACCGACGCCAATGCGGGTCAACGCCACCGCAATCGTCGATCCGAGACCGCCGCAGCCGCAAATGGCCACGTGTGCCGCGTCGAGCTTGTCTTGCGTGGCTGCGGTATGACGGTCGAGCAGGGCCGCACGGATTTCTTCGCGGCTGACGAGCGTGGTCGGGTCGGGCTGGTTGTCGAAAGCGTGCTGGCGGGCGTCGATCTGCGCCTGCGATGCGGATGGTTCAAAAGTCATGGTTGTTCTCGTATTCTCGTTTTCCGTTCGTGCGTTGTTTTTGCCGGGTTGGTTGTGTTTTGTATGTTCTTGCGATTGTTACGCGTGCATTGCGCCGGTCGTAATCGTAAGAAACTTTGAAAGTGGTTCAGCCGCCCTGCACGAACGTGACGATTTCCAACGTATCGGTGCCCTTGAGCTGCGTCTGCGCACGCTGGGTGCGAGGCACGATCTCACCATTGAGCTCGACAGCCACGCGGTCGGCGCGCAGGCCCTTGCTTTCGATCAGTTCGGCCACGGTGATTGGCGTGGCGACGTTCTCTTCCTTACCGTTGATGATCATTGCGGTTCCCTTCTGTGTCTGTCGTGACACATGCTTTCCTGCACTCCGGATGTCCGTTTCTGGTGAATCGGACATCCGGAGGTTCATTGTTGGTCTTTAAATGTCCGATTCTGCAGAATCGGACACGCACGGCATCTATTTCAGTCCACGGATGTCCGTTTCTGGTGAATCGGACACGTAGGCGCTTGTTTGAGCCGCTTGTGCGTCCGTTTCCGCAGAATCGGGCACTCAAGGTTGGTACGAAAAAAGGGTCGCCGAAGGAACCGTACCCTATGAGGTGGTGCGCCCCTCCGTGACCCTAATCACGCGATATTCGGTTATCGCGAACGGAAGATGAGATACGTCTTGCGGCGTGAACAACCCGTCTCCTTACGGCGGCATTACCCGCATCAAGTCCTCGGTCGAAGCTCCGTGAGCTCCCTCTCAGCCTTTCGGCTCCCGTTCGGTTGTGCCTTCATCTTCGCGCACGCGCCCGACAAGCTTGCGCCGGTTCACGTTGGGTTAGTCTTGAGATGAACGTGTACGAATCGGCTATGTTCTTGGAAGGAAGGGGAAGATGATGATGAACGGTGAGTTGGCAGGATTTACGATTCCTCGGCTTGGTATGGGAACGATGGCTTTGGCGATTGAGGGGCGTCCGGATCGCGATACCGCGATTCGTACGATTCATGCCGGTTTGGACGCGGGTGTCCGCTATTTGGATACGGCTTGGTCATATTATTTGCCGAGCAAGCCCGGCACCGGCACTGCGGAAGACCTTGGCTACGGTGAAAAGTTGGTGCGTGATGCGCTCGCTTCGTGGAATGGCCCCCGAGATGCAGTGCTCGTCGCCACCAAAACCGGATATCGCCGTACTTGCGAAGCGGCCGCGGCCACTGACGGTACGCATGCGGTGGGCGCTGATGAGAGCCGCCCGCAAAGCCAGCGTTTGCAGGCCGAAGGCAGCCGCTACGGTTGGATTGCCGACTCTCGCCCCGAAACCATGATTCGTGACGCCAAGGAGTCCGCGTTGCACTTGGGCGTCGATACGCTCGACCTGTTGTATTCGCATGGCCCCGATCCCGCGGTGCCTTACGAAGACCAATGCGGCGCGTTGAAGCAGCTGCTCGACGAAGGCGTGATCAAATATGCGGGCATCTCCCGTGTGAATAACGAGCAGATCGACCTTGCGCGCAGCATTATCGGCAGCGGCTTGGTCGCCGTGCAAAACCAGTTCTCGCCGTCGCATCCCGATCCGGAACATACAATGAAACATTGTGCCGAATTGGGGCTCGCATTCGTCTGTTGGTCGCCGCTCGGCGGATTCCTCGATACGTTCGATCAGAGCGCGTACGATCCGTTCCGCACGGTTGCCGCGCAACGTGGTTGCTCCTACCAGCGTGTGGTGCTGGCATGGGAATTGACTCGTTACGAACGTCTGTTCACCATTCCCAGTGCTCGCAATCCGCAGGAAATCAACGATTCCTTCGCTGCAACGCAACTTCAGCTCACTCAAGAAGAGCTTGCGATGCTTCCTTGCTGATTATCGTTTCCTTTTTTGGGCGTTTTCCTGTACTTGCACGTTGCGATCGAAAAAATGTTTACAGTAAAAGATATTATCGAGACATAACTGATGGGCATCGAATAAGGCGAGGTGAAGCGTGGGCTTCGAGCGGGAGTCGTTTGACAAGCTGATGAAAGTGGTCTGGGGTAAGAAGTCTCAGATGCAGCAGGCGATGTCGCGTGATTCCAAGGGCGAGCCATTCATTATTCGCGAGCTTGAGTTCAAGGGCGCGCAAACGCCCTCGCAGTTGGCTACCGCGTTGAAGGTCACGTCGGGCAGGATCTCCACACTGCTGGCTGCGCTGGAAAAAAAGGGTCTGATTGAGCGTGAGGTCGATCCCAACGACCGACGCATTGTGCATGTGAATCTTACCGAGCAGGGGCGGGCGAAGGCCAAGCAGCAGCGCGAGGATATGCGCGACGCCGTCTGCTGGGTCTTTTCGCAGATGGGGGAGCGTCGCACGCGCGAATTCGTGGATCTTACCGAGGAATTTGCCACATACGTGACCATCTGCATCCCTGGCCAGCCCCGCCCCACCGCCGAAGAAGTAAAGCAAGCCTTCGCAAAAGCCGAATCTGAAGATCCTGCGTAGGGACTGCCCACCACGTAAGCGTGCGCCTCACATGTGCCGTTCGCGACTGTGAGCTTGGCCAAACGGCCTTGAGTGTGTCGCGAATGGTATATGTTGGCCGCGCGCGACCGAGCTGAGAAGAATCGCTCTCAGCAAATACACAGAAATATGAGATTGTCTTACACTGTAAGTAATTAAATATCGTAAGACAATTCAATAGGACTTATGTAAATCATTAATCGCAATTCGATCAACTCATGTAGTTGATCCAACCAATCCATCAATCGCAAAAACTTCAAACGCAACACAAGAGAAGGAATCCAAGCATGTTCCGCATTATGCGATACCTCTCCAAAGCGGAGATAGGCCAGATGCTCATTGCACTGGTCAGCATCGTCGGGCAGATCTGGCTTGACCTGACCCTGCCGGACTACATGTCCGACATCACCACCCTCGTGGAAACCCCCGGCAGTGAAATGCACGATATTTGGATCGCCGGCGGCAAAATGCTGCTTATTTCGCTTGGATCGGCAGCATGCGCCATCATCACCGGCTATTTCGCGGCACGCATCGGCGCATCGTTCAGCCAGCGTCTGCGTTCCATGGAATTCCGCAAGGTAGAATCGTTCGGACCGGCTGAAATGAGCCGATTCTCCACAGCCTCGCTGATTACGCGTTCCACGAACGATATTACGCAGATTCAGATGTTCATCACCATGGGATTGATGATGATTGTCAAATCGCCGATTATGGCGGTTTGGGCCGTCTGCAAGATTGCGGGAGACGGTCTCGAATGGACGCTCGCCACCGGCATCGCGGTAGTGGTGCTGCTGGTCTCCATTACGATCCTCATGGTTCTCGTCATGCCGAAGTTCAAGTCCATGCAGCGACTGACCGATAACATCAACCTTGTGGCGCGCGAGAACCTCACCGGCCTGCGCGTGGTGCGCGCCTACAATGCCGAGGATTACCAGGAAGCCAAGTTCACCAAGGCCAACAAGGAACTCACCGACACCCAGCTGTTCACCAACCGTGCCATGGCCTTCATGATGCCGTTGATGAACACCATCATGAACGGTCTTATGCTTGCCGTGTACTGGATCGGCGCCTACCTGATCGACGCCGCCGACGCGGCCGACAAGCTCACCACCTTCTCCAACATGGTGGTGTTCTCCAGCTACTCCGTGCAGGTGATCATGAGCTTCCTGCTGATGAGCATGGTGTTCGTGCTGTGGCCGCGAGCGGACGTGTCCGCACAGCGCGTGCTCGAAGTGCTCGACACCGAGCCGCTGATCACCGACGGCACCCGCAGCGACGCCGGCGAAGCAGGCAAGCAGGGCGAAATCGAATTCCGCAACGTATGCTTCACTTACCCGGATTCGCGCGAAGCCATGCTCGAAGGCATCAACTTCACTGCCAAGAAGGGCGAAACCGTGGCGTTCATCGGTTCCACCGGCTCCGGCAAATCCTCGCTCATCAACCTCGTGCCGCGTTTCTATGATGCGACGCAAGGCGAGGTGCTCGTCGATGGCGTGAACGTGCGCGACTACACGCTCAAGGCATTACGAGACAAAATCGGATATGTGCCGCAACAATCCTTCCTGTTCAAAGGCACGATCGCATCCAATGTCAGCTATGGCGACAATCCGCTCGACACCACCGATGCCGGCATCGTCGACATGGCCGATACCTCGACCGCGGCCGGCAGAAAGCGCGAAAAAGAGCTGATCGCAACGCAAAACGAGCATCGCACACTCACTTCGGAACAGCGCGCCGACGTGCGCAACGCATGTGAAGTTGCACAGGCGACCGAATTCATCGCAACCAAGGAAAAGCAGTACGATTCCGCGATTTCGCAGGGTGGATCGAACGTGTCGGGCGGGCAGAAACAGCGTCTGTCGATTGCACGTGCCGTCTATCGTCATCCGGAAATTCTGATTTTCGACGATTCCTTTTCCGCACTTGATTTCAAAACCGACCGTGCCGTACGCGACGCGCTCGCCAAGGAAGCGAAAGATTCTACCAAACTGATTGTCGCGCAGCGCATCGGCACCATTATGGACGCCGACCGCATCGTGGTGCTCGACGACGGCAAGGTGGTCGGCCAAGGCACGCATAGCGAACTGCTGGAAAACTGCGATGTGTACCGTCAGATTGCGCAGTCTCAGCTGAGCGAAGACGAATTGAACGGCGGCAAGTCGGGCGAAAGCAAGCTGCCGGGCGAAACCGGCAAACCGATTGAAACCGGCAAGCCGTCCGTCGAAAGCGAATTGAACGAAAGCGAGGGTCGCTGATATGCCAGGAGGACCTATGGGACGCGGCCGCGGAGCCGTTGAAAAACCGCAGGATTTCGGTGGTGTGATGAAGAAACTGGTGCATTTCTGCCGCCACTACATTCCCGCCATCATTGTGGCGCTCGTATTGGGCGCGATCGGCACGGTATGCCAGATCGTCGGTCCGGACAAACTCAAGGACATGACCAACGAGATCGCCAAAGGCCTGCCTGCGCTAGTCAATGGCAAGCCGGTGCTCGGTGCGATCGACATGGACGCGGTCACGCACATCGCATGGCTGCTGGTGGCGCTGTATGTGGGGTACGCGGTGCTGTGCTACGTGCAAAGCTGGATGATGGCGAACGTCACGCAGCGCACCGCACAGGAGCTGCGCGAAGCCATCAGCGTGAAGATCAACAAGCTGCCGCTCAAGTATTTCGACAAGGTCAGCTACGGCGATGTGCTCAGCCGCATCACCAACGATGTGGACGCCATCGGCCAGACGCTCGGCCAGTCGGTCGGCTCGCTGATCACGTCGGTCACGCTGTTCGTGGGCGCGCTCATCATGATGTTCTACAACAATGTGATTATGACGGTGTGCGCCATCGCTTCCAGCCTGGTTGGCCTGCTCATCATGGGCGCAATCATGAAGGTTTCGCAGAAGTACTTCTCCCGTCAGCAGATCGCATTGGGCGATGTCAACGGTCACGTCGAAGAGATGTACGCCGGCCACACCGTGGTCAAGGCGTATTGCGGCGAGGCTGATTCGATTCGCGCGTTCGAAAAGTACAACGGCGATTTGTACGATTCGGGATGGAAGAGCCAGTTCCTTTCCGGCCTGATGATGCCGTTGATGAATTTCGTCGGCAATTTCGGCTACGTGGTTGTGTGCGTGGTTGGCGCTGTGCTTGCGATGGATGGCAAGATCGAGTTTGGTGTGATCGTTGCGTTCATGATGTACATTCGACTGTTCACCCAGCCGCTTTCCCAGTTCGCGCAGGCATTCCAGAACCTGCAGCGTTGCGCGGCCGCTTCCGAGCGCGTGTTCAGCTTCCTTGAAGAGCCGGAGATGGCCGACGAATCCGACAAGCAGGCGCTGCTCGGCGTGAACGGCAAACCGGTGCGCGGTGACGTTGAGTTCAGTCATGTGAAGTTCGGTTACGATCCGAGCAAGACGATCATCAACGATTTCTCCGCTTCGGTGAAGTCCGGTCAGAAGGTTGCGATTGTTGGTCCGACCGGTGCCGGCAAGACCACGATGGTGAATCTGCTGATGCGTTTCTATGAGATTTCGGGCGGTTCGATTGCGATTGATGGTGTGGATACGAAGTCCGTGCCACGCTGGAACGTGCATGACCAGTTCTCCATGGTATTGCAGGATACGTGGGTGTTCCGTGGAACAGTGCGTGAAAACATCGCGTATTCGAAGCCGGACGTCACCGACAAGCAGATCGAGGACGCATGCAAGGCCGTGGGGCTGCACCACTACATCATGTCGCTGCCGAATGGCTATGACACAGTGCTTGACGACAAGGCCACGCTTTCGCAGGGTCAGAAGCAGTTGCTCACCATTGCGCGAGCCATGGTTGAGGATGCGCCGATTCTGATTCTCGACGAGGCCACCTCTTCGGTCGATACGCGTACGGAAGAGCTGATTCAGAAGGCCATGGACGCGCTGACCGTGGACCGTACGTCGTTCGTGATCGCGCACCGTCTGTCCACCATCCGCGATGCGGACATGATTTTGGTCATGAACCATGGCGACATCGTGGAAAGCGGTACGCATGAGGAGCTGCTCGCCAAAGGCGGTTTCTACGCCGACATCTACAACAGCCAGTTCGCCCTCACCGACTGATTCGCCGTTCTGGCTGGCTGATTCACAGGAGCCGCACGTCCCCAAAGACGTGCGGTCTTTGTTTATTTCGGCTGGTATTCGGCTGTTATGCGGATCGCAGGAAGAGTTCGGCCGGGAAGTTGCGGCTGACTGCGATTTGGCGGGATTCGTCCAATGTTGCGTATGTGAAATCGAACGTGCGTTGCAGTTGTGCTACGTCGGAAACGAACAGGGCCGTGGCCAGGCCGTCCGCAACGGCGGTGGGGTAGTCGCGTGCAAGATTGAGCGTTGCGTTTGCTGGAATGTATGCCCAGCTGGCTTCGGTTTGTTGCGCGGGCAGTCCGTCGATGGCATTGAGCAGATGATGAATGGCGATTTGGGTGCGCTCGTTGACTGCCACGTTCCAATGGCGTCGGCTGGGTGCGCTTGCGCACAACGCTCCGTTCGCAATATGTGCGATTCCGATTGCGTGGGACTGATCTTCCGGATCCTCAAGTGCGACGGAAATGGGCTGTTCCGCATGAATCAGCAAATCACCTCCCGCATCAATCACGAATTGTGACGACTGCAGCATGCGCCCGAGCAGATCGACGAGATAGCCTTTGCCGCAGGCGCCGAAATCCAACTGCACCGGCTCATGCGTTACCAATGTGGTTCCGTGGCGGGTCACATCGCGTCCCCAAACGGCGCGTCCGCGCAATGCGCCCAAATGCTCGGGCGCATCTTGTGTAACCGTGAAACTCAGCGACGCATCGTATCCAAGTCGAATCAAATCCTCGCCGACGCACGGATCAATCGCGCCGGAAGTGGCGGAAAATAGCGCATCGTACAGATCGAACAGCGGCGCGCACCAATCCGGAAAATCGAAACTTCCGCCATGCTCGGCCTTGCCGATCGCCGCAATCAGCGAATCATTGCGGAATCGAGACAGCACGTGTTCGTAATCCTCAATGAGCGATTCCATTGCGGAACGCACCTTGTCGTCGATCGGCGAATCCACGGAAATCACCATACCGGTGCCGAGCGCCCTATAAAACGCCGTGACAAACGGCATGCGTTGCGTCAAAGAATCCATGCCTCCGATGCTACCCGCCCATTTCCTCCAGCTACTGGGGGAAATGGTTCGCGATGGGGCGCATGGTACAGTTGCCGGCAGGGCGTCAACATGGAGGTTGATATGGGGAACGTCGAGAATGCAAGTGCAGCCACGCGCGCAACAAAAACGGTGAAGAGCCTGCCGATGCCCAAAGTCTGGGCTTTCGCCGTCGGCCAATTCGGCTGGGCGCTACTTTCCGGCATTATTTCGAATTGGCTCGTCTACTTCTACCAGCCTGACAGCGAAACCATCTCGCAAGGGCAAACCGTGTTCGTACCGCAAGGTCTTGCCGTACTCGGCGTGGTGACCGTAGTCGGCGGCATCACCGCGTTCGCCCGCTTCTTCGACGCATTCGTGGATCCGGCCGTGGCAAGTCTTTCCGACCGTTGCACATCAAAATCCGGTCGTCGCATGCCGTTCCTCAAATTTGCGGCCCTTCCGCTCGCCCTCGTCACCGTGCTGGTGTTTTGGAGTCCAATCAACGATACGAGCTGGATCAACGGCGCGTTCCTGTTCGTCACGGTGATCGGCTACTACATTGCGCTCACGTTCTACTGCACGCCCTACAACGCGCTGATCGCCGAGCTTGGTCACGATTCCAAACAGCAGCTCACCATCTCCACCGCCATTTCGTTCACGTGGGTGGCCGGCACCGCCATTGCATACGTGGCACCGGTGATTTGGGCTGGTTTCGTGCCGGGCTTGGGGCGTGTGAACGCCATTCGTTTGACGTTCACCATCATGGCGGCCATCGCATTCGTGTGCATGCTGGTTCCGCCGCTCACCATCAAGGAACGCGATTACGTCAACTCGCAGCCCACGTCCGAATCGACCATCGAATCGTTGAAGCAGACGTTCGGCGACGGCGAATTCCGCAAGTTCGTCTGCTCTGACGTGGTCTATTGGGTTGCGATCACTACATTCCAGACTGGTTTGCCGTTCTTCGTGACAAGCCTGCTCAAACTTCCCGAGACCACGACCACCATCTATTTCGTGCTCATGACCGCAGTGTCGGTGCTGTTCTACATGCCGGTGAATGTATTGGCGAATCGTGTTGGCAAGAAGCGGATTCTGCTGGTCGCTTTCGTGATTTTCACATGTGCGTTCGCGTTTGCGGGCGCGCTTGGCTCCGGTCTGCTCGCTGCGATTCCGCCGATGGCGCAGGGCTTGATTCTCTCGATTGTCGGCGCGATTCCGATGGCCGCGTTCGGCATTCTTCCGCAGGCGATTGTTGCGAATATTGCCGACGCGAGCTCGAAAACGACCGGTCAGGATCGTCAGGGCATGTTCTATGCGGCTCGCACGTTTGCGATGAAGATGGGTCAGTCGGTGGCGATGCTGCTGTTTACCGGCGTGAGCACGATTGGCATGGCGTCGGGCGCCGGCTATCGCATTGCGGCTGTTTGCGCCGCGGTATTGTGCGGCATCGGCGGTGTGGTGTTCGCGTTCTACAACGAACGCAAGGTGCTTGACGTGCTCGAATCCTGATTCCGTCCATGCGCCCGCTGGCCTCACGATTTTGTTTTTCGTTGCTTTTTCGGAATCGTGAGGTCACCAGGGCGGAATCGTGAGGTCAGAAAGTCCAGCTCCATCCCAAATCCCCCAATTCCCGAATCTTCCAATCGCACGAATATGCATGGAGAGGAACGGCGAAAGCGCCTCAAAAAATCACTATGTGAGACGACTCGCGCGGATTACAGAAAAGAAGAATGGCGGAATTCCGCCATTTTAAAGGTTTCTACAACAAAACTGCCAAAAAATCAAGACTGTTCTTTCGATTTTTTTCGTTTTATCTTGTGAAGTCGGTGCGCACTGTGCGTATGGCAAAGGTGGCGCACTCGTGAATCGGATTGTGAACGGCTGAGAGAGGAAGCGGTCTTATGTCATCCTGCGATACGCAGCGGGCTACAAGTGTGTCCGGTCGCCTTGTCGCGTTCATTGCGGCATTGATGATCGCGTTGACCACGCTTTTCGCGACTACCGCAGTTCCGCAGCCGGCAATTGCCGCCGATGACGGTCAAACGAATTTTGATTCCTGGACTGCCGCTGCGAAGAACATCGAAGACCAGCTTGCGACTGCCGAAAAAGACTACAATGACGGCAATTACGGTCAGGCCGGCACCGATTTCCAGACCGCGCATTGGATCGGTTACGACGCATCCAACTTCTCGAAAGTCGTCAACGACACCATCAGTGCCGACAAGCAGAAGGAACTGCTGCAGCAATTCACCGATCTTGAAGGTCTTGCCTACCAGCAGGACCAAGGCGACGCCATCGCAGCCAAAATCGACGCGCTGACCGCCGAAATCAACGCAACCGCGCAAACGCTTGACGCGAACGCCGACCTCGCCAATCCTAAGGAATATGCGAAGCAGCGTGCCGCGCAAACCGCGGAAGAGCGCAAGAAGCTCGACGCGGCCAAGAAGAATTCATCCAAAGGCAAAGGCGACCGCACGTGGAGTGAGGTTGCCAGCGAAATGACCGTCATTCTCGACCAGGCATACGAGGCTGCCGCTGCCGGCAAGGGCGACGAAGGTGCCACGCTGGTCAACAACGCCTACTACCAGTACTACGAGAAGCTCGGCTTCGAAAAGAACGTGATGAACGTGATTTCCGGCGATCGTGTTTCGCAGGTCGAATACCAGTTCAAGATGACTCGTAAGATCATGCGCGACGGCGGTTCCGACAAGGAAATCAAGCAGCATGTCGACGATTTGAAAAGCTGGCTTGTGAAAGACGCGGCCACCCTGGACGGTGGCGCGTCCGGCAATGTCAACGGCTTCACCAAGCTCGTCACCAGCTCCGCCGGCCAGGCGTTCCTCATTCTGATCCGTGAGGGCCTCGAAGCGCTGCTGGTGGTGGCCGCAGTGATCGCCTATCTGGTGAAGTCCGGCAACAAGCGTTTCACTAGGTGGATCTACCTTGGCGTGGTCGCAGGTCTGGCCGGTTCCGGTCTGGTCGCCGTACTCTTCACGTTCCTGTTCGGCGGTTCCGGCCCGGTTCAGGAGATTTCCGAAGGCGTGTGCGCGCTTATCGCCACCCTCATGCTGCTGTGGACCAGCAACTGGATGCTCAACAAGAGCTCCGTGGAAGCGTGGAACAACTACATCAGGAACAAGACCGAAGCGGCTGTGGCCGGCGCGCAAAGCAAGGTCGAATCCGGTCAGAGACTGGGCTTGGGCATGATCACCTCGCTTGCCATGCTGAGCTTCCTCGCCGTGTTCCGTGAGGGCGCCGAAACGGTGATCTTCTACGAGTCCATCTACTCCATGAGCCAGGATGCGCACGGCATGTGGGTTGGCGGTCTGGCCGCCGCCGCGGTGCTGATCGTTATCTTCCTGGTTCTGCGATTCACTTCGGTGAAGATTCCGATCGGCCCGTTCTTCCTCGTCACTTCGATTGTGATGGCCGTGCTGGTTGTCATTTTCGCGGGTGGCGGCATCCATGCGCTCATCGAGGGTGATCTTATTGAAGGCACCTACTTGAGCAGCGTGCCAACTAACGATTGGATCGGCTTGTATCCGTACGTCGAAACGATTACGGCACAGGTGATTGCCGCGATCGCGGTGGTTGTGCTGTTCGTGGTCGGTTTCATCAAGAAACACAGGATGAAGTTGGCCGCGCAGGCGGAACAGGCTAAGTAAGCGCCAATCAATAATCACAAGTAAAGATTTAGAGATTTCCATAAGTTTCCAACGTTCCTCAAGGGACCAAAGAAAAGGAAGAGAAAAAACAATGAAGAATAAGAAGATCGCCGCCCTGCTCGGCATCCTGCTGGCCGGCTCCATGGCCTTCTCCCTGTCCGCATGCGGCAACTCCAACGATTCCGCATCCGATGCCAAGTCCGACACCTCCACTTCGGACACCACCGACAAATCCAGCGATTCCAGCGCTGATGACAGCAACGGCGCCGGCTTCGAAGAGATTCAGGTCGACGAGAAGCACTCCGATCAGGATGTTGACGCTCTGACCGTCAACGCCGTGTACTTCCAGCCGATCGATATGGAACCGTCCGGTATGGGCCTGAAGGCTGCCGACGCTTCCTTCCACCTGGAAGCCGACATCCATGCCAACGAGAAGGGCACTGAGCTCGGCTACGGCAAGGGCGATTTCGTGCCGGACCTCACCGTGAACTACGAGATCATCAACAACGCGAACAACGAGACCGTTGGTTCCGGTACCTTCATGCAGATGAACGCTTCCGACGGCCCGCACTACGGCGCCAACGTCAAGCTCGACGAGGCTGGCTCCTACAAGCTCGTGCTGAAGATCGAATCTCCGGAGAAGAAGGGTTGGATGCTGCATGTTGATCCGGAGACCGGCGTTAAGGGCCGCTTCTGGACCGAACCGCTCGAGGTCACTTTCCCGGAGTGGAACTACACCCCGCAGGAGTGGTGATCTGAAACGTGAGTTCCGGCACATGCCAAGCGAAACGGTTTGGATGTAAGCCTGAATTCATGTTGAGATTCAACTCGTGGTTAACGCCGTTCACGTATCGCGAAACGTATGCAAGTAGCGCGAATATGGGTACGGCGTTCGCGGTTGCCTGGATAGTCGTTCGACGCACTCAAGGCCGTTCGGCCGAGCCTACGGTCGAACAACCATCCAAGCAACCGCTCTCTTGCGTTTGAGGGGATGCGCTTTTGGGAGATAACGCGCTTTTGGGGGAATCTTGGTAAGGGGGTTCCTTTTGCGTGCCGAATTCACTAGGCTTTGACAGGGATATACAACGAAAGGTGTGAGATGCTGACGCAGTACGTCACGGTGTTGCAGGGAACGCTGGCACCGGCTTTGCTGATTATGGCGCTGAACGTGATGCTCACGGTCGGTGAGGGGCGTGACAAGCCGTTGAGCGCGTACTGGCGTCTTGCGGGCTTCATTATTGGATTCGCGGGTGCCATTGTGTTCGCCGCGTTGCGTGCATCCGCGATGATCAATCAGCGTACGTTCGTCAATTACCCCACGTTGTGGTGTTGTGTGATTTTCGATATCGCAGTGTTCGTTGTTGTGCTGTTCGCACGTCGCATCACTACGAATTGGCATGATCATCGCGCGTTGCTCGATATTGCGAATGCGATTGGCGCTCTTGCGATTGCCGCCACCACCTTCCGTGCGTTGCCTGATGTTATTTTGCGTTTGACGATTTTCGTGGAGCCAGGAGATCCGATCTTCACTTCGGATATGCTGCTTCGTGCGCTTGGCTTCGCATTGGGTGCGGCCACTGCGATTGTTGCAGCGTTGATTTTCCGTACGATGCGTTCCACTGCGATTCGTTGGTCGTTCACCACGGCCGTGCTGCTGCTGATTGCGCTGCTGTTTGTCTCGCATTTCACTGATCTTGCGCAGATTCTGCAGTCCAAGCGCATCGTTCATTTCCCTACGGAAGCGTTCCTGGCGTTGGTGTGGTGCATCAATCATCAGCGTCATATGGTCATTGCCATGGTGTTGGTGTTCATCATTCCGGTGGTAGCCAGCATTGTGATGGGCTTCAAAATCAAGCCGGAAGGCGCAAACGAGGCCATTGTGCGATCGCATATCGCGTTCCGTCGCCGTGCGAAGGCGGCCGGCGCATGGAGTCTTGTTGCGATGATCGGCATCACGTTCGCGCTCACGTATGGTGTGGCGCAAACGAAGAAGGTCATTACGCTGTCTCCGCCTGAGGATTATTCGCTGAGCGACGGCGTGGCCACCATCAAATTCAGTCAGATCAACGACGGTCACCTGCATCGCTTCCAATACAAGGCGAAAGATGGCACGGTAATGCGTTTCATCATCATCAAAAAGAATGGTGGAGCGTACGGTGTCGGTCTTGACGCATGCGATAACTGCGGTGACGCGGGCTATTACGAGAAGGATGGCAAGATCATCTGCAAGAAGTGCGATGTCGCCATCAACCTCGCCACTATCGGATTCAAGGGCGGCTGCAATCCTGTGCCGTTCGATTATCAGGTTGAATCCGGCAAAATCGTAATTCAAACTTCGACGCTCGACGCATTGTCGACGCATTTCCAGTGAGCGGAAAGAGGTAGTCATGTTCTTTTTTCGAATGATTTTCCGCTCGTTCAGCAGGCAGTTCAAACGCAGACTGCTGATCGCGGTCACCGTGTGCCTGTCGGCCACGGTCAGCGTGGCCATGCTGGGTGTGGTGTTCGACGTTGGAGACAAGCTGAACGCGGAACTGTCGACGTACGGTTCCAACATCACCGTGCAGCCCAAGGCCGATGCCGTCGTCAACGACCTATACAACACGGGGGGTGACGCGAATAGCAACGCTTCCGGCACTTCCGAATCCGATCCGACCACATTTCTGAAGGAATCGGACGCACCGAAGATCAAAACCATCTTCTGGGCGTTCAACATCACGAATTTTGCCCCCGAACTTAATATCCATGCTGACGTGAACTGCGCGTCCGAATCGGTGGATTCCAGCTCCTGCAAGGCTTCCGGCGTGCCGATCGTGGGCACATGGTTCGCCAAGACCCTGCATATGGATTCCGGTGAATCCACGGTGGCGGGCATGAACGGCATGCGTTCGTGGTGGAAGCTTGACGGCTCCTGGCCGAAAGACGATAGCGCGCAAGGCCTGATCGGCACCACGCTCGCATCCAAACTCGGCGTGACCAAGGGAGATACCGTAACCCTCTACAAAACCACCGCCGACGGCAGCCGCAACAAGCAGTGGATCACCATCACCGGCATTTACGATTCCGGCGATAGCGACAACAATGCGATGTACATTCCGTCATCCACCGCGCAGGTGCTTGCGAATCTGCCTGATTCCATCGACAAGATCGAAGTCAAGGCTCTGACCACGCCAGACAATGATTTGGCGCGTAAGGCGTCGAAGAATCCGAATGCGCTCACGCAAGATGAGTGGGAAACATGGTATTGCACCGCGTACCCTTCGTCCATCGCCTATCAGATCGAAGAGGTCATTCCCGGTTCCGTAGCCAAGCAGGTGCGTCAGGTGGCCGCATTGCAGGGCGATGTGCTGCAGAAAACGCAGGCGGTGATGGTGCTGATGACCGTGCTTTCGCTGGTTGCGGCCGCTATTGCAGTGGCGAATCTGATGGCCGCCTCGATTGGTGAGCGCGGTTCAGAATTGGCGTTGCTGAAGGCGATTGGTGCCACCGATGGTGCGGTTTCTCGCCTGATGCTCGCTGAGACGGCTGTGATTTCGTTGGTTGGTGCGATTGTCGGTGCGCTGTTGGGTTCCGGTGTTGCGCAGATTGTGGGACATGTGGTATTCGGTTCCGGCATTACGATGCGTCCGATGGTGTTTGTGCTGGTGTTTGTGCTGCTGACGCTTACCGTGCTGATCGCCTCGTTCTCGTCGATCCGTTCGATTCTGGGACTTAAACCTGCGGAGGTCTTGCATGGCCGTTGATTTCAACTTGGGTTCCGTAAACTCGGCCGCGGCTGCGGCCTCGGTCACGAACAGCGCACTGTGCTGTTCGTCCCGGAGGTGTTGCATGGCCGCTGATGTCAACTTGGGTTCCGTAAACTCGGCCGCGGCTGCGGCCTCGGTCACGAACGGCACACTGTGCTGTTCGTCTGCGGAGGTGTTGCATGGTAGGTGAGTTCAAGACAGTCCGTAAGGGGCATGAGATGACTAATCGCAAGATGTTCTTCACCATGCTGTGGGGCGCGGTGTTCCGCCGTCGTTCGCGGGCCGTTATGGCCGTGATCGCCTCCATGGTGGGCGCTGCCACGCTGTTCTGCCTTGCGGCGACGTGTATTGCCGTTCCACAGCAGATGAACGAGGAAATGCGTGCGTATGGCGCGAATCTTATCGTCACGCCGTCCGAATCAGCCGAAAAGTCCCACGGCATCGACACCGATACCGTCAAAGCGTTGAACCAGATGGTGAAAGGCTCGTACAGCGCCCGTTCCGCCGCTTACCGGTATGAAAGCGTGCGCATCAATTCTGCGCCATACACGCTGGCTGGCATCACAACCAAAGACGTGAAGGCGCTCAACCATCATTGGAACGTGACTGGCGATTGGCCCAGCGAAGGCAACGTGATGCTCGGCCGTGACGTGGCAGACGCGCTCGGCGTCTCCATCGGTTCGACCGTAACCATCGGCTACCGCGCATCCGACGATGCGCAGGATTCCGGCGCTCTTAGCCAAACCGAAGCGCAAGTCAAAGAAAACGGCCGCGTTTCGTCCGACATTATGGAAAACACCGGCACTGAATTCCGTGTCGGAGGCATCGTCGATACGGGCGGCAGCGAAGACGAAATCGTCTACGCGGTCAACGCTGACGTGGCCAAACTGGCCGGTTCCAAGCGTGGCGCGGACGTGATCGAATATTCCGTCAATGCGGTAGGCAGCGAACTCAACGATGTCGTCAAATCGATCAATGCGAATCCGTCAACCGGCGTGAAAGCGCAGACCGTCACCAAAATCACCTCATCCGACACTCGTATCATCGCCATGCTGCAAACCCTGTTCTGGATCGTGTCGCTGGTCGTGCTCGTGCTGACGTTCGTGGGCGTGGGCACCACCATCAGTTCCATCGTGTCTCAGCGACGCAACGAAATCGGCTTGCGCAAGGCGTTAGGCGCATCCTCGCACGCCATCGGCATCGAATTCTATGTGGAATCCGCCATCTACGGACTGATTGGCGGCCTGATCGGCACTGCCATCGGCTACCTGCTGGCCCGCGTGCTGTGCGTATCCGTATTCGAACGTGCCATTGGCTTCAACTGGCTGTTGGGCGTCGCTTCGCTGCTGTTGAGCGTGCTCATCGCCGTCATCGCATCCATCCCGCCGGTTCGCCGCGCAACCCGTATCGACCCCGCCATCGTTTTGAGGGAGGAATAATCATGAGTTCCGAACATACGTTGAATACGTTGCTTGAATTGGATCATATTTCCAAGATTTACGGCGATTTGCGTGCCGTCGACGATTTGACTTTGACCGTTCCGCAAGGTGAATGGCTTGCGATTGTCGGTTCGTCGGGTTCCGGCAAAACCACGCTGATGAACATGATTGGCTGCATGGACACGCCTTCAAAGGGTTCCGTCATGCTGGAAGGCCGCAAGTTGGAGGATTTGAACGCCAAACAGCTTGCCGACGTGCGTAAGAACATGATCGGATTGGTGTTCCAGAAGTTCTATCTGGTACCGCATCTGACGGCTGTGGAAAACGTGATGGTGGCACAGTACTACCATTCCGTAGTCAACGAGCAGCAGGCGTTGGAAGCATTGGAGCGCGTCGGTCTGAAGGAGCGTGCCCACCATCTGCCCGGACAGCTTTCCGGCGGCGAACAGCAGCGTGTGTGCATCGCACGTGCGCTCATCAACTGTCCGAAACTGATTCTTGCGGACGAACCGACCGGCAATTTGGATGAGAAGAACGAGAAAATCGTGCTTGACCTGTTCCGTCAGCTGCACGAGCAGGGCACTACCATCATCGTCGTGACCCATGATGCGCTCGTCGCATCCTGCGCCCAGCGCGAGATCATGCTCAACCATGGCGTGCTCGTCGGCGAGAAGTGGAATGATGAGGCCGCACGGAAGGTCTATGAGCAGGCGGGCGGCAAGCCGGCATACACCAGTTCCACTACGGAAGGCGCACAGAACGGCGAGACGGCCATCAGCTTCGCCGACCCGACCAAAGCCGCGAAAACCGGTGGTGAGGAATAAGCTGAAATCAGCCGAACAATCCAAGCCATAGCACTGACGAATCGTACGGAGCGAACATGAGCAACGAATCATCGAATGCGATCAAAGTGATCGCACTGTCTGCGGCAAGCCTTGCGCTGCTGTCGGCATGCGGCGAACCCACGGCGACACCGATGGACGATGAATATGCCGGAAATTCCGGCGAAAGCGTGCAATCGCAGGAAGAAAATTCGAAGAACAGCGGTAGCGCCACCGACTCCGGCGATTCTGCGGATACGGACGTCAAAAACCATGCCGACGATCCGAACAGCACCACATCCGACAAGCAAGACACCGGCAACTACGCCGACGGTACCTACTCGATCAACGGCCAGTACGGGCCGGTGGGCGAAGACACCATCGACGTGCATGTGACGGTCAAAGATCAGACCGTCACCAATGTGGAGGTTATCGGGCATCCGTTCACGTCCATCTCCAAAAAGCACCAGAATGCGTTCGCCGAAGCCATCAACGGCGTGGTGGACGGCAAACCGCTCAAAGACCTCAAGGTAGACAAGGTGGCCGGTGCCAGCTGGACGTCGGAAGCGTTCAACAAGGCGTTGGACGTGGCCCGTCAGGAAGCGTCGATCCAGTAGGTCCAGTAGCGGCGAAAAGTCTGCAAACGTACAATGGGCGCCCCGGCTACAGCCTCACCCAAAGAGTGATTAAAGGCCGTAGCGGGGGCGCCCATGAGTTTCAGATACTACTATGTGCAACTCTGCTCTGCAATGCCTTTCAGACGGCCATAACGGGCCATAGAACAGCCGTCATGTTCTCAGGCCAAGGAATACTCGCGTCGCCATGCAACGCCTTACAGGCGAGCATGGAGCCGAGTATCGTGCTGAACAGGAATTGCGGATCCAATCCATTACGGAACACTCCGGCCTTCATGCCGCGCTCAACAAACTCAGAAAAACGCTTTTCCGCGGGAACGAGCACTTGATCGGCAATCGCATTCAACGAAGGATTATCGGAAGAAAGCACCACACCGACGGCTTTCAAACCAAGCTCACTGTCGAAAAAACAGCCCTGAATGCGTTGCAGTATCGTCAGCAGACCGTTTTTCGACAACTCGACATCGCTGAAATCCGGCAATCCCGCAACTTCCAACTGCACGCGGCGCAACAGATCGTCCGCATTCTTATAGCGACGGTAAATCGTGGTTTTCGCAACACCGGAACGACGGGCGACCTCTTCGATGGTCACCGCGCCGACGCCATCGGAAATCACAATCGCAAGCGTGGCCTTCATGATCTTATGATCGGTCTGCTCACGAAGCTGCTCGCGGCGGCTCTGCGCCTTGCGAACAGCCGCATGCACGTCACTGACCGCGTCGGAAACCACATCGGAAACGGCTTCGGAAACCGCCTCATGCACTCCGGTAATCATGAAATCACCTTGGTGCTTTCCACCTTTGCCACATACCACTTATTGAATTTGACCAGCGGAATACGCAGCAGCAAGCCAATCAGCAGCAGCGGAATCAGGAACAGCAACAGCGAACCGATCGCATGCCAATAATCATTGTTGTAAATACCGGCAATGGCCGCACGCAATGCCGTAATCGCATGCGTGGCCGGCAGGAACGGACTGATATCGCCGATGATCTTCGGCAGCACGGCAAGCGGATACGCGCCGTTCGCGCCGGAAATCTGCAACACCAGCGTCAGCACGCCAATGGCCTTGCCCACGTTGCCGAAGCTCGCCACCATCGTGTAGGTGAAGAACGAGAACACGAGGGAGGCCACCCAGCCGGTCAACATGAACAGCCACGGGTGCACCGCCTGAATGTGCAGGAACAGCAGGCCGCCGCCCAGCGAGAACGTGCTCTGCAACAGTGCGATCACGGCGAACACGCCATAATGGCCGAGGAACAGCTGATGCGGCTTCGGATTGTCGAGCTCCTCACGATTCTTGCGCGACACCGTGGTCTTGAGTGTTACGGCCATAAGCAGCGATCCCACGAACAACGGCAGAATCGTGTAGAACGGAGCCAATTGCGAGCCGAAATTCTCCACAGGGAACACAGCCGTGCGCTTCACCTGGACGGGAGCTGCAAGAGCCGCCGCCAGCGAATCGGTGTTGTTGCCGAGCACGTCCTTGACGGTGTCCATATTGCCGCTGTTCAGCGCGTCGGAAAGCGTGCCATTGAACGAAGACAGCGCGGTGCTCGCCTTAGTGAGGCTTTCGGCGGTGGAATCCAACACCGTGCGAATATTGGTCAGCTGCTTGCCTGCCGACTTCGTGGTGCTGTTGAGATCTCCCAACGCGCCCTTCAGATCGGTGGCCGTGCTGCTCAGTGCGGTGGCCGTGCTGCTGATCGAATCGGAAATGTCGTTGAGCTGCGGCTTGAGCTGGCTGTCGAAATCGGTTTTGATGCCGTCGATGGAGGCCTTCGCCTGCTGGGCAAGCTGGCTCACGCGCTCGCGGTCGGCTGTGGTGTCGCTCACTTTCGCGTCGATATTGTCGGCGCTGGTGTTGAGTGAGTTCGCTAGATCGTTGAGTTGCGTAATGGTCGCGCCCACGTTGGTTTTGAGATGATTGATGGCGATTTTCGCGACTTCCGGCACCAGATTGTTGTTGCTGAGCTCGTCGAGGGCATCGTAGATGTTCTGATAGCCTTGCGCCTGCTTGGATACGTTCGCAGCCTGATTGCGCAGGGCGGTGGCCGTATTGCCGGCTTGGGTGCCCGCATTGTTGAATACGCTGTCAATATCGGTGGAGACAGCGCCGAAACTGTTCGACGAGCTGCTCAACGCGGTGCTGAGCGCATTCGTGCTGGTTTTGACGGCTCCGGTCAGATCGTTGATGCCGTTCTTCGACTGTTTGAGCTCGTTGACGGCGTTCTTCGCGCTGCCGCTCACGTTGGAAAGCAGGCTGTTGGAGCTGTCGAGCAGGTTCTGCGCGCTCAACGTCAGCGAGCTGAACGTGGTCAACGCGGATGACGTGTCGTTCAGCGTGTTCGCGAAGTTGTTCATATTGTTGCTGAAGTTGGTGAGCGTAGCCTGCGATTTCGGTTTGTCAAGCTCATCGGCCAGCTGCGAGGCGATGTTGAGCGCGGTGCTCGTCAACGTTGCGGAGAACATTTCGTTGATCTGTGCTGCCACGGTGTCGGCTCCCTGGCCGGTGATCTTCGGAGCGAGTGCGTTTTTCTTCTCGTTGTTGTAGTAGGTGAGTGTGGCATGGTCGCCGTCCGCGGTGAAGAATGTCATCATGCGGGTGCTGAAATCCTTCGGAATCACCACTGCTGCATAGTATTTGCCGGATTTGGTGCCGTCGATGGCCTCTTTTTTGGTGGTGAAGGTCCAGTCCATCTGGTCGTTGGCGCGCAAGGTGTTGACCACCTGATCGCCGATACTGATCTTCACGGGAATGAGATCGGACTTGTAGCCTTCATCGTCGTTGGCGACGGCGAATTTCAGATTGCCGGTGTTGGCGAATGGATCCCAGCTTGCGCTCACGTTGAACCAGGAGAACAGGCCAGGAATCACCACCAGTCCGATGACGATGATGATGGAGACGATGTTGCTGGTCAGGCGTCGAACGTCGCCGACGAACAGTTTCCAGATGTTTTTCATGCGTTGCTCCTTTCGCTGTTACCGTTGGGATTGGTGTTGCTCGCTGTGCCGGTGTTGCCGGTCGCGTTCATGGCCTGTACCAGTGTTGCGATGCCGTCGGCATCGGCTTGGCTGGTGTCTGCGACGTTGGCGATCGCCTGTTTGGTTTCGTGTTTTCTTCGTTGTGCCTTGCGCATCAGCTTGTCTCGCCTGATTTGTTGCGCACGCTTCTTGCGGCGCAGCCTTGCAGCTTGGCGTTCCACCAGTTGTTCGCGAATCGCTTCGTCGCTGAGGCTGCCGAGTTCCACCTGGCGTTGCAGGCTGAAACGCATATATTCGATGACCATCAGGAATCCGATGATGAGTAGCACCCAGATGATCCAGGTGGCAAGCACCACGATCTTCTCGCCGTTGGTGAAGGAGAAGATCAGCACCAGAATCACCGGCACAATGAAACCGGCAACCAGCGCGCCACGCTTGAGCTTCGGATACAGTTCGGCGAAGCGGCTCGCACGTTCCTCGATCGCCTCACGGTAGCCGCCCTTATCGGCGAGCACTTGAATGGCCTGGGACACGTTGTAGCCGCGTTCCGGAAGCTGTACCTCCTCGCCGATGATCATGTCGCTTTCCTTGATCTGACGGGCGAACAGGCGGTTGAGATTGACCAGCAGCGGGCGAATCGCAAGTCCGATGAAGAACGCGACCACGGCGAACATCAGCAGCGCGCCAATCGACTTGAGCCAATGCCCGTCGTAGAAGCCGGCAATCGTCTCACGGAACGCGTCAATCGAATAACTGAATGGTACGAACGGGTAGACCATGCGGAAGAATTTCGGCATCATCTCAATCGGATACAGGCCGGAAGCGCCCGGAATCTGCACGATGATCAGCGCGACGCACAGTCCCTTGCCAATATGCATGAACGAGGTCGACAGCGCGAAGGTGATGCTCAGATATACCAGCGACGTGATGACGCCGGTAAGTATGTACAGCGGCGCGTTCACCGTCTGCACGCCGATGATGAGGTTGCCGATGGTGGTGATCGCGCCTTGGATGGCGCCCATGATGCCGAGCAGCATGTAGCGGGCGAAATATTTTTCGGAAGTGGTCAAGTCGAGGTCTTCGAGGCCTTCATCGTCGACCTCCACCTTGAAGATCACCACGAAGGCGAACGCGCCCACCCACAGGGCCAGGTTGGTCATGAGCGGAGCCATGCCGGAACCGTAGGAGTTCATCGGATACACGTTTTTCGTGTCGATCACCGTGGGGGACTGCATGAACGAGGCGATTTTCTCCGTGTTGAGGGAGCTGTCGCCGGTCAGGCTTTTCAGCATGTCAACGCTGCCGAGCGCTTTCAGGTCGGTGCTGACGGTGATGAGCTTGTTCTCCACCTGCTCGAGCTGCTTGTCGGTGTTCTGCAGCGTGGTGCGGGTGTCGTTCGCCACCTGGTCGAGTTGGTCGAGCACGGCGGAGGTCTGGTTGACCACGGTGGTCTGGCTGGTTACGGTGCCGGACAGTGTGCCGGCGGTCATGGCGAGCGAGCTCAGACCGGAGTTGAGCTGGGGGAGCGCACCGGAATTCAACGTGTTGCGGGCATCTCCCATGCTTTTCAGCGAATTTTGCGTGCTGGTGTTGAAGTCGGTGGCGAGTTTGGACACGCTGTCGGACGTGGATTGCGTGTTCTCGCTCAACGTTTTGAGGTCGTTGAGCGTGCCAGCGGCCGTGTTGTTGGTGTCTTCGAGCTTCTTGATGATGTCTTGGTACTGTGCGTTGTCGCTGACGTTCTTGAGCTTCTCGATGAGCTGGGCGTTGCTGTCGGTCACGCTTTGCATGTTGCTGACGGCCTGCTGTGCGGTGCCGCTTGCGGACGAGACGGCCGTGGTCACCTTGTTGATGCTGGTGGTGGTGTCGCTGGCGGCCTGCGAAATCAGGCCGGAACCGTTTTCCAAAGCGGTGTTGGCGTTGGACGTGAAGGTATTGAGGCCGTTTTGTGCGGTGCCGATGGCGGTGGCGGTGTTCGCCAGGCCCTTGCCCGCGCTTGCTGCGGCCAGCTGCACGTCGTTCATTGCCTGACGGGCGGATTGCGTTTGTTGCGGCACGTTGGCGAGCTGTGCGTCAAGATCTTCGATGGTGGAGCGGATGAGGTTTACGTTCTTCTGGGTTTTGTCGAGTTCTGATGTGGTTTCGTTGACGAAGGAGTTGGTTTTGCCGTTGATGGTGCCATTCGCGGAGTTCACGGCTTTAGTGAGCACTTCGCTGACGGTGGAGACGAAGGTGTTGTTGACGGTACGGTCGACGGTGGTCGCGCCTTGGTCGGTGATTTTCGGGGAGATTGGGCTCGATTTTTCGTTGACATAGTATTCCAGCGTCGGCCGGTTCTTGCTGTCGGTCACGACGTTGGCGAGATCCTCGCTGAAATTGGAAGGGATGATGATCGCCGCATAGCAGTCGCCGGACTGTACCGCTTCCATCGCTTCGGCCTTGCCCATGAATTCCCAGCCAAGCTGGTCGTTGTCTTTCAGCGTGTCTTCGATCTGGTCGCCGAGGTTCATTTTGCCGAGCAGGGCGTTGTCGGTGCCTTTGTCGACGTTGGCCACGGCAACTTTGATGCCTTGGGTATTGCCATACGGATTCCAGAATCCGTAGATGTTGAACCATGCGTACAGCGGCGGAATGATGGTTATACCGATCATGATGACCCAGGCGGCAGGTACGGTGACGAGTCGTTTGAGGTCACGACACAGAATCTGCAGTACGTTGCGCATTGTCTCCCCAGTCCAATGGATGTTCGACCGTGTTCGCGCGTAGCGATACGTTATTCGTAGCGCTACGCCTCCCGTATCGTAATACCCGCTCTCGGACAAATTTGGGCACAGGCGTAAATGCGCTCCACCCATGGCTGAAATAAACACGACAACTGCGGCGGGACTGTGAATCTTGCTGTTGGAGACCGCGCAACTTGCCTTCTGTGTCTGCGCAAGTCGAGTCTGCTGTCTGCACATCTTGTGATTGCGGGATGACATGTGACTTGCGCAGGCAGAAATCGCAGGTTGTGCGCGTTGCGCGCAAACAATCATCTCGTGTAGCGCACTGCGATCGGGTTTTGGTAGCGTTGTTCTGGGAAGGACGAACAAGCATGAGCAAGATTGAAGATGTGAGCGAGGCCATCGCCGACGAAACCGAAATCGCAGCAATCGAAGAGGCCGGCATCATTGCGCAATCGCAATCGGCGGAAGATGACGGCAATCCTGCTGACCGCAGGCTGCCGCTGATTGCACGTATTTACGGCATCGTCATGTTGATCGAAGGCGTGGTGACGTTGCCGATCATCGTGATTTCCTGCCTGTATGCAATCCACGCCGCGCTTTCCGGCAAACTGGCGTTTGGCGCGCTGAATCTCACCACTATTCTGTCGGTTATTCATGCTGCAGTGCTGCTGGTCTCCACCGCATGCCTTGCGATTTTCGGCATGCTGCTGATTCTCAACAAGCGTCGGCATATCGCGCAATGGACGTATCTGATGATTCCGCTCACGCTTGCGGAAGGCCTATTGTCGTTGTCGTTGCAGGGTTTGGGCGTGAATCTGATCAGTCCGACCGTGCAGCTGCTTGTATTGGTTGCGTTGCATATCACGGCTGATCCGTCGCTGCGCGAGGAGCGACGTTTGCAGTTCGCGCTTCGTCGTTTGGATGCGCGCAGCGAGTATGAGACGGCTGTTTCGAAGGGTATGGCCGGCCGTGATCTGACCGGCAAGGGCTATATTTCGCTTGATTTCTTCAACCTGTTTTGGCTGTTTGTGGTCGGATGCGTGTTCGGTCTGGTAGTGGAGACGCTATACCACTATGTGCTGTTCGGCGAATGGCAGGATCGCGCCGGATTTTTGTGGGGGCCGTTCTCGCCGATCTACGGCTTTGGCGCGGTGATCCTGACGGTATTGCTCAACCACTTGTGGCGGTCGAATTGGATGCTGATCTTCTGCGCCAGCGCGGTGATTGGCGGCGCGTTCGAATATTTCACCAGCTGGTTCATGGAGGTTGCGTTCGGTATTCGCGCGTGGGATTACACGGGTCAATGGCTGTCGATTGATGGGCGCACATCCGGCAAATACATGTTTTTCTGGGGAATACTCGGCTTGGTGTGGGTGAAGCTGATTCTGCCGCATTTGCTTGCGATGATTCAGCGTATTCCGTGGAAGATTCGCTATACGTTGACGGCGGTGTGTTTCGCGCTGATTTTCGTTGACGGCGTGATGACGTTGATGGCGCTGGATTCCTGGTATTCGCGTATGGCGGGTATTGCGCAGGATTCGCCCGTTTCGCAATTCTTCGCCACGTATTTCGATGACGACTTCATGGCCAATCGGTTCCAGACCATGACGCTCGACCCGTCCACGGCCAGCCGCATGTAGTGTCTGACTGTTTTATGGATGACTGCTTTATGGGCTAGATGGCGAAGCTTTGTGGAAGAACGTGTATGGTGCGTCCGCTGTTGGTTGCGCCGTGCGCGGCTGCATGTGACCTGTGTCCGCACGGCCTTTGTGGACTCGGTGCCCTGCGACTTCTGCGCGCTTATGCGGCGAAGCTTTGTGCGAGCTGGCGGATGAGATCCGGCCTATGTCCACTCCATGAGGAGTTCGGTGAGATGACGACCGGAATCTGCTTGAAGCCAGCGTTTTTGATCTGTTCGAAGGTGGACGGGTTCTTCGTCAGGTCAACGGTGTCGTAACGCACGCCCAGCTTTGCAAGCTCTTGTTCGGTGGCTTCGCATTGCGGGTTGCTCGGATTGGTGAAGACGGTCACGGTCATTCGATTTCCTCCCTATGCAAAAATGGCTTCCGTCGTTTGCGAAAGCCGTGTCGGCCACGTTCTTCGGTTATGCTCGCTTACGCAAGCCACTATCTAGCATACACACTACAGGTAGTGGTGTGTCGTGAGTTTCCTCACTGTATATAGTGGGGAATTCCCCAGAATTCCCCAAAATACGAACGTTTGTTCGAATATGTCTAGTGTACCCCAAACCACGGAATTCACGTCCGCGCGCATGTCGAAACTGCTTCTAGTGCTGTTTCTAATGCTGTTGGATGGGCGCAAGATGCGTTTCGGGAGGTCGTGAAATGACATCGAGTCTGCGATGCCTGTAGCGGTGAATGTGTTGAATAAATGTTGAATCGGACCATTTGATCCATTAGACTGCAAAAACAAGAAAGTCTCGGAAACCGTTGAAAACATTGACTTCCGAGACTTTTCGCATGTGCCCCCCGTGGGATTCGAACCCACAACCCACGACTTAAAAGGACGCTGCTCT